>Ga0207693_10003032_pt1 | contig 14514 bp, 11 predicted proteins | sample LARL81metaG_FD_184347 | JGI IMG/M metagenome (GOLD analysis project Ga0207693, IMG submission 184347) | Corn, switchgrass and miscanthus rhizosphere microbial communities from Kellogg Biological Station, Michigan, USA - LAR L8-1 metaG... | ecosystem: Host-associated > Plants > Roots >...
GGTCTTCGGCCTGCGCAGTGGGTTCTGGCTCATTCTCAAGAACTAGTCCTGAATAAGGTACGGAAGCCGCTGGTGTTGTGGGCCTGGGTGTTGCCGAAAAGGGCGCGGGATTTGCCTCGTAAACTGAACGCTGTATTGATGGGGTGGTTGACGCAACCGCGGGATCGAAAGCTGGCTTCGGCGTGAAACTGGGCTTCGGGGCAAATTCGCTGGCGGTCTTATGGGTAGTCGCCGGCTCAGTCCCGGTCACGGCCGGAAGCGGAGAAACCGGCTTAGGCTGTGCCTTTTTCAGGAGTCCGCGCGCCACGCGCAGCGTGCTCTTCGACTGCTCGACATTAATCGGCTTCGTAAGCACCAGGTTGGCGCCGATGCGGAATGCCTTCGCCACACCCGCTTGGCCTTCCACAACTGCCACCGATAGCGAGCTACTGTTATGGGTGGAACTCCGTGCCGCCTTAAACAGCAGAGACGCATCTTGTTCATTCTGGCAATCGACAACCAGAGCGTCGAAATGTTCTTCGGATAGGCGTTTTACGGCCGCAAAAGACTCGGTCTCGGGTTCTACGGTAAAATCTAGCTCGCTCAGGACTTGCGTCACCACGCGCGCGGTCTTTTCATCCGGGCAGAAGAGTAGGGATCTGAAGCTCATGATCGCATGGTAGGTACCTCGGGATGCCGTCGCAAGTTACTGATGTAATTGGACCAAAGCGTGGGCTCAGCGCGGCGCACAGCCATATTCCGCTGTGGCTGAAAATCATCTGGACCGTTTTCGTAGTGGTGTGGGCCCCACTTTACCTTCGCCAGTACGGCGCGCAGAATTTCCTCTTCTACTGCGACCTTGGAAATCTGCTGATCATGGTGGGTTTGTGGCTGGAAAGCCGGTTGATAATCTCATGGCAGGCTGTAGGTCTGCTCGTCTTTCAGAGCCTGTACGCGGTTGATCTGCTAGGGGCGTTACTACTCCGGCGACATGCATTCGGTGGAACCGAGTACATGTTCGATCCGGCAATTCCAATCTTCATCAGGGCATTGGGGCTTTACCATCTGCTCGTTCCGCCTCTGCTTCTTTGGGCGGTGCGACGCCTGGGCTATGACCGAAGGGCTTGGAAGTGGCAGACCGCGCTCATGGCCATTGTGGTTCCGATTAATTTCTTCTGGCGTCCGGAATACAACGTGAACTTCACCCGCGGGATCGGGCATGAGCAGCATTTGATGCCGAGTTGGCTATACCTAGTCGGATATCTGATTGTTGCGCCGGTTCTGGTTTACTGGCCAACTCACTTGGCGCTGCGGTGGTGGGCGGGTGAAGCTCGTCAGACGTGAACTGCCCAAGCAGCGGATTGAGGTGGCCAACCCCGAGACGCGTCAGCTACATCTTCCGTTCATGATTCGCAAATTGAAATCAGGTGAATACCGGTTGTACTCGCGCAAGAAGAATGCGAAGATCGGGAAGCGAAGAAACTTGGGCACATTCGCCTCGCGGGCGGCAGCGGAAAAGCATGAACGGGCTGTGCAATTCTTTAAGAAACGATGACGCCGCCCAGAGATGTTGCTTTCAATATCTGAGAACTGACCGAGCGTCTCGATATGCAGGAAGGTTTCACCCCTGCGCCAACTCCTTTGCGCGCTGCGCGGCTTTTACCACTGCTTTGATCAGCGTCACGCGAAGCTTGCCTTCTTCGAGTTCCATGATCCCGTCAATGGTGCATCCTGCAGGCGTTGTAACTGCGTCCTTTAGCAGCGCGGGATGGTCGCCTGTCTCGAGCACGACTGTCGCCGCTCCCAAAGTGGTCTGCGCGGCAAGAAGTGTGGCTATGTCGCGCGGCAACCCGACCTTCACGCCGGCCTCGGCCAGTGATTCGAGAATGATGTAAATGTAAGCAGGGCCGCTGGCAGAGAGACCGGTTACTGCGTCCATGTGCTTCTCGTCCACTACAACCGTGCGTCCCACGATGTTGAACAACGCACATGCCGTTTCGACATGGTTCACATCCGCGTATTGCCCCTTGCATATCGCAGTCATTCCCTGGCCTAGCACGCAGGGAGTGTTTGGCATGGCGCGTACCACCGGCATTCCAGCGCCTAGCGCGCTCTCGATTTGCGATGTATGTACGGAGGCTGCCACGGAAATGACCAACTGCTTGGCGGTAACCTTGTCCGAGATCTGCTCCATCACTTCCTGCACCACCTGCGGCTTCACGCAAACCAGAACGATGTCAGCGCCATCCACAGCTGCGACATTGTCAGTGCCAACTTCAACGCCGAGCTTCTCGGAGAGTTCCTTGGCGCGCGCCTCATGGGCAACCGTCGCACGGACACGCTCCGGAGACAGTTGGTGCTTCTCCACCAGAGCCTTGATGAGAATGCCTCCCATCTTGCCCGCGCCTAGTACCGCAATGCGTTTCTTAGAGAAACTTGTGCTCATGTGCCTCCCCTTACTCCCACTCAATGGTACCCGGTGGCTTCGACGTAATGTCGTAAACGACCCGATTGACTCCTCGAACCTCGTTCACGATCCGGCTGGAAATCGTCTTCAGCACCTCGTGCGGGAGAGGCACCCAATCTGCAGTCATTCCATCTTCCGAGTGCACCGCACGCACCGCACAAGTGTAAGCATACGTGCGCTGGTCGCCCATAACACCTACGGACATAACCGGTAGTAGCACCGCAAACGACTGCCAAATCTTTGTATACAGCCCCGAGCGCTTGATCTCGTTCACGACGATTTCATCGCAGTCGCGCAGGATTTCCAGTCGCTCTGGTGTGACTTCGCCCAGAATGCGGACCGCCAGCCCTGGCCCGGGGAAGGGCTGTCGCTGCAGAAGTTCTTCGGGCATGCCGAGATCGCGGCCAATGTTGCGGACCTCGTCTTTGAACAACTCTTTGAGGGGCTCGATCAGCTTGAGCTTCATCTTTTCTGGAAGCCCCCCAACGTTGTGGTGCGACTTAATCACCTGCGACGGGCCGCGGACGGATATCGACTCAATCACGTCGGGATAGAGCGTTCCCTGCACCAGCCAATCCACATCGCCTTCGAGCTTCTCGATACGCTGCGCCTGTTCATCAAAGACCGCAATAAATTCATTGCCGATGATTTTGCGCTTCTTCTCGGGGTCGGTCACTCCCGCGAGTTTGATCAGGAACCTCTCGGTCGCATCCACGGCGATCAAGTGCAGACCCAGCTTCTCGCGAAGATTCTGCTGTACCTTTTCGAATTCGTTTTTGCGAAGAACGCCGTTGTTTACGAAGATGGAGGTCAGGCGCGATTTGTTTCCATCACGAAGCGCGCGGTCAACCAGCGTGGCAGCAACTGCCGAATCCACGCCGCCTGAAAGCGCACAGATAGCCCGTCCGGAGCCGACCTGTTTGCGGACGGCTTCAATGGTGGCGTCCACGAAATGCTGTGGCGTCCAGGTGGGTTTCGCATGGCAAATATTCAAAACGAAATTGCGGAGGATCTCCGTGCCAAGTTTTGTATGCCGCACTTCAGGGTGAAACTGCACTGCAAAGAAGCGCTTGGCAGCATTTTCAATTCCGGCTACTGCACTGGGCGATTTCGCTATCAGTGTGAATCCCGGTGGCAGTTCCTGCGCCTCGTCGCCGTGCGACATCCAGACTTCGAGGGAACGCGGCAGACCGTGAAAAAGTTCAGAATCGGACAGTACTTCCACTTGCGCGTGTCCGTACTCGCGGTGCTTTGCCCCCAGCACTTTTCCGCCCAGCACGTGCGCCATGAACTGCAATCCGTAACAAATGCCGAGCACAGGCAGGCCAAGATTGAAGACGCCCATGTCGGCGACCGGCGCGTCATGGTCGTACACCGAGGATGGGCCGCCCGAAAGAATGACGCCGATCGGGTTGTGCTTCTTTATCTCTTCGAGCTTGGAATTGCAGGGGAGGACGACTGAAAAAACATTCTGCTCGCGCACCCGACGCGCAATCAGTTGGGAGTACTGCGCCCCGAAGTCGAGGACGACGATTGATGGAGTTTCCACGGATGAGTTTCTCAGATGATTCCCGCCGCTGTAAAGCGGAAGATCAGATCGCCGGTAGAGGGAGATCGCTAAGGATAACCTCGTCGCGGTCGATTGCTTGCCCGTAGCCTGGAGAACCGGATTCGGGCGCAAAGAGCGGTCTTATTGCTGGTTCTTCTCCCTTGAGTATGCGAATGTAGGCCACCATGGCCGCGACGTGAAGGAAATCCGACACGACGCTGTACACAAGCACAAGCATGAATTCGAGAACGAGCAGCGCCAGCAGGTGGCCGCCCAGAGCTGCCAGCAATGACAGTGTAGCTCCGCAAATTGCCGCAATCCCCAGCATTTGCAGAATGCCAAAAGAAATCACGGTTGCCAGCACCGGTCCGGGGTGTTGCTGCAGCATCCGAACCGCCGGAAGAAAGCTGCGGACGGGACTCTGGTCCACAACCGTTAACACCGTGGACGTGGCGAGCAGCCAATTCAGTGCCGCCCACATAAAACTTATAGCAAGCCATGCGAGGAACCACATGCGCGCCGCATCGCCAAAGGAAATGTGCGTGGAAGCCCAAAGCGAACTTGCGACGAGAGTGGCTCCTACTGCACTCAGTTTGGTCGCCAACAAGAGGGCTGCCCGCAGGAAGTTCAGCGAGAACAGCGCGCCAAGAACTCCGCTTCGGGAAAACGGTTCTCTCATTCCAAGTTCGTTGAGAATCGCGCGCACGACAACCAGGCGCCCAATTGACGCGAGGAATATCCATGCGATCGTGAGTCCAAGAGCAATCAGTATCACAGCTTCCGTGAAGCGGAGGAGACTGCCCGTAAAGACGTTGCGAAGCGCCCGCCAGACCAGAAAAGGCTGTCCGGTGCGAAGAAGAAAGGTCTCGGCCCGACCTACAGGCAATGAGTCCAGATACTCAAAAATCAGCGCGCCGCCCAGGATCCACGCTGCGGCGGCGAAGCACCATCGCCAGGCGATCTCGGCCAGTGTTATAGACGGACGGCGAAAGACCACCCGAAAGCCAGCGCCGATAGGGGAGAAGGAATTCATTCGGTTCACGGTTTCCTTCGTGCACCTTCGTGGTTGAAGCTTTCGAGACCCTTAACCACGAAGGACACGAAGGTACACGAAGGAAAACCAACTAACGCACAACAATATTGACCAGCTTCCCGGTGTAGATCTTCTTCACGATCTGCTTGCCGGCGATGAAGCTCTGAACTTTTGGATCGGCCAAGGCTTTCGCAATGACGTCTTCCTCGGGCGTCCCCGGCGCGACCACGATTATGCTGCGCAGCTTGCCGTTCACCTGCACCGGAATTTGAAGTTCTTCTTCCTTTGCCAGTTCCGGATCGTATTTCGGCCACGGCGCTTTCAAGAGGTTACCCTTTTCCCCGACCATCTCCCAGAGTTCATGTGCAAGATAGGGAGCGAATGGAGCGAGCAATAGAACAAGATCGCGCTGTACAGAAGCCAGCAACGCAGGGGGCAACTGCTTGTCCTCGGCCGCGTATAGATCGTTCGTCAGCTCCATGATCGCGGCAACGCAGGTGTTGAAATGCCAGCGTCCCTGGAAATCGTCGGTTATGCGTTTGATGGTTTGGTGCAGCTTGCGCAAAATCGCGCGCGCCTCGGGTGAGGGGGATTCTGTATTCGACGCCTCTGTGCGAGAACTGTTCCCAGCATTTCGCACAACAAACCTGTACACCCGTCCGAGAAATCGCTGAATGCCTTCGATCCCCGTCTCCTGCCAATCCAGATCGCGGTCCGGAGGCGCCGCGAACAGGCTGTACATGCGGGCAGCGTCGGCACCGTAGCGCGCGACCATCTCGTCGGGTGCGACCACGTTGCCGAGGCTCTTCGACATCTTCGCGCCATCTTTGATCACCATGCCCTGCGTAAACAGCCGCTCGGCAGGCTCGTCGTTCGTGATCATGCCCAGATCGCGCATGAACTTCGTCCAGAACCGCGAGTAAATCAGGTGCAAAATGGCGTGCTCGACCCCGCCAATGTACTGGTCGATGGGGAACCAATAACCCGCCGTCTTCGAGTCAAAAGGGGCCTTGTCATTTCGCGCGTCGGTGTAGCGATAGAAGTACCAGGACGAATCGACGAAGGTATCCATGGTGTCGGTCTCGCGCCGCGCCGGGCCGCCGCACTTCGGGCAGGTCGCATTTAGGAACTCTGGGACGCGACCGAGGGGTGATCCGCCGGTCAGCGTGATGTCAACGTTGTCCGGCAAAATGACCGGCAGATCTTTTTCGGATACAGGAACCACTCCGTCCTTTTCGCAATAGACCATGGGTATCGGCGTTCCCCAGTACCGCTGTCGCGAAATGCCCCAGTCCTTCAGACGAAACGTAACGGTCGCCTTGCCAAAGCCTCGCTGCTCGGCATAAGCGGACATCTTGTTGATTGCCTCTTCGCAAGACAGACCGGTGAACTCGCCGGAGTTGATTAGTTTGCCATCGAGAGTCGTGAAGGGGAGTTCGGCTTGTTCTGCTGGCGCACCTTGCGGCACGCCCGGACGTGCGAGGACGCCCGCCGCCACATGGCCATCGCCGGCTGGCACAATGACCTGCTTGATCTCAATCCCATACTTCTTCGCAAACTCGTAGTCCCGCTCATCATGCGCCGGCACGCTCATGATCGCGCCCGTACCGTAATCCATCAGGATGTAATTAGCCACCCACACCGGCACCTTCTCGCCGTTGTATGGATTGATCGCGAAATGCCCAGTGTTCACGCCGTGCTTCTCGATCGCGCCAATGTCGCCAGCTTCTCTTGTTTTAGCCTGTTCCCCAACGAGTTGTGCCACTTTCGCCGCCAACGAGGGGTCTTCCGCCGCCAGCTTCTTCGTGACGGGATGCTCGGGAGCAAGCTGGACCGATGTTGCACCGTAGATCGTGTCCACGCGCGTCGTGAAGACGGTGATCGTGTCTCCGCCAGCGCGGTCCAGCCTGAAATCCACCAGTGCGCCTTCGCTGCGCCCGATCCAGTTGCGCTGCATGGTGCGCACTTTTTCCGGCCAGCCCGGTAGGCGATCCAAACCCTGCAGCAATTCGTCGGCGTACTGAGTCGTACGCACGAACCACTGCTCCAGTTCGCGCTGCTCGACCAGCGTGTTCTCGTGACGCCAGCAGCATCCGCCAACCACCTGCTCGTTCGCCAGCACTGTGGCGCACTTCGGGCACCAGTTCACTTTGCTCTTCTTGCGATACGCCAGCCCGCGCTCGTAGAGCTTCAGGAAGAACCATTGGTTCCACCGGTAGTAGTCAGGCAGGCACGTCGTGACTTCGCGCGACCAGTCGTAGGCGAAGCCCAAGCGCTTCATCTGCACCTTCATGTTGGCGATGTTGCGCAGGGTCCACTCGCGCGGCGGCGTGTTATTGGAAATCGCCGCGTTTTCCGCAGGCAGGCCGAACGAGTCCCATCCCATGGGATGCAGCACGTTGTAGCCATTCATCCACATGTAGCGGGCGAGCGCGTCGCCGATCGAATAATTGCGGACGTGGCCCATGTGCAGCGCCCCCGAAGGATAGGGCAGCATTTCGAGGACGTAATACTTGGGCTTGGTCGGATTGGCTTCAGCGGCGTAGAGCGAGGCGTCCTGCTGCCAGCGCACCGCCCACTTTTCTTCCACCTGCTGCGCGTTGTAGCGCTCGTCGCGCGGTGGAGGCGCCTTGTCTTCGGTAGGCATTGAAGTTGATTTTACAGGAGGTGCAGTCAGGTATATTTATCCTGACCTAATGGAAATCCCAGCACTCGACGTTCTTGCCATTGCCGCGCACCGTGACGATGTGGAGCAGACCTGCGGCGGCACTCTGCTCAAGATGGCCGAACTGGGCCGCCGTACGGGCATCCTCGACCTTTCTCGCGGTGAGATGGGGACGCGCGGATCGATGGAAGAACGCGCCGCCGAAGCTGCAGAAGCTGCTAAGATCCTGCGCGCCTCCTGGCGCGAAGCTCTCGATATTCCAGACGGCCGCGTCGAAAATACATGGGCCAACCGGCTGAAAGTTGCGCGAGTGATTCGCCAGACCCGTCCGCGTGTGGTCATTCTGCCGTATTGGAAAGGGCGCCACCCCGACCACTACACCGCGTCACAGTTGGGATATGAAGCGTGCTTTCTCTCCGGATTAGCAAAGCTTGATGTCGATCAGGCACTCAGTACTGAACATTCAGCCTTCAGTCAGGTCGCGTCAGCAGTGGCGAGTGTTGTCGTCGGAGAGAAGCAGGACGCGAAACTTGGGCCACATCGGCCATTCAAAATCATCTACGCGACTCTTTATTACGATCTCCGGCCCACGTTTGTCGTGGACATCACCGACCAGTTCGAAACCCGCTTCGAATCATTGATGGCGTACAAAACGCAGTTCAGCGATCAGGACGCCGGAAAAGACATCTTTCCCGCCCGGGCTGAAATCCGCACCCGCGTTGAGGCCATGGCCCGTTTCTACGGAATGCTGGCAGGAGTAACCTACGCTGAGCCTTTCCTGCAGAAGGAAGTCGGGCTCGTGGAGGATGTGACGGCGATTCCGGTGAAGTCAATCTAGCTGGCGGGGGACTCGTGACCGAATCTGCAAGCCCTGAGTTACGTGCTTTGCGCGAACGCGCCGCACGACGGAAGAGTCCGTGGAACCTGGTGCTGCTGGTCTTCGCCGTGGCCGGAGTCGCCGGCTCCTGGATCGGCAGTGCGCTGTTGTTTCGCGCATATCGGCAGTCGTTGGTTCCGCCTGACGCTTTTCTCAGCGGCGGAACGCGTTTCGGCAACATCCTGATGTACGTTCCGCCCGGGTTACCTTCGATTGCGCTCGGGCTAGTTGTGGCGAATTTGCTGATCTGGTGCATCGCGCCAGCGCGCGTTGCGTTGAACTACGAAGCCAAGGGATCTCCGGGTACCGATTTCCGCTCATCCAATGCGGGATTGTTCAAACTCCTGATTCTTCTCGCGATCATCACCCTGCCAATGGCTTTTGCGGGCGCAAGGAATTTCTGGCTTCTGACGCCTCATAATGTGACTTACCAGCCGATGCTGACGACGCAACCCCGGCAATTAAAGTGGTCTGACGTTCGCGCAGTTCGCACCGGATGTTACGTTCGCAGGATCGTCGAACACAATTTTGTTCTGCAGATGCAGGACGGAACGAATATTGATTTAGCCGAGGAAACGCCACTGGAGTTTCTCGCCGCTTATCCGGCCATTCAGAAGGCATTGGCCGGGGCGAACTACGAGTTCAGCAACTCGGGCGTGGTGGGACAGTGTCGCTTGTCGAGCACATGGGCGCGAGTGCTCTTGGAACGGCCCACCAACGACTAGCGCTTCACCGCCACCGCAACTCCGTCCCGAATCGGCAGGATTACAGGGAACAAATCCGGTGACGAATAGAGCAGGCGGTTGAATTCCAGAATCGCCTTGGTCGTGGCCTCCGACGGGCTCTCCTCCGCCACCCGCCCGCTCCACAGGACGTTATCGGCAACCAGAAGGCCACCTTTGCGAAGCCGCGGCACAGCCAGGCGAAAGGCGCGTGGATAATCTTCCTTGTCGATGTCGCAGAAAATGACGTCGAACTCCTGCTTTTGTTCGGAGAGCAACTCCAAGGCGTCTCCCACTCGGACCGTAATGCGATTCGCTACGCAAGCGCGTTCGAAGTAGCCGCGAGCTTCGTCGGCTTTCTTTCGATCCCCGTCGGTGTAAATCACGCGGCCGCCGTCCCCCACTGCCCGCGCCCACCAAATCGTTGAGTAGCCCACCGCAGACCCGAGTTCAAAAACCGTCTTTGCGCCAGAAATGATCGCCAATTGATAAAGCAACCGCCCGACAGCAGGACCAACGATCGGAATGTCTCGCTTGATGGCCTCAGCTTCGATCTGCGTGAGCACTTCGTCGCGCGGCGGAAGTATTGAGTAGAGGTACTGCTCGACCGCTGGGGTGGTGATCTCGTAATTGAGCCAGTCGGGTTTGTTGGGAGTGTCAACCATATCTTTCTCGTTCTTGCGGTTGTGTACCTTGCTAGGTCCCGTTCACAAACTATCACGAAGACGTTGCAAGCAACGTCTCCACAGAAACACCTGATCACGAAATCGTGTGTCCGGGTTTCAACTCTAATACTTCCACGCTCTTCACCAGCTTGCTCAACTCACTTGGCCGTCCGGTGAGCAAGGGAAAGGTCGCGAAGTGCATGGGAATAACTGTCCGCGGCTTCAGCAGATTACACGCGTACGCCGCCTCGCGCGGGCTCATGGTGTAGTGATCGCCGATGGGGATCATCGCAATCTGCGGGGCGTAAAGATCGCGAATAATTGCCATGTCGCCGAACACATTCGTGTCGCCGGCGTGATAAATTTTCACGCCATTATCGAACTCGACCACGTAGCCGCACGCCTCGCCGCCATAGACGAACTGGTCGCCATCTTGAATGCCGCAAGAGTGGTCGGCGTGCACCATGGTGACTTTGATATCGCCCAGCTGCTGCGTGCCCCCCTTGTTCATTTCGTTCGTTTCCTTAACGCCCTTTTTTCGGAGCCATCGGCAAAGTTCCGGAATCCCCACGATCTTTGGATTATGTTTCTTCGCAATTTCAACCGCGTCGCCGATGTGGTCGCCATGCCCGTGCGTTATGAGAAGAACATCGACAGACTTCACGTCCTTTTCGGCCTCTGGACAAGCCGGATTGTTCATCACCCAGGGATCAATCAGCACGATTTTGCCTTTTGGGGTTTGAATGCGAAAGGTGGCGTGCCCCAGCCATGTGATTTTCAATCCATTCAATTGCATGGTCTTTCTCCTGAATTCCTCAAAGATGACCGGATCATTCTAGGGGCAGGCGCGCCTGCAATTCAATGCAGCCGGCTTGCGGCGATAGCGTAAGATGATCGTCCGTGGACGAACTCAGAATCCTTCTCTCGCGTGAAGAAATTGGCACCCGCGTCGCGGCAATGGCTGCGAAGATCACCACCGATTTTAAGGGTGAACCAGTGCTATTTGTTGGTGTGCTCAAGGGCGCAGCAATTTTCTTAAGCGATCTGGTGCGCCAGGTTCATCTCGATGCAACTTATGACTTCATCGGCGTCGCAAGTTACGGAAATCCCCGCGGCCCCAAGCAGGAGAATGTGTGGGACTCAACCGGCGAAGTGCGTCTCACCAAGGATGTTGAGCACTCGCTGCGCGACAAAAACGTCGTGCTGGTAGAAGACATCCTCGACACCGGGCTCACACTCAGCTTTCTTAAGCGCCTGTTGCTTGGACACCAGCCGCGCCGGTTTTGCGTGGCCGTGCTGCTCGACAAGCCCTCGCGACGAAAACTGGCCATTAATGCCGATTACGTTGGCTTCACCATCGCCGACGAGTTCGTCGTCGGCTACGGACTGGACTACGCTGAGCGATACCGTAACTTACCGGACGTTCGTGTTCTACCGGGAGTGGTGGCGCCGGAAGGGTGAAACTCCATCGGTTGCACGCCGCCGGTAAAAGCTTTAGCCGCAAAGGTCGCAAAAGACGCCAAGAAGATCATTAAGACCTGCGGCAGTTCGGAGAAAAGGATTCACACCCGGAAACCGCTCTCGGGCGGCCTCTGTAACTCTGTGGCGAAACTGGTTTTTCTTTGGGTGTTGCTTGTCTTCGCGATCTTTGCGAAGCCTTTGTGCCCTTTGCGGCTAAAGGCTTTTCGGCGGCAAGCGAGCTGAACCTGCCCCGTTTTTTGCAACTCTGACTGCTATCATTGATGAGTGGAGATGGCTGCCGTAAAACCAGAAGTGCAGGCGCACGTTGATCCTTTGTTGCTCGAGGTTGCCGACGTCGTCAACACCACGCTTGACCTGGACACGACCCTGCGCCGTGTGGCAGAACTCGTGCGCAGAGTCATCGATTACGAGATCTTCGGCATTCTGCTGCTGAACGAAAAGACGCAGGAGCTCTACTTCCGCTTCAGCGTTGGGCATCAGCGTGAAGTGGCCGACCGCCTGCGTATCAAGCTCGGAGAAGGCGTCACTGGTACTGCGGCACAAAAGGGAGAAGCCGTTCTGGTCGGCGATGTTTCCGCCGATCCTCGCTACATTTCTGCGCTACCCAACGTTCGCTCAGAGCTGGCGGTGCCGCTCATTGTCAAGAATCGGGTCATTGGTGTCATTGACATCGAGTCGCCGCAGCCTCATCACTTCACCGAAGACCACAAGCGATTGCTGACCCTCATTGCCTCGCGCATGGCCATCGGCATCGAAAATGCGCGGCTTTACACGCGCATCAGCCGCCAGGCGCGCACTTTGCTGCTGCTGAATGAGATTGCACGCGAGTTGACCTCGATCTTGAATTTGGACGAACTGCTCAAGCGAGTAGGCGAACTATTAAGTCGCCTGATCGACTACCAGATGTTCAGCGTTCTGTTGCTCGATTCGGCAGAAACCACTCTGCAGCACCGCTTCTCGCTTCGCTTCCAGGAGAATATTCACCTCAAGCACGATGTGCCTGTCGGCAAGGGAATCGTCGGTTACGCCGCAGAGCACAAGCAGGCTGTTCTCGTGCGCGACGTAAAAAAAGACTCGCGATATATCGAGACGAACCCGGAGACGCGTTCTGAACTTGCTGTGCCGCTGATCTACAAAGACAAAGTGATCGGGGTTCTCGATCTCGAGCATACCAAGCGCGGCTTCTTCACCGAAGACCACCAGCGCACGATCACGACGCTGGCGGCGCAGATCGCAATCGCGATCGAGAATGCGCGTTTGTACGAACAGATTGCCCGCCAGGAGAAGCGTCTGGAGCGCGATCTGGCCATGGCGCGGGAGTTGCAGTTCCGCTTGCTGCCGCAAACTTTACCCAAGCTGGCGCACTTGGAGATCGCAGCCAAGTTCTCGCCTGCACGCGCTATCGGGGGAGATCTATACGATTTTCTCGCGTATTCAAACTCGCGAACGGCAATTGCAATCGGCGATATCAGCGGCAAGGGCGCTCCTGCAGCGATCTACGCCGCTCTAGTTAGCGGTATCTTGCGGTCGCATGCGCCGATGGAACCTGGCCCAGCAGAAATGCTTTCCGCTGTGAACTATTCGCTTGCGGAGCGTCGCATCGAAGGTCAGTTCGTTTCACTCATCTACGCAGTTTGGGACGACGAGAACCGCACCTTGCAGGTTTCCAATTCCGGACTTCCCCGCCCCGTTTATTGCCACAAAGGCAAAACACAGCTCATCGAGGCGACCGGACTGCCGCTCGGCTTGTTCGACGATGCCGACTACGACGAGTTCGTCTTCCAAGCTGAACCCGAGGACGTATTCGTCTTCTTCAGTGATGGCATCCTCGACGCGACCAACAAAGCCGGCGATCTTTTCGGGCGGACGCGTCTAGAAAAAGTTGTGGCCGAGTGTTCTCAAAATTCAGCGGAGTCGATGGTCAAGTCAGTTTTTAAAGCGGCTGCGGAACACGCTAAGGGCGTGGAAACCTTCGACGACCAGACCGTGGTCGCAATCAGAGTGAAAGGGAGTGCGTCCAAGCGCAAGTGAGCGAACTTCCTCAGCGGCCTCCCGGATTCACCTACAACTCGGGCAAACGCACACGGGAGCTTCTGTGTGAGCGTGTTTCGCTTGCGAAACTGGCCGAGCGCTACGGCACTCCCCTGTACGTATATTCCGCGGGAATGATTCGCGAGCGTGTACTTGCATTTCAGCAGGCGTTTCGCAACCAGGACCATGCGATCTGTTATTCCGTGAAAGCCAACTCGAATCTCAGCATTTTGAGATTGCTGGCATCGCTCGGCTGCGGGTTTGATGTTGTCTCTGGAGGCGAACTGCAGCGCGTTTCCCGCGTGAGTCGCAGCGCGGCTAAGACCGTGGTCTTTTCTGGCGTGGGCAAAACCGTTGCGGAAATGGAAGCCGCACTCAAAGCCGGCATTCTGCTGTTCAATATGGAAAGCGCTTCCGAACTTGATGCGCTTGCCCGTGCAGCAGCAAAGCTGAAGAAGAAAGCTCGCGTTGCCATGCGCGTGAACCCTGACGTTCCTGCTGACACGCATCCGTATATTTCGACTGGCCTGCACAAGCATAAGTTCGGAGTGCCGATCGCCGATGCGCGCGAGTTGTACCGTCGTGTTGCCACTGCCCAATATCTTCATGCTGCTGGCGTGAGTGTTCACATCGGATCGCAGATTCGCGATTTCTCTTCATTTGCCGCGGCCATGGAGCGGGTGGCAGCACTTGTTGTCCAACTTCGACAGGACGGTCACGACATACAGTTTGTCGATGCCGGCGGCGGGATGGGAATCAACTATCGCGATGGATCAGACAATTTTGCAGCCCAGGCGAATGAATATGCACAGGCAATTACCGGCCCGCTGCAGGGATTGGAAATCAAGTTGCTGCTCGAGCCCGGACGAGCCATCGTCGGCCCGGCCGGTGTGCTACTCACGCGCGTTGTTTACCGGAAGACGAACGGAGATAAGAATTTCGTCATCGTCGATGCCGCCATGAACGATCTGATCCGGCCCTCGCTCTACCAGGCGCAACACCAGATCGTGCCGGTGAAGGCGACGAATGCAAGGCCCGAGACCG
>Ga0207693_10003033_pt1 | contig 14514 bp, 15 predicted proteins | sample LARL81metaG_FD_184347 | JGI IMG/M metagenome (GOLD analysis project Ga0207693, IMG submission 184347) | Corn, switchgrass and miscanthus rhizosphere microbial communities from Kellogg Biological Station, Michigan, USA - LAR L8-1 metaG... | ecosystem: Host-associated > Plants > Roots >...
CGATGCCATGGTCTCGATCGAAGGCGAGAACATGCGGGGAGTGACGTGGGTGACGGTCGAGGAAGTCGAGAGCGGCGACTGGGGCATCGGCGGCAATGCTCTGACGACGAGCGATGTGCAGGCATTGGCCGCGGGCAAGGCGGCCTGACGTCTCGAATGGTCTTCCCTGAAAGCGAGAGAGGCGAGCCTTACGCCCGCCTCTCTCGCGAACGCATTGTATGTGGCAGGCCGGTCGTCACGCCGCCTTGCGCTTGGCCTCGATCAGCTTGCGGTTGACGAGGCATTCGGCGATCTGAATGGCGTTGAGCGCCGCGCCCTTGCGCAGATTGTCCGATACGCACCACAGCACCAAACCGTTCTCCACCGTCGCATCCTCGCGGATGCGGCTGACATAGGTCGCGTCCTCGCCCGCCGCCTCATAGGGCGTGGCGTAGCCGCCCGACTCGCGCTTGTCGATGACGATGACGCCGGGCGCGTCGCGCAGAACATCGCGCGCCTCCTCCGCCGTGATCGGCCGCTGGAACTCGATGTTTACCGCCTCCGAATGGCCCACGAAGACCGGCACGCGCACGCAAGTGGCGACGACCTTGATCTTGGGATCGAGGATCTTCTTGGTCTCGGCCACCATCTTCCACTCTTCTTTGGTGAACCCGTCCTCCATGAACACGTCGATGTGCGGGATTACGTTGAAGGCCATGCGCTTGGGAAATTTCTTCGGCGTGATCTCGTCGAGCGTGTAGACCGACTTGGTCTGCGTGAACAACTCGTCCATCGCCTCCTTGCCAGCGCCGGAGACGGATTGATAGGTCGCCACCACGACGCGGGTGATGGTGGCCTTGTCGTGCAGCGGCTTGAGCGCGACCACGAGCTGCGCGGTCGAGCAATTCGGGTTGGCGATGATGCCCTTCTTGCGGAAACCGACTACCGCGTCGGCGTTGACCTCGGGCACGATCAGCGGAACGTCCGCGTCGTAGCGCCAGCACGAGGAGTTGTCGATAACGACTGCGCCGGCCGCCACGATCTTCGGCGTCCATTCCTTCGATACCGCCGCGCCCGCCGACATCAGGCAGATATCCACGTCGGAAAAGTCGTGATGCTCGAGCGCTTTGGCCTTGAGCGTCCGGTCGCCGAAGCTGACCTCGCTGCCCTGGCTGCGGCGCGAGGCGAGCGCGACCACCTCGTCGGCGGGAAACGAGCGCTCGGCCAGAACAGCAAGCATTTCGCGGCCCACGTTGCCCGTGGCCCCGACCACCGCGACCCTATAACCCATTGTCAACTCCGAAGGTTTGTCTTCCGCGAACGGCGCGATTCCCGCGGCGTCCTGGCTTCTAGGCGGGAATATGGGGCATGACAACGCCGATTCGAAGGCGGCGGCAGGCGAGGAGCGGCTCAGCTGCCGTAATTCGCCTTGAGATAATCGGCGATGACCTTTGCGTCGCCATCGCTGATGGGAGCCCCGAATGCCTTGATCATCTTGGTGACCTCCGCGTCCCACAATGCCGCGTTCGGAAACGGCGAGTTCATCACGATGTAATCGAGGCTGTGGCAACCGGAGCAGTTGCCTTCGACCTTGTCGAGGCCCGGCGCCTTCTTAAGCTCAACCGGTTTCTCCTCGGCAGCCGACGGAAGTGCGATCGTGGCGGCGGCGAGGGCGATGATGAGAGCGCGCATGGTGACTCCCTCACGCCACATTGAAGCTGACGCTGTGCACCACGTTGTGGTGATAGCCGGCGGGATTTTGGATCAGTTCGCTGGTCTGGGTCTGGCCGATCTTGTTGATGGCCCGTGCCGTCACGATTTGCTTGCCCGGCGCCTTGGGCAACAGATCGTAGGTGAAGGTGCGAAAGGCGAAGCGGCCGAGATCCTCCCCGAGCGTCGCGGCCATCCAGGTTTTGCCGCCGTCGCTCGACACCTCGACGCTGCTGATACCGTAGCCGCCGTCCCAGGCGATGCCGCCAATGATGATCGGTCCCATCCTCACGTTTGCGCCATCGAGAGGGTCGGTAATCAACGAGTTCACCACGATCTCGGTGATGGGCGTATTGACCGCCGTTTCCTGCGAGGTGAAGCGCGCGACCAGCGGAAACTTGCCCAGCGGGATGCGATAGGCCGGATTCATCCAGAAGCTTGTGTCAGGCTTGGTCAGCGCCTTGACCGTGGTGAGATGCTTCATCCAATAGGTTCCGGTCCAGCCCGGCACGATGAGACGCGCAGGAAAGCCGTTGAGATGCGGCAGCGGAGCGCCGTTCATTTCATAGGCCACCAGCGTGGTGTCCTCGACCGCCTTCCAGGTCGGGATGCTCTTGACGAAGTCAGGCGTCTTGTCGCTCACGCCCGAGTCGGCGCCGTCGAAAAGGATCTCGATCGCATCTTTCTTGAGGCCGACCTTGTCGAGAAGGTCCTTCAACCGCGCGCCCTTCCAGCGCGCGCAACCCATGGCGCCGTAGCTCCATTCCACGCCGGGAACGTGCGGCTGGAACAATCCGCGCCGGTTGCCCGAGCACAGATTGACCGCCGCCAGTTCGGTTGCCGGCAACCGTTTGAGATCCTCGAGCGTGAATTCGGCCTCGCCGTTAGCCCCTTCGCCGCCGACGGCGATCTTCCAAGTCCTGACGTCGACCTCCGGAATATTGGAGAGATGGTATCGGACGAAAAATGCGTCGTTCGGGGTGATGGCGGTGCGGAAATATTCGAGCGGGGTCTCGTAGTTCGGCGGACGGTAGCTAAGCTTGATCAGGGGCTTCTTTCCCGGCAGCGCGTCGAGCACCGCGTTGCCGCGCGCCCCCTCGGGAAGCGCCGCCGGCAAGTCGAGCGGGCCTGCCGCGGCCTTGCGCGCGGCGAGGACCAGGCCTGCGCCCGATGTGATGAGACCCCGGCGCGTCAGCATGGCGTCCTTCCTTCCCGGTCATTTTGGCGTAAGCGGCTGGATTAGCGCCATATTTTGTGCCGCCGCAGCAAATCTACGCGACTTTGCCGGCCGATCGATAGAGGGATTTTTGACACACCTGCAGACAGAGTGGAGCTGCGCGGGGTGCATTCGCTGTTACGGAAACCGAAACACGGGTAGTGTAGCGATCCGAAGAGTCGCATGAGGAGCCCCATGGGTCGCAAAAGCTGTGCGGTCGGGCTGTGCCTTGCGGTGATCGCGGCGATGGCCATCGCTGCGCCGCCTGCCGAGGCCCAGACCAACCAGACGAAAAAGAAGCCACACGTCTACACGGCGCAGCCCGATCCCCCGGTCAATCGCCCGCGGGCGCGGGTCACCGTGGCGCCCCGTTCGTTCCTCGATGCTGGAACCGAAGTCCTGCCTGGCGAGCGCAAGTTCACCGATTACGCCTTCCCTGTTGGTCCGTATTCGACGCCTTTGGCCACGGTGCAAAACACGGGCGGACGCGTGGGCTGGCATCAATCGCCCCTGCCTGGGCCGTTCGACCTTCCCAGCCGCTACAATCCGTTCGGATGGTAACTCGGCGTTCGCCTTCACCCGCGCGAGCCTTGAGCCTCAGTCGGCGGTGATGTTTGCCGCTCGCGCGGTCTCGGTCCAGTTCTTGAGATCGGTGGCGATAGTGCGCTGAAACTCCGTTGGCGTGCCGCCTGCCGGCGAGAGGCCCTGCTGGGCAAATTTGGCGACGAGATCGGGATCGCGCAGCGCGCGATTGAGTTCCGCGTTGATGCGATCGATGACGTCCTGCGGCGTCCCGGCTGTGGTCAGCAACCCGATCCACTGGATCGCCTCGAACCCGGGAAAGCCTTGTTCCGCGACGGTGGGCAGATTGGGCAACTGCGCATCGCGGCTGAGGCTTCCGTTCGCGATCGCGCGCAATACGCCGGCCTCAATCTGCGGCAGCGACAGCAATGTCGAGATCGCGGTGAATTGGGTATCGCCTGCGACCATGGCCGTCATCGCCGGCGCGCCGCCGCGATACGGGATGTGCTGGAGCTTGATGTTCGCCTTGCGACTGAACAGCTCGACCACGAGATGAGTTTGTGTGGCCGCACCCGGCGAGGCGTAATTGAGCTCGCCGGGATTGGCCCGCGCGAGTGCGACGAACTCCGCGAGCGAACGGGCCGGTACCCTTGGATTGACCAGAAACAGCAGTGGGTTTTTCGCCACCATGGCGATGGGCGCGAGATCGCGCTCCGGGTCGTACGGCAGTTTCGGGTGGGTGGCGGGGACCACCGTAAAACTCGAGGCTACCATCAGCAGCGTGTGGCCGTCCGGCATCGCCTTTGCGGTGGCGTCGGTGCCGACGATGCCGCTCGCGGCCGGGCGGTTGTCGATGACGAAGGGCTGGCCGAGCGATCTCTCGAGGTAAGGGGCGACCAGGCGCGCCACCACGTCGTTGAGCCCGCCCGCGGCAAACGGCACGATCAGGCGAACAGGGCGGTTGGGGTAAGCGTCGGCGTAAGCACCGGTTGCGTGCAGCGCGAGGAGGCCGAGCACTAGGAGGACCGCGAGACTTAATCGCCCCCGATCCGCGTGCGTCATCGGCGAGCATCCGCCGGCTTGGTTGCCAAGCATCGGCTCGCGCGCCGATGAGCCTGCGAGCGCCGGCATCAGGCCACGAGTTTCTTCATCTCGCCGATAACCGCGTCTCCCATTTCTGCGGTGGTCACGATCTTGGCGCCTTCCGACTTGATGTCGGCGGTGCGCAGTCCCTGCGCGAGCGCGGCGGCAATCGCCGCTTCGATCTGGTCGGCCTCCTTGGCCATAGTGAGCGAGTAGCGCAGCGCCATGCCGAAAGAGGCGAGCATGGCGATCGGATTGGCCACGCCTTTGCCGGCGATATCGGGCGCGGACCCATGTACGGGCTCGTACATGGCCTTGCGCTTTTTCGTCTTGGCATCCACTTCGCCGAGCGAGGCCGACGGCAGCATGCCGAGCGATCCTGTGAGCATGGCGGCAATGTCGGACAGCATGTCGCCGAATAGATTGTCGGTGACGATGACGTCGAACTGCTTGGGCCAGCGCACGAGTTGCATGCCCCCGGCATCGGCCAACTGATGCTCGAGCGCGACGTCCTTGAATTCGCGTGCGTGCAGCTCCTTGATCACCTCGTGCCAGAGAACGCCCGTCTTCATCACGTTGCGCTTCTCCATCGAGGTGACCTTCTTGCGGCGCTTGCGCGCGAGCTCGAACGCGACGCGGCCAATGCGCTCGATCTCGTAGGTGTCGTAGACCTGGGTGTCGACCGCGCGCTTCTGCCCGTTGCCGAGATCGGTGATGGTCTTCGGCTCGCCGAAATAGACCCCGCCGGTCAGTTCACGCAGGATGATGATGTCGAGCCCATCCACCACCTCGCGTTTGAGGCTCGAGGAGTCGGCGAGCGCGGGATAGCAGATAGCGGGGCGAATATTGGCGAACAAGCCGAGTTCCTTGCGCAGACGAAGGAGCCCGGCCTCCGGCCGCACCTCATACGGCACGCGGTCCCATTGTGGACCGCCGACTGCGCCGAAGATCACGGCGTCGGCCGCGTGCGCCTTGGTCATGGTCGCGTCGGTGATCGCAACCTTGTGAGCGTCGTAGCAGCCGCCGCCGACCAGACCGTCTTCGATCTCGAAGGTCCCCAATCCGCGCGCATTCATGAACGCGATGAGCTTTTTCACCTCGGCCATGACTTCCGGGCCGATGCCATCGCCGGGGAGGAGAAGAAGCTTGTGGGTCGCCATCGCGCATTGCCTCGCTCGAGTGATGTCGAGGCGGATTGCTAAAGCCACGCGGACGCCTTGGCAAGACGAGAGCCAGTTGGCAAGGTGAGGGTGGCAAGAGCAACGTGCATGTCACCGCAGCGTCCAAAGGTGGTGATCGTCGGCGCGGGCTTCGGGGGGATCGAAGCCGCGACGGCGCTTAGCCGAGTTGCCGTCGACGTGATCCTGCTCGATCGGCAAAATCATCATTGCTTTCAGCCGTTGCTGTACCAGGTGGCGACCGCGGCCTTGTCGCCGGCCGAAATCGCATGGCCCATTCGACACATGTTGCGGCAGCAACGGAACGCGACGGTATTCATGACCGAGGCCGAGGCCGTCGACCTCACCGGGCGATTCGTCGAGACCAGCGCGGGTCCGATTTCATATGACTATCTCGTCGTCGCGACCGGCGCGACGCATTCCTACTTCGGTCATGACGATTGGGCCAAGTTCGCACCGGGACTCAAACGCATCGAGGACGCGACTCGCATTCGCCGAAGCATTCTGCTGGCGTTCGAACAAGCCGAACTCGCCGGCAATGATGCCGAGCGGCAGCGCCTGCTCACCTTCGTCATCGTCGGCGGGGGAGCGACCGGCGTGGAAATGGCGGGCGCCATCGCCGAGATCGCCCGCCAGACCCTAGCCAACGACTTTCGCAGAATCGACCCGCGCAATTCTCGCATCATCTTGCTCGAGGCCGGTCCGCGGGTCATACCGACCTTGCCTGAGGACCTGTCGCAATATGCCGAGCGCGCACTCACTCGCATGGGGGTCGATGTGAGGACCTCCACTCGCGTGATCGGCTGCGATGCTTGCGGGGTGGACGCGGATCATGGCCGTATCGACGCCAGCACCATCATCTGGGCCGCGGGGGTCGTGGCCTCGCCCGCCGCCTCCTGGCTCGGCGCTGCGCATGATCGCGCCGGCCGCGTGCTGGTCCGCCCCGATCTGTCGGTCCCGGACCATCCCGAGGTGTTCGTGATCGGCGATGCGGCCGCGATCCATGGCGACGACGGCGAGCCGGTTCCAGGTGTCGCGCCGGCGGCGAAGCAAATGGGCAACTATGTCGGTCGGCTCATCGCGGCGCGCTTGGCGGGGAAATCTTTGCCTGCGTTTCGCTATCGCAACCTGGGCGAGCTCGCCACCATCGGACGGCGGGCCGCAGTGGTGAAGTTCGGCCGACTGCACCTCAAGGGCTTCATCGGATGGCTATTCTGGAGCTTCGCCCACATCTATTTCCTGATCGGGGTGAAGAATCGGTTCATTGTCGCCTTCACCTGGCTGTGGGACTACCTCACGTTCCAGCGCGGCGCGCGCCTCATCACCGAAGTTCCGCCGCAGGGCAGACAGTGAAACTCTCTCGGCGGGTCAGAGGCCGCTGAACCAGTTGTATCCCTGGTCCTCCCAGTATCCGCCGAGATATTTGTCCGTGACAGCGATCTCCATCACGTGCTTGGGATTCTTGAAGCCGAGCTTGGTCGGCATGCGCACCTTCATGGGGAAGCCGTACTTGCGCGGCAGGATTTCACCGTCGAACTTGAAGGTCATCTGGGTTTGCGGATGCAGCGCGGTCGGCATGTCGATCGAGGTGGAATAGCCCTCGGCGCAGCGGAACCACACGTATTTCGCCCGCGTGTCGGCGCCGATGCGCCTTAAAAACTCGCGCAGCGGCGAGCCGGTCCATTTGCCGATCGCGCTCCAGCCCTCAACGCAAACCAGGCGGGTGATTTGCGTTTCTTGCGGCAGTGCATAGAGCTCATCGAGCGTCCAGGACTTCGTGTTGTCGACCATGCCGCCAACCTCGAGCTTGTAGTCCTCTCCGTCGACCTCGGGCGCCTCGTCCTCAGGGTAATAGGCATTGAACGGAAAAGGCCGCCGCACCGCGCTGTCCGGGTAGGTCGGCGCGAGCTTGTTCGGATTGAACAGCCATGCCTGCGCTCGATCGTTGAAACGGGAAATCTTCATCAGTACCTGTTCCGCCGACGTCCCGTCGACAATGTCGCAGCCGGTGAGAAAAGCCAGTGCGCCGAGGCTCGCGCCGCCGCGTAGGAAAAGCCGGCGCGTCGGATCGGGCATGAGCTTCGCAGCGTCTTTGACGAGGAGCTCGGGGTCGACGCCAGGTGGTGGAATTCGTCGAAGGCGTGGCATCCTCGTCCTTTCCCGGCTCTCAACGTCTATCGGCCGGTGATCATGGCGCGCAGCGAACTCGGAACGATAACGCTCATGATCACGTGGACGACGAGAAAGCCGACGATTGCCGCCATCGCGAAGAAGTGCACGTAGCGGGCGGTATCATAACCGCCGAACGCCGCCGTCAGCTGCTGCAATTGCACCGGTTTCCAGATGGCGAGGCCCGACAGCACAACGACGATGCCGGCCACGATGACGCCGACATAAAATAGTCTTTGCACCGCGTTGTAGACCGAGAGATCGTCGTAGCTGAGCTTGCCGGTGAACGCGGCACGGGCGTCGGCCAAGACTTCCCCGGGGCGGATCGGAATGAGTTTGCGCCGGAAGCGGCCGGTCACGATGCCCAGCACCGCGTAGATGAGGCCGTTCACCGCCAGAAGCCACATCGCCGCGAAATGCCAGAGCAGCGCCCCCGCGAGCCAGCCTCCGAGCGTGATCCCGGTGGGAAAAACGAACGGAAACAGCGGCGAGGCGTTGTAGATCTGCCAACCCGAGCCGATCAAGACGACCATCGTTAGCGCGTTCACCCAATGGGTGACCCGCACCCAACGCGGATGTATGACCGGCCGCGCAGGTTCCGCGGGCATCAGTGCCGGATCATGGGTGGCCTCTATCGACATGAGCTCGCTTCTTCCTGGCTTTGCCATCGCGCAATGTGTAGCAAATTCCCGTCGGCGGGTCGCTTCACGTTCCGCTAGCGCGACTGTGAACGTCAATCATGGCGCGATGGATGCGCCAGCTCCATAGCTCCGGATCGGGATGGTGGTGAGGACGATGTCGAAGACTGGTGCCGGCAATTTCTTCGAGGATTTCAGCATCGGCCAAGTGATCAGGCACGCGACGCCGCGCACGATCACAGTGGGGGACGTGGCCATCTACAATGGGCTGTTCGGGCCGCGCTTTGCGGTCCAATCGTCGGACGCCTTCGCGCGCGCGATCGGCTATCCGTGCTCGCCGGTCGATGACCTGCTCGTGTTCCACGTCGTGTTCGGCAAAACCGTGCCGGACATCTCGCTCAACGCGGTCGCCAACCTCGGCTATGCGGCCTGCCGCGTTCTCGCGCCGGTGTACCCCGGCGATACGCTGAGCGCGGAGTCCGAGGTCATCGGACTGAAGGAGAATTCAAGCCGTAAAACCGGCATCGTCTTCGTGCGTTCGACAGGTTGCAAGCCGGACGGCAGCAAGGTGATCGAGTACGTGCGCTGGGTCATGGTGCGCAAGCGCGATGAGGCAGCGCCGGTGCCGGACGATCACGTGCCGCGCCTACCCGAAGCGGTGCTTCCGACGACGCTCGGCGATGGCTGCCCGCGCATCGACGTTGCCGCCTACGACTTCACGCTCGCCGGCGGTTCGCATCACTTCGGCGATTACGCCGTCGGTGAGAAGATCAATCACGTCGATGGCGTGACCGTGGAGGAGGCGGAACACCAGATCGCGACCCGCCTCTATCAGAACACCGCGCGCATCCATTTCGACCAGTACTCGGCAGCCCAAGGCCGGTTTGGCCGCCGCCTGATTTACGGCGGGCATGTGATTTCGCTTGCCCGCGCGCTCTCCTTCAATGGGCTCGCCAATGCCTTCCATATTGCCGCGATCAACGGCGGCCGCCACGTCGCGCCGCTATTCGCCGGCGCGACCGTGTTTGCCTGGTCCGAGGTCTTGGCCAAGGCGCAGGTGCCCGGACGCGAGGACGTCGGCGCGCTGCGGCTGCGCACCGTCGCGGCCAAGGACCGCCCGTGCGCCGACTTTCCGCTCAAATCGGGCGAGGAGGACGACCCCGCGGTGTTGCTCGATCTCGATTATTGGGTGCTGATGCCGCGTTAGCACGGCTTTGCTCACGTGGGCCTTCGCAGGTGCTCGACGAGTTGACGGGCAAAAGGGGGTAGCTCGTCGAGACTCCGGATGCAGATCGTGAGTTCGCGCGACGCCCACGGGTCGGTCAACTCCACCGCAACGATTGCCATGGTGCGCGCCACGCGTCGCGCGGTGGTCTCGGGTACGATGCCGATGCCGACGTTGCACTCGACCAGGCGGCACACCGCGTCGAAGCTGCGCAACTGCACGCGCAGCCGCAGCGGCTGCCCGATCCGCGCCGCCTTGTCCGCGAGGAAACGCTGCAGCGCACTGGCGCGGTCGAGCCCGACGAAGTCGTGCTCGAGCACGTCCGCGAACGCGATCTTCGAGCGCCTGGCGAGGGGATGCTCGCGCGCCACGGCCAACACGAACCGGTCCTTGCGGAAAGGATATGTTTCCAACGCGCTCACGTCGACGGTGGCAGCGACGATGCCGAGGTCGCCGACCCCTTCGGCGATGAGTCCGACGATCTCGTCGCTCAGCCGCTCCTCGAGATCGATGCTGACATTGGGGTGCTCGGAAAGGAATGAGCTCAGCGCTTCCGGCAGGAATTCCGTGAGCGCGTTGGTGTTGGAGAGCACTCTGATTTGGCCGGCGAGTCCGCCGGCATAGACGCCGAGGTCTTCGCGCAGCCGCTCGGCTTGCCGCAAGATCGCGCGCGCATGCTGCAGGAGCGTGCGGCCGGCTTGGGTCGGGCTCACGCCTTGCCGCCCGCGCACGAGCAAGGCCGCGCCCAGCGCTTCCTCCATGTTGCGAATGCGCGTGCTGGCGGCAGCCAGCGCGAGATGCGCGCGCTCGGCGCCGCCCGTGATGCTCCCCGCCTCGACCACATGGCGGAACAGGCTGAGATCGGTGAGGTCGAACCGCACGGTTCCCGCTGCCAGGACTTTGCCTGCCTTCGAATTCGACGAAGTAAAGCTACGCGAAATACCTATTGTCGGCCAAGTGCCTGAGCGCCATATTCGCGGTTGACGAAAGCACCGCCTGCCGCGGGGGCGGATTGCGGCTCGCCGCGACTTTGGTTACCAACGCTGGGCGCGCGAGGACGGAGAACAGCAATGGCCGACGTCAAGGCACCCGCTGAGCGGCCGCTCTCTCCCCATCTCTTCATCTACAAGCCGATGCTGACGATGATGATGTCCATCGTCCATCGCATCACCGGTGGCGCCCTCTATTTCGGCACGTTGTTGGTCGCCTGGTGGCTGATCGCGGCGGCATCCGGTCCCAAGTCTTATGCTGGCATCGGCTCGTTCATCAACTCGTTGTTCGGCCGAGTGATCCTGTTCGGCTATACCTGGGCGCTCGTGCATCACATGTTGGGCGGCATCCGGCACCTGATCTGGGATACCGGGCGCGGCTTCGGTCCACACGAGCGCGAATTTCTGGCGATGGCCACCCTCGTCGGTTCCGTCAGCCTGACTATCGTCGTCTGGATCGTCGGCTATCTGGTCATCGGGGGACCGCGCTGATGGCGTTCCGCGACATGAGCACGCCGCTCAAGCACGTGCGCGGGCTCGGACCGGCCAAGTCCGGCACCGAGCATTTCTGGCGCCAGCGCCTGACGGCCATTGCCAACGTGCCGCTCACCATCTCTTTCGTCTTCATCGTGGTGGCGCTGCTCGGACGCAATCATGCCGCCGTGGTGCAGATTCTGGGCTCGCCGCTCATCGCCATCATCATGCTGCTGTTCATCATCTCGGTGACGACGCATATGCGCATCGGCATGCAGGTTATCATCGAGGACTACGTGCATGACGAGGCGAGGAAGTTCATCCTGGTGATTGCCAACACCTTCTTCGCCGTCGCCGTGGGGCTCGCCTCGGCCTTCGCCATCCTCATGCTCAGCTTCAAGGTGTGACCCGTGGCTATCAACGGCGGATCGAATGGCAAGGGACCGGCGGTCAACGGACGCGCCTATCCGATCGAGGACCACGACTACGACGTGGTCGTGGTCGGCGCCGGAGGATCTGGCCTGCGCGCGGTGGTCGGCTGCAGCGAGGCGGGGCTCAAGACCGCCTGCATCACCAAGGTGTTCCCGACCCGCTCGCACACCGTAGCGGCGCAAGGGGGCATCGCCGCCGCTCTCGGCAATATGGGCGAGGACGACTGGCGCTGGCACATGTACGACACCGTCAAGGGCGCCGACTGGCTCGGCGACCAGGATGCCATCGAGTACATGTGCCGCAGCGCGCCGCAGGCGGTGTACGAGTTGGAACATTGGGGTCTGCCGTTCTCGCGCCGGGAGGACGGCAAAATCTATCAGCGTCCCTTCGGCGGCATGACCACGCATTACGGCAAGGGCATCGCCCAGCGCACCTGCGCCGCGGCCGATCGCACCGGTCACGCCATGCTGCACACCATGTACGGGCAGGCGTTGCGCCACGCCGCCGAGTTCTTCATCGAGTTCTTCGCCATCGATCTGATCATAGACGACGAGGGCCGCTGCCGCGGCGTGGTCGCGATCAAGCTCGACGACGGCTCGATCCATCGCTTCAGCGCGCATATGACGATCCTCGCCACCGGCGGTTACGGCCGCGCCTATTTCTCTTGTACCTCCGCGCATACTTGCACCGGCGACGGCAACGCCATGGTGCTGCGCGCCGGCCTGCCGCTGCAGGATATGGAGTTCGTGCAGTTCCACCCGACCGGCATCTACGGCGCGGGCTGCCTGATTACCGAAGGCGCACGCGGGGAGGGCGCCTACCTCGTCAACTCGGAGGGTGAACGCTTCATGGAGCGCTATGCACCGTCCGCCAAGGATCTCGCCTCACGCGATGTCGTCTCGCGCGCGATGACCATCGAGATCCGGGAGGGGCGGGGGGTCGGCAAGCACAAGGACCACATATATCTGCACCTAGACCATCTCGACCCCGAGGTGCTGCACGAGCGGCTGCCCGGCATTTCCGAATCGGCGCGCATTTTCGCCGGGGTGGACGTCACGTGCGATCCGATTCCGATCGTTCCGACCGTGCATTACAACATGGGCGGCATTCCCACCAACTATCACGGCGAGGCGCTGACCAAGAAGAACGGCAACGACGACTTCGTGGTGCCCGGTCTGATGTCGCTCGGGGAAGCGGCTTGCGTGTCGGTGCACGGCGCCAATCGTCTGGGCTCGAATTCGCTGATCGACCTTGTCGTGTTCGGCCGCGCCGCCGCCTCGCGTTGCGCGGAGGTTTTGCGTCCGGGCGAAAGCCATCCCGACTTGCCGAAAGACTCCGCCGAGCGCGCGTTGGCGCGGCTCGACAACTTCCGCCACGCCGCGGGAACGACACCGACGGCGCAGCTACGTCTGAAAATGCAGAAGGTGATGCAGAATAATTGCGCGGTATTCCGCACCGCCGAGGTCCTTGAAGAGGGCGAGAAGCTCATTCACGAAGTTTACGGCGGCGTCGCCGACATCAAGGTTACGGACCGCTCGCTGATCTGGAACTCGGACCTGATCGAGACGCTGGAATTCGACAATTTGATCGCCCAGGCGGTCGTCACGATGGAATCGGCGAAGAACCGCACCGAGAGTCGCGGCGCGCATGCCCGCGAGGACTTCCCCGAGCGCGACGACAAGAACTGGATGAAGCATACGCTGGCCTGGCTCGATGCCAACGGCAAGGTCACCATCGACTACCGGCCGGTGCACGCCTACACGCTCACCAACGAGATGGCCTACATCGAGCCGCGCAAGCGCGTGTACTAGGGGCGGAAGGCAAAAGATCACATGGTTCAATTCACGCTGCCGAAGAACTCCAAGGTTACCGACGGCAAGACCTGGACGGCCCCAGCCGGCGCGCACGACCTGCGCGAATATCGCATCTACCGCTGGAATCCGGACGACGGCAAAAATCCGCGCATTGATACCTATTATGTCGACTGCGGCGACTGCGGGCCGATGGTTCTCGACGCGCTCATTTGGATCAAGAACAACATCGACCCGACGCTCACGTTCCGCCGCTCCTGCCGCGAAGGCATCTGCGGCTCCTGCTCGATGAACATCGACGGCACCAACACGCTCGCCTGCACCAAGGCGATGGCGGACATCAAGAGCACGGTGAAGATCTACCCGTTGCCGCACATGCCGGTGGTGAAGGATCTGGTGCCAGATCTTAGCAATTTCTATGCCCAGCACGCCGCGATCGAGCCGTGGCTGCAGACCACCTCGCCCACGCCGCAGAAGGAGTGGAGACAGAGCCACGAAGACCGCCAGAAGCTCGACGGCCTCTACGAGTGCATCCTGTGCGCGTGCTGCTCGACCGCCTGCCCGAGCTACTGGTGGAACAGCGAGCGTTTCCTCGGACCGGCGGCGTTGCTGCAGGCGCACCGCTGGCACAAAGACAGCCGCGACGAGGCGACCGGGCGGCGGCTCGACACCCTCGAGGATCCCTTCCGTCTCTACCGCTGCCACACGATTATGAATTGCGCCAAAGCCTGCCCGAAGAGCCTCAATCCGGCCAAGGCGATCGCCGAGATCAGGCGCATGATGGTCGAGCGGCAAGTGTGATCCGCGAGCCGATCGACCGGCTCCCGTTGTCGCGCGCGGTCTGGCGCAGCCCGCATCTCATGGGTTGAACTCCCCCGCCTCGTTCTGCAAACGATCCAGAAGCCAGGCATCGCCGGCAAAGCCGATGCGCGACGGCCCCCCGGCTTGCACAGCCAAGCCCGGCGGTGACAGATTTATCTCCTTGGCTGTTTCGCAGAGCGCCGGGAGGAAACGAGATCATGGCTTTGAGCGCAGACGTTCGCCGTGTGGTCACCACGATCGACAGCAACGACAAGGCCGTGGTGCTC
>Ga0207693_10003034_pt1 | contig 14513 bp, 13 predicted proteins | sample LARL81metaG_FD_184347 | JGI IMG/M metagenome (GOLD analysis project Ga0207693, IMG submission 184347) | Corn, switchgrass and miscanthus rhizosphere microbial communities from Kellogg Biological Station, Michigan, USA - LAR L8-1 metaG... | ecosystem: Host-associated > Plants > Roots >...
TCGGATTGGGTGTCGACGAATTGCGCTGGCCAAACGCCGTGCGACCGGGTGATGTGCTGAAAGTCGAAACGGAGATTCTCAAGCTACGGCCATCCCGCTCCAAGCCAAACTACGGAATCATTCGACTGCGTAATGTGACAACAAATCAGCGCGGCGAAATTGTGCAGACAATGACGGCAAATGCAATGGTGCCGCGGCGCTAAATCACCGGTTGAGCGCGAGCTGCGCAGGCGCGGATTTTTTCTCGTGCGCGAGCTTATTGTCTGCAAATGCGCTACGCGAACGTAAATCCTAGGTTTACGAAAACCAATCGCGCTCGGGTCACAGCAATGTCGTTTTAAGATTCGATTGTCACCTTGATCGCAGTTGCGAAATCGTGCGGCAATGGAGCTTCAAAGCTTTTCCATTCCCCGTTGACTGGATGTCGCAATGCAATTTTCCAGGCGTGCAGCATCTGTCGCGGGAAATTTTTTGCTGCGCGCCTCGAATAGATTTTATCACCAAGGACCGGGTGACCGAGATGATGAAGATGCACACGTATCTGATGTGTGCGTCCGCTATGCAACCGGCATTCGACCAAGCTCGCCTGATCTCGTGAGCGAATGACGCGGTACTCAGTTTTAGCTGGGCGTCCGCGCGAGGAACTCACGCTCATTCGTTGTCGATAGACGGGATGTCGTCCGATTTTTTCTTCGATCGTGCCGGTCTCTTTGTCTAATTTTCCGTCGACGAGCGCAAGATAGATCTTTTCGACCGTGCGCTCTGCAAATTGCCTCGACAGTTCTCGATGCGCCTCATCGTTTTTCGCGACAACAAGGCAGCCGCTCGTTTCTTTGTCGAGCCGATGAACGATTCCGGGGCGCTCTTTTCCGCCAATTCCAGACAGCGTCGAGCAATGGCCAAGCAAAGCGTTGACCAGGGTATGTTGGCGATGACCCGCGCCTGGATGTACCACAAGCCCGGCCGGTTTATTGATGACAATGATATCCTTGTCTTCGAAAAGGATCTCGAGCGGAATTGGCTCCGGTTGATTGTCGATTTTCTCGAGTGGCGGCTCGGTTAATTCGATTTTATCTCCGGCATGCACGCGATAACGAGACCGGGTTGCGGCGCCGTTGAGCGTAACAAATCCAGTGCGAATCAGTTGCTGAAGCCGTGAGCGCGAATATTCCGGAAGGTTGTTTGCTAAAAAACGGTCGAGGCGAACGTGGGCCTCATTTTTTGGCACGATCAACTGGGCGTGTGTTGAGTTTTTCGCAGTGGTTTTCAAATGGCCGTCGCCACCTCGTTGCTCGGAAGTTTCTGGATGTTACAGTCGGTTTCGATGGCTGTTGAAGGGAGTTCGCGAATGATCCAATCTTGCCAAGCCTGCGGCACGGCGATTGATACGACCGACGCGGAACCGCTGGCGCCTGTGATCTGCCCGAATTGCGGCGAGAAAACGCGGGCGGAACGGACGTTCGATCATTTTGTTCTGCTTGAAACTCTTGGCGTTGGCGGCATGGGCTCGGTTTATAAGGCGCGTGACACGCTGCTGGATCGCTTCGTGGCGCTGAAACTGTTGCGCAGCGGTCTTAGCGACGAAAGCGATCATGCCTCTCGATTGCAGCAGGAGGCACGCGTGGCCGCCTCCATAAACCATCCCAATGTTATACAGGTCTTCTCCTCCGGGATCGATCACGGACAATTTTATGTTGTGATGGAACTGGTCAATCGCGGAAGTCTGGATGATCTTATCGAGCAAAGGAATCGGCTGCCGGAGGGGCAAGTGCTTGAATCCGGTATTCAAGTCGCAAAAGGACTGCGGGCGGCGCATCGCCAGGGTCTTATTCATCGGGATGTCAAACCAGCCAATATTTTGTTTATAGATGAACAAACAGCGAAAATCAGCGACTTCGGTCTGGCGAGCGCCGCCGCAGAAGGAACTAAAAGAGACGAGATTTGGGGCACGCCATATTATGTCGCGCCGGAGCGATTAAACAACGGACCGGAAGATTTCCGCACTGACATCTATGGTCTTGGCGCAACGCTTTTTCATGCCGTTGCAGGCAAAGCACCGATCGAGGGCAACACAAATTCTGCTGCTCTGCTGCTCGATCTAAAAAATCATCCACTCGATTTGCGCGCCATTGCGCCGGACGTTTCTCAGGCGACAGCCACCATTCTCGAGCGGATGATCGCGCCTGATCCGGCTCAGCGTTTTTCGTCTTACGACGAGCTGGTGTCAGAATTGGAGCACGCGCAGCACGCTCTCAAGGTTCGGGAACATGTCGCTGTTGGGCGTGGGCGATGGCCGCTTCGGGCTTTGGCTGGTGTTGTTCTGTTCATCATGCTCCTGGCGATGGCAGCCCTCTTTCTTGCTCGCAAACCGCGCGGTCATGTTGCGACCAGCGCATTGCCGAGCGCATCGATTGCGTCAGTCAAGACTGATGCGAAGGACAAAAGCCCCGCGGATCGTCCGGTAAATCCACAATCAGCAGGTGTCGCTACCCGCGCGGACAAGGAAAAAAAGGTTCTCGGACTTGAGACCGCTCCATGGAACGCCGCACTCGCCAATTACAGAGAGCAGATCGCTCTCTATGATTTCGCCGCCGCTAGGGAAGCGATTAAGGACGTACAATTGAGCGACGCGTCGCTGAAACAGGCGCAGGAGGCAACAGAAAAGCGAGCGCAATGGCTGATCGATTGGAAAAACAACCTGATCGATGATATTAATCGCGCGCATTTTTCCGGCGCAATTTTAGACAGCAGCGGGGCCAAATATACGGGCATAGCCGGCGCGACCGATCAAAGCCTTAGTTTGAAGCTTCCGTACGGCATCGCACGAGTTACGTGGAGGGACCTTTCGCCGAAGACCCTGGTCAGGGTTTCTACTTCATTCGTCAAACCAAACGCGCCCGATGCACCGGATCGACAATGGCGCTGCGCCGTTTTTGCCAGTGAGTTCGGGCAAACGGAGGCTGCGCGACAGTTGGCGGCGGCGGCCGCGAAGGTCAAATCTCAGTATCACGACCAGATTTCGCAGCTCTTTCCACCCCCTTCACAATTTCGTTAGATCAACGATAGGCGCTGAGTTTCTTGTCAGGTCGATGTCTGTATTGAAGAAGACCGTTGATTTTGCTGGTGAAGCTCTGGATTGAGACGATATTTGCAGCCGGCTCGAGATGAACGAATTGCAAATTCGGGAGTCAGATTTAGACGAACCGTTGCCATAATCGATTTTCACGCGACCTTTTCGATTCGCGAGTATGGAGCAGAACCCGCCACCGCCATTTCCTTCGCCGGAAGAGCTGAAGACGAAGATCACGGAGTTTATGAAGTCGAACTTCGGCGATCGCGTCTCTGTTGCGACCTTTACCCAACCAGAGCCTGCTGCCGCGGACGAAGAGCCGCCACCGAAAACCAGCGGTGAAGAATTCGTTTTTAATTTTCTGCCGCGCGACATTAAAGCCCATCTCGACCGCTTTGTAATCAAACAGGACGAAGCCAAGAAGGTGCTCTCGATCGCGGTTTGCGATCATTACAATCACGCCAATTATCTTCGCCGGCTTGAGAAGGAAGATGCGGCCCGGGCAGAGGAAACCGAATACGCAAAGCAAAATGTAATCTTGGTAGGGCCGACCGGCGTTGGAAAAACTTATTTGATCAAGCACATCGCCGAGCTGATCAAAGTTCCATTCGTAAAAGCGGACGCCACGAAGTTTAGCGAGACCGGTTACGTCGGCGGCGACGTGGAGGATCTAGTGCGCGAGCTTGTCCAGAAGGCAGATGGCGACGTCAACCTCGCGCAATTCGGAATTATCTATATCGATGAGATCGATAAGATTGCGTCGGCCGCGAATTTGATCGGTCGTGACGTGAGCGGACGCGGGGTCCAGACGACTTTGCTCAAGTTAATGGAAGAGACCGAGGTGCCGGTGCGGAGCATGAATGATCTTCAGGCGCAATTACAGGCCGCTTTCGAATTCCAGAAACGTGGCAAGGCTAAACGGGAGACGATTAATACGCGGCATATCCTCTTCGTGGTGAGCGGCGCGTTCGAACGATTGAAGCAGCAGGTCTCGCGGCGCATCTCACAGGGCCAGATCGGATTTAGCGCTGAGCCGGTGAAGGTGATGGACAACGAATTATTTCAATTCGTCACGACGCAGGATTTCGTCGAGTACGGTTTTGAACCTGAATTCATCGGTCGTCTGCCCGTGCGCGTGGTCTGCGAAGACCTGGATGCCGGCGATCTTTACAAGATCATGAAATTTTCTGAAGGCAGTTTGCTCCGGCAATACGAACGGGCCTTTCGCGCCTATGGGATTGAGATCAGCTTTGATGATGAAGCCTTGCGGCTGATTGCCGACTCTGCGGCGAAAGAAAAAACCGGCGCACGTGGATTGTTGACCGTATTCGAGACGCTATTTCGCGATTACAAATATTATCTCGCTGGATCGGGTTTGAGCCAGTTGCGAGTTACGGCCGAGCTGGTGCGTGAGCCGAAGCGGGTGCTCGATCGGTTGATGGCCGAGGGACACAAGATCGAGGCGCAAACTCTCCAAGCCGGTTTGCATCAATTTACTGAGAAATTCAGAAACGAGCACGGATTAGAGGTTATTTTCGACGAGACAGCGGTGCGGCGTTTGGTTGAACGCGCGCAAGCCGAGCGGATGACCATGACTGATCTTTGCGCCCATTTGTTTAAGGACTACCAATTTGGATTGAATCTGATTAAAAAGAACACCGGTCGAAAAGAGTTTGTGCTTAATGCTGAGGCTGTCGATGCGCCGGATAGATTTTTGAGCGATCTGGTGGTGCAATCTTATTATCCAGTTGCAGCGACGCAAAAAGCCTGATTGCCAATGAAACGGTCGCTGGTCACTACAGTCATCGTTGGCGTTGCTGTTGCCGGAATCGTCAGCGTACTGCATGCCAGCGGCTTGATCTTGCGTTTTGAGCGGGCTGCGATCGCGCCTATTTCTAGTTACGCCGGGGCGACGAGAGTCGTCAGCGAGAAGTGGCAGTACATCTTTGTCCCACTGCTCGCCCTTGGTGTCGCCTGGTTGAGTTTGACCAGTGTGTCGCGTCGCGGGATGCGTTGGTTATTTTTTGTTTTATTGATCGAATTGCTCGGCCTTTCCTGGGTCTGCTCGCTCTATCGGATTTTCTTCCAACCATTACCCTCTGTTTTTGCGGTGCTCTTCGCATGGCTCGTAGCAGAGGGATGGGTCGTCTTTTTCAGGCGGGACCGCTCGCATTGGTCCCAAACCTTCTTCCTTGGCCGATTGTCGGACAAAGAACTTCGGCGCCTCCTGGAAGGCTCAATTCCATTCGATCCCCAACCAAGAGTGCACGAAGTGACCGTGGTTGCTTGCGACATTGCGAATAAACACGGCCTCGGCGCGAGCTCAGAGCCCGCTGTCTTTGCCGAAGCCACAGAGAAGTTTATTCGTGACGTGGCCGACCGTCTCCTGGAAGCGGGCAGTTATATTCAAGCTGCCGACGGCGAGGGCGTCGTTGCTATCTTCGGGTTTCCAGATAACAACGCCGAGCATGCTGACAAAGCGGTTCGTGTTGCCCTCGATTTGGTTCAGGGTTCTCGCGAGCGCCAGCAGGATAACGGAGAAGTTCCGGGAAACTGCGCCATTCACGTAGGCATCACCTCCGGCACGATAATTGTTGCACCGCTGAAAGCCGGCGAGCGCCCGGCACTCTTAACCAGCGGCGAGCCGGTCGAGTTGGCGCGCAGAATGTGTGCCGCAAATCGTTTCTATGGCTCGCATATCCTGATTGGCACGCGCACTTTTGATCTGGCGAGCAAGGCAATTGTCGCGCGGCCGATCGATTTTCTTAAGGAAGTGGATTCGCAAGATCGGCATGAAATTTACGAGCCGCTTTGGCTTGCCTCCGAGGCCAAGCCCGAACATATCGCGCGCCGGGACTTTTTCTGGAATGGCGTCGTGCTCTACCGAGAAAAACGTTGGGCGGAAGCGTACACCGAATTCCAGAAGGCACGAGGCTCGGATGACGAGGATGATGCTCCGTTACAATTCTATTTGCGCCGACTGGAGCCGCTCACGTTGAACCTCACTGAGCTGCCCTCCGATTAAACCTGCGCCCTTGTTTTGAGAAAGACCGAATATCCGGTGGCGCTCCGGAATTTGATTGCGCAACTGCGACAAATGCCTGGCGTTGGACCTCGCTCGGCAGAACGCATTGCGCTTTGGATTGTGCGTACCCGGAATGATCAACCGGAGCAGATTGCGGCTGCCATCAGCGATACGCGGCAATCTGTCCATCCCTGCGCGCTTTGCGGATTCTTTACGACTGAAGATATCTGTCAGATTTGCGCGGATTCATCGCGCTCAAGCGAGTTACTCTGCGTGGTCGAACAGCCTACCGACATTCTTCCCCTGGAGAAAACGAGCGCGTTCCGCGGCCGATACCACTCTCTCGGGGGAAAAATCTCGCCGCTCGATCATGTCGCCCCCGAAGATCTGCGGATCAGGGAATTGGTCGAGCGCCTCGACCGAGAAAGGATTTCTGAGATTATTTTCGCTCTCCCTGCGGATGTCGAAGGCGAAGCGACCACAAATTATCTTGTCGATCTTTTGAAGGACAAGGCGGTGACTTTGACGCGCATCGCCCGCGGCTTGCCGGCAGGGGCCGGCCTCGAATCGGTTGACGAGCTGACGCTTTATCAAGCGCTCTCAGGCCGAACAAAGCTGTGATGGTTGAAGAGTTGAAGTGTTGGAGAGATGAAGCGGATTACACGCGCGCTTTAACGCTTTAACTTTTCAACGCTTCAACGGTGGGCTAACTTTGGCACAATGTCCTGCGCGAAGATCGATCCGGCGCTCCACCAGGCACAGAAACCGCCCTGGATCAAAGTGCGACTGCCGTCGAACCCAGTTTTCTTTTCGACGAAAGCGCTTATTTCCGATTTGCGGCTGCATACGGTTTGCGAAAGCGCGCAATGCCCGAATCGCTGGGAATGCTGGAGCCAGGGCACGGCCACGATGATGATCGCGGGGGATCGATGCACACGCGCCTGTGGGTTTTGCGCGGTGACAACGGCGAAACCTTACGCGCTGGAAAAAGACGAACCGCAACGTGTCGCCGAGGCGGCGCGCCGAATGAAATTGAAGCACGTTGTCATTACTGCGGTTGCGCGTGATGATTTGAAGGATGGCGGCGCGGCTCATTTCGCGCGCACCATCAACGCGATTCGTGAAATGGATCCCACGGTGATTGTCGAAGTCCTGGTTCCCGATTTTCATGCGCAGGATTGGTGCATTCAGATCGTACTGGACGCCGAGCCAGATATTTATAATCACAACATGGAAACCGTAGAGCGTTTGACTCCGCTCGTGCGCTCGCGTGCAAAATATCGCACTTCACTGCAAGTGCTGCGGCGTGCCAGGGAATTGTCGGGCAAAGTTGTGACCAAGAGTGGTGTCATGCTCGGTCTCGGTGAGAAAGAGACCGAGCTTTTCCAGACGATGGACGATCTGCGCGAAGTGGGTTGCCAGGTTTTGACGATGGGTCAGTATTTGCGCCCAACCCCGAAACATTTGCCAGTCGTCGAATACATCACGCCAGAGCAATTCAATTATTACGGCGAGATTGCGCGCAGAAAAGGATTTGAGCACGTCGCTTCCGGTCCCCTTGTTCGCAGCTCTTATCACGCCGCCGATTTTCATCCGGTGATTCGTCGATGACTGAGGCGGACCAGAATCGTGTTGTCCAAATTCGCTTAAAAACGGCCGCGATTATTCCGGCCTACCGTGAAGAACAACATATTAGGGACATTGTTCGTCGAACCCGCCAACAACTCGATCATGTCGTCGTGATCGATGATGGATCGAGCGATAACACTGCCGGGTGCGCGCGCGAAGCCGGCGCTGAAGTTATTGTTCATAGCCAAAACCGCGGCAAAGGCGAAGCAATAAAAACAGGCCTGCGACACTGGCTAGATCGACAGTTCACACACGTGATCATTCTCGATGCCGATGGCCAACATCTGCCAGAAGAAATCGACCGTTTTATCGCGGCCGCGGCCCAGGCAGGAGATCACAGCTTTTTTCTTGGCAACCGCATGAATAATCTGACCGGGATGCCGTTTGTTCGACGCGTCGTGAATCGGTACATGAGCAATCGGATCAGCCGTATTTGTCGGCAAGAGATTCCCGACACCCAGTGCGGCTTTCGGATGTTAGATCGACAATTGATCCCTGAGCTACTCGAAGGCGGCAACCGCTTCGATTACGAAACCGAAATGCTCATCATCGCCAGTCGCCAAGGCTATCGGATCGAATCGGTGCCGATCGCCACCGTTTATTCCGACGAAGTGAGCAAGATCCGTCCGGCACGCGACACTATCCGTTTCTTCAAACTGATGAGACGATACCGAAGAGTGTAATGCCGGGGCGTGTCGTCCGCTTGGTGATTTCTGGATTCAAAGCCGACCGGCTTATACTTTATGAATAATGATCAGGAAACTTAAGGCCGGCGGCTATCGTTTGTATTCCCGCAAAAAGAACCCAAGAACGGGTAAGCGGAGGAATTTGGGCACGTTTAAAACACGCGCTGCAGCCAAGAAACACGAACGAGCAGTGCAATATTTTAAACGGAATTGACTGCTTCGGCTGAATCGATAAACAAGGAAGGGAAAGGAGATCCAATCATGATACACATGCTGGTTCGTCACAAAGTCGCTGACTTCGCTAAATGGAAACCGGTCTATGACGCGCACGGTTCGGCGCGGCAGAACGCAGGGGTAAAAGAGGAACATCTTTTCCGCAACGTCGACGACCCGAATGAAGTGATCCTGCTCTTTTCGGCGGAAGATCTTGAGAAGGCGAAAGCATTCGCCGCGTCCGGCGATTTACGTCAAGCGATGCAGAAGGCAGGAGTGAGTGACAAGCCGGACGTTTATTTCCTCAAGTAGCCTCGAGTCGGCTCGATGACTGCGGAGCGCCGGTTGATCGCGCGGCGGTTTATCGTTGCTAATTCGCGTGACAAGCGGCGGATTTTGTCGCCTTGATTAAATGTCGGTCAAGGCCCCGACATTGTATTTGAGGTGGCAAATGAAACATCTCCAGCTGGCAATCGGATATGCGCTTTGCCTGGCGTTTTTTGCGGCGGCGGGGTGCAGGCCAAAACCAAAGAGTCAAATCGTCGGAGAGCCATCCCCCGATCGGTCGCCCTCATCGCCGATCATCTCCAGTCCAACTCAACAACCAAGTTCATCGCCGTCACCGAGTCAGCCCTTGGAGGTAAAAGCCGAGAAGGCTCAGTCTCTTGATTTGGCGAAGCTGGTGAACAGCGTCCGTCCCGCTGTGATCTTGGTGACTGTTTTTGATTCTTCAGGAAAGTTGTTGCGCAGCGAAACCGGCTTTTTCATTTCGGACGACGGAAGATTCGTTACTACGGCACACGCAATCGACAACGGGGTGAATGCCGTCGCCAAAACGGCAGATGGCGGGATTTATAACGTAGCCGGGATTTTTGCGTCTTCGGCTCCTCTCGATCTTGCGATTCTCAAGGCGGACGTAAAGCGCGTGCCTTTTCTGCCTTTGAGCAAGAACGCGAAGACGGAAGTCGGCGCACGCGTAGGAGTAATCGGAAGCGCTCTCGCCGGAAGCGATGGTGCGCTGCGGGAAGGTGCAATCGTCGCGAAACACCTCGAGTCTCAGGGTGATCGCTTGGAAATAGGAACGCCGGTATCAGCCAGCTCGGCCGGCTCACCAGTTGTGGACGAGAGCGGCGAAGTTGTTGGCACCGTTGCATCAGCTGGTGAAAAAACAATTGCTACGTCTTCCGGCGCTCTGACTTCATTGCGATCGCAGATCGCGCCCGATGCGACTGCGCGCTGGGCCAAGACGTCGGAAACCAGTCCAACTCCGCGACCGACACCCAAACCGCGAGTCGTGTATGCGCCGCAACCGGAGTTTCCCGCCGAGGCACGTACTCACTCTGGTATATCGCGGTCCGGCCGTTTTCGCGTCAGTTTCGATGCACACGGTAATGCAAGGAACGTGCAGGTTATACAATCCACGGGAAATGGTCCTCTGGACCTAGCTACAATTGGCGCTCTCCGGCAATGGAAATCCACTCCGGGTCGGGAATGGTTTGCTACGGTTCCAGTTACTTTTCAGGACCAGTGAAATGGGTCGGAGTGAGTACTTTGGCGCGTGTTCATCGACTCTAGTAGAGACAGCGATTTGCTGACACAACCGGTGCTGGAAATTCGTCAAGCAACAGAAGCGGATCGCGACGCGATCTGGAATATTTTCCATGCCGTTGTTGCGCCCGGCGATACCTACGCGTTTGATCCGCGAATTTCCCGCGAGGATGCGCTGGCATACTGGTTTCGTGAAGACACGCATGCCTACGTCGCAGCACAAGATCGACATGTTGTTGGCACTTACATTTTAAGGGCGAATCAACCGGGATCCGGTTCGCATGTCGCGAATGCGGCGTTCATGGTTTTGCCTAGCGCGCGCGGCCTTCGTATCGGTCGAAAGATGGGTGAGCATTGCCTAAGTCAGGCGCGCCGGCTTGGCTTTCGCGCGATGCAATTCAACTTTGTTGTCTCGACGAATGAAGCAGCCATTCGGCTGTGGAAACAGCTCGGTTTTGAAATCGTTGGTACTTTGCCAGGTGCTTTTCGGCATCCGCAAAAAGGATATGTCGACGCTTACGTCATGTTTCGTTCGCTCGAGGAAGCTGCCAAAGAATAGGGACAGCGCGCTGTTTGCGCGAGCGCGGCGTTGCATTCCTACCATTCTTGGATTGCAAAGGACCTCGCAACTGATGAATCTGAGAGCGCAATGCAAACGGTGATCCAAGTAATCACGAGCGGACGCGGATCGCTACGCAATAAGATCATGAGTGATCCACAGCTTGAACGGAAGTTCAAACTCGTACCGACCGAACATCAAAGACCAGGCCGTCCGCACGGTTGGGCGAAAATTCACAGCGCTGGCGAAGCGCACGGTGTAATCAATCTCGAATGGCACGGACGCACGGGTGTGCTGATCTGCCGGGTCGTCACGAAATTCGGCAACAAGCCGAACTCGATTATTGGCGATTTCATCGATTATTTGTTGGCACGTCATCAAAGCCGCATTCTCGCCATCCACATCATGCGGCGCTGAATCGAGGCCCGTGCTTCGGTTGTAGATTTCTCATCAGGGCATCAAGAATCGGTCTGATCGAGCGGATCAATGTTCCAGCCCGGACTGTGTTTTACGCCGAATTTAAAACAAATCCAAATATTCGTTACGCATTTGTTACGGAAAATGGCTTGACACTCTGCGAACCGAATTTCATGATTGGCCTAGGGCCACACCCCCGCCGGGGCAACTAAAGGTCGTCCGTTTATGCATAAAGCCATAGGCCCAAGGTTTTTTTCGAGCTTCGGCCATGCTTTTTCCTTTCTCGATCTCGGCGCTCGACGGCTCGGCAGACTTGCCGCTGGAAACCCCAAACGATTCAGCGCTGCGATCCGATATAAGCTTATTGGGAAGCTGAATAAAGCGCGCCTTCTTGTTTGTTCTTGGGCATGGAAACAAAAAGCATCTATCAGCGTCTATCGCCGAAGCGTGACCAACGTGCGTCCTTACAGCGTGTCGAGCTACGAGATTGAATTGTGTCTCCGAACCGATTCTGCGGAGCCTCTTGCCCGGTCATATTGCCTCGCAATTAGAGCACTAGGTGAGCGGCCGCGTTTTCAACCGCTTTACGTTCCCGTTGGCATGGAGTTCGTTGCCGCGCTGATGGCGGCATTGCATCAAATCGAAGACAGCCCAAACCACAAAGGCAGGATCTCGCTACCTAATTCGCTGGTTCTGACGTGTGAACCGCCGCAGTACGTTATCGGAGACGGAGAGGCCGCGTGTTTTGTTTTTCCCGTGCTCGACAATCTGAGAGAATTTGCTAACGCGATGGAATCTGCAATTGCTTCCAAATCGGAAAAGTGCGGATCGCCCGAAACACAATCGCCCGGCAACCAGAGGCGCAAGCGTTAGGACGCCGCTGTCCTAATCTGTCCTAAACGCTGCGAACCGGTGTGTTTAAATAAGCATTTCTCTTACGTAAAAGAGAATCCGGAGCCTACGGGGCTCGAACCCGCAACCTCCGCCGTGACAGGGCGGCGCTCTAACCAATTGAGCTAAGGCTCCCGGAGAAAGAAAGTTTAGAGGCGGCTATCGTCAGTCGCAAGATGGGATCGAGCGCGCCGTCGCTGCTGTCGAGCAATGCATTTCCAAAGGAACACGTTTTCAATCTTTTTCGCGACATAGGATCGACATGTTGGTTGAACATTCTGGACACGAGCAGCGTCGAAGATTGCGCAAAGAAGGGATAAAAGCTATAATCACACTCGGTTCGGCGGATTGACCCAAACCATAATGAGCGACGAGCGCAGCGAAGGATTTCAGGGCGGGGAAGCAAACTCGGGGCCGCGCAATCTCCTCGATGCGTTTGATCGTGTGATCGCATTGCTGCCTCCTGGTGATCCGATTCGTCGCGAACTGCTCGATTTGCGACCGGAAATCTCCGACCGCGAAGAGACGATGGTCGAAGCGCGCCGCATGATCGAGAAGCTCGAGGAAGTCGTTAAAAAGGTCACGTCGCCCGCGAACCGGATCGGCACGTTTCTCGGCGCGACCTCGAAAGATACGGCGCACATCGTCGTGGGAGGCGCGGATTATTACTGCAATGTTGATCCGCGTATCGCCCTGGCAAAACTCAAGAAAGGAACGCGGGTGCTCGTCAACGAAGCATACGTGATTGTGGGCGATCTTGGATTTGAAACGGCGGGCCCGGTCACAAAAATCACGGAAATTCTGGACGGCGATCGGTTGCGTGTCGGTTCGGAACACGGGTTGCACTCGATGGTCCTGCAACGCTCAGCCGATCTCACACATTCGACCTTGAAGTCAGGCGACGAAGTCCGTGTCGATTCCAATTACCGAATGGCGCTCGAAATGCTCTCCAGCACGAAATCGCACGAGCATTACCTCGACAACGTACCGGAATTGCCGTGGGAGAAAGTCGGGGGACAGGAACCGGCGCTCCAGGCGATCAAGGACGCGATCGAGCTTCCGCTTTTGCATGTTGATCTTTTCAAAAAATTTCAGCACGCGACACCCAAAGGTTTTCTCCTCTACGGCCCGCCCGGTTGCGGCAAGACGCTGATTGGAAAAGCGACCGCTTATAATTTGACGAGGCAACTGCGGGAAAAGACTGGCGCGGAGATGCACGAATATTTCATGCACGTTAAAGGCCCGGAGATTTTAAACATGTGGGTGGGGGAGTCGGAAAGAATAGTGCGCGAAATTTTTGCGACCGCTCGCGAAAAACGCGCTGAGAGTTTCATGCCTTTTCTGTTTATCGATGAAGCCGAGTCGATCCTCGGGACGCGTCGCGCCTCGCGTTACTCGAACATCCTTTCCACGCTCGTCCCGATGTTTTGCGCGGAAATGGATGGGATCGATTCGCTCAATGACGTAGTGATTATTCTCGCTTCGAATCGCGCCGACCTGATCGATCCCGCCATTCTGCGCCCCGGCCGCATCGATCGAAAAATCAAAGTGAGCCGGCCGGACAAACAGGGCGCGCGCGAGATTTATCGCATTTATCTTACCGATGCGCTGCCTTACGACGGTGTCCTTGCGAAAGAGGCCGACGGCATCGGCGCGTCCATCGAACGGCTGATCGAACGCTTTGTCGATTGGCAATTTGTGCGGCGCGATGAAAATAAATTTCTCGAAGTGACGTTGCGCAGCGGACGCAAAGAAAGTCTTTATCGCAGCGATCTCATCAGTGGCGCGATTATTGCCTCTATTGTCGAGCGTGCCAAAGCCATGGCGATCAAACGGGCAATCGCCACTCAACAGGAGGAAGGAATCCGTGAGACGGATTTGCAACTCGCATTCAACGCTGAATACGTCGAGAACGACATTTTTCCAACCACCGATATTACCGAAGACTGGCTCAAGCTGATCGACTACGATCCGGAAAACGTGGTCAAGATCGCGCCTGTGAAACCGCTTTCGGATGCGCGATCGCGCGGGGCATCCGGGGTGATCTAATGCTCCTCTGACTGTAGGGGAAGCTGTTAGCTTCCCGACGAATATGGGCGAACCACCGCGGCTGCCGGAAATTCGATTACCCTGGGAGAAGTCGATCATCTATTTTGTGACCATGTGCGTGAAGGATCGCCACAGAGTCTTGGCGAGTGCTGACGTATTCGACGCCATTAAAACAACGATCGCACAATTGGGAAAATGGAATGCGTTGACTGGTGTCCTTATGCCCGATCACGCGCACTGGATCGTATCGCCTGTTCATGACCGCCAGCTGTCGGTGGGTGATTTTTCACATGGATTCAAACGATTGTTGCGCCAATCCCTTGTCTCGCAGCCGTGGGAATGGCAACGCGGTTGTTTTGATCGCCTGCTGCGCTCGGATGAAAATTTGTGGAGCAAATGGATTTACGTGAAAGACAATCCGGTCCG
>Ga0207693_10003035_pt1 | contig 14511 bp, 15 predicted proteins | sample LARL81metaG_FD_184347 | JGI IMG/M metagenome (GOLD analysis project Ga0207693, IMG submission 184347) | Corn, switchgrass and miscanthus rhizosphere microbial communities from Kellogg Biological Station, Michigan, USA - LAR L8-1 metaG... | ecosystem: Host-associated > Plants > Roots >...
GCACGGCGTCAAGCGCCTGAACGAGCGCGTGCAGCGCGTTCAGCGCGGCGCCGCCGAAGACCCCCGAGTGGAGATCACGGGCCCCGGTCCTGACGCGGACGTGGAGATAGATCAGGCCGCGCACCGAGAGGTTGAACAGCGGCACGTCTCGCTTGAGCATCGCCGTGTCGAAGATCACGCAGGCGTCGCCTCCGCGTTCGTCGGCGGAGAGGAAGTCCACGATCGAGTGGCCGCCGGTCTCCTCCTCCCCGTCGCAGCAGATCCGCAGGTTGACGGGTAGCGCGTCCCGCGAACGCAGCTCCGCCGCGGCCTTCAGAAGCATGTACAGCTGCCCTTTGTCGTCGGCGACCCCGCGCCCGTAGAGGCGTCCGTCCCGGAGAGTTGGCTCGAAGGGATCGGAATCCCAGAGATCGAGTGGAGCCGGCGGCTGCACGTCGAAATGGCCGTAGCAGATGATCGTCGGGGCCTCGCCGTTCAAGGACGAGGCGGAGATCTCGCCGAGCGCGAGCGGGTGGCCTTCCCAGTCGCGGAGCTCGGCCTCGCCACCCGCACCGCGCACGAACTCACACACCCACTCGCCTGCTCTGCGGACCTCTTCGACGCGTTCGACGTCCGCGCTGACGCTGGGGATGCGGATGAACTCGAAGAGCTCGTCGAGCCAGGCCTGATCCACGGCGCGTGAGTTTACGGGCGCGGCTGCGGCGGCCGCCGCAGCTCTATGCCGCGACGTTCTTCAGAGACTGCGCCTCTGCGAGCGCGCGCAGCTTCTTCAGGCTCTGGTTCTCGATCTGCCGGATCCGCTCGCGCGTGACGTTGAACGTCCTTCCTACCTCGTCCAGCGTGCGCGGGTGCTCGCCGTCCAGTCCGTAGCGAAGCTCGAGCACGCGGCGCTCGCGCGGCGACAGGCTGCTGAGCACGCGCTTCAGCGCCGCCTTGCGCAACTCGACCTCGGCGACCTCGTCTGGTAGCGCCTCGTTCTCGTCCGTCAGGAAGTGGCCGAACTCGGACTCTTCGTCGTCGCCGACCGGCTTCTCGAGCGAAACGGGCGGCTGGGAGCTCCGCCGGATCGACTCGACCTCCGCGGCGTCGAGCTCCAACTCGTCGCCGATCTCCCAGGCGTAGGGCTCACGCCCGAGCTCGGCACGCAGCTTTCGCTCCGTCCGCACGATCTTGTTCAGCTTCTCGACGATGTGGACCGGCATCCGGATCGTCCTCGCCTTGTCGGCCAGCGCTCGGGCGACCGCCTGGCGGATCCACCAGGTCGCGTAGGTGGAGAACTTGAATCCCTTGCGGTGATCGAACTTCTCCGCCGCGCGGACGAGACCGATCGTCCCCTCCTGGATCAGGTCGAGGAACGGCAGCCCCTGGTTCCGGTACTTCTTCGCGATCGAGACGACGAGGCGCAGGTTCGCCTCGACCATCTCCTGCTTCGCGCGATGATCGCCGCGCTCGATCCGCTTGGCGAGCTCGACCTCCTGCGCCGCCGTCAGCAGGTCGACCTTGCCCACGTCCTTCAGAAACAGCTGCAGCGAGTCGGTCGAGATCTCGCGGACCTCGGGCTCGGACTCGATGGAGGCGGCCTCCGCCTCCGCGCCGTTGTCGAGCACCTCGATCTGCAGCTCGTCGAGAGCGTGATAGAAGTCGTCGATCTGGGCGGTGTCGAGCTCCAGCTCGTCCAGCGCCAACGCAATCTCCGTCGCATTCAGCGACCCCGTCTGCCGCGCTGACTCCAGCAGACCCTTGGCCTCGTCCGTCTCGAGCAGCTCGGCGACTGTCGACGGACGGGCCTTTTCGGCTTGTGCGCTCAAGGCTCCCCCTCCCCGGAAAATCCCTAGCTCACGTTACGTTGGCATTCTGGTGCGGTCAAGCCGTTCTCGAAGATGCGGCACTGTTGCACGCGATTCGGATGGACGCCATAGGCCGATCGGCCCTAATTGTGGTTTGTAGGTCCTAGTCCTCAACGAGATGTTCTATTTCGCGGGCAGCTGGGCCAAAAACTGGCGTGAGGTCCTGCCGAGAACGGTTGTTTTCCCCTCGCCATAAGCGAGCCTCAGCTCCTGCCCCGCCTTGTTCAGCTGCCCGATCCAGAGCAGGAGCTCCCCGAGGTGGAAGCGGACGCTCTGGGTGTGCGGAAAGCGCGGAGCCAGCGGGCCGAGCCTGGAGAAGGCGGCGGCGGGCTTGGCCTTGGAGAAGAGGCCGACCGCGGCGGCGACCTGAGCCTCGGCGTCGTCCGGGGCCAGCCGCGCCGCCCCCGCGAACTCCCGTTCGGCTGAGACCGGTCGCCCCAACCGCTGCAGCGCGGAGCCGTAGAGCAGCTTTCCGCGGACGCCGCCGGCCCGGGAGCCGTGTTCCAGGGCGGCGAGCTGCTGCGGTGGGGAAAGCCTCGCAATCGAGGCCGGCACCTCGAAGCTGGGCACGAACGGCGGCCGCCCCGGTGCGAAGCTCGGGTAGAGGAGGCTTTCAGCCTGCACCGCGGCCTCGACATTCGGATCGCGGGCCAGCGCCCGGCGCCACGCGGCTCGTGCAGCCTGGGTCCGCCCAGAAGCGACCTCCGCCAGGCCGAGGTGGAGGAGCACGAGGCCGCTGGCGGGATGGCTGTCGGCGAGCCGCCGGAGGCGCGTCACGGTCCCGGAGGGCCACGCGGCAAGCGCCGCACCGACCTGCGCGGGCAGCGACCGGTAGCGGGCGAAGATCCGTCCGGCCGCCGCCCGCTTACCGGCCGAATAGAGCCGGTTCGCGCGACGAAGCGCCACTGCTTCGGGATCGGTTCGAACGCCGAGATCGAGCACGAGCGCCGGCGCGCGCCCGGACGGCGCCGCCGTCGTCTCGGCCTGGGCCGAGGCGCCAGGCGTGCTCGTGCGCGTGAACGCCACAGTGGCCACAACCAGCGCCGCAGCGCCGGCGGCGGCGAGGGCAACCAGCAAGTACGTGCGCGTCTGCGGCTTCACGCCTCGACCATAGCCACGGAGGAGTCGCTATAAATTGGATAGCAATGAGCTCGTACCGCGACGTTCTCGAAGAAACCCGGCAGCTGATCGACGAGATCAACGTCGAACGGGCGCGCGAGCTCCACGACGACGCCGATCAGACCGTCTTCCTCGACGTCCGCGAACGCGAGGAGTGGGACGAGGGTCACATCCCGGGGGCCCTCCACCTTCCGCGCGGATGGCTCGAGTCGCGGATCGAGCGTGAGGTCACTGACCGCGCGAAGTCGATCATCACCTATTGCGCATCCGGCAACCGCTCGGTGTTTGCGGCCCGAACCCTCGAGGAGCTTGGCTACGAGAACGTCGTCTCGCTTGCCGGCGGGATCAACGACTGGAAGCGTCACGGCTACCCGCTGGAGGTTCCCACGGGCGCGCTCGCCCCTGAGCAGCGGACACGCTACAGCCGCCACTTGCTGATCCCAGAGGTAGGCGAGGAAGGCCAGCTGAAGCTCCTCCAGTCCCGGATCCTCCTGATCGGCGCGGGCGGCCTCGGTTCCCCCGCGGCGCTCTACCTGGCCGCTGCGGGCGTCGGCACGCTCGGGATTGTCGACGCGGACGTCGTTGACGAGACCAACCTGCAGCGTCAGATCCTGCATTCGACCGCCTCGCTCGGCGAGCCGAAGGTCGAGTCGGCAGAGCGAACGATCCGCGAGCTCAACCCCGACGTCGAGGTGAAGGCTTACAAGGAGCTGCTGACCTCGGAGAACATCGAACGGATCCTCGCCAGCGGCTGGGATGTGATCGTCGACGGGGCGGACAACTTCCCCACGCGCTACCTCGTCAACGACGCCGCCGTCTGGCACGACATCCCGCTCGTTCACGGCTCGATCTTCCGCTTCGAGGGTCAGGCGACGGTTTTCAAACCGCATGAAGGGCCGTGCTATCGCTGCCTCTTCCCCCAGCCCCCGCCGCCGGAGTTGGCGCCAAGCTGCGCCGAGGGCGGCGTGCTCGGCGTGCTGCCCGGCGTGATCGGGTCACTGCAGGCAAGTGAGGCGATCAAGCTCGCACTCGGGATCGGGGAGCCGCTGATCGGGCGGCTGCTGCTCTTCGACGCGTTGACGACCACCTTCACCGAGGTCGCGCTTCGACGCGATCCCGACTGCCCCGTTTGCGGCGAGCATCCGACGATCAACGAGTACATCGACTACGTCGAGTTCTGCAACCCGGTGCGCGCATGAGGCGTCGCTTGCGATCCCGATCTGGAGGCCGTAGCGGCTTTGCCGCTGCGGCCGTTCAAACCCGGCCCTCGGGCGACGACGCGACGACCAAACAGGTAGGTCGAGCATGAGCGTGATTCGCATCCCACCCACGCTCCGGGCCGAGACCGGCGGCGAGCGCGAGGTGATCGTCCAAGGCCAGACGGTCCGCGATCTGCTGGACGACCTGACCGTCCGCTTCCCCGGGCTGAACGGCCAGCTCCAGTACGCGAACGTCTATGTCGGCGGAGAGGACATCCGCACGCGCGAAGGCTACGAGACGCCGGTCGCCGAGAGCGACACCGTCATTCTGTTGCCGGCAATGGCCGGCGGACAGGACGAGGGACTGTCCCTCGGTGTTTGAGGGACTGTCCCGGAAGACAGCCCGTAGCCTGCTCGATCTAATTGGCAACACGCCGCTCGTCGAGTTGCCTCGGCTCTCCCCCAAGCCCGAGGTACAGCTCTACGCGAAGCTGGAGGGCCAGAACCCCACCGGCTCGATCAAGGACCGCGTCGCGATCGCGATGATCGAGGAAGCCGAGGCACGCGGCGAGCTCGAGCCCGGCCGCGAGCTGCTCGAGCCGACCAGCGGAAACACTGGGATCGCACTGGCGCTCGTCGCGAAGCTAAAGGGGTACTCGCTGACGTGCGTGATGCCCGAGAACGTGTCCGAGGAGCGCTGCCGACTGCTGCGCCTCTACGGCGCGGAGATCGTCGACTCCCCTGGATCCGAAGGCTCGAACGGCGCCGTCCGCCTCGCCCAGGAGCTGGCGGCGAAAGAGCCTCGCTACTTCATGCCGTTCCAGTACGGCAATCCGGCGAACCCGCAGGCCCACTACCGCGGCACCGGCGCCGAGATCGTCGAGGCGCTCGACCGTGTCGACATGCTCGTCGCAGGGCTCGGGACCGGCGGGACGCTGATGGGCGCCGGCGAGCGGGTACGTGAGAGCTTCCCGGACGTCGTCGTCGCGGCCGCCGAGCCGCTGCCCGGCGACCCGGTGATGGGTCTCCGCTCTCTCGAGGACGGTTATGTGCCGCCGATCCTCGACGTCTCGAAGCTCGATCGGAAGTTGCTCGTCTCCAATGCCGAAGCTGTTGCAGGGGTTCGCGGCCTGCTCGGCGAGGAGGGCATCTTCGCGGGCGTCTCGGCCGGCGCGGTCGTTTACGTTGCCCGCAGGTTGGCCGAAGAGCTCGACGAGGGCGTCGTGGTGACGATCCTCGCCGACGGCGGTTGGAAATACCTCTCCGCCTCTTTCTGGGATGCGGACGACGTCGAGGGCGAGATGGAGTCCGAGCTCTGGTGGTAGTGCCTGCGGCCGTGCGCCGCGCACTCGAGGAGCACGCGCGGGCCGAAGAGCCGAACGAGGCCTGCGGCGTCGTCGTCCTTCGGGACGGGACGGCCGAGCGCTACGAAGCCGGCCACAACCTGGCGGCCTCGCCGTACCGTTTCGAGCTCGACGTGGATCCGGCGGTCTGGTTCCTCGAGGACGACGGCTACGAGCTCGCCGTCTTCCACTCCCACCTTTCGGCGCCCGCCAGGCCCTCTCGCACGGACGTCGAGAACATCGGCCTCTGGGAAGGCCGGCCGTACCTCATCCTGTCGCTCAGAACCGGGCAGCTCGCCGCGTTTGCGATCAAGGACGGCCGGATCTCAGAATTGAGGCTTACCGAACCTTCGGCGTAAGCCGGCTTCTCGCCCTTCAGCCGGGTTAAACGGCCGCGCCGGCGAAGCCGCCACGGCCTCTGAGTCGGCATCGCAAGCGACGCCTCGGCTGATCCTGACGCTCAAGACAGGAGACCTGGCCGCCTTCACGATCGAAGGCGGCCGCATCTCGCAGCTCGAATTGACTCTGGGCTAGGTCGCCTTGAACGTCCCCTTCATGCCGAAGGAGGCGTGAGAGTCGATCGTGCAGATGTACTTGTGATTGCCCTTGGTCAGTGTGACCTTGAGCGTCGCCGACTTGCCTGGGCTCAGCTTCGGCGTCTTCTTGCCCGCGATCTTGAAGTCGTGGACGATCTTGCCCTTGTTCGTGACCTTGAAGATGAAGGCCCCATGGTGCGCCGTCTTCGTGGAGAGCACGAACTTGAACTCGCTTGCCTTGACGGTCACGGTTTTCGCCGCTGCAGCTGTGTGCATCCGGGCGACTGCCATCGGCGTCACCGCAAGTACGGCGATGAGCGCTGCGAGGATGACCCCAGTCGAAAGCTTCAATCTCAGCATTTGACTCCCTTGCAGACGAGGAACGATTGCCGGAACGAGCATACGTATGTATGACGTCTAAGACCGGTTTGTGTTGACGGTCAGCCTTCCGCCGCCGCGCGCTCTTCTTGCTGATCGTCCTCGTGGGGGCGGGCCGGAGGCTCGATGAATTGCACCTCGAGCTTTTCGATCCGCGACCCCTCGGTTTCGAGCACTCGGAGCCGAAGGCCGTTGTACTCGACCTCGTCGCCCTCCTCGGCGGCGCGTCCGAGCAGGCCGAACACGAAGCCGGCGACCGTGTGATAGTCCTCGATCGGCAGCTCGATTCCGAACCTCTCGTTGAAGTCGTCGATTGGGAAGGTTCCGTCGATCCGGACTGTCTTGTCGTCCACGTGCTCGACCGATTCGTCGGGAAGGTCGAACTCGTCCTCGATCTCCCCGACGATCTCTTCGAGCAGGTCCTCGAGCGTGACGAGCCCGGCCATCGTGCCGTACTCGTCGACCACGACGGCCATATGGAAGTTCGTGCGCCGGAAGTCCGCGAGCAGCGCGGCCAGGTCTTTGGTCTCCGGGACGATGTACGCGGTGCGAAGGAGGTCCTCGATCTTGACGTTCGCGAACCCCTGATCGTTGAGCGCTGAAAAGAGGTCCCGCACGTGGAGGATGCCGACGATGTCGTCGAGCGTCTCGCGGTAGACCGGGTAACGCGTGTAAGGCGATTCGATCACGGCGGCCAGTGACTCCTCGGTGGGCAGGTCGACCGAGAGCGCGACGACCTCCGGCCGCGGCACCATCACGTCAGCGACCTCCTTGTCGGCGAAGTCGAAGACCTTGTAGAGCATCTCCTGTTCCTCGCGCTCGATCGCGCCGTACTCGGTCGCGCGTCCGAGCAGCATCCGCAACTCAGCCTCGGACAGCGCCTCGCGCTCGTCACCGGGCGTCTCGAGCCGGAGCGCACGCAGGATCAGCTCGGTCGAGCGCTGGAGGATCCAGATCAGCGGGTAGGCCAGAACGAAGAAGCCGCGCACGGCTGTGGAGACCCCGAGGGCGACGCGATCCGAGTAGCGAAGCGCGACCGCCTTCGGCACGAGCTCGCCGATGACCACGTGCAGGTAGGTGATGATCAGGAACGCGAGCACGACCGCGAGTACGGTCGCGAGAAATGGGTCGAACGCGTGCGCCAACGCCTGCTCGCCCAACGCACCGATACCCAGGCTCGCGAGCGTGACGCCGAGCTGCATCGCAGCGATGAACCGCGGCGGGTCCGCGACGATTCGCTGCACCGCCCGGGCCCGCCGGCTCCCTTGGTCGGCCAGCTCCTGGATCCGCGTACGCCGCGCGGTCACGAGCGCGTACTCGCCAGCGACGAAGAAGGCGTTCAGCAAGATCAGCGCCGCAACGCCGAGTAGCTCGAGGAAAAGGGTCACGTTCCGGCCGCCGCCGGCGTGGGACTAAGCGGGTCGTCGTCCAAAGGTCTCGCCGGAGTGTAGCGGCGCCTTCAGCCGACATAACCGAACATGCGTTCGTATACTTCAAGTGTGCGAGCGGAGTACCGAGAGGAGCCCTGCAGGAGCGCCCTCAACCGGGTCAAGGGGATGATGTTCGACTGGTCGCTCAACCCTTACATGGGCTGCGTCCACCGCTGCACCTTCTGTTACGTCCGCGCTTTCGAGCGGCGGGCCGACCGGCCCTCCGACGACCGGTACGGGCAGTCGATCAGGGTCAAGGTCAACGTCGTCGAGGTTCTCCGCACGGAGCTGGCGCGCGCGTCCTGGGCGCACGAGACCGTCGCGATCGGCGCGGCCACCGACCCCTACCAACCGGCCGAGGGGCATTACCGGCTGACGCGCGGCTGCCTCGAAGCGCTCGCGGACGCTCACAACTCGTTCAGCATCATCACTCGCGGGCCGATGATCGTCCGCGACGTCGACGTCCTCGCCGAGGCGTCTCGGCGGGCTGACGTGTCGGTCACTTTCTCGATTCCGACGTTGGACGAGAACGTCTGGCGGAAGACCGAGCCGTCGACCGCGCATCCGCGTCAGCGTCTGCGGGCGCTCAAGCTGCTCGTCGACGCCGGCGTCAAGGCGTCCGTCGGGATGGCGCCGATCCTGCCCGGCATCTCCGACCGTGCTGAGCAACTGGCGGAGGTCGTGCGTGCGGCGCGCGAAGCCGGAGCCTGCGGGATCTGGGCGAACCTGCTCTTCCTCAAGCCGGGGACCCGTGAGCACTTCCTCGAGCACCTCGCGGAGGACTGGCCCGAGGAGCTCGAGCGGTACGAGCGCCTCTACCGGCGGCGTGCCTACCTCGGCAAGGAGCAGACGAAGCCGATGCGGGAGCGGGTCAACGCGCTTGCCGAAGAGCATGGCATTCGCGATCGACGCGCCGTTCGGCTCGAACCCGAGCCGCCCGTGATCGCCGAGCAACTGGCGCTGACCGTCTAGTCAAGCCGTCGCGATCCGGCCATCAGCCGATTTCCCACATACAATCCGGCAGGCCGTGGTGGAAAACGGGCAGGGACGCAAGGAGATCACCTGTTTGATCGTGGACGACCACGAGGTCGTTCGCGAGGGTCTGCGGCTGTCGCTCTCCCGCGCGCCGCATATACGAGTGGTCGGCGAGGCCTCCGACGGCGCCACAGCTGTCGCGCTGGCGGAACGGCGGAAGCCCGACGTCGTGATCATGGACGTCCGCATGCCCGGGATGGACGGCCTCGAGGCGACGAAGATCCTGACCGAGAAGGTGCCGGAGACTGCCGTCCTCATCTTCACCGCCTACAGCGAGCGCAGCCTGCTCGGCCGGGGGCTGGAATCGGGTGCGAAGGGCTACATCCTCAAGGAGGCGCCGCACCAGACCCTGCTGAAGGCGATCGACAAGGTCGTCGCCGGCGACGGCTTCGTCGACCCGGCCCTGATGCCCGCATTCCTCGGCGACGCGCGCGACGAGATGCTGACAGGGCGCGAGCGGGAGATCCTGCAGCTACTGGCCGACGGCATGTCGAACGCGGACGTCGCCGCGAAACTCTTCATCAGCCAGGAGACCGTCAAGAGCCACGTGCGGCACATCCTCACGAAGCTCGAGGCGGACACGCGAACGCACGCCGTCGCGATTGCGCTTCGCGACGCGATCATCGACTGAGGCGTCGCTTGCGATGCCGATTGGAGGACGTCCGGGCTTCGCCCGGGCGTCCGTCTCACTCCGGTCGCAAAGGCGTCCACACCTCGCACCCAGCGGCCGTTGCGCCGAGGCGTCGCTTGCGATGCCGATTGGAGGACGTCCGGGCTTCGCCCGGGCGTCCGTCTAAACCCGGCCGCAAGGATTGGCCTCCGCTGTGAACGGCGCTCGCCCTTGGACGAGATTCGCGCCGGCCGTCGCGGCGGTGGTCGCCGGCGTGGCGGTGGCGGCCGTCGGATTCGGGACCAGCGACCCCTGGCTGGCCTGGATTGGGCTCGTGGTTGCAGTCGTCTGCGCCGGAACGGCAGCATTCCTGCTGCTTTTCGCAGAGCGCCGCCGACACAAGGTCGCGGAAGGCGCTCTCGTCGCGCAGGCGAGCTTCCTCGACTCGCTCGTCGAGTCGATGGGCACGATCGCCCAGACGCGCGAAGCGGGCGAGATACTCGAGCAAACGCGCCGGGAGGCCGAACGGATCTTCCGGGCGCGGGCGCAGATGCTTCCGCCGGGTGAGAAGCCGCGGGCCGCACCCGCCGAGCGGTCCGTACTTTTTCCGCTGCGCGTTCACGGCGAGGAGATCGCCTCGCTCCGGTTGACGCGCAACCGGCCATTCGACCGGGGGGACGTCGTCCGCGCGACGGTGCTCGCCGACTTCGCCGCCCGCGCTGCCGAGAACGCCCGTCTGCTGGCCGAGGCCAAGGTCCGCGAAGCCGACCGAGCGCGGCTCTCCGAGCAGCTCGTCACCGCCGAGCAGGACGAGCGGCGACGGCTCGCGCTCTTTCTCCACGACGGTCCGGTCCAGTCGATGTCCGGGATCGGCCTGATGCTCGACGCCGCGATCGGCTCGATCGACACGGAGCGGCTCGACGACGCCCGGCGGGTGCTGGCATCGGCGCTCGAACGCCACCGGGAGACCATCCGCTCGCTGCGCGACCTCTCGTTCAACATCGAACCGGTCGTGCTCCGCGACCAGGGCTTCGCCGCCGCCGTTCAGGCGTACGCCGAGCAAATCGGGCTTTCGAACCAGATCCAGGTCGACCTCGATCTCGACGCGGCCGGGCACCTGGCCGAGAAGGCTCAGGTCGGGCTCTACCAGATCATTCGCGAGGCGGTCAGCCAGGCGATCCGCCGCGGGCCGCCGACCCGGATCTCGATCCGGGTCGCCCAGGTCGACGGGGAGATCGCCACCGAGATCTCCGACGACGGGGCGGGCGAGCGCAGGCGGCGCAGCTTCGAGGCGATCGAGGAGCGCGCCTTGACGCTGAACGGCCACATGACGGTCGGCGCCGGATCCAACGGCGGCACCGCCGTAAGCGTGGTGCTGCCGCTATACGCGGCGGAGAGCGAAGCCTCGGACTAAGATCGCGACCCCGGTGAGCACAAACGGCTACCTGGTGTTCATCTCGAAGCCCTCGGGCTACGAGCTGCGGGAGCGTCAAGGCGACGTGCCCGGCGTCGGCCAGGAGATCGACGAGAACGGGACGCGGTTGCGGGTCTCGAAGATCGGGCCGTCACCGCTACCGGGCGATCGGCGCCGCTGCGTCTACCTGCAGCCGGTCAGCTAACGATTTCCTCTGCCGCCGCGAGGCCGAAGACGAGGGCGGCGGCAAGTCCGCTCGCGTAGCCGCCGGTCGACCAGCCGCCCGCGTCGACGCCGGCCGCATAGAGGCCCTCGATCGGCGTCCCTGTGTGACCGAGCACGCGCGCCCTCTCATCGATCACGAGGCCGCCGATCGTGTGTGTCACTGCGGCCACGACGTGTATAGCAAGGCTGCCGTCGTCTCGCTCCTCGACCGCTCCGCCCGCCGATCCCGCGCGCGCGACGACCTCGGCGACTGTCCCGTACGGCGTCTGTTTGCCAAAGACGCTCGGAGACACGACGAACCATGCCCGCCCACCGCGCCGGGCGATCTCCTGAACGAGACCGTTCTCCGACCAGTCGTCCGCTTCGACTGGGACCTCATCCCCGCTCTCGTCGAAGACGCACGCGAGATGCCCATAGAGCTGGGCGTGGTCGACAAACGCAGCTTCGCCCCAGCGTGCCGGCGGCGCCGGCATCGCTCGGCCGTAGAACTCCGTCATCCCGGCAGTCGTGTCAGCGCCGCGGGTGACCGCCAGGGCAAGGCCGTCGCCCTCGCTCCAGCGGTTCGAGCGCATCGCCAGACCGTGCTCCCTGGCGAACCGAACGGGGAAGCCGCCGGTCGCGAGCACGAGCGGCTCTTCGAGACGTATCCCGGGGTCTGACGCCACGGCATGTCCGGTCCTTACTTCGCCGGCCGCAGTCATCAGCGCGTCCGTCAGGCCACGTGGGTCGAAGCGGCGCCCGATGGTGCGTGGGTTGCCGGTCTCGGCCGCCACGAGCGGGGCGCCCAGCGACTCGAGCCAGTCGAGTGCGTGATCGAGCCGCTCGACGATCAGCCGTTGGAGCCGAGGGTCGCCGTTCGGGCACTCGCGGCGGAATTCGTCGAGCGAGCGGTAGCGCCAGACGACCCCGCTCGAAAGCAGCATCGAGCCGCCCGGCCGATCGCCTTTCTCGAGCACCACCGGCGTGAGGCCGAACTCTCGGGCCCGCGCCGCGGCGCAGAGCCCGGCCATGCCCGCGCCGGCGATAAGCAACTAGGTGAGCGAGAAGCTTGCCTTGTGCTCGACGTACTCGATCCGCACGCGCTCCGGGCCCCAGACAAAGACCGCGTACGTGTTCGGTGCGTCGACAACGTCGTCGATCTCGACGCCGAGCTCCTCGGCCTCGGAGATGTGCTCCTCGGCCGATTCGACGAGCACCGCGAGATGGTTCAGCAGCGGCCGCGCCGGTTGGCCCGGATCACCGTCGTGGAACTCGACGAAGGCGCCGCCGACCTCGACGCGTGGCTGCTCCGACGGACCGGGCGGGGCGTAGCGGAAGCCGAGCCGCTCGTAGGCTCGGGCCGTCGCGGTGGGGTCGCGCGAGAACAAGGCGGCGTGGTCGAGGTCGTAGTCGACGTCGGTCCGCCCTTCGACGAGCCCCAGTCGGAGGCCCTCGTAGACGTCGAAGTAGGCCTCTCCATCTCGCGGCTGGTCGACAGCGAGGTACTCCGGAAGCTCAGCGATCGCCGCCCGCAAATCCGACACGCGGAGGGCGACGTGCTTCAGCGCGCCACGCTCGCGGGGACCTTCGGCCTCGAACAGGGTCAACTTCCCGCGGCGGGCGTCTGAGCCGACCAGCGTGAACTTGTCGGTCCGCTCAATCACGTGCATGCCGAGATGAGCCGTGACGAAATCTGCGATCGGATCGCGATCGGCGACCCACAACGCGACGTGGTCAAGTGTCTGTGGACGCATTCGCGGCACGATACCTAGACGACCATGGGCTACCGAGAGCGTGAGCTCTTGCCCGCAACCGCGCGCTGCAGTTGCGCCTTGTTCATCTTCGAGCGCCCCTTGATCCCGCGCCGCTTGGCCTCGTTGTAGAGCTGCTCCTTGGTGCGGCCACCGCCCCCGCTGCCGGAGCGAAGCCCGCCGCGCCGCCCGGAAGAGATGTCGCGCGTCGAACTGCGGGAGGCAGTCTTCGACTCGCCCTTACGAGCGCGCTCCTTGTTCACGGTCGCCGCGGCGATCTGCTTCGCGCGGCTGGTCGAGCGGCCCTGCTTTTTCTCGCTCTCCTTGATGTGCTTGTACTGACGCTCGCGCTTCGCGCTCCATGCTTGCTGTGGCATCGAGGAACCCCTTTCTCGTTGGACGGCCCCGTTGTGCCCTACGAGCGCGGGATGTAACCTGGCTACCCTTCGAGGGGCGGGTTCTGCACGTTGTGCGCCGTCGCGTACTCGTTCGTGAGCTGGTTGATGACGTCGGCGCCGTCGCCGTAGGCGTAGTTGATCTTCACGAAGTCGTTCCACTTCTCCGGCAAGGCGTCCTCCGGGAAAATCGCCTCGACGGGGCACTCCGGCTCGCAGGCGCCGCAATTCCCCGTGTAGATGCCACCTGCAAGCGTGAACGCATGCTTGCCAGGCACGACGGCGCAAAATGTCTCGGCCTCGTCGGCGTCCGGCCGCTCGACGTTCATCACGCGCCAGTAGACCTCCCGCGTAGCCAGATATAGCCACCGGATCGGGCGACTGCGAACGCCGAAATTCGTCTGCATGCATGACTCCTCGCCGGAGCCAACCGTGACAAAGCCGGCATACGGCGCGGCAGCCTCCAGCCACTCGAGGGCGTCGTGATCGGTCGAACGAAGGCGCCACGACCCTGCTTTGACCGCATCTCCGTCCGCAGCCAGCCACCCGTCGACAAAGCCGGCGATGTACTCGGCGTCCCCTGTCTCCGGGAGCGAGCGCTTCAGGTTCACCGGCGCCCGGACGACGCCGGTACCCCCATAGCCCGGGTGGACGTCGAGGCACGGCGAAAAGTTGACCTGGTCGAAGAAATCCTTGAACTTCGCGACCTTCTCCCCGTAGAGCTGGACGTAGTGCAGATGCTGTCCCGAGCGGATCTCCCGTTTGTTCCAGCTGCCGTCGCCGTAGACGAGCCCGTGTAACACACCGAGCCGGTACGTCTCTGAATCGCGCCGCGGCGCCGCGGTCGCGGACGGAACGAACTGACCAGGCGCGAGCGAGTCGGTACGGTCGCCAGCCGCGAGAGGCCAGGCATGTGTGGGGGTTGCCCAGATCGTTCGCCTGAACTTCGAGATGTTCCGCGTCGTCAGACGAGTGCCGCCGTACCGGTCGCGCTCCTCGAATGCGGGGGCAAATTCGACTCGGACGAGTGGCTTCCGCCGAAAGCGCTTGATGATCGCGGGTTTGAAGCCGTCGTCGGTGAGCACCCGACAGGCCCCATTCTCGACCTCGTCAAAGGTTCTGATCCCCTGTGACGTGATGAATCGTTCAGTCGGCGCGAAGCAGTCGATGCACTCCTCGGGGTCGATGATCAGGATCCGCTCGAACTCGTGGATGCAGTCGACGGGGCAGACATCGACGCACGAGAGGTC
>Ga0207693_10003036_pt1 | contig 14510 bp, 21 predicted proteins | sample LARL81metaG_FD_184347 | JGI IMG/M metagenome (GOLD analysis project Ga0207693, IMG submission 184347) | Corn, switchgrass and miscanthus rhizosphere microbial communities from Kellogg Biological Station, Michigan, USA - LAR L8-1 metaG... | ecosystem: Host-associated > Plants > Roots >...
GACGATGGACCAGTGCCGCGCCAGCGCCAGAGCGGCTGCCTCGTCAGGTAACGGTCCGGACAGTATGAAGTGGTTGTTCCCGTGTACCAGGATACCGACCATACGTTCTCAAGCCTCCAGGCGCGGGTCAGAAACCGGGTAACCGATTGCGAAATGGTAGACGACTTGTCCTAGCTCAGATGAGAGGCCCAGATATCGGCTCACTTCTTCATCAAAAAACGCTCCGATGCCTGTTGCTCCCAGTCCAAGAGCCTCGGCAGCCAGATACATTCGTTGGCCAATTGCTCCCGCCTCGAAATGCACGTATCGATAGCCGCGATCTCCGTACCTGCTGGCAGCACCTTCAAAATCGCCGATCATGGAAAATGCCACGCATGCATTACCGGCCAAGTCTTGTCCCAAACTGAGGGCTGCCGCCACCAAGCGTTGGTCCCCTGCTTTGATTCTTTCCAGCTCTGCATGCTCTGGCCAGAAGCGATAAACGCCCAGCTCCAAGCCTTCGACGCGATGGACGTAAAGATAAAGATGGACGTAACGATGTGTAGCGAAATCGGCGAACAGACGCTCCCTTGTGGTGGACAGGAGAGTCGCAAGTTGTGGTAACGAGATCGACTCGCGCCCACCCTTGAAGTCGAGAGCAGAACGCCGTGTACGAACGACGTCACCGAAACTGTGGTTTGTGGAGACAGGAGGCGGCAGGGTGACTTCCCCGCGCCCGGATACCTTCGGCTCGCCGAGACAGGGGATGGTGGAATCTGTGCTGAGCTTCGTGGCAGCGTGAATGCGTTCGATCAGAGGGTAAGTTTTTTGCTCCTCCGACAGTCGGTTGGGCTGGCCGCCAAACACAATCGTCTCGCTTGCATTCAGGTTGTTCACCGGAATGGATGGGCCATGAAGCCCGACGACTAACATGGGCCACTCATCGGCACTGAGGAGACACGATTCCGCCACCCTGTCATCCCCAAAATGCCCAATAGCAAAGCTCTCGCATCCGAGGGAATGAGCAGCAAGCGTGAGAGCTTGCCAGGCATGTCCGATGTCGTGCAAGCAATACCGATAGGCTCTGTCCATGTATTTCCAGGCTTCGCGCCAAGCAATACTGGTCAGAACGAAAATGAGTGGGGCAGAGTTGTTGACAAGTTTCGCGGCAAAATCTCCGATGGCACGTTGTTCTGCCATGTGGGATGAGGGACGGTAATGATAGAGGCCATCGGGCCAACCCACCAATCCTCGCGTGCAAAAGTGAAATTCCGTCGGATGGAGATTACCGGAAGAAGGATTGACGCGTAGAGAGTAAATAGCTCCGGTGGACGGGACTCGCTTGGATGCGCTAATCGAGGCTGAATAGAACGTCAACTGCGAAAGGAATTCCGCACCGTTTCTCGCCAGAGTATTTCCGGTTTTGCCCTCGAGTACTTCGAGAGCCGAAATCTCTGGAGCCGGAGGGTCGGCCGGCAAATCCACGACCGGAACGCCTTCATAATGCCTAAACGGATTGGGCATATTGGCCCAATCGAGATAGTGCTGAGTTCGCCTCAGCGACTCGGCACTGTGCTTCGTCAATTCATGATACTCGAGCCAGGTCATGAGCGTGATTCCTGAGGTCACCGAGCCGGCGAATCAGACATTTGGATAATGCTTGATTTCAGTGGTCAGCAAAAGTTCCTGTGGGCAAGTCTCGTTCAACGTCTCATCATCACCAGAGCGCCTGTGCTCGTCACGTAGTGACGCAGCATTTTGCGAGCGCTTGGTGAAGAGCGAGTATCAATCTCAGGTCTCTAGTCGTCTTCAAGGAATGAAGGAGAGATGCGTGAAGGAGTGCACCATATGCCCACCTCCTGCTTAGCGCCTACCGTTCAACTGGGATACTGGAACTGTAGCTTGTACTGATGCATCTTTTATCCGCCAGCAACTGATTTGTCAGACCTAGAACGGTACCTGCGCGGCCTGGACACGTCTATTTCTGCACCTTCATGGAGCATGGGGTCTAGTCAACCCCGAATTCTAAAGAGAAAGGGCTGGCGAATTTGCCAGCCCTTTGCTAGTTCATCTTCGGTCTGCGTCTTTTCAGCGAGCCCCTGCGACGGCCGCGATTGCCGGCTTTCCCACATTTACCTTGATCTGCTTCGGTTTTGCTTCCTCGCGCTTCGGGATGCTGAGCGTCAGCACGCCATTCTGATAGTCGGCTCTAATGGCTTCCGAGTTCACGGAGTTCGCCAGCGAGAAGCTCCGACTGAACGAGCCATACGAGCGCTCGATGCGCAGGTAATTTTCCTCGTTCACCTTATTCTCAAACTTGCGTTCGCCGCGAATTGTGAGGATATTGTTCTCGACGTGGATGTCCAGGTCCTGCGGATTCACGTCCGGTAGGTCCGCCTTTACGACCAACTCATGCTCGGTCTCGTAGATGTCGACGGCCGGGGCCCAAGGGGTCAAGTTCGACTCCTCGCCCGTGCGTCCCACCAAATCACCAAACACGCGATTGATCTGTTCCTGCAGTGTGGTAACCCCGCGGAAGGGTTGTTCCAAACGATTCATCATTCTCATTGTAGCCACCTCATTTAGAGCTTTACACATCTGTCTCAGCCAGAGCAATTTCAGTTAACGCACGTCAGCTCAGATTGCCGTCTGGTTTTATTGGTACTTGACCAGCATGCTCTGGTTTACTTATATTGTCAAGTGTAATGCAAGAGTATTCTCGATGCTTTACCTATTAGGTTAATTCCACACAATACCATCGTTACGGTTCGTATGGCATTCCTAGCTCCGTCCTTGAATTCGACAGGCAGGCGGGTATGCATGGGATTCATCGAAAATAGCTAGAGGAATAGATTCCTCTTGCTTTCGGATACAACGGCAAAATCAAAATGAACAAATCACTGCCAACGGTTGCCTTGCACGAGTTAGTCGTTTTCGGGCTTCAAGACTACCAGTCTGCCGGCATATGCATATCCCGGCAGACTGATCAAACCGACTACTGATTCGAAGCGGCGTGCTCCGATTCGTTTCGTGGTGCGCTCTTTTCCAAAACGTTCACCAGTTGACGGCCCGCCATAGGCACGACCATATGTTGGCTTCTTACGATTTGCTTTGCCTTGATGGCGTGGCCATAGATCTGTTCGTTTGCGTCATCGTCCGGACGAAGCGTGCTACCCTCGACGGAGACTCCCGCAAATAAACCGCGTGACCGCGAGTAACTGAGAATCTCGGCTCGCATCCAAGCGTCGGTGTCTGCAGAAGCATCGCGTCCCTTGGGGCCTGCTGCAACCGAAGCATCAGCACCTAATTTCACCTTGCTGCTGAGAATCGACTCCATGCCTCTGTCATTCATGACCAGCAGGATCAGGTCGGTAGCTTCTGCGCCGATTTGAAAACCGAAACTGCCGCCTTCGAGCGCGTACATGGCTGGGGCGCCCCAAGGCCCACGGAACTGATGGCCAGTCCGGCAAACCATGGCTCCGCGTCCATACTCAGCGCCGAATACAAACGCTGCTTTCATCAAGGACGGAAACACGATGACACATTCCGCCTTTTCCAACAGATCGTGTGGAATGTTGTCCGGAATGTTGAGCACTTCCTGCATGACAACGCCGCTCTCTTCCAGGCGTTTCTGCTCCTTATTCAAACCTTGAGCAGACATTACCCCTGCCACAAGGGTGAGACATGCTGCAGCTACTAGATATCTCTTCATTACTGACCTCCATGGTTGGGACTTCTTTTGCGAACGATTGTTTCTTCAAGTGTCTGGTTGAAGGATCTTCAATACAGTTCGAGTCAGGAGAGGGTTATGCGTTGCCCGACTCTCAGGCGGGACACTTTCATAAATCCCATCTAAGACTTCTTCTGGACTCCCGCGACTAGCATGACGATGCCGCCTACCAGGGCGAGCCCCCCGAGTATCGGGGGAATAGAAACGTGGTCGTGTTTTTCCGCGGTTGCCTGGATCGGTCCGATATCAAGAACTTTTTCTTGATGAGTGTAGGTAAATCCCTGATAGGCGAGGGCAAAACCGCCCAGAACGATGAAGAGAATTCCGCCCCAAATGTAAGATTTCATGTGGTTCGCAGCGGCGGCTACGCCGACCGCCTCCGGCCTTGAATCAGGTTGATTACGAAGATGGCCAGAGCCACGAGGAGAAGAATGTGGATGAATCCTCCGAGAGTGTAGGACGTCGCCACACCAAGGAGCCAGAGAACAATCAACACCGCGAGAATCGTCCAAAGCATTGCAGTTCCAATCTCACAAGAAACCGGTGTTTAGAGCGCTTGTGCCGCATCCGGAGATCGCTTTCGAGATTCCGTGTAAACCCATCATAGAGGTATCGAAACGTTGCGTCTGTACATTTAAGGACACATTCGAAGTTTGTTTGCAGAGACTGGGATTCACGTGCAGTCCGCGTGGCAGATCAGCAGAAATTCCGAAATGCCGTTGAGTGCCCATCAGCGTCGCAACCCGGGGCCACCAGCCAGGATGGGAGCCGGCGTGGCCAGCTTCAACTGGTCAAGAGACGACAATACATTCTGCCAGCGAGCAGCGTTCTTTGTGGTTTCCTGAGGGAGAGAAAGGTCAGAATAAAAGTTCAGGATATTGTCGCGTAGTTGCGGGGAAGTCCTGTCGAACGTCTTCTCTGCGAGCTGATCAAGCAATGTTGCATAAGTTTCGTCGGTCAGAGAGTACTCGGCTGCCTTGGTTCTCTTGCCCGAGTCAAAATCACAGTTGGTGAGTTGCAGTGAGCCGACGCGAACTTGCTGAAGATAAATACGGTATTGGTCGATGGTGGTATTGATGCTTTTGAAGTACAAGTCCTCCGTCTGAGCAGTCGGGTTATTGAATGCCAGCGCCTTGAAGGGACCAATTTTCGGCATATAGCGCAAGACTACGGACCACACGCGAGTGCCGAAATCGGGCTTCGTATAGTCTTTTCCCCACTCCTTTTCATACTCGGAGCGCGACAAGCGATAGAGGAACTTGTCTTTCGCAAAATCAGGCGTCTCCTTCATCATGTCCTTTTTGTGAGTGCGAAGTGCAATCTGGGTCATTTGCGGGATCATCCGGCTGACAGCAAAGCGGTAGGAACCGACCACGAGATCCTCATGCGGCAGCACATCCTTCAACTCCACGCCGTAAACGATTGGGAAGGTTCGCTCCAGCAGCGGCTTAGAGACCTGGAATCCGATGAAATCCGTGGTACTGCTGTGACGCATACCGATTCTTTGCTACTTGCACCATGTCGAATCCGAATTCTGTCTTCAAATGCGCGGTATGGTCCTGTGCGTACCTGACGGATTTGCCGTACTTGGCTCGCAACTTGGGATATTGAATGGAAACGGACGCGTTGACCGCTGGATGGCCGGCGATATCGGAGGCATAGTGTGCCAGCGCGCCAAGAGCAAAGGCGTACGCGTCTGCATCCCGACTCTGCAGCAGCAATTCTTGAACGAAGTCACCGCTGCGAACGTAGTGCACCAAATTGCTGAATTCCACACTGCCAAACGGATAGTAGCCAAGATCCTGAATGACGGCGCCCCCATAGTCGTAAGCGTGTGCCCCCGTCAGTTGGTCTTCCGTGAGGTCGGGAAAACGCTTAAGGAGAAGCGGGCGGAGCTCATCGGCCCAAACCAGGTCCACGATCTCCTCATGGGTGAGCACGGAGTACGCGAACGAAGCGCTTGCGCATAGAAGTATGGCGAAAAGGGCGGCGAGTACGCGGATGCCCCAGCGGCCAAGTCGCTTCAGCGCAACACTTTGCAGAGATCGAGTACTAGCGTGTTCTTCTGAGTTCGCTAGCAAGTTTTCTCGCTTCCTTCATTCTATCTTTATAGAACGAGGGACTGATCAGGACTCTTTTCTCGCCCACGAGTACATGTTCTTTAATGCCCTTCTTCGTCAAGAATAGGGACAAGGCCGTGTACGTCTTGATTTCTTTTTCGAGAAACTGGATTGCGTGTCGTTTAGAATCATCCATCACTCGCCTCCTACGACCTGTGACATTCCTAAATACGCCCAAGAAGTACAAGAATGACAACGATGAGGATCGCGAGGCCTACGCCACCCGACGGAACATAGCCCCACTCTCGACTGTGCGACCACCGCGGCAATGCTCCCAAGAGCACCAGGATCAAGATCACGATTAATATGGTTCCGAGCATGGTTCACTCCTTTTATAGGAAATTCCGTTCCTTGTCTTTTGGCCTCTCCGTCCCAGCGGCTTTCCTGGTCGTTGAAAGCTGTTCGCGCTGGGTCGGAGCTACAATTCATCAAGTTGCTCGATGCATGCTTAGTTCAGATACACGGAAACGGCGATTCGGTCGCGGGGATACCTTCGGTCGTACAGGTAGTAGCCGCCTCCCGAGTAGTCGACATACACTTCATCGTTGTCGTACCAGTCGTTGGACCAGTATTCCGGCCACGGGTCAACCAAACTGAACCCATAGCCTCCGTACTGGAAGCGCGGATATCCGCCCACGATAACTACTGGGTAGCTGTAGATGCGGAACGAGTGACCCGAACCAAAGTAGCCATTGTAACGGTCGTCGGGAATGCGGTAGCCGCGGTATCCGCCACGTTGCTGCCAATCGCGGTGCTCGGACTGCCAGTTATGCGCCCGATGCTGCTGCCAGTCACTTTGCTGCTCGCCTTCCTGCCGGCGTTGCTCCTGCTGGGATTGCATAGCGACTTGCTGCACATGGGGCTGTTGCTCCGTGCGCTGTTGTTGCTGCTGTGCGCTCTGGTTCTGTTGCTGATGCTGCCGCTGCTGACCTTGCTGCCCCTTGACTTGCTGTTGTGAGCGTTGCTGTTGCTGTTTGTCGGACTGGGTCTGTTGCTGTTGTTGGTGCTGTTGTGGTTTCGGTTGTTGCTGCGGCTTGCTCTTGGTCTGCTGCTCCGTATGCTGCTGCGGCTGTGGTTTCGGTTGCTGTTGAGCGCGCTGTTGAGGCTTTGGTTGTTGTTCCTGTTTCGGCTGGGTAGCAGGCTTCGTCTGTTGCTGCTTTTCGGGCTTAGCAGGTTGTTCCTGCTTTTGCGGTTTCTCTTGCTGGTCCTGGCCTGCTTGAGCGGGAATATAAAATCCCAGAAGCAGAAACAGCGCCGTCGTACTGACAACTCCAATTGGTTTCATGATGATTCTCCATTACCGCGTATTCGCCCGCGCGCCATGTTGCGTATCTGACGCGAAACATCTTGACCGATCGTTAGTTCTGTTCCTCGAATCGCAGACTCGACTGAGCCGCTCATCGCCACTGTCTATGTCCCGATGCGTATGTGCGGGAGGGAGTGGAATAGCCCAAAAATGTTTAGGAGCCACAACACTACGGCAATGACCACCACCCCGTTCAGAATCGATTTGATACTTCCCTGCATAGGGATGAAACGGTTCACCAGCCACAGGAGGACGCCCACGACGATCAGGGCTAAAAGAATTTGAATGAGAGGCATGATGTTTCTTCCTTTCTATCTGTGCTAAGAGACACTTCTAACCAGGCCAGCCGGACTGCTCGTCGAGCCTGAGTGCCTTCCTAAGTTGTCGTTCGATATCCTTGGCGCTTGCGAGGGGCTTGCGAACAAGCTTGCGGGGATGGCCTGGCCAACAAACCAGTCCTTTTACAGCAAACCAATCCTAGGCTTTGTCGGAGCGCGTGTCTGTTCACTTGTATACAGGTTCCCAGCCAATGAAAATGACCCGGACGCATGAAGGCAACAACACGCATGAGGGTTGTTCTAAAGTTTCCGCCACGTGCTGGTGGATCGAAGTTACCGGATCGATGCGCAGTATTCCCAAATCTGATCGAAGAGCTACGGCATTTCGCTCCAGTACCGTTTGCCGAACGAGCTATGACATGCGAGATGAAGAGTCAGCGACTCGAAGCTGGGCAGGAAGGTGAGATTCATTTATCAAGAACTGCCGCACGACGTGGCATTTATCACCGCGCAGATCGAGCGGAAAGAGGTCGTCTATTCGGTCGTATTAGCTAGAGCCAAAAACCACTGACTTGTGAAAACGTTGTCATTTCAGGGGCGAACTCGCAAAGAAGTAGTATTGCTGGCCAGAGTGAATTGAGTTTCCTTCGAGGGCCTCAATAGTGGCAAGCTTCCGGTCTACATGAGGTTCTAAGCGCTTGCCGCCTGAATGCAACACACACGGCATCCCGATAGCGACGCCGCAGGTAGGACAGGGGACGGCGGATACTTGTTTGAGCGTGAGTTCGCTCTTCTTCATTCTCACAGAATGCGACTGTAGCAGTCGCGAATCTGTTCAATTTCGGACAATTCCCGCCTTGATCGCATAAATCGAAACACGGGACATGCCCGCTAATGCGACTGCCCAGGGGTCCCTAACGAAGAATCTCCGCGAACTGAATAGAAGTGAACGCTCGCACAGGTCATAATCTCTAGGGTTGCCGTTGAGACCTGATCAATTCGCCAGACAAACATTCCCGGCGATGCGACACCGCGTCAAGCGAGCACAAATTCTCGCGGACAAAGGCTGCCTATTCGAGAGTCTTGGCGTCGAAGCTAGCGAGCGCATCGTCCTGTACGCTGTAACTGATTTCGATTGGATTGCAGCACACTTCACAGTCCTCGACGTAGCTTTGTCGGCGAACCGACAGATCGAGAACCATCGAAATCTCTTCACCGCAATACGGGCAACTGAAGGAGTGTTCCACCGGGACAGTATGTTACAGCAGGCCCTGGTGGCGCTCTGTGAAAAGGTAGTTTCCGACTATGCGACCAACTTACCAGAGCCAGTCCACTTCCGCTGAGTTTCTGAAGAAGAGCTCTAGCCAGGGCAGTACAAGTTTCTTGCGGAGGTCTGGGATCTTCTCGACACGACGGGCAGAGGAAGCGACGAAAAGTTGCGACGGCCTTGCGGCAATAGCTATTCTTTTTTCTCCACAGCCTTCGAATCCGCGTTGATGGTTACTTCTATGTGTGCGCCTCTTTTTAAAGTGACGCTATCACCTGATTCGTTCTTAAGCGTGTTCTCAACGCGAAGTTCAGAAAAGAGTTCATCGCATCCATCGACTGAAATCTGAATTTTCTCCGGTTCCGCATCCCTCGCAGGAAGGACTTTCTCCACGGTCGCGGGAAGGGTCACGGACACATCATTTTCATTCGCCACGATTGCTCCTCCAAAAAACCTCACTAGTGAAAACGCTTTCGCCTAGGGTCTCCTGCAGAAAAAGGACTAATTAGGCCGTGAGATTGATCCATAAAATGCAAACAGATCTGAAACTCTAACAACATCGATTCCATAATGCTGTACAAAAGGGAACAAATATAGAGCGCAAACTGGAAGCTGGAACCCAATGACCAGGCGACCCGGAGTTCGTTCGGTCTGCGAATTAGCGTTCCTATTGCGTATCGAAGTGAACAGTAATACGCAAATGAAACCCGCAACATGATGGGACATGCATTCCGTACAGGGCACATCCAAGAAAATCACGGCAGAAAATCACGGCACTGACATCGCGCCTCTTCTTTGGTATTTTGGTCGCCTTGACGCTGCTTGGTACAACTACTGGTTTAGGGATTCTGCTCGGTGCAGGAAAATGGCTGGTGCGAGAAGACCCGCTAGAACAGGCCGCGGCAATTGCGGTACTTAGCGGAAACATCCCCACTCGCGCGTTAGAGGCAGCACAACTCTATCATGACGGATACGCGAAGGAGATCTGGCTGACCCATACCCGTACGCATGCAGGTGCGCTGAAAGTGCTCTGGATTTACTACCCCAGGGAATCCGATTTCAACGTCTGAGTACTTTGGGAACAAGGTGTACCTGCAAAAGGCGATCCACGTTCTGTGCCCCGATGGTCAACACGGCCGAGGAATTGGATGTGATAAGCGCAGCGCTGAGAGCCGCGGGGAGACCGAGGGTCATCGTGGTCACGAATAAGGCGCACACGCGGCGCGTTTACATCTTGTTGGAGATGCTTTTATGGGATAACCAAAACAACCGCACTGCCTCGGATATGTGGCGCCAATGGTGGAGAAAATTACGAATTCGAAGCGGCAAAACTAGTACCGTCGGTTGTCCTGTAATTCTCGCTATCCTTGCGGCCACGTTATCCATAGCTGCGGATGCGTATCCGAAGGGACAGTCTTCTTCGCCGGCCACGCAATCAAGCCTGAAGCACTCAAAACACAAGAACCTGCCAAACTTCGGCGAGGCGACCGTGACCCTGTACCACGGCGGTCAACCCTCGAAAAACGGATTTCGCACCTTGGCAAAGATGGAAGTCAATACGCCTCGGGATGCGGTACGTGGCGCTACCCTGGGAGTGTTCGTTTCCAAAAGATAAAATATTCGCGGAATTTCTTACGTTGCTGCCGAAGAATCCAAGCAAAAAGGTTTTCGTTCATTGCCGTCTGGGTGACGATCGCACGGCAATGATGATTGCGTCGTACCGTATGTCCCAAGAGGGCTGGTCCGCGGAAAAAGCCAAAAAAGAAATGGAGAAGTTTGGCTTTTCGTTCGCTCACAGGGATTTGATTTGCCCTGGCCTGTCTTCCTATGAAGAGAAATTTCCCCAGCACTTTCATACCGACCCTGCATTCCGGGATCTGCGTTAGGAGATTGGCATTGGCGTCCGCTTTAGTCTGACAAGTACGCCAATCCAACGATCGGGCGTTTGGAGCCTGGCACCTTAGCTATGTGCCGGCAGCCAGCCCATTCCAGTTGATACACCCGGGGCGTCTAGCACCAGGGTGGGGTGGTTCGGGTAAGATTAGTTGAAGCGTTTCGTTACCTTGCAGCATGCTAGCCCCGGGCAAGCGCGTCTGTACTGAATTGCAGAGTTCGCAACCTGTGGCTAGGAGGCCCAAGAAAACTCGTAGGGTGCCGGCCCCAACAGAGGTTACTCGCTCCTGCAAAGCCAGTACTGATAAAACCGTATGAAAGTGAACAGCGCGCATCCCCGCGAATACCTAAGATGTCGTACTTGAGGCGAGGAAGAGCGATATTGGCCGGAGTTTTGGGCAGACCGGACGGTATCAACTCTCTCGCCGTTTTCCCATCTACACTGTGGAAACGGGCTTTCATTAGTCCGCGAGATCGAGGAATCGTTGAGTCAGTTACGAGCGAGCCATCGGGTCGCAATTTGCTGGTATGGTCTTGGGACTGGGGCTTATCCTTCGTTACTACTACATACAGGAACTTCTGGCCTGCTGGCTGTTCTTCAGCTTGGTGTTTGGTTTATTGGCCCTGATTGTTTTTGGAAGCGTACTCGTCTTTTGCGCAGGAGACCGCGTTATCCATTGGGCGAGGACGGCAGCCCGAGTGACGCCTCTAGTTGATTTCAGTCCCGGTGAACTTCGCGTAAAGACGATCTTGGAGGAGCGAAAATGAAGCTGAGTTTCAGGACCAATAAATGATCGCGGCCGGAAGTAAAAAAGTATTTCCACCAACCAGAAACCCCGTGCTTGATAAATGCACAGATTGGAAAAGTGCTTTTCAGTGTTCGCAGGCCCATGAATCAGGCGGGTCACGGCAGGCAGCAAAACGTCATCCTAAGGCGACAACGTGAGGCACATCTGGCCGAGAGGCTCATCGACAAAGACAAATGAGGATACGAGGTCCCGCGTTGCTGTATACCTCGTAGATGTTTTTTCACGGCGGATTGCTCGCTCAACTCACACGAACAACCGTGTCATCAACGAGCTTTGGAATCGGGTGCAAAAGAAACGTGGTCCGTGTCAGGCGATTCTACAACAATCACTTGTTTGTTCGGACCTGGTCGTCAAAGAAATATTCCTAAAAACGAAACGTCCGTCTCTGCTACACACGGGCACCCGGAGGACGACTGAAGAACTTCTTCGGAGACTTCACAATATTCTGCTCGTCTATTTCGTCATTCGCTTCCAAGGCAAGTACCCTACTTTGAGAGAGAATCTCCACGCCGCACTTGTCGATGTGGTTGATGAGGGGATTCTGCCGCACGACGCAGCCGAGCAAACCGGGAACAATGGTTTATCCAATACAGCGATCGGGCTAATTTGGAGGCAGGTAACAACAGCCATTGGAGCCGGCAGTCCAGAGAATCTCGAGCAAGTTGCCTGGTTCGAAGCGATCGCGTCACGTTTCTATTCCTCGGCAGAGGAAAGAATTGAAGCAAAGCTCCGCGTCGGCGATCGTCTTCTTTGGTGACAATTCTTCTGTGAAGGCGACGATTCTCCCGTGGGTCAAATCCAGAAGTTCGGTATCTAATAGTGATTCTTTCGTTGCTCGAAGCGTTAGTCGTGAAGGACAACACTCAGCAGGGAATCGTTGACGCTAATTTTGCCATTGTATTCAATGAAGCCCAATTTCCTGAATTTGTTCATAAAGAAATTGACCCGGGACCGCGTTGTGCCAATCATCTCCGCCAGCATCTCTTGCGATACTTTGGGAAGCGCCTTGTGAGGATGGCCCGGCGCGCCATAGCGCGCGAGCAACAGCAGAGTGCGCGCCAGCCGTTTCTCGCTGGAGTTGAAGAGCTGATCTATCAGATCCGCTTCGACTCGGATGTTTCGCGCCAGCATATGAGCGATGAAGCGGTCGGAGAACTCGTGTTCCCCGTGTAGCACGCGACTCATCTCATCTTTCTCAATGACAAGCATGGTAGTTGGTGCAATTGTGGTCGCGGTCGCTATGCAAACAGCCTGGCCGGCAAGGCAACCTTCCCCAAAAAAATCCCCAGGTCCCAGAATGGCCACAACGGCTTCTTTGCCAGTCTGATTGACCACAGAAAGCTTCACACCGCCTTCCTGAATGTACATGACATGCTTCGCGGGATCGCCCTGCGCGAAGACCGTTTCTTTCGCTCGAAACTTGGTGACCTTTCTTCCCAGACCTGCCGAGTCAAGAAAAAGTTTCACATCGAAAACACGGTTTTCCAAACTCGCCCTTTTCAGGGAGTGAGGGGCCTTCGCGGGTACCGCCGTGGGAGACATCAGGACGCATTATAGCATCAATTTAGCTAACTGTTCACTATTGAACACTCGGCACCCAACCGGCACAAAGTCGATCGCCTGAAGCTGAGCTCCAATAAGTCCTGGTTTACAATCAGCTCCTAACGGCTCTGGAGAACTTTCCGCAACGACTGGTGCACTTCCAATCCCCCATCGTAGTTAATGAATCCGAGCTTCCTGAACCGATTCATAAACAAATTGACTCGCGGCCGCGTGGTCCCGACCATTTCCGCCAGAACTCGGTGACTTAGAATGGGAATCTCAACAAGCGCTGGGCCCCGTTTGTCCAAGTGGGCCAGCCGCAGAAGTACTCGCGCAAGTCGTTTTTCCGCAGAGGAAGTCAGCAGATGCGCAACGTGATCCTGGTAGTTCTTGACGCTAGACAACAAATATGCCACCAGCGAATTCGAGGTCTTATTCCTTTTGCGAAGTATTTGGAGCATCTGTTCTTTTTTGATGGCTCGTATGGAACTGGCGGTCAACGCAACGGCCGTGGACATGCGAAGGGGATAGCCCGCAAGGCACAGTTCGCCAAAAAAATCACCCACGCCCAGGATCGCGGTAACTGCGGAAGGTTGATGTTTCGATTGGGTGGTGAGGCGAACCCCGCCCTCCTGAATGTAGAAGAGGGTGTAGGCTGGCATCCCCTGCTTGTAGACGTTTTGCTTTTTCCGATAATTTGAAACCGTGCCGCCCAGGCTGGCTCCTGAAGTGAAACCGCCGAGTGGGGAATCCCTTTGGTTCATGCGTTTCATAGGTCGCTTGCTCCATCCTCAGTCCACAAAAAGCCATAAGCACAAACAGGCAGCACAGACGTTTCCATCCCTGCGAAGCCAAGGCGTTCATCATAGACACCCACTCGCGCATCCCTAGAGAAACTACAGTGACTCAGTTCGCGGATGGGGGCTCTTCGCGAGAGCTTCTCCCTAGTGTCCCCCTCCAAGCTGAGGAAGGACTTTCGGAGTCAGGTGCGTGATCGTAGAGTTGAATTGCGAGAGCAGCGAGATAGGTTGCTCGCTCGATCAGCGCGTTTTCATTTCGCGTCGGGCCTCGAGGAAAGCAGCTGTATATCTCGAATGTGCCGAGTAGTTCATCGCATGGCGAAAGAATGGCCGTGCAAGAAAAGAGAGAGAGCCCGCACTCCGCGGCATATTGCGCCATTGTGTGCGTGAAGTGTTCGTCATCATCCAAGAACAACACCAGTGACATTGCATTGCCCATTTGAACGTCGAGTGCGGTGCAAATTGTATCTAGCACATCGGGGAGCACCGCGCCGGTGGAAATCAATTGAAGCACGTGGTCCTCGCTGAACTGCAGGGTTTGTATAGTTTCTAACTGTTGTGGATACAAAGCGAACCTCCTTGCCGCCCTTTTGGAGCGAGACTCGCTCTCCGCTATTTCCGCACCACCAGGACCTCGTCTACTCTCAGGTGACGTTCCTCTAGGGCTTCACACCGACATACAATCATCCCCAACATGCTTCTTCCTTTGTATCTTGCCAATCCTACGCGTCTAGTAAAGAGGCGTCTGTTCACTTTTGGACATACTCCGCTCAACAAAACAGATCA
>Ga0207693_10003037_pt1 | contig 14508 bp, 16 predicted proteins | sample LARL81metaG_FD_184347 | JGI IMG/M metagenome (GOLD analysis project Ga0207693, IMG submission 184347) | Corn, switchgrass and miscanthus rhizosphere microbial communities from Kellogg Biological Station, Michigan, USA - LAR L8-1 metaG... | ecosystem: Host-associated > Plants > Roots >...
CAAGGTGCTGGTCTGGGAGGACAGGAACTTAGCGGTATCGGTGAGTTACAACGCACCGGGGTTTCTGGCCGGGCGGCACCACCTCGAGGGTGCACTACGTGCGCCCTTCGACGCAGTTGAGTCGATCGTCGAGGCACTAGTTGGTGCATAACGTGCGCTGATCCGAGCGCGCGAGGGCCGCTCGGAGATCGCCGCACCATATCTGCCGATCCGCGCCCCGGCTCCGACACCACGGTCTGGGCCTCGACCGACGCCAGATTCGGCAGGGAGACGCTGCGCATGGGGCCCGGGCGAGGCCAGGGCTGGGCATCGCTGTCGGTGCTGGCGGCCGGTGGTTACCGGAGGACCTAATTTGCGATGTCGACCTTGGCGACAATCCGCGTCGGGGTGGGCGTTCGCCCGCCCCTTCAACGCGTTCTGGTCCCTCGCCTCGGTACTGGGGCTGCTGCTCATCTTCAAGGGCACGCTCGACATCATCAACGCCGTCGTCACCAAGGACGTCAATAGCGCCTGGTGGCTCGGCCTGGTGGTCGGCATCCTGGAGCTCATCCTGGGCTTCTGGGCCTCTCAGCAGGCGTTCCCCGCCCGCGGAGCGCTCCTGCTGCTGTGGGTCGGGTTCTTCGCCTTGTTCCGCGGCATCTCTGAGATCGTCATCGCCTTCGAGGTCCGCAGCCGCCAGCGTGCTTAACGGGACAGGCTCGCGAAGGAGCAGGCACACGGGGCAGCGGCGGGCGGGCCGGCCAGGCAGGCCAAGATCGTGCTGGTTGCCCCGACCGGGCGGGCAGCCAAACGGCTGGCGGAGCTGACCGGTCACGAGGCTGCCACCGTGCACCGGCTGTTGCAGCTGCAGCCCGGCGGCGAAGCGAAATACGACCGGGACAACCCGCTTGACGCCGACCTCGTCGTGGTGGACGAGGCCTCCATGGTCGACCTGATCCTCGCGAACAAGTTCGTCAAGGCCGTGCCGTCGGGTGCGCACCTGCTGCTGGTCGGGGATGTGGACCAGCTTCCCTCAGTTGGCGCCGGTGAGGTGCTGCGGGACCTGCTGGCCGCCTCCTAGGTGAAGCCCCGGGTGCGGCTGACGAAGATCTTCCGCCAGGCCCAGCAGTCCGGGATTGTCGTCAACGCCCATCGCGTCAACGCCGGGTCGCCGCCTCGGTTGCAGGGTTTCCTGACTCTTCTGGTTCACCTGTGACGACAGCGAGGAAACGGCCGCCCCGACGGTCGATATCGTCGCGCGGCGGATCCGCGCCGTTTCGGCTTTGATCCCCTGCCGGATGTGCAGGTGCTCACCCCATGCGCCCGGGGACCGGCCGGTGCGGGCAACCTGAATGCGCTGCTGCAGGAAAGCTCACCCCTACCGTGAAGGGCAACCCGAGCGGCGTTACGGCGGCCGGGTGTTCCGGATCGGGGACAAGGTCACCCAGTTGCGCAACAACTACGACAAGGGCAGCGCCGGGATCTTCAACGGCATCGTCGCCGTGGTAACCGGGAAATCCCTGGAGGACAGCAAGCTCACCGTCCTCACGATGAAGACGAGAGCGTGGATTACGGGTTTGACGAACTCGACGAGATCGCCCACGCCTACGCCGTCACCATCCACCGCTCCCAGGGCAGCGAATACCCGGCCGTCGTCATCCGGCTCACCATCAGCTCGTGGATGATGCTGCAGCGCAACCTCCTCTGCACCGCCATCACCAGAGCGAAGAAACTGGCGGTGCTCGCCGGTTCGCGCCGCGGGCTAGCCGTCGCCGTGCGCACGGCCGGGGCGGGCCGTCGCCACACCGCCCTGACGTACCGGCTGAACGGAGCCGATATCGCAGAAACCAGCGATGATGGCTCAGCTGAAGACGGCCCGCGCTTGGTGCCATTCCCGCCAGGCAACTAGCTTCCAGAGGGCATGTTAGCCGAAAGCAAAGACCCTCCATCATGCATCAGCCGCGCCGGGCAGGGCTCATTCCGTAAAGCGCAGCATTTGACAACGTGGACGTCTCGCACTAACTACTAGTGTCATGGCTAAGAACGTATCCGTCGTTATCACCGACGACCTCGACGGCTCCGAGAACGCCCAGACCATCTCGTTCGGGTTCAACGGGGTGACCTACGAAATAGACCTCGCCGCGAAGAACCGCGCAAAGCTGGAGAAGGCGCTCGCCCCGTTCATCAACGCTGGCCGGCGAACCGCCCGCAACGGTAGCCGCCGTGCTACCGGCCGCTCAAACGGCTCCTCACGCGTCGATCGCGGGGCTGTGCGGGCCTGGGCCAAAGCTGCGGGCCTGAAAGTTTCCGAGCGCGGCCGGATCAGCGCCGACACCATGAAGCAGTACGAGGCAGCCCACTAACTGACCGGTCCCAGGCCGTCGCTTTCCTCCCGGCCTGCCCGTTCCTCAAGAACGGGATCACGGCGGGGTGGCCGGCCAAGCCATCCCGCAGCACTGATACGAGCTTCTCAGCGCGGGGGCAGCCCAGATCGGCGCGGGCCGCAGGCTTCGCGGGCAGGCGCCACGGTCCGCGTATGCCTTGGCTCGCCGCATCGCGGCAGAAAACCGCCGGCTGGCCAGCCGCAATTAGCCGGGCAAATCCATCCTGGCCAGCCGTTGCCGCGGCCCCGGATCAGTCTCCCCCGCGCCTGCTGACAGATGCCGGCCGCCTGGCTTGCGCCCTGAGCCTGCTCCGCAGAAAGATTGAGCGGACGATCCCATGATTAATGGGCGTCGGTGGCCGAGGGGGTGTCGTCGGCCAGGAGTGCTTTGAGAGCTGCGAGCCTGGCCTCGACTTCGGCGACGTGAACGTCCAGCTCGGCCACTAGCCGCCTGATCTCGTCATCGCGCGCGCTCATGGCTGGCCCTCGCTGGGCTCGTCGTCGGCGAGTAGCGCCGACAATTTGGCGAGTTTATCGGCGACCTCGTGCAGGTGGGCGATCGCCTCCGTGGTCAGGGTGCGGATCTCCGCTGGCGTCGTGGTTTTTCTCGGCTTGGCCAGGGCAGCGGCCTCCAGCGCGGTGATCTCGCCGGGGCCGGGCAGGCTGGCTGCGCGGGAGCGGACCTCAGCGAGCCGCACCGCGAAATCCGCGCCGACTGCCATGCCGTGTGACAGGCCGCCGAGGGCGTCGTCGAAGATTTTGCGGTACAGCAGCCTGTACCGCTCGCGGGGGGCGCGGGCGCCTCGTTCCCACTGCGGGATCATCTTGACCAGGCCGTGGTGGGCGGCTACGTCCTCGCCGGAATCCCTGGCCACCTTGCGGAGCTCACGTGCCATCCGCGGCACGTCCCAGCCCTGGGATTCACGCCACCGGCGCAAAGCCTCGCTAGTCACATCGGTCAACGCACGTACCCTCGCGTACCGGGGGACACTGGCGGATCGCTTGCGCGCTCCGGTTCGCTCCCGTTCGCTCCGCCGGTTCTAGCATGCCATGCCGTAAACGTGCACTTAACTGGCACGGGCGCTGGGGCGCACAGGCGAGCGCGGGGGGAGGCCTGTGTGCCCCAACGTTCACGGCCGGCCCGCGCACCTGGAAGAAAGCCGATGGCACGCTGGTCGTGGTCTGGGTCTGCGCGTCTGCTGCGATGGTTACTCATGGGGCTGGAACCGCGATAGGGATACCAGGCAGCCGTGGTGGCAAGGGCGGACTACCCGCAGGTCGGAGGCACCAATCGAGCGCCAGATCCACAGTGTCTTGGCCACGCCCAGCCTGCCGGCCGTGCGGTCGGCGCAGCACGCAGCTGATCCCGTTCGGCGGCATGCGTACGGCAGCGCTGAAGGAAACCCCCGGCTGGCAGCGTCAGGGCGGAGGATGATGACGGGCGCACCGCTGGAGAGCCAGGGCACCGACGGAGCCTGCAGCCTGGAGGTGCGCTGGATCCTCCCCGGACAACTGGCGGCCGCAGTGGCCGGATGGTTCGGGCGCTTTCCGGCCGAGATGACGGCAGTGCAGGACGTCTATCTCCTCGATCCGCACCTGCCTGGGCTTTCTGTGAAGGTGCGTGGGGGGCGGGCGCTTGAGGTCAAGATGTACCGCGGAAGCCCTGGCCTGCTCGAGGTGACCGGACGTGCCCGCGGCCGCCTGGAGTCCTGGCAGAAGTGGTCCTTCCCTCATGGCCCACCCAGCCAGGACAGCAATGACCCAGCCGGCTGGCAGCTGGTCAGCAAGAGCCGCCGGATCAGCCGGTTCTCGCTCGCCCGTGGACCCACCCGGGCGCGTGTTGCGGGGCTGGGCCACAAGCCAGGGTGTGCGGTGGAACTTACCGAGGTGCGCACGCGTGGCGGAGCCTGGTGGACCCTCGGGTTCGAAGCAACCGGCCCGGCCAACACCTTGCGCAGCGAACTCGAGGCCGCCGCCGCGCAGGTGTTCGCCGAGCCTCCGCCCGCGGGGGTGGCACTAGGCCTTGATGACTCCATGTCCTATGCGCAGTGGCTGCGCGGGTGGCCTGATGCCGCAGAGACGCCGAAACCTGACCACGATCCCTCCGCCGACGTCTGAAACGGCGCACCGCAACGCCCGGCCCGGGGAGGCGATCTCTCCGGGCGTCTCCAGCTCGCTGTGGATCCGCCCTGCCGAGACCAGGGTGCGGGCCTGATCGCCAGCAGCACGCCAGCGTCGGCCAGCCCAAGCGCTAGCCGCACCGGGGTGATCGCAGCAGCGGGGTGGCACCGGCCACGCCCAGCGCCGCGTAGGCCACGTCGATCAGCGCGCCCCCAGGCCGATCCCCAACCCGGTGAGCAGTCGCCCGCGCAGCAACGCCGCGGGGGCAATAAGGACGTGGCCGGCCGGTGCCCGGTCCGCATAGTGGGATGGGCGGGGCACGGGCCGGCTGGCTGTTACCGCTGGTCAGCGGGTAGCGCTGGCGGCTTGCAGGATGACCTTGGTGACGGTGTTGGCGCGGGAGATCAAGGACAGGTGGCCGGCGTTGACGTCGGTGATGTGGGCACCGGCGCGCTGGGCCATGGACTGCAGCAAAGCGGGCGGGATGACCTTGTCGGCGGTGCCGATGACCGCCCATGACGGGATGGTTTTCCAGGCCGGGGGCCCGGACGGTTCGCCGAGCGTGCTGGCTGCCAGCGGCCGCTGGGTGGCGGCGATGATCGCGGCTGCCGGGGCGGGCAGGCCGCTGGCGAAGCAGCCGGGGACCAGGGCCGGCTTGATGTAGGTGTCGACGTCGCCGGGCGGGCCGCCGGGGTAGGGCACGAAGTTGAAGGTGTCGGCGGGGTTGCCGCCCAGGCAGGACCCGGGCACGGAGCCGAGGAGCCCGCCGAGGGTCTCGCCCTGGTCGGGGATGAACGCGTCCACGAATACCAGGGCCTTCACCTCGGGGTCGCCGACGGCGGCGTTGGTGATGACCGCCCCGCCGTAGGAGTGCCCGACCAAGACGACCGGGTGCCCGGCCAGCGCCGCGTTCTGGGTGAGGAAGTCGTGCAGGTAAGCGGAGTCTGACGGGAGTCCGCGCAGCGGGTTGGGCGGCGCGTACACGGTGAAGCCGGCATTTTGCAGGCGCCGGATGACCCGGTCCCAGCTGGAGCCCTCCGCCCAGGCGCCATGCTCCAGCACGATCACCGGCTTTGGCCCGCCGCCCCAGTGGAAGGCACGCGAACCGCCGGCGCGGGCCGAGGCGCCCGGCGGTCGGGGCGGACCAGGTGCAGGCCGAACTCGCCGGTGACCAGGTTCTCGAAGTCCTGCCCGGCGAAGCCCTTGCCGCCGATGAGGATCAGCCCGGGCCGCAGCGCCCCGATCCGGTGGGCGTGGGCCAGGAGTTCGGCGGCTACCTCGCGCTCGCCGAGCTTGGGGCCGGCCAGGCACCACGCCACCGGCATCCCGTCCGGGGTGGTGACCAGGTACAGCTTCAGCCCCCAGTACCAGCGCGAAGGTGCCGCGCAGTACCCGTAGTTCGCCCACCCGGCCAGCTCGGCGCGTTTCACCGTCTCCCGCGAGGTGCCGCAGGGCACCGGGGTGGCATCGATCAGCCGCACCTGGTCCTACCACGACGGGCACTCGCGGGCCAGGTAGCCCAGCACCGCGGCCAGCAGCGGCGCGGCCGCCTTGACCCGCTTGTGATACCCGGGCTGGTGCGGCAGGTACGGGAACAGGTGCCCGCGCCGGGCGCAGCACATCCGCAGCCAGTGCTGCTCGCTGCGGGCGCCCCGCAGCACCTGCGCCACGGCCAGGCACACCAGTTCTGCATCGGAGAGCTTCTTCGGCCGGCCAGGACGGCGCCGCCCGGAGGGAATCACATGATCGTCGATCAGCACGCACAGTGCCGTCAGGACGGCTTCCAGGTCTGCAGTCACGAGCGACCATGGATGCCCTCCTCCCATTTCATGATCAACCCGACACGCCGCACAGGCCCGGGTTGGGAATCACTCATCTAGTGCCCGGGGCCTGGGCGACGGCCTGGTTTGGTGGTGAGGCGTCCAGCTGGGCCAAACTGGATTACCTGACCTGTTCACTCGACCGGCCCGGCTAAGGAGCCCACTCATGACGCTGCGCGCACTGGTCACCGGCGGGATCAGCGGACTGGGCCTGGCGACCGCCGAACGGCTGCGGGCCGACGGAACCGACGTGGTGACGCTCGACCGCGCACCGGGTGCCGACGTGGTCGTCGATGTCGCAGATGACACAGCCGTCGCCGTGGCAGTCGCCGGGCTCGGCGCGATCGACATTCTCATCAACTCTGCGGGTGTCGTGGGACCGAATCAGCCCCTGTGGGAGGTCTCGACCCAGGATTGGGACCGCACGTTCGCGGTCAACGTCCGCGGGACCTTTCACATGTGCCGAGCCGTTGTTCCGGGCATGCGGGACCGCGGCTGGGGCCGGATCGTCAACATCGCCAGCATCGCCGGCAAGGACGGGAACCCGAACCTCTCGGCGTACTCCGCCTCCAAAGCCGCCGTCATCGCACTCACCAAGTCGCTCGGCAAAGAACTCGCGACCAGCGGAGTCCTGGTGAACGCGATCGCCCCTGCGGTCATCGAAACCCCGATGAACGCCGCTACAGCGCCTGACGTCCTGGCACATATCACCAGCCTGATTCCCATGCGCCGGGTCGGGCGCGCCGCCGAAGTCGCGGAACTGGTCGCCTGGCTGGCCTCCGACCGATGCAGCTTCTCCACCGGAGCCGTCTACGACATCAGCGGCGGGCGGGCGACTTACTGATCCCACCGGCCCGCGCGGACGCTCACCGTGGTCCCTCCCGCCGTCGCACCTCAGTTCAGTTCAGCGTCGGCTCCGGAACCCGGCAAGCACGCCGATCAACTGATCTGCACGCAGCCGATCAGCACCGATGGACCACTGGCCATACCAATCAGGCGGATATTCGCGCGCCGGAAAGTCGGCGATCTCGCAGACGCCGCGAAAGGTGACCGGAGCCAGATGGCCGGGCAAGCCAGACCGGACGACTGACTCAACCGTCAGGGCCGCCGGCCTGCCCGCATCGCCGCCACGCTCAACATAACTTTCGGCGATCAGCCCTGATCCTGCACCGCGCGCGCAGTCCCGCCGATCTGGGCGGTTCTCGAACGCTATGCCTGTTACGTCATCGCGGCGCATAACGGCGGTATGTGAGGTGTGATGAGTGGCCTCTATTCTCTCAGCCGTTCAGAATGGCTAGCCGACGACGAATAGTTGCGCGTTTCTGTTGTGGCCAGGGAGGTAGAGTCCGGCGCTGGCGCAGGGACCCGCTGGAGGGCAGGACACGTCCCACACTGCGGCAATGTTGCCGGTGTCGAGGGCCGTGATGCCGGGGACTTGCTGTGCGGCATGCCAGGTGCCGTCGGTTTAGGGCAACAGCACTTCGTGAGGTGACGCTGTCACACAAGGCCGTGGCCACGGCGTCCGTGGCCTGCGGCTTAGGGGTTGTATTGCCAAAGCATCGGGGAGAAGACGCCAGCGGAACAGCGCACCCGAACGCTAAACGAGCGGTTCGCTACGGCGGCCGACAAACTCGGCGGCGACAAGGCGGCCATCCAACTCGCCGGGGTCTATGCGATGGCGGGCTTGGCTGATGATTGGGAGGAGAATCGGCAGACCTGCATCAATGTGATCGGCGGCTATCTGCGCATGCCCTACGGACCAGACTCCGGCGAGGATGCCCCGCTGGAGAAGCGGCTGGCCTTCCAGGCCAGCCGCGACGTCCGCCACACCGTCATCCGGGTCATCGCCGCCCACCTGAACGGAACCGCCCCGAAGTCCTGGTGCGGCCTCAACCTCGACTTCACCGGTGTGGTCTTCGACGGCGGCAACTTCGCCGGCGCCGGGTTCTCCGGCGGCAAGGTCTACTTCAGAGACGCCAAGCTTTCCGCCGGCACGGTCTACTTCGTCGGCGCCGAGTTCTCCCGCGGCACGGGTGACTTCGACGTCGCCGCGTTCTCCGGCGCCGAAGTCGTCTTCGGCGGCGCCACGTTCTCCCGCGGCACGGTCGATTTCAGCCGGGCGGTCTTGATGGGCGTGTTGGCATGGCTTCGGGTGGGTGACCTTCCGGTGCTGGCTGGTGGGCGCCGCTTGTCTGGACTGGCCGGCGCCGCGCAATTTAGGCTGGCGGTGCTGCGGCAGCGGGCATGGCCGGGCCTGGTGGCAGGAGGCGGTGGGTTATGGGCAGCGGGGGACGGGCGGTCGTCGCGGCGGCTGTGGTGGGGGTGGCATTGCTGGGCAGTGGCGGCGTAGTGGCCGGGGCGGGTGCGGTGTCGGCTTCGGTGCGCAGTCAGGTCTGGGGGGCTGCGGAGGAGGTCCCCGGGACCGCAGCCCTCAACCAGGGCGGGAATGCTGAGGTTTCTTCGGTGTCGTGCGCCTCGGCGGGCAACTGCAGCGCGGGCGGGAACTACGAAGACAGCTCCGGCAACATCCAGGCGTTCGTGGTCAGTCAGACCGGCGGCGCCTGGCACACTGCCATCGAGGTCCCCGGCACCGCGGGCCTCAACGGGGGCGGGTTCGCTGAACTCGACTCGTTGTCGTGTGCCTCGGCGGGGAACTGCAGCGCGGGCGGGGTCTACGACACCGCCTCGAACCAGCTTGAGGCGTTCGTGGTCAGCCAGGTCAGCGGAACCTGGCACAAGGCCATCGAGGTCCCCGGGATCGCTGCCCTCAACCAGGGCGGGAGCGCCGACATCACCTCGGTGTCGTGCGCGTCGGCGGGCAACTGCAGCGCGGGCGGGCGCTACTCAGACAGCCTCGACAACAACCAGGTGTTCGTGGTCAGCCAGACCGGCGGCACCTGGCACAAGGCCATCGAGGTCCCCGGCAGCGCGGCGCTCAACCAGGGCGGGAGCGCTTTCCTCACCTCGGTGTCGTGCGGGTCGGCGGGCAACTGCACCGCGGGCGGGTCGTACTTCGACATCTCCCATAACCGCCAAGCGTTCGTGGTCAGCCAGACCGGCGGCACCTGGCACAAGGCCATCGAGGTCCCTGGCAGCGCGGCCCTCAACCAGGGCGGGATCGCTGAAGTTAACTCGGTGTCGTGCGCCCCGGCGGGGAACTGCAGCGCGGGCGGGCGCTACTTCGACGGCTCCATCCGCCAGGAGGCGTTCGTGGCCAGCCAGACCGGCGGCACCTGGCACACGGCCATCGAGGTGCCCGGCACCGCGGCCCTCAACCAGGGCGGGGTCGCTGGCGTCGCCTCGGTGTCGTGCGCCTCGGCGGGCAACTGCAGCGCGGGCGGGCACTACTCAGACAACTCCAGCCACTCTCAGGCGTACGTGGTCAGCCAGGTCAACGGCACCTGGCACACCGCCATCGAGGTCCCCGGCAGCGCACCACTCAACCAGGGCGGGAACGCCGGCATTTCCTCGGTGTCGTGCGGCTCGGCGGGCAACTGCAGCGCGGGCGGGCTGTACAAAGACGGCTCCGGTCACCACCAGGCGCTGGTGGTCAGCGAGGTCAACGGCACCTGGCAGACGGCCATCGAGGTCCCCGGCAGCGCACCACTCAACCAGGGCGGGAACGCCGGCATCCCCTCGGTGTCGTGCGGCTCGGCAGGCAACTGCAGCGCGGGCGGGCACTACAAAGACGGCTCCGGCCACTCCCAGGCCCTCGTGGCCAGCCAAACATAGCCCCGGACACCCAGGGCAGGACCGGCTCAGGCCTGCCCTCCGCAACGCACCACACAGCCAGCACCGACACTGGCCCGCCCGGACGGCGTCGATGTTGCCACGGACGGCAGGTGCGGGGGCAGGCGCCCCGTAACCCAGACTGAACGCGGCGCCTCGCTTTGCATGATGGCCGGTCCGTCTCCATAAACCTCCATCGCTTCGGTGCACCGACGTGTCCAGTTCTGCCGCTCTTGGCGTGTTCGGGATGGGTGGTATCGCATCGGCGGCGGCAAACGCGCTGGATGCTTGCCTTCGTGCGGCCTGGGGCAGGAGCCCGTCGCAGATGGTCTGCGGGCCTTGTCACTGGTAGCGGAAGCCGTCGAGGAACCGGCGGAAGACGCCGCCTTCGCCATCCGGCAGCCCGCCACCATCGACGTCAACGAGATCATCGTCCGTTCCACACGGCAACCATGACGAGCCCCCAGTTGCCGATGATCATGTGCTGGGTCTCCCAAGGTGCCCTCGAACATGGCTAGAAGGCCAGCCAAACGTCTCAACGGACGCCAACATTGGTTCCGACCGATGCACCGAACTCGATTCCTGCGGATACGCAGGACGGTGGCCCGGAACGCGCCTGCGATCAGGCAGGTTCCGCAACAAGTCGGCCACCAGGGAGGACGCAGCGGCCCATTCATGCGCAGTCCGCTGCCTTCTTCGGTACATGCACAGCGGAACGGTTTAGTGAATGTGGACTCGCCAGTCTGCCGGTACCCGGCCTGCGGGCCCGGGCACCGGCTGGTCTACCGGGTGATGTACCGGTGGGGCGAGCCGCGGGCCGGTGAAGGCTTCGCCGGTGTCGTAGTTCCAGAACCAGTCCTCGCCAGGCTCGAAGCTCTGCACGACTGGGTGGCCGGTGGCCTTCCAGTGTGCGGTGGCGTGCTGCGATGGCGAGGTGTCGCAGCAGCCGATGTGTCCGCACTGGGCGCAGCGGCGCAGGTGAACCCACCACCCGCCGGTGGTGTCGCACTCGACGCAGCCGGTCCCGCTTGCCGGCACCGAAGGATCGATGCCTGGTATCTCAGTCATTTATGTGCTCCGTGTTTGCAGGCGAAACCGGCTCCGTGTTTGCGGGGGTGACCGGCAGGCGGACCCGGAACCGGGTGTCGCCGGGGACCGATTCGACCTGGATGTCCCCGTGGTGCTTGTTCACCACGATGCGCCAGCTGATGTCGAGCCCAAGCCCAGTGCCTTGGCCCACCGGTTTGGTGGTGAAGAACGGCTCGAAGATCCGCTCCCGGATCTCCGGCGGCACCCCCGGGCCGGTGTCGCCGATCTCCACGAACACCTGGTCCTGGTCCAGCCCGGTCCGCACGGTCAGCGCGCCTGCCTGCCCCATTGCCGACACCGCGTTGTCGATCAGGTTGGTCCACACCTGGTTCAGCTCGGCCGGATAAGCGGGGATCGCGGGCAGCGACCGGTCGTAATCCTGTACCACGCGGATGCCCGGCGGGATCTTCCCGGCCAGCATCGTCAGCGTGCTGTCCAGCAGTTCGTGCACGTCAACGACCTGGTAAGGGGCCCGGTCGAGCTGGGAGTACTGTTTGGCCGCACCGACCAGGGTGGAGATCCGGATGGTGGCGTCCCCGATCTCGTTCATCAGCAGTTCTGTCTCGACGGTGTCGTGCAGCCACCGCAGTGCCTCCTTCAGGCTGACAGCGTCCACGGTGCTCGCGACGTGCTCCAGCCAGGCGACATCCAGCCCGGCGGTTACGAAGGCCGGCGCCAGTTGCCAGCTCTCGCTCACCCCGTGGGAGTCCAGCCAGTCGGTGATGGCATCTTCGGCGTCTGAGGCCTCCAGCGGAGAAAGGGCCTGCGCCTTCGGCACCCGCTCAGCGGCCTCTTCCTGCACCTTGATCAGCGTCTCAAGCGCAGTCCTGTCCCATGTCCCGCTCGCGATCGTGCCCAGCTTGTGCCGCGTGCCGGCGATCCGCTCCCGCAGCGCGGCGGTTGCCCGGACCGCGGCCGCGGCCGGGTTGTTCAGCTCGTGGGTCAGGCCGGCTGAGAGCGAGCCGAGTGCGAGCAGCCGCTCGCGCTGCCCGGTCATCTCCAGCAGGTTCCTGGTGCCGAAGAATGCCCCCTCCAGCAGGTGCACCGCCATCGGGAACCACTCGGCGATCATCCCGGCGAACACCGCGGCGTCCAGCACGAAGAACCGCGACGGCTCGGTCACCCGCAGCGAGCTGTTGTAGACCTGCGGGACCCGGTCGCCCAGGTAGGCCTGCCACGCGCCGGCGTACACGCCGGGTTGTGAGGTCCTGCCCACCTCGATGTCGTCGGCACCTACCCGCCGCGACAGCACCACAGTGCCCTCGAGCAGGACATAAAAACACGTCGCCGGGTCGCCCTCCGCGTACACCGGCCCGGCGGGGATGTCCTCGACCCGGCCTCTTTGGCACAGCCAGTCAAGCTGGGCGTCGGTCAGCTTCTCGAACAGGAACAGCGCGCGGAGCTCGCCCGGGCTGCATGACTTGGTAGTCACAGTTTCTCCAGGTAGCGGTGCACCAGCATGACCGCCATCGCCCCCTCGCCGACGGCGGAGGCGACCCGCTTGGCCGACTCGGCGCGGGCGTCACCCACCACGAACACACCGGGCACGCTGGTCTCCAGGTGGTAGGGCGGCCGGTCCAGGTTCCAGCCGCGCGGCCGCGCCCCGCCCGCCGACAGGTCCGGCCCGGCGACCACGAAGCCCTTGGCGTCCCGCACCACCACACCGTCCAGCCAGCCGGTGAGCGGCTCCGCGCCGATGAACAGGTACAGCCACTGCGCGTCGACGGTCTCGGCCGTCCCGCGCGTGGTGTCCCGCAGCGTCAGCTTCTCCAGGTGGTCATTCCCGGATGCGCCGATGACCTCGGTGCAGGTCCGCACTGAGATGGCAGGATTGTCATTGATCCGGCTGATCAGGTAGTAGGACATCGACTTTTCCAGCGACGGCCCGCGGACCAGCAAAGTCACCGACTTGGCGTACCGGGACAAGAACAGGGCCGCCTGCCCGGCGGAGTTGGCGCCGCCGACGATGTAGACGTCCTGGCCGGCGCAGGCTGTCGCCTCGGTCAGCGCTGAACCGTAGTAGACGCCGCGACCGGTCAACTCGTCCAGCCCTGGCGCGTGCAGCCGCCGGTAGGACACGCCGGTCGCGAGGATGACGGCGTGCGCGTCGATCGCGCTCCCATCGGCGAAACGAACGGTCTTGGCAGAGCCGTTCACCTCCAGGCCGGTCACCTCGCGCGTGGTCAGCACCTCGGCGCCGAACTTCGTGGCCTGACGCCGGGCACGGTCGGTGAGCTGCGCCCCCGATACCCCATCCGGGAAACCCAGGTAGTTCTCGATCCGCGAGCTCTGCCCCGCTTGGCCTCCGGTCGCGAGCCGCTCCACCAGCACGGTGCGCAGCCCCTCCGAGGCGCCGTACACCGCGGCGCCCAGCCCGGCAGGGCCGCCGCCGACGATGATCAGGTCGTAAAAGTCGTTCGACGGCGTGGTGGCCAGTCCAACGCGCGACGCCAGCTCAGCATCGGTGGGCTCGATCAGTGCGTCGCCGTCCGGAGTGATCACCACCGGCAGCGCGCGGCCGTCCGCTCCGGCAGCGACAAGCAGCCGCTGCCCTTCCGGTTCGTCGGTGCTGTACCAGTGGTATGGCACCTGGTTGCGTGCGAGGAACTCGCGCACCTCCGACGAGCGCGCTGACCAGCGGTGCCCCACCACCCTGGTCTCCGGAACGGGTCGGCGATCCGACGTATCCCACGCCTCCAGCAGGGCGTCGACCACCGGGTAGAGCTTCTCCTCCGGCGGATCCCACGGCTTCAGCAGATAGTGATCAACGTCCACGACATTGATCGCGTCGATCGCGGCGCTGGTATCGGCGTAGGCGGTCAGCAGCGCCCGCCGCGCGCCCGGGTAGATGTCCATCGCCTGCTCGAGGAACTCGATCCCGTTCAGCTCCGGCATCCGGTAATCGGCCAGGATCACCGCAACTTGATCACCACGAAGTTTCATCTGCCGCAGCGCGTTCAGCGCCGCCGACGACGACTCGGCCCGTACAACCCGGTGCTGCTCGCCGTACCGCCGCCGCAGGTCCCTGGCCACCGCACGGGAAACCCCAGGATCGTCGTCCACCGTGAGGATCGCCGTGCGGGGCCCTTCGGCTAGCTCAGTCGTTGTATTCATGCTGGAATATCAATCTCATTGATGAGTCATCTATTCCACAACGACTCATTCAATGGTTTGCCCCGCGCGCTCACACAGCTGCGCCGCCGAGTTGCTGCCGATGAACCGTCCGTGCTGGGAGTTGGCAGCCCCCGGAATCCGGGGCAAGCAGGCCCGCGCCCCGGGCACAACCAAGGGACCATCCCCCGGACACCCCAGGGGGCGACGGGCGCTGACCGGGGTGACAGTGAGCGCATCGGTGCATCACAGAACTCAGCACATGAAGGAGCAGTG
>Ga0207693_10003038_pt1 | contig 14506 bp, 7 predicted proteins | sample LARL81metaG_FD_184347 | JGI IMG/M metagenome (GOLD analysis project Ga0207693, IMG submission 184347) | Corn, switchgrass and miscanthus rhizosphere microbial communities from Kellogg Biological Station, Michigan, USA - LAR L8-1 metaG... | ecosystem: Host-associated > Plants > Roots >...
CGCCGCCACCCTGGTCCGGCGGTTCAGCAGCTTGGGGTCCTGCGGCACCGTGATCGCGTGCAGGTCGACCACGCAGTAGAACGCGTCGTAGCTGTCCTGCAGCGCCACCCACTGGCGCAGCGCGCCCAGGTAGTTGCCGAGGTGGAACGAGTCGGCGGTGGGCTGGATGCCGGACAGGACGCGCATGCGGAGGAGTTTAGCGGTCATGATCAGGGCTCAGCCACGTTCGGCGCGGCGGCCCAGGCTCTCCACCTTGGGCAATCAGTCCGACCCAGCGCATCGCCTCGTCCCGCTCACGCCACGCGCCGGCCCGCGTGAAGATGCGGGCCGCACGCCGGCCGTCGCTTTCCGCCTGACGAAGGCGTCCGGTCTGCCATTTGACCTGACCGAGCTCGACGTAGGTACGGGCCATACCCAGCTGGTCGTTCACGCTTTCAAAGGCTTTATGTGCCTTCTCATAGAACTGTTCAGCCTCACCTTGACGACCGGTCAGGTATGCGACCCGGCCAAGCTGAAGGCAGGTCTCCGCGATACCGGTCGTATACCTCAATCGCTCGAAAATTTCGCAGGCCTTATCCAGATACTCCTGGGCGCGCCCAAGATGGCCAGCGTCCAGCAGGGAGGCGCCCAGCTGACGGTGAGTTTCCGCCTCGCTCGGCTCGTCGCCAAGCTCATGGAATCTGCTCACGGCCGATTCGGACAGACCTAGGGCCAGCTCGATTGCGCCGACTGCCACCTTGAGCCCGGACAGCTCGCGTTCGACTTCCCCGATACGACGCCAGCCGGCCAGCGGGGCCAGGACATCTATCGCCTTCCGGTAGAAGGCCTCAGCCGCCGGGAACTGACCGGCCGCGGACTTGAGCCGAGCGAGCTGGATATACGTGTCGGCGGTGCCGATTCGGTCGCCTGCCTGGCCGAGTATTTCCAGCGTCCGCTGGCATAGCTTCTCGGCTTCATCGAGGTGACCAGAGCGGGACATGTGACCGGCGAGGCTTCGCAGCCACGGCACTCCGTCGCCGACCATCCGGACAGCGAACAGCGAAGACAGGTCTGTGCCGCACGCGGACAGCCGCGCCTCGTCCGAAGGCAGGTGCCCCCGGTTGACCCCGGAAACGTCCAGAACATGTGGCGCGGCCAGACCGTATACCAGGTCATCGGCTAGGGAGTCGGCGACGTTGTAGGTGTCCTCGAGAAGGCCTGCGCCCTTGGCCAGGGCGCGACGGGGCAGCGACAGCACGATCGTCTCCGGTCCGCGCCTGGCTTGTAGCGCAGACCGCAAGCCGGTCAGGCTCTCCAGCGAGAACCACGAGCGCCACAGGCTTATCAGCCGGTCCCATGGCCGGCTGCCCGCGAGCGGTGCGACCAGAGATTCTTCGTCGACGACCACGTCATCACGCGTCAGGGCGAGCCGCAGGAGGACGAGATTCAGGCTGTAAACGGCGAGATGGCCCAGGGGGGAGAAGTTCCCGTACGGTGATCTCTCTACATGCCGCGATACCGCGGTGGCCGCGTTTCCGGCCAGCACCTCACGCAACTGCCGCATGGTGACGCGGGCGAGATCTTCCTCGAAGCCATCAGGCGGCCGGCCTGCCATCTGCAGCCGGTGCGCGAGCCATTCACGCATCATCGAGTAAACGCCTGGTCGCGTATGAAGACTGGTATGGACCAGGTAAACCAGCCAGTCATCAGGCTGGGCCAGCTGAGCTTCCCGGGCGGCGTGATCGCTCGTATCGTCACCGAGACCGCGGATGAGCTGGGTCACGGCGAGCACTTTCCGCACGATGAAGTCGGCCGTGAGGAATTCGCCGAACGTATTGTGCAGGAAGTCAAAGGCAGTGAGCGCCGTCCCTGCGCCCGCCGGTGCGCTGGCAGTTTGCGACCTGCGGAGGAAGAAGAAACTACCGAACAGGATCTCAGCCTGGGTGGATTTCGTGGGGTGCTGCCCAGCGGCCTGGCGCGCCAGACCGAAGTACTCGAGATCCTTACTCAGCTCGTCGCCCTGGATGTAGAGACCGCGGCGGTTGAACATGCCGAGCGCGGCGACCCCCAGCCGCTCCAGATCAGACTCGACCAGCGCGCGCCGCTCGGCCGGGGTCAGCGCGAGGAACTCGTCAGCCGCCGCCTTGCCCTTGGCGTGCTCCCGCTCGATGAAGCGCACCAGCAGGCGATAGTAGAGCAGGGTGCGGTCCAGGTTGGCATTTCCGAGCTGGTTGGCCTCCGAGTCGTAGATCGCGAGCATGAGGAGCAGCAGCGGCTGCCCGGCTAGCTCGGCCAGGCTCGAGCCCGGGGCCGGGTCCAGGTCGAATGGGCGCACGCGGGTCCTGGCGAAATAAGCCCTATTGGCCTCGTTCCAGATAGCTATCCACCGGCCACGGAGGACCTGGTCGAAATCCTGCAGCCGCACGACGGTGGTACCTGAAGGCACAAGGGTCTTGTCGACAAGCGTAATCCGGCTCGTTACGATTACCCGCACCGGCCGGTCGTGCAGTGCTTCCCGGTGCTGGAATTCCTGAACTCGCTTCAGGTAACCACTGAACACCCGGCCGCTCGCCTGCAGCAGCTCGTCATACCCGTCCAGGATGACTACCGGCGGATTATCACGCCACTCATAAGAAATGTCAACCCAGTTCACCCGGCGCCCGGTATCGTGAAGTATCTGCCCTTCGATCTGCTCTTGGAGGTCAGCGTCAGCGTTAATATCACGCAATTCAATCCTGATCGGATGATACCGTGGTGACGCAAACCGGGCAGCGACCATCTCCGTATATAGTGATTTCCCTGCTCCCGGCTGCCCGAGGACGAGCAGCGGGGCCTCGATACTGTAAGCCGAATCAAGATAGCGAAGGGTAAAGGCGCCGATATCCTGGCCTATATCTACGCCGTCCCAGGTCCTTTCCTGCTCAAGCTCGATCTTGGGATTATCCTCATTCCCCAGTTCCATCCCGGGATCGAGATACCGGATCGTCTGGAACGATTGCGGCACGTAGATATCGCATTTCTTCGGATAGGAGAGGGCGGTGGGCGCAGCGGGCTGATCGGCGATAACGGGCTGCAGGATCCGGTCTGCGTACACCCGCCGCAGGCTGTTGGCTACCAGGCTAGGCAGGCCGCCGCCCGCGGTAGGCCGCCCCGCCGCGACGAACTGGTGGAGATGCCGCAAGCCCACATCGACCTCGTGGACGGCCTGGCCAACCAGGCGGACCTGCTCCGCCACCTTGCTGATCTGGTCGCCGGACAGGTCCCGGGACTTGGTCAGCTCGTAATGCACCGCCCACCGGTCGAAATCCGGATACTTGAGAATGAGTTCCAGGTACTGCGCCTCAAATACTTCCGCCGCCTTCTCGGGCAGATCCCGCTGAATGGCAGCCTTTTTCTGATTGCGCTCGCCGGCCGGCATTTCCTCCCATTTTTTCAGTCCGCGTACGAACCGCAGATAGGCTTCGGCCATCCCGTGGTAAAGCTTGATGCGCGCCGCTTTCTCAGCGGCCGGGGACATTGCCGGATGCGATATCTCGATCAGCGTGAAGTAATCCTGGTCCGCTGAGGGTTCCGCCGCGCTCGCGTCCTGAGCAATGCTCTGCCGCTCCCCATCCGTGAGGTCGAGGTCTAGGGCCACCTCCTCGAGCGCGGCGAAGAACGCGGTGTACGTCATGAGGCAGTAAGCGGCCGTCATCCGCCGTCGCTGGGCGATGAAATCTCCCGCACGCGGCTTGCTGAACTGCTCGACCAGCGCCTGGCCGAGCTTGATCAGCTCGTCTTTCGGCTGAAGGATCGAATATGCGTCAGTTAGCGACACGACAAGCGAGGCGGGTGTCAGCAGGATTGCGGCACCGAGGAACTTGCTGAGCCGATTCAGCCATCTTTTTTCCCATTTCTCATTCGCCGCCAGCGCTCGGACTTCACGGAAACTAATCCTGGAGGCGATGACCGGTTCTGCCATGGTGCGGCTCAGCCCGATCTGGCGATGGTCAGCTGCTCGCCGGCCAGGGAGGGCGGGGGCTGGGAATATTTCAGCAGCCGCAGGCCCTCGAGTCGCAGCGCCTGCGGGTAGATGGCCTTGTAGATGTTGCAGTTCGGAGACTTGATGTCGTACCGCCCGGTAGCGCGGAAGGTGGCGACCGGGCAGCCACCCGAGCACCAGTACCGCCAGGTGCAGTCGCGGCAGCCTTCCTTCTCGTCGACCAGGAGGTTCAGCACCGTCCGGCGATCCTGCCGGACGAGCTGCAGCGGATCATCGTGGAATACGTCACCAAGTGTCTTCTCGATTTCCATGTGACACTTGGCGACATCGCCCCTCTGGTCGATCACCACGTAGTTCTCTCCGACACCACAAGGCTGCGGCCGGGGCTCGAGCAGCTGCCCGCGGTCGAGTACTGAGCCCAGGACGCTCCAGGCTGGCACGAATTCCTCGATGACCTGGAACGCCTCCAGCAAGCCGGAAATCATGGCTTGCTCCTCGTAGCGCAGGTCCGAGAAGGGAGCGGCGCACTCGTTGTCGCGGAAGAAGTTCAGGCTGAACGTCAGGTCTCGCTCCAGCGCGAACCGGACGACGTCCGCGACGCCGCGGGCGTTGCGACTGGTGATCGTGACGGACAGATGCGGAGGGTGGTTCTGCTCCAGCAACTGGGCGATGGTCCGCTCGACCCGGTGGAAGGACGGTTTCCCGCTGGCGAACGGGCGCTGCGCGTCATGGTGATCGGCCAGCCCGTCCAGCGAGATCATGACCCGGATGCCGTTGGTCTTCAACGCGTCGACCAGCGCCGGGCGCAACCTCACGCCGTTGCTGAGCAGGGTGGCGTGCAGCTGCAGCCCGTGCTGGGCGGCGAGGTCGCGGGCGTACGCGTGCAATGGCACGATCAGGCGATCGTTGAGGCTGGCCTCGCCGCCCGCGTATTTCAGCTTGACCGCGCGGAAGCCATGGGCGGCGGCTGACCTGATCACCGCCTCGACGGCGGCCCGGCCGACGGACTCATCCATGCCGTCGCGGGATTTGCGGACGTAACAGTACGGGCAGCGCAGGTTACAGGCGTTGGTGACGTGCAGCCACGCGGTCAGCACCGTACTGTCGCGGACGGCGGCCGGCCGGGCGGGCCGCCCAGCCGCGGCCGGGCCGGCCGGATGGATCATGCCGAGCCGGCCCAGGCGGCTGGCCACGTCCTGCACCTCATCGTCCGGCCCGGCCCACCTGGCCTGGGCAGCGCGGATAGTGCTGGGCTGCTCGAAGCACGAGAAGATGCGATGCGCCGGCATGTTGAGCACGACCGCTCCAGCGGTGCCGGCCGGATTGAACAGCAGCCGGTGCTCGTCGTCGAGGGGGAGATCGAGGACCGTCCGGTCCCGGACCCATTGACCGGAACCTACCGGGGACACCGGGGACGGTATATCCGGAGGCCGGATATACAGATCCTGGCTAGTAGCGCACGCGCAATCCTCGCAGCCGTGGATCAGGAGCTGCTGCGCGTCGGGCAGGTCGCATGTCGATAGCACGGCAGGTCGGCGCGCCGGTCCTGCCGGCTTCATCTGTCCGCCTTCCCCTCCGCGCCAACGGAGAAGTGCCGGCCGCTCAGTAGAGTTCCTCCAGCCGGGTCAGCAGGAGCGTGGACGCTTCATCCTTGTCCAGCCATGCACTATTGAGCTCTTCGTACCATTCCTTCCTGACGTCGGCTGGCAGCCGCCGGAACAGATCCCCGAAGATCTTGAAGATCTCCGGTATTTTCGATGGCCCGGAGGAGCCCGCGTGTCCCTGTTTTGCGATGCCCTCGAAGCCTTCCTTATAATTCCTGAGCGCCACGCCAAGATAGCTTGTGTCCCCGGAAGCCTCCCAGTCATGCAGCGCCAGATGCCCATGTACGACTTTCCATCGGCCGCCCAGGTCGGGGAAGGAATAATCTTCCTCCGCCCTGTCGATGTCGTCCGTCCTGGCCGTGATCTGCTCGCGGTAGTCGCCTCGGCGCGTCTGCGTCCACGCCCGGTAGGACAGCTCGGCGTACTCCACGAGGCCGGCATACAAGAACCATCCGTCGGCAAGCCTTCTTGCCTCTTCGATGCTTTTCTCTAGAAAGTCAAGGCCGACATCGAAATCTTGCATCCCGTAGCCGTAAATGCGGCCGGCCCGGTTGAGGGCGGAGGGATAACCCCGGACCGCGGCGTGCCGGCAGATGCCCAGCGACTGGATGATCAGCCGCTCGGCATCCCCGAGCGGATTTCCGCTGAGCATGATGTGATCATCCATCGCCTGGAACAGGCAGGTCGCCTGCTCCTGGTAGATGAGTCCAAGCCAGTACCAGTTCTCACCGTCTTTGAAGATTTCCTCAGCATCTTTATAAGATTCCCAGGCCTTCTGGAATCTTCGCTCGAAGCGGTAGATCTCGCCGGCCACGCTGAGGGACGCACCTTCCTCCTGACGCTGGCCAAGACCGCGACGCACCGCGATGGCGCTCTCCACAAGGTTGACACCTTCTTGAAAGAGCCCCTTTAGCCCTTTAACGTAAGCCCAGTTGGTCTTCACGGATGCGAGCTCGAGACGACCCTGGGGGTCATCGCGGATGGCGAGAGCCTTCGAGATGGCAATGCGCGCTTCCTTATACGCCTCGTCGGCCTCGTCCCGAAGGCCTCTGTTGCGGTTATAGAAACCTATTTCCTTATATGCCTGAGCGGTACGCCTTTGCCGTTCTCCGGAAGCTTCGTCGAACCGGCCGGCGAGGTTCTGTGCCTTACTAAAATAGTCTATAGCCGACCGGACACGATCAGGGATACGCATACAGGCGTTCCCTTGCAGAATATTCAGCCGGAAATCCTGATCTAGGTCCCGCTCATCCGTCGGCAACCGCCTGATCAATTCATCCGCTAGGTTCGGCTGTTCCTTCTCGATCAGGTAGCCAGCCATCTCAATGCCGATCCTGATGTAGGTCTGAGCATTTTCTGGTAGCCAGCCATGGAACTCGCGAGCCACCTCCCTGATAAGATCGTTAAAAGCATATGGTTCGGTCTTGCCGGGCAGGAAGAGCTGCAATTCCAGGCCAAGCAAGTCACGGAACAAGACGTCATGCTCCTGCTTGGCCTTCTCGAACAGCTCGAGGAACTGATTGGCTCCCTGCGTGAAGTCGGAAAGCAAGCTATAGTAGAACCTGCCTGCCTTGAGCCGGTCGAGATTACGTCTACGCACGTCGAGATCGGCGGCTTCCTCGATAAGTTCCATGTCCGCTGGGGATTCGCCACGCCCAACCCGGCCGCCCTCGGCATTACCGGCACTGAGTAGTTCAGCTCTCGCATTGAAGGCATCCCGCTGCTGGCGGAACTCTCGCTCCGGAATCGCGATCAGCTGGTCGTGGGTCTTGGCCATACGACGCCACAGTTCGCGTCGCCATTGTTGATCCTGATCGTGCAGTGGAATGATCCGCTGAGCTAGTTCCTCCGCCACCGCGTCGTGGAGGGTCACGTAGCTTTTATTCGCGCGCGGCCTGATCCAGGGGCGCTCGAGCAGCTGCTCCCATGTGCTTTTGCCGTCCGCTTGAACTTTCTCGTGCGGCAGGTCGAGAACGAGCTGCTCCCAGATTTCCTGGTTCACGCCCTCCCGGACGACGGCTAGCCGCTTGTCGGCTTCATGCCAGAAGTCCGATTCGCGGTAAGGCGCGACGAGACGCCGGCGGAACGCATCGTACAACTGCTGGCCGGCCTGTGTCATCGGGCGCTCGAACGGCATGTTCCGGCGTATGTAACCGAGGTCGTGACCGACTTCCTCGGGGATTCCCTTCTCATGAAGATAGGAAATCGTGAAGGCTAGCCACAGCGGATGGCCCCTGGTCAGCAGGACCAGCTTGCTCCTCTCCTGGTCCGTGAGCCCGGGCCCGGCCGAGCTCTTGTCGAGGTAGCTATCGGCGGTAGCCTCGGCGAACGCCCCGAGGCGCACCTGGTCGACTGGAATGGGCTGGTGCGGGTCGTTCAGCTCGGTCAGGATGGGGTCTTCGATATCGTCACGCACCGGGCGACCCGACAGGATGAAGAGCGTCGCGTCCAGTGCCTTCATCCACTGTGTCAGCGTCAGCAGCAGGGATGTGTCGCGAATAGCTTCAACGGTATCGAATGTAATGATCACTGACTTATTGGAGTCTTCGACCATATTATTGTAGCATTCGATGAATTTTTCTTTTAGCCGGCCCAGCCGGCTCACGATCGTGTTATAGTCAATGCCGGCTTGTTCATGTGTCGGCAGCCGGGAGACATACTCGGAGTACGGACCGAAATAATGACGCTTCGGGTCGAGCTTTTCGACCACCCTTCGTTCCAGGTTCGACAGCAGCCAGAATTCAGTGTCGTCGACGTCGATGGGATCGATCCAGACGGTCGAGCCGTCGGCACCCCTGGTGCTCGCCAGGGCCCGGACCATCGATGTCTTTCCGATTCCTCCGGGGCCGTACAGGAGCAGTGCCCGGGTTTTACGGGTCGCCCTGACTTCCTCGGCCGCCTTGAGGATCAGATGCTCTTCCTCCCGCGGCAGGTGGTCTGGGAATTGAGCACTACCACTCGACACTATGCCCCCCTAGGCAGGTGTGATTATCAGCTCCGCCAGATCGTCGGCTAGTCCGGCGATGCCGCCGATCGCATCCTGGAACTCGTCGTCTTGCTTCATCCGGTTAACCGCATATGCTCGCAGTTCGTTCGCTGTCCAGGCGTCAGACGTCCCCAATGCCTGGGAAAGCCTGCGAGCAGATTCGCTGAGCAGCGGGGCCATATCGGCTGGCCTGGTCAGCCGGAGAAAACTGGCTTCATGCCACAGGCTTTCCGTCATCCCGATCACCCGCTCCCGCCCCGATTGCCTGGTCGCCCAGACCTGAGTAAATCCTTGCGCCTCGCGCTGAGCACCGGCGCGTTGCTCGTGGGTTTTGTAATCGAAGCGGTAGAGAACCCGGCGGATGGCAGGGTGGATTTCCTGCCAGGGCTCGTCCAGCGGCCGCCGCAGCAGCGCGATACCGCTCAGCGCCCGCCATAGGTCGTCCGTGGACCAGCCTGCCACCTCAGCGGTGGCCGCGAAGGCGTGGTCGGAATCAAAAAGATGACGCACATGGGATTGTGTGAAGAGCCGGTACGGCACCAGGAGGCGCAAGGCCTGCTTCAGGACCTGCCGCGTTCCGCTCGACCCAGGGCGCGCCGACGGAAACAGGCTGTCGTCCGCCAGCAGGGCGTCGTCGATATAGGGCCCGGCCAGAAACTCGAAGAAGTCGGCTTCTTCCAGTCGCTCCATCCCCTGCCACTGCTGACGCCGTATCCACTCCAGACACGCGCTCAGGAGCGCGGGCAGCCCGTCCGTGGCGCGGTAGGCCCGGACAGCGAAGTCCTGGCAGGTTGCCACGTCGAACGTGCGGCCCGTCTTCTCGGCCAGGACGATCAGGGCCTTATAAACGGCCTCGGGACCGAAGGTCCCGAGCGGCAGCAGCGACAGACGCGGTTTCGGGGTGAGGCCTCGCCAGCCGCTATCGCTGCGGCTGGCCACGACGACGCCCAGCCGGATAGGCGCCGGTGCAGCCTCCTGGACCAGATCGTGGATGCGGCTGAGACAGGATCGCAACTGGATGGTGGAATTCTCATCAAGTAGTTCGGCGCTGTCGAGCAGGCCCAGGTGCGAACGCCGGTTTTCCAGGATCTGCTGAGCGATTCCGTGCGGGGTCGGCCGCTCGGCAGCCGATACGGAAAGTCCGAACAGAAGGGCGGCGAGCCGTTCCGTCTCGTAGGGCGCGCCGACGGGAAGCCGCCTCAGGTCCACGTGGGTGGATACCCAGGCAGTCGGCTGAATGGCCCGGAGCCCGTCGCTCAACCGCTTGAGGAACCACGTCTTGCCAAGCCTCGGCGGAGCGATGACGAGCCAGAAATGCGGACCACTGGCACTCGTCAGGCCACGCACCACCTGCTCGAACTCGTCGTCTCGATTATCAAGCCACGGCCCCTCGCCCGCCGAGGCGGGCGGATTCGGGACGGACGGCTCAGATTGGTAATCCCGGGCGTCACCCAGGGCTGCGCTCCTGGCGATCGCGTGCATGATGACAGAGCGAGCGTGCTCACGCTCACAGGCCGGTGAGAGCGTTTGATGAGACATTGCTCGTTCTTTCTGTAGTTGGCGCGGGAGTGTAGCTGCTAGCCCTTCGGAACCGGCCGACTGGACGCAGCCCGCCACGTGTCGTGCGATTCGAGCATCATGCCCCTCCCTGTGCTACTCACTATTATCTCCCAGTCTTACCGGAGCAAGCATGACAATAGACCCGGCTGCCAGGGTCCGCGAGGGTGGCTGGCCAGCGGGGCGAGATGCAGGCTAGCGGCGGCTTGGCGGGCTGGAATCGGCGATGACGACCTCGACCCGCTGGAATTCCTTCAGGTCGGAGTAGCCGGCCGTGGCCATCGTGCGGCGCAGTGCGCCCATCAGGTTCATCGAGCCGTCGGGGACAGTGGACGGCCCGTGCAGAATCTGCTGCAGCGTGCCGATCGTGCCGACCGGGACCCGGGCGCCCCGGGGTAGCTCGGTGTGATTGGCCTCGTTTCCCCAGTGGTAGCCGCAACCGGGGGCCTCGGCCGCGCGGGCCAGCGGCGAACCCACCATCACCGCGTCAGCCCCGAGGGCCAGCGCCTTCGCGATGTCACCGCTGCTGGTCATCGAGCCGTCGGCGATTACGTGCACGTAGCGGCCGCCGGACTCGTCCAGGTAGTCACGGCGGGCCGCGGCCACGTCGGCGATCGCGGTGGCCATCGGCACCGCCACCCCGAGTACGGTCACGGTGGTGTGACCGGACCCGCCGCCGAACCCGACCAGCACTCCGGCGGCGCCGGTACGCATCAGATGCAGCGCGGCGGCATGGGTGGCACAGCCGCCCACCACCACCGGGACGTCGAGTTCGTAGATGAACTGCTTGAGGTTGAGCGGTTCGGCCCGGCCGGAGACGTGCTCGGCCGACACGGTAGTGCCCCGGATCACGAAGATGTCCACCCCCGCGTCCACCACTGCCTTGCAGTACCGGGCGGCGCGCTGCGGCGACAGGCTGGCCGCGGTAGTCACCTCGGCGCGGGCGATCTCCTCGATCCGGCGGCCGATGAGATCCTCGGAGATCGGCTCGGCATACATCTCCTGGAGCCGACGGGTGGCCGCCTGCTCGTCGAGTTCGGTCACCTCGGCTAGCAGCGGCTCGGGATCTTCGTACCGGGTCCACAAGCCTTCGATGTCGAGCACGGCCAGCCCGCCAAGGCGGCCGATGGCGATCGCGGTGGCCGGTGAGACCACGCTGTCCATCGGGGAGGCTATCAGCGGCATGCCAAACCGGTAGGCGTCGAGCTGCCAGGCGATCGACACCTCCTCCGGGTCCCGGGTCCGGCGGGCCGGGACGATCCCGATCTCGCTGAGCGAGTAGGCCCGGCGACCGGACTTGCCGCGACCGATCTCCACGTCGGTCACTGCGAAGTTCCCGGACGGCCACCGTAGTTAGGCGCTTCGACGGTCATCTGGATGTCGTGCGGGTGGCTCTCGGTCAGGCCGGCCGCGGTGATCTGGATGAGCTGGGCCTCCTGCAGGTCGGCGACGGTTCGCGTGCCGCAGTAGCCCATGGCGGCGCGCAGCCCGCCGACCAGCTGGTCGGCCACGGCAGCGAGCGGGCCACGGTACGGCACCTGGCCCTCGACGCCCTGGGGGACGAGCTTGTCCTCGCGTAGCACGTCGTCCTGGAAGTAGCGGTCCTTGGAATACGAGCGGCCACGCTCCCGGTTCCGCATGGCGGCGAGCGAGCCCATGCCCCGGTAGAGCTTGTACTGCTTGCCGTTGATGAAGACCATCTCGCCGGGACTCTCCTCGCACCCGGCGAGCAGGCTGCCGAGCATGACTGTGTCGGCGCCGGCGGCGATGGCCTTGGCGATGTCGCCGGAGTACTGCAGCCCGCCATCCCCGATCACCGGCACTCCGGCCCGGCGCGCGGCCTGGGCCGCCTCGTAGATCGCGGTGACCTGGGGGACGCCCACCCCCGCGATCACCCGCGTGGTGCAGATCGATCCGGGCCCCACGCCGACCTTGATCCCGTCGGCTCCCGCGTCCACCAGCGCCTGCGCGCCGGCCCGGGTGGCGATATTCCCGCCGATCACCTCGGTGTCGGAGTTCGCCTTGATCATCTCAACCATTTCCAGCACGGCCTGCGCGTGCCCGTGGGCGGTATCAACCACCAGGAAGTCGACCCCCGCCTCGGTCAGCGCCTGGGCACGGCGCTTAGCGTCCTCGCCCACGCCCACCGCGGCACCGACCACCAGCCGGCCGGCCCCGTCCTTGGTCGCGGAAGGGAATTTCTCGCTCTTGGTGAAGTCCTTCACCGTGATGAGGCCCTTGAGAAGGCCAGCGTCGTCGACCAGCGGCAGCTTCTCGACCTTGTGCTGGCGCAGCAGCCGCAGCGCCTCATGGGAGGCTACCCCGACCGGCGCGGTAATCAGGGGCATCGGGGTCATGACCTCGGCGACCCGGCGCTCCAGGTCAGTCTCGAACCGGATATCCCGGTTGGTGACGATACCGAGCAGGATGCCGTCCGGGCTGGTCACCGGGACACCGGAGATCCGATACCGGCCGCACAGCCCGTCTACGTGGGCGATGGTGTCGTCCGGCCTGCAGGTCACCGGGTCGGTGATCATGCCAGCCTCGGACCGCTTCACCATGTCGACCTGCTGTACCTGTTCCTCTACCGACAGGTTGCGGTGCAGCACGCCCACGCCGCCCTGACGGGCCATGGCGACCGCCATCCGGGCCTCGGTCACGGTGTCCATAGACGCCGATACCAGCGGGATGCGCAACCGCAGCCGACGCGTGACCCGGCTGGTGGTATCCGCCTCGCTGGGCAAGATCGCGGAATAGGCGGGCAGCAGAAGCACGTCGTCGAAGGTCAGGCCGACGGGCGCGAACTTCTCCACCGGGGGTTCCGGGAAGTGGACCCCCTCGGAAGAGGACTGGCTCGCAGGTACGTGATCAGTCATGACACCTTCACCGAGAACGGCAGCGGGATGCATCCATCCTATTGGCCCCACTCAGTTCGCGGGCGGCGAGCGCGCGGAGCCGGATCAGCGCCCGGTGCTGGGCCACCCGGACGGCGCCCGGCGACAGGCCGAGCACGTACCCGGTATCTTCGGCGGAAAGGCCCGCCACCACCCGCAGCAGAAGCAGCCGCCGCTGGCCGGCGGGCAGCCGGGCCAGCAGTACCCGGGCCCGGCGGGCGTCGACGGCGGCCACCACGATCTCCTCCGGTCCCAGGCAGCGGTCGGGCAGGTCGGGTATCACCGGCACGGGCAGCGGCGAGCGCGCGGCGCCGCGGGCGGCGTCGGCCACCTTATGCGCGGCGATTGCGAAGACGAAGGCGCCGAACGGCCGGCCCATGTCCTGGTACGACGGCAGCGCGGACAGCAGCGCGAGGCAGACCTCCTGGGCCAGGTCGTCCTCGTCCTGGCTGCCGGTCCGGGCCAGGTTCGTCCGGGCCAGCCGGGCCCGGCAGTAGCGGACGATGGCCGGCCTGAACTGGCGGAGCAGCGCCTCGATGGCGTCCTGGCGTCCTTGGGCGGCCATAGGTGCAGGTCTGGCTGGTGGGACTCGAGGGGTTGGGGGTTGTGGAGGTGCAGGTCGGGTTCGTGGGTTCTGGGGGTGCGGTGCGGTACCGGATTCCGGTTTGAGGCGGCCGGGGCCGGCCAGGTAATCGAGGGGGGTCGTTTCGTCGTCGATCGCGAGGCAATTCCATCCCGTCACGGGGAGTTAATTCCCGCCCGGCGGCTGGATGTCCCCGCGAAACGCCGGCTGGGGCCGCCACATTCTTGTGGCGCTAGCGTCACCCGCACATTGCCTAGCGTTGCTCAGCGGGCCCGACGCGACCGCCAAGCTGCTCCATGGCGCCCGGCCGAACGACAACGATGTGACATCGATGTCGCTATTACGACAAGGATGTGGCACCGATGTCGTTCGCCCGGGGCCGGAGGCCGGTATCGCCACTGATGCCGGGTTACCCGGCGGAACTGGTGGGGCTGCGGAGGTGAATGCGGCAACCAGGCACAACGAGGAAAGTGGCCTGTGGCGCACGGGCCACGTAAGAACGTGGCCAGGGGCACACAGGGTGCGTAAGAAGGTACCTCGGGGGACGCCGAGGGCATGTGCGAGCGATGCTGAGCTTGGCGGTTGGTGGCTGCGGTCACAGGCGTCCCATGCTGCCTGGGAGACACGCGCTAGGCGTCTCATCGTCGGCGCAATGTGAATCTGAGCCGCCTACAACCGGCTACAACCGGTACAGCGTCACATCGTGCCGTTGGACTCCGGCACCGCGCAATGATGCCGTGAGAAGGGTGGGGCTGGTGGGATCGATGGGGCTGGTGGGACGCGCTAGGGCCGGATGGGGCGCCGGGGGCGGAGGCTGGGCCGGGGGCGGAGGCCGGGCCGGGTGAGGCAGGGCCGGGCGGCGGAGGCTGGGTGGGGCGGGCGGGGAGGCGGAGGCTGGGTGGGGCGGGATGTGTGAAGGCC
>Ga0207693_10003040_pt1 | contig 14500 bp, 19 predicted proteins | sample LARL81metaG_FD_184347 | JGI IMG/M metagenome (GOLD analysis project Ga0207693, IMG submission 184347) | Corn, switchgrass and miscanthus rhizosphere microbial communities from Kellogg Biological Station, Michigan, USA - LAR L8-1 metaG... | ecosystem: Host-associated > Plants > Roots >...
GGTCGCGTCCGCGTGACCGATGCGATGACGCTCACCGACACCGCCCGGATCGCGCCGATGCGCGAGCTCGTGCGCAAGGTCGAGGCGCTCGCCGGGACCCTGACGCTGCAGTGGCGGTTCGAGCCTCGCCTCGACTACGCGCGCTCCGACGCGCGGATCGACCGCCGCGCCGACCGCTGGTTCGCAGCCGCCGGCGCCGACGCGATCGCGCTCGGCGTGTTCGGCGCGCCGGAAGGAACCGTTCGCGGCGGCGCCGTCGAGGGGGAGCTCTACCTGAGCCAGGGCGAGAGCGCACTCCTCTCGCTCGCCGGCGCGTCGCGGGAGCCCGCGGTGCTCCCGGGCCGCGACGATTCCGAGCGCCGGCTCGAGCGCACGATGCGATTCTGGCCCGCGTGGGCGAGCCGGTCCCAGTACGACGGCCCGTGGGGCGATGCGGTCACCCGCAGTGCGCTCGCGCTCAAGCTGCTCACTTACGCGCCCTCCGGAGCGATCGTCGCCGCACCGACCACGTCGCTGCCCGAGTGGATCGGCGGCGGCCGCAACTGGGACTACCGGTACACGTGGCTGCGTGACGCGAGTTGGACGCTCGACGCGATGCTCCGGCTCGGCTTCCACGACGAGGCTGAAGCGTTCTTCTGGTGGTTGATGCACGCGTCCCGGCTGACCCAACCGCGGCTGCAGATCCTCTACCGCATCGACGGGTCGGTCCACACCGACGAGCAGGAGCTCGACCACTTCGAGGGCTACCGCGGGTCGGCGCCGGTGCGGATCGGGAACGGCGCGCGCGACCAGGTGCAGCTCGACCTCTACGGCGCCGTAATGGAGGCGATCTGGCTCTATGCGAGGGAGGTCGGAAGGCTCGACGGAGACACCGGCAAGGAGGTCGCGCGCATCGCCGACTACGTGGTCGAGCACTGGCGCGACCGCGACAACGGCATTTGGGAGGTACGCGGCGATCGGGCCGACTACATCCAGTCCAAGGCGCTGTGCTGGGTCGCCCTCGACCGAGCCTGCATGCTCGCCGAGAGAGGGCTGATCCCGAACGGAGAGCCGCTCTGGCGTACGACGGCGGACGAGGTGCGGGCGTTCGTGGACGACGAGGGCTGGGACCGCGAGCTGCGGAGCTACGTTCGTGCGCCCGGCATACGCGAGCTCGACGCGAGCCTGCTGACGCTCGCGATCCTCGGCTTCCACGATCCGCGGAGCGAGCGGATCCGCGGAACCGTCGAGGCGATCGAGCGTCAGCTGCGTGAGGGGCCTTACGTCTACCGCTACCGAGGCGACGACGGGCTCCCGGGCGAGGAGGGCGCTTTCCTGACCTGTTCGTTCTGGCTCGTTGACGCCTACGCGCGGGCGGGACGACTCGACGACGCCCACGCGCTGATGGAGGAACTCCTAGGGCTGGCCAACGACGTCGGCCTGTACGCGGAGGAAATCGACCCGCGCACCGGGGAGTTCCTCGGCAACTTCCCGCAGGGGTTGACGCACCTGGCGCTGATCAACGCGGCCGTCTCGATCGCCGACGCCGAAGCCGAGGCGCGAGTGCGGGCCGCGTGAGCGCCTGGGGTGCGCTCGCAGGCGGAGCGGTCGGCACGATCGTCCTGACGAGCGGGCTGCGCGTCGCCCAGGAGGTCGGCTGGACCCGGATGGACATCCCGCTGCTGCTCGGCACCGTGTTCACCGACCGCCGAGGCCGCGCGAGCGTGATCGGCTACGTCGTGCACTTCGCAAACGGGCTTCTGTTCGCGTTCTGCTACTACCTGATCTTCCGTGCGGTCGGGCATGCAGGCTGGCTGTTCGGCGCGGTGCTCGGGCTCGTGCACGCAGCGCTCGCGGGAGGGGCGCTGATGACCGTGCTCCTGCCGGCGATCCACCCGCGCATGGGGACGCCGTGGTCGGACGCGGAGGACACGCCTCTGCTCGAGTCGCCCGGGTTCCTGCTGATGAACTACGGCAGCCGCACGGTGATCTTCACGGTTGCGGGCCACATCGCGTACGGCGCGATCGTCGGCGGGTTCGCCGCGCACCTCGGCTGAGGGCCGAAGCTAGGTGTTCTCGATCTCGAGCCCGAAGCGGGGCAGCCGCTTGACGACCGCGCCGTTGAATGCGTCCTCGTACTCCTCCGCCGCGGCCTCGTCGAGCGTCGAGGCGAAGTTGTCCCGCAGCTCGGCGAGGATCTCGGTGCCGGTCTCGACGAGCTCCTGGTAGTAGCCGAACCGCTCCTCGGCCTCCTCGCGGGCCGCCCGGTCGTACGCGACTTCCGCCCCGTCGCACGCCTCGAGCAGCCCGAGGTTGTCGCGGACGAAGAGGTCGAGCTGACGCTCGATCAGCTCTGCGAAGCGACGCCTGGGCACCCACCTAGAGTACGGCGTCCGTGAGCATGCTCGTCCGCACCTGGAACCTCTTCCACGGGATGTCGAGCCCGCCCGACCGGCACTCGTACCTCGCGCAGATGGTGCAGCTCGCGACCGAGGACGAGCCGGACGTTGTCTGCCTCCAGGAGGTGCCAGCGTGGGCGCTCGACCGCCTCGGCGCCTGGAGCGGCATGCAGGTGTTTGGCGCAGTCGCGAAGCGGCCGTTGCTCCCCCGCGAGCTCGGTCGCAGGGTCACTGCGCTGAACCAGGGCCTGCTCCGCTCGCTGCTGGTCGGCCAGGCGAATGCGATCCTCCTGCGCCGGGAACTGCGGGCCGTCTCGACGGACACGATCGTCCTGAACCCGCCGTCGTTCCGGCGCCGCGTGTCGCGGGAGCTCGGCCTCCCGGCGACGACGCGCAGGCGCTGGGCGAGGGAGCGCCGCGTCTGCCACGCGGTCCGCACGCCTGAGCTGACCGTCGCGAACCTCCACGGCTCCGCCACCCACGACTGGCGGGTCGCCGACGCCGAGCTTCTGCGCGCGGCGACGTTCGCCGAAGCCTTCGCGGAGCCAGGCGACTTGCTCGTGCTCGCGGGCGACTTCAACGTCATCCGCGAGCACTCGTCGACGCTGCCGAAGCTCGCCGAGTGGGGGTTCACCAAGCCGATCTCCTGGATCGACCAGGCGCTCGTCCGCGGTGCGTCGTCGGCGCCCGCGCACCGTTGGCCCGACGAGCAACGGGTGCTTGACGGCAAGCTCATGTCCGACCATGCGCCGGTGGAGGTGACGATCGGATGAGTTGGGAGCAGGCCCGGGCGGAGTTCCCGGTCTTCGAGCGGCTCGCGTACCTGAACGCGGGCACGAACGGGCCGCTCGCGCGGTCGACGCACGAGGCAATCGCCGAGCAGGAGCGCGCCGACGTCGAGTCGGGCCGCGGCGGCCCGGCGTACTTCGAGCGGGCGCTCGCGCTGCGCGACGAGGTTCGCGCAAAGCTTGCCGCGGCGGTCGGCGTCGAGCCGGCGCTGCTGTCGCTCGCGACCTCCACCACAAACGGGTGCAACATCGTCCTCTCTGGGCTCCAGCTCGAGCCGTCGGACGAAGTGCTGACCTCCGACGGGGAGCACTTCGGCCTGCTGGGCGCCCTGGCCGCGTCACCCGCGCAGGTGACGGTCGCAGCGGTGCGTGAGCTGCCGCCGGAGGAATCGCTGCAGGTGCTGCTGGACGCAATCACGCCGGCGACGCGGCTGATCGCGCTCTCGCACGTCTGCTGGATGAGCGGCAACCGCTACCCCGTCGAGGAGCTTCGGCGCGAGAGCGGCCTGCCGGTCCTCGTGGACGGCGCGCAGTCGGCCGGCGCGATCCCGGTCGACGCCGCGGCGGTCGACTTCTATGCCTTCTCCTGCCAGAAGTGGCTCTGCGGCCCGGACGCGACGGGAGGCCTGGTCGTGCGTGACCCGGAGGCACTCGCGGTGACCGCGCCGAGCTACCTATCCCAGCAGAGCTACGAGCCGACCGGCTCGTTCGCTCCGCGCGACGGCGCCGCGAGGTTCGACTCGAACTGGACGCCCGTGCCGTCGCTCGCCGGCCTGTCCGCCGCGCTCGACGTCGTACCCGAGGGCCGCTTCGAGCGCGGCGCCGAGGTGGTGGCCCGCTGCCGCGACCTGCTCGCCGGGCGCGCCGAGCTGGTCACCGCGCCCGACCAGGGGACGCTCGTCACCTTCCGCGCTCAGGGAGACACGAAGGAGCTCGTCGCCGCGCTCTACGACGTAGGAGTGGTCGTCCGCGACGTCCCCGGTCTCGGCTGGATCCGCGCCTCGTGCGGCTGGTGGACGAACGAGGATGACCTAGACCGGCTGGTCGGCGCTCTGCCGTAGGCCGAGCTCGCCCGCGATCGGCCGGAGTGCCTCGATCACGAACCGGATGTGGTCGTCGAGCTCGACGCCGAGCTCCTCGGCGCCCTCGTAGACGTCCTGGCGGTTCACGCCGGCCGCGAACGACGGTTGCTTCAGCTTCTTCTTGACCGACTTCGGCTCGAGCGTCGCGATTCCGTCCGGCCGCACGAGCCCACAGGCGTGGATGAAGCCGGCCAGCTCGTCGCACGCGAACAACGTCTTCTTGAGCGGCGTATCGCGCGGCAGCTCCAGGTGCGACGCGTGCGAGAGGACGCCGTCGATCACTTCGTCCGACCAACCCTCCTCGCGCAAGATCGGCGCGCCGTCCTGCGGGTGCTTGTCGAGCGTGGGGTGCATCTCGTAGTCGAAGTCGTGCAGCAGCGCCGTCGCCCGCCAGAGCTTCTCGTCCTCGCCGAACTTGCACGCGTAGGCGCCCACGGCGGCCTCCACGGCCAGGGCATGGCGCAGCAGCGCCTCGCTCTTCGTGTAGCGGTTCAGAGTCTCCCAGGCAGCGTCGCGAGTGGCTTCCACGGCGCGCCTAGGCGTCGCTTGCGATGCCTAGCGTCAGGATGCGCGGCTCTGCCGTGCATCCGTCTGCACCGACCGGTCGAGGCGATTGGCGGTAGCTAGCCACGGCCCCTACGATAGCCCGCTCATGGCTCAGACTGCCGTCACGGGCGCTCTTGCGGAGTCCTTCGTGATCGAGGGCGGCCACCCGCTCAGCGGGCGCGTGCGCGCCGCCGGGAACAAGAACGGCGCGCTGCCGGTGCTCGCCGCGTGCTTGCTCACGAGCGAGCCGGTGACCCTCAGGAACGTTCCGCGGATCCGCGACGTGGAGACGATGATCGCGCTCATCACCGCGCTCGGCGCCGACGCCGACTGGGTCGGCGAGAACGACGTTCGCGTTCACGCCGCGGACGTCTCCACGCACGAGCTCGACCCCGTGCTGGCGCGCCGCATCCGGGCCTCGTTCCTGCTGGCAGGCCCGCTGCTCGCCCGCCTCGGCCGCGCAAGCGTGCCGCCGCCCGGCGGCGACGTGATCGGCCGGCGGCGGCTCGACCCGCACATCCACGCCTTCGCCGAGCTCGGCGCTGAGATCGACATCGGCGATCGCTTCGAGCTGCGCACCGTCGGGTTGCGCGCGAAGCACATCTTCCTCGACGAGGCCAGCGTGATGGCGACCGAGAACGCGGTCATGGCGGCGACGCTGACCCCCGGCGAGACCGTGATCGGGAACGCCGCCTGCGAGCCGCATATCCAGGACCTCTGTCGCTTCCTCGTCTCGCTCGGCGCGCAGATCGACGGAATCGAGTCGAATGTCCTCCGCATCCACGGCGTCGACTCGCTCGGCGGCGGCGACTGGCGGATTGGGCCGGAGCACATCGAGGTCGGGAGCTTCGTGGGCCTGGCCGCCGTTACCGGCAGCGACATCACGATCGACGACGTCGAGCCGAACGATCTCACGCCGATCCTGCCGACCTTCGAGCGGCTGGGCGTCCACGTCGAGGTCGACGGCACGAGCATCCGCGTCCCGCCGAACCAGGAGCTCGTTATCCGGGACGACCTCGGCGGCCAGATCCCGAAGGTCGAGGACGGCCCCTGGCCTGCGTTCCCGGCCGACCTCACCTCGATCGCCCTGATCGTCGCGACCCAGGCGCGAGGCACGATCCTAATCTTCGAGAAGATGTTCGAGAGTCGCCTGTTCTTCGTCGACAAGCTGGTCTCGATGGGCGCGCGGATCATCCTCTGCGACCCGCACCGCGCTGTCGTCACCGGGCCGGCACAGCTCTACGCGCAGCAGATGTCGAGCCCCGACATCCGCGCGGGCATGGCGATGCTGCTCGCCGCGCTCTGCGCGGAAGGCACCTCGACGATCGGGAACATCGGCGAGATCGACCGAGGCTACGAGCGGATCGACGAGCGGCTGCGCTCGCTGGGCGCGCGGATCGAGCGGATCGAGGTCTAGCGATGTCCCCGCGCCTCGGGCAGGCGGACGAGGCCGGCCGGATGCATGCGACCCTCAACGTCGCAGGGCACGGCGAAGCACACGTCGCCACGGGCGTGCCCGTGCTCGACCACCTGCTCGCGCTGCTTGCGGAGTACGCGTCGTTCGACCTGTCGCTGGAGGTCGCGCCCGGAGACGCCGAGGCGGAGGTAGAGGCCGCCGGCCGCGCGCTCGGGAACGCGCTCCGCGACGCCTTCCAGCAAGAGGGCGTCCGCGGGCACGGGTCGGCGGTCGTGCCCGCCGACGAGGCGCTCGCGCACGTGGTCGTCGAGGCGTCGGGGCGGCCGCTCGTCGTGTCGAACGCCGACCTCAGCGACGCCCGCGTGGCGGGACTGGCACGCGACATCGTCGGCACGTTCCTGCGGGGGCTGGCGGAGGGCGCGGGCCTGACGCTGCACGTCAGGCTGATGGAGGGCGACGACCCCGAGCACGTGCTCGAGGCGATCTTCAAGGCGCTGGGCGTGGCCCTGGCGCAGAGCTGCCGCAGACGGCGGAGGGAGGACTGATGGAGAAGCAGGTCGTTCGGACGGAGGCAGCACCCGCCCCGTTCCAGGGTGCGCCGTACTCGCAGGCGATCCGCGCCGGCGACCTTGTCTTCGTCTCGGGACAGCTGGCGCTGCGGCCCGATCACGCTGAGATCGTGAGCGACTCGATCGGGGAGCAGACCGAGCAGGTGTTCACCAACCTGCGAGCGATCCTGGAGGAGGCCGGCAGCAGCCTCGGCCGGCTCGTGAAGACGACGGTCTACCTGACCGACCTCGGCGACTTCGCCGCGATGAACGAGGTCTACGCGAAGCACGTCGGCGCGCAACCGCCCGCCCGCGCAACCATCGAGGTCTCCGCGCTGCCCTCCGGCGCGAAGGTCGAGATCGAGGCCGTGGCGCTGGCCGGCTGAGCAGCTCCGGCTCGCCACGTGGTCTGAGTACGGTTCGCCCGGCCTCCTCCCCGAGGCGAGCGTATCCGTCGGCCACGCACGTGTCTGTGACGGAATGCGCCGGAATTGCGCCGCTTTCTCCCGAGGGGGGAGGCAGAATGCATCGCATGGCTGACGAGACCTCGATTGCGGATCGGCTCGACGAGCTGCCTAGGCTACGGCCTGTCCTCGACGCCGTCGCCGCCGTCCGCGACGGCGAGGGCGTCTACCTGGTCGGCGGAACGGTCCGCGACATCCTGCTCGACGAGCCGGGCTTCGACGTCGACCTGGCGGTCGAGGCCGACGGCGTGCGTTTCGCGGAGGCCCTCGCCCGCCAGATCGGCGGCCGCGTGCGGTCCCACGACGCCTTCGGGACCGCGGTCGTGGAGCACGGAAACGATGAGCGCATCGACGTGGTCACCGCGCGCCGCGAGCGCTACGAGGCGCCGGCTGCCCTGCCGGTGGTCGAGCCCGGATCGATCGACGAAGACCTCGCCCGCCGCGACTTCACGATCAACGCAATGGCGGCGTCGCTCGGCCCGGATGACCTCGGGCGCCTGGTCGACCCGTTCCACGGCCAGGCCGACCTCGATGCGCGCGCGATCCGCGTCCTTCACGACGGCTCGTTCGTCGACGACCCGACACGCATCTTCCGAGCGGTGCGGTACGCAAGCCGCTACGGCTTCGCGCTGGACGTGCACACGCTGGAGCTGGCGCGCAGCGCGATCGACGACGGCTTCGTGGCGCGACTGACCCCGGCGCGCCTGCGGGACGAGTTGGTGCTGCTGCTCGACGAGCCGCACGCACCGGAGTCGATCCGGCAGCTGGGGAAACTCGGCGCCGACCACGCGATCGATCCACGCCTGGCCGGCGGCGACGAAGCCGCCGCGCTCTTCGCACGTCTCGAAGCGCTTCGCGACGGCTACCGGCTCGCGATTCCGTCGTGGCGGCTCGGCCTCGCGGCGCTCGCGCGCGGGCTCGGCGACGACGCGCGCCCTTGGCTGGACGCGCTGACCCTGCGCCGCCACGATGCGGAGGCGGTCGCAGCGGCCGTGAGCGTTGGACCGCGGCTCGCCGAGGAGCTGCGCCAGGCGAGGACGCCAGCCGACGTGGTGGCACTCGCGGAGCCGTACCCCGAGGACGCGCCGCTGATGGCGCTGGCGCTGGTCGACACGCCGGGGCTGCGGGACTACTTCGAGCGCCTCCGCAACGTCCGGCTCGAGGTCGACGGCACCGACCTCGCGGGCCTGGGGCTCGGGGAGTCGCCGCGCGTAGGCGAGGTCCTTGCCGAGCTCCGGCGGCGAAAGCTGAACGGCGAGCTCGACGGCCGCGCCTCGGAGCTCGCGGCGGCACGGGAGCTAATCTCGCAGTGATTCGCTGGGACGACGCGCCGGGCCCGTACGACGTCGTCTTCTCGACGCGCGAGGGAGGCGTCAGCGAGGGGCCTTATGCCTCGCTCAACCTGGGGCGCGCCACCGCGGACGAGCCGGAACGGGTGGACGAGAATCGCCGCCGGCTCTGCGCCGAGGTCGGCGCGCAGTCCGAGGCCCTGGCGATGAACTACCAGCATCACTCCGCCGACGTGCTCCGGGCGAAGGCCGGCTCTCGCGGCGAGCGCGCGGACGGGCTCTGGACGGACGAGCGCGGCCTGCCGGTGCTCGCGCTCGCCGCCGACTGTCTCCCGATCGCGCTCGCTCGCGCGAACGGCGGCAGGCCTGCGCTTGCGGTCCTCCACGCTGGTTGGCGGGGCCTTGTCGCCGGGATCGCGGGCGAAGGCGTGAAAGCGCTCGGCGGCGGGCTTGTTGGCGCGGTGGTCGGCCCCGGGATCGGCCCGTGCTGCTACGAGGTGGGGGAGGAGGTGGCCGCGCCGTTCCGGCGCGCGTTCGGGATGGGCCTCTACCGCGACGGCAAGCTCGACCTCTGGAGCGCGGCCGAACGGGCGCTGCGGGCGTCCGGCGTGGCGCGGGTCGACCGCGTCGACCTCTGCACCGCCTGCAACCCGGACCAGTTCTTCTCGCACCGCCGCGACGACGGCCTCACCGGCAGGCAGGGGGTCATTGGCGTTATCGCCTGAGACCGTCGCCTCGAACTACCAGCGGATCCGCGGGGAGCTCGGACCCGAGGTGACGATCGTCGCGGCGACGAAGTACGTCGACGCGGCCGACCTGTCCGTGCTCGCGCAGGCCGGCATCGAGGTCGTCGGCGAGAACCGCGCGCAGGATCTCGAGGCCAAGCACGCCCTTCACGGCGATGCCTTCCGGTGGCACTTCATCGGCCACCTGCAGAGCCGCAAGGCGAAGACCATCAACGAGCTCTGCGAGCTGTGCCACTCGCTCGCGAGCGAGTCGGCGGCGAGGCGGCTCACGATTCCCGCGCTCGTCGAGGTGAACCTTTCCGGCGAGGAGTCGAAGTCCGGGATTCTCGAGCGCGAGCTGGAGGAGTTCCTCGGCGACTACGAGAACATCGTCGGGCTGATGACGATGCCGCCCTTCACCGGCGACCCGGAGGAGTCGCGGCCCTACTTCCGCCGCCTGCGCGAGCTCGCGGAGCGCCACGGGCTGCGCGAGCTCTCGATCGGGACGAGCCAGGACTACCGCGTGGCGGCCGACGAGGGAGCCACGATGGTGCGGCTGGGGTCCGTGCTCTACGCCAAGTAACATCACGAAACCATGGGATTTGCAGACGTTTGGAACCGGACGCTCGTCTACTTCGGCATCGCCGAAGAGGACGACGAATGGGACGAGGACGGCTACCTCACCGAGGAGGACCTCGAGCGCACCTACAGCGAGCGCCCGAACGTCAGGCGGCTGACGCCGAGGGGTCGCCAGCGCGATTTCGACGACTGGACCGACCCCGACCCGGAGGAGGCCGCGCCCCAGACTGCCGTGCTGCGGCCGCGTAACAGCAACCGCCGTTCGGCCGACGCGTCGGCGCCGATGCGGGCGATCCCGTCCGTGCAGGTGCACCTCGTCGTGCCGCGCAGCTTCAACGACGCGCAGCAGATCGCGGACAAGTTCAAGGACGGCGTCCCGGTGATCCTCAACCTGCAGGGCGCCGACCAGGAGCTCTCGAAGCGCCTGATCGACTTCACGAGTGGTCTCACGTACGCACTCGACGGCGGCATGCAGCGCGTGGCGGACAAGGTGTTCCTGCTCACCCCGCGAAACGTGCAGGTCTCGGCGGAAGAGCGAGCCCGCCTGCTCGAGCGCGGCGGCTTCTTCAACCAGGCCTGACCTCCAGGAAACCGGCGTGACGAGCCGAACTCACGCCTGATGTCCACGCTCGTACTTGGCGACGCCGCCTCGACCGCGAACACGTTGATCGACACGTTCCTCTGGGTCTACATCCTGTTGATCTTCGTCTACATCCTCACGTCCTGGGTGCGACTCCCGTACAACGTCTGGGTGCGGCGCATCTCGGACTTCCTGCGCGACGTCTGCGAGCCGTACCTGCGGATCTTCCGGCGGATCATGCCCTCGCTGGGCCCGCTCGACTTCTCGCCGGTCGTGGCCATCCTCGCGCTGATCGTGCTGATGCGCGTGATCGACGCGCTCTTCGCTCACTACTCGTAGAGAGGACACCATGACCATCACGCCCGTGGAGCTCCACCACATACGCCTCAGGCGGAGCCTGTTCGGCTACCGCCGCGACCCCGTCGACGAGCTGATCCGCGAGACCGCCGACTCGTTCGAGGAGGTCTGGCGGCAACGGGCCGACTACGCCGACCGGATCGAGCAGCTCGAGGGCGAGCTCGCGCGGCACCGTGACCTCGAGACCTTGCTGCGGACCACGCTGGTGTCGGCGGAGCGCTCCGCCCACGAGCTGAAGGAGCAGGCGAGCCGCGAGGCCGGGATCATCCTGGAGGAGGCGCATGCGGAGGCGCGTGCGGTCACGCGGGCGGCGGCCGCCGAGCGCGAGCGGCTGCTCCGTGAGGCGCGCAAGGTTCGCGCGCTGCTCGAGGCCGCGCTGGACGCGGTCGCCGACGCGGAGGCCGAGTCGCAGGCCGCCTGAGCCCCGACTGCCGAACCTATACTGGCCCTATGGCGAAGCCCTCGACGCGCGTACGGCTCCGCGTCTCTCCGGGGGCGCGGCAGACCGAGCTGGTCGGCCGCCACGGGGAGGGCTGGAAGGTGCGGGTCGCAGCGCCGCCTGAGGGCGGCCGGGCGAACGACGCGGTGCTCGACTTGCTGGCCCGCGAGCTCTCGCTCCCGCGGCGCTCGCTGTCGATCGTCTCCGGGCAGGGGGCCCGGGAAAAGGTCGTCGAGATGGAGGGCATCGACCGGGCGGAGACCGAGCGCCGGCTCGAGGCGGCCTCGTGAACGCCACGATCGACACCGAGCACTTCAAGCGGCGCCTGCTGGACGAACGGCAGCGCGCGCAGGAAGCGCTCGACTACCTGCACCAGGAGGACCAGGGTCAGATCGAGGACGACCGCGAGGAGATTCAGAGCGACAACCACCCAGGCGACATGGCGACCTCGACCTTCGACCGCGAGCTCGACTACACGCTCGAGGACAACGTCGAGCGCGCACTGGCCGAGATCGACGCCGCGCTGAAGCGGATCGAGGACGGCACCTACGGCATCTGCACCAACCGCGGCGAGCAGATCCCGGTCGAGCGGCTCGACGCGATTCCGTGGACGACCCTCTGCATCGACTGCAAACGCCTCCAGGAGCGCGCATGACCGAGCCGGCGCCGCGGACGTACGACGTTCGCGTGGGGTCGAGCACGGATGCGCTCACGCCGGTCTCGGTCGCCGAGCGGTCGCTGGCCGCACGCGCGCCGCAGTGGGTCGGGCTAGGCGCGGTCGTGCTCGCGGCGATCGCGGCGGACCAGCTGACGAAGCTGATCGTCTCGACGCAGCTCGGGTTCGACGAGTCGCTGCACGTGATCGGGCCGTTCTCGATCCACCACGTGCAGAACTCGGGGATCGCGTTCGGGCTCTTCGCGAGCGCCACGCCCGCCGTGACGGCCCTGACCGCGCTGGCCGTCGGCTGGATGCTCGTCTACTTCGCGCGCTCCGGCGCCCGCCACCCGGTGCTGCCGGTCGCGCTCGGCCTGCTGATCGGGGGCTCGACGTCGAACCTGATCGACCGCATCCGCCTCGGGCACGTGACGGACTTCCTCGACCTGAAGTACTGGCCCGCTTTCAACCTGGCGGACAGCTTCATCGTCGTGGGCGTGGCGATCCTCTTCATCACGCTCCTGCTCGGCGAGACGCGCTGAAGCTCAGAGTCCCGGACGAGGCCGCAAGCGAGCGGCTCGACCGCTTCCTTGCCTCGCTGCCGGAGGTCGGCTCGCGCGCTGCGGCTGAGCGCCTGCTGGAGGAGGGCGTCGTGGTCGTCGACGGCGAACGGCGCCCGAAGAGCCACCGGCTGGAGGGCGGGGAAGAGGTCGAGCTGACCGTGCCCGAGCCGGCCACCGGCCCCGCCCCGGTCACACGCGAGGACGTGCCGCTCCGGATCGCGTACGAGGACGAGCACGTCCTCGTCGTCGACAAGCCGTCGGGCGTGGTCGTGCACCCGTCGCCGGGCCACGCGACCGGGACGCTCGTGCACGGCCTCGTTGGGCTTGCCGGCGGCGGCGAGGACGAGGAGCGGCCCGGGATCGTGCACCGGCTGGACCGCGACACCTCCGGGCTGCTCGTAGTGGCTCGCACCGACGAGGCGTTCGAGCGGCTGCAGCAGCTCGTCCGCGAGCGCGCACTCGAGCGTCGCTACAAGGCGGTCGTCCGGGGCCGGCCGCGCTCGTGGACGGGCAGGATCGAGGCGCCGATCGGCCGCGACCGCCGCGAGCCGACGCGGCACTCGCTCGATACCGACACGCCGCGTGAGGCCGTGACGCACTTCGAGGTGGACGAGCTGCTCGGCCGGAACGCCCTGCTCGACGTGCGGCTCGAGACCGGCCGGACGCACCAGATCCGCGTCCATCTGGCGGCGATCGGCCTACCGGTCGTCGGCGACCCGGTCTACGGCGTGCCCGACGAGGAGCTCAAGCGCCAGTTCCTGCACGCCTGGCGCCTCGCGTTTCCGCACCCGGTGACGGGCGAGGCGGTCGAGGTCGAGTCGCCGCTGCCGCCCGACCTTCAGGCGGCTCTGGCGCGTTTCGCCTCGTAGAGGCGCTGGTCGGCGAGTCGGAACAGCCCGTCGCCGTCGGCCGCCTCGTCCGGGAAGTGCGCGAGGCCGGCGCTGAACGAGCAGCGCACCGGCAGCTCCTCTTCCGCGACGAGCTCGTCTACTCGGTCGTTCAGCCGCGCGATCAGCCGCGAACCGGCCTCCTCGTCGGCCTCGACGAGGTAGGCCGCGAACTCGTCGCCGCCCATGCGCCCGGCGAGGTCCGAGCCGCGGAGCGAGTCGCGCAGGAGCTCGCCGAGCCGCTCCAGCACGCGGTCGCCCGCCGGGTGGCCGAGCGTGTCGTTGATCTCCTTGAAGCGGTCGAGGTCGAGGAAGACGAGCGCGACTCCGTGCCCGTAGCGCGCCGCCCGCTCCAGCTCGAGGTCCAGCTCGCGAAGGAACGCCTGGTGGTGGAGCAGCCCGGTGAGCTGGTCGTGGCGCGCCTGATGCGAGAGCTCGGAGGTGGCGCGGTCGAAGTAGGCGACGACGCATTCCGTCACGAGCCGGTCGATCGTCGTGTTCAGCCGCTGCTCGACGGTCAGGACGTGCTCGGGGTCGAGCTCCGCCACGCGCCCGGCGACGAAGCGCCAGAGGACGCGGCGCAGGAGCAGGAACTCCGTCACGATCTCGCGCGGCGCGAGACCGAAGGCCTCGCGCTGCCGCGCGTGGTCGCGTGCCTGGACGGCGAGCGGGCTGCCATGGCGGACGCGGTCCTCGGCGCAGGGATCCGCGAGCTCGCGTCCCAGCTCGGCGATGAACGTCGGCATGTCGCCGAGCTGCCCGAGGCGCCCGAGGCGCTGGAGCGACGGGACCTGGTCGTCGAGGAGCCCTTCGTCGACGACTTCGAGCGCCAGCTCCCACGCCGACGCGTGGATCTCGGCCGAGAGCTCCTCGAGCGCGGCTGATTCGCGCGTGCTCACGGCACCATCATGGATCGGCGCGCGGACGCCCGAACCTGAGCGTACCGCTACAATTCGCGCGCTTTTCGTCCCCGACCCGGCGATCCGGGCAGGTGGCGGTGCCGGCCTCTGCGGCCGGTTCCACCAGTCCCCGCCGGCGCGCACCGCACCCAACCACGGAAGGAATCAGATGGCAGTCAGCATGCGAGAGCTCCTGGAGGCCGGAGTCCATTTCGGCCACCAGACGCGCCGCTGGAACCCGAAGATGCGCAGGTTCATCTTCGGCGAGCGCGGCGGGATCTACATCATCGACCTGCAGAAGACC
>Ga0207693_10003042_pt1 | contig 14489 bp, 14 predicted proteins | sample LARL81metaG_FD_184347 | JGI IMG/M metagenome (GOLD analysis project Ga0207693, IMG submission 184347) | Corn, switchgrass and miscanthus rhizosphere microbial communities from Kellogg Biological Station, Michigan, USA - LAR L8-1 metaG... | ecosystem: Host-associated > Plants > Roots >...
AAAGACCGGCCAATAGGTGATCACCGCCAGCGCGAAGCCCAAAGTCATGATGTTCCGGCGGCCAATCCTGTCGGAGAGCGCGCCAAATGCGACAAAGAACGGCGCGCCCAAAGTCAACGCGACCATCATTACGATGTACACGGTGACATAATTGACCTTCAGAACAGCGGTCAAATAGAACAGCGCGTAGAATTGGCTCGTGTACCAGACGACGCCCTCCGGTGCGGTGGCGCCGAACAGAGCGATCAACATCAAGCCCCAATTCTTGCCGCCGCTCAGGAAGCTGTCGGCCGCCGGGTTGCTCGATGCCTTGCCCTGCTCCTTTAGGCGGGCGAACAGCGGGGACTCCTCGAGTTTGAGCCGGATGTAACCCGACAGCACAACGAGAATTGCCGAAAGCAGGAAGGGGACTCGCCAAGCCCAGTCGCCGAACGCCTGGTCGCCGAAGTACAGCCGGCAAATCAGGATAACCAGGAGCGCCAAGACGATGCCCATCGTCGCCGTGGTCTGGATCCAGCTCGTATAAAAGCCGCGTTTGCCGTCGGGTGAGTGCTCGGCGATGTAGGTCGCCGCGCCGCCGTATTCGCCGCCCAGGGCTAAACCTTGCAACACGCGCATGGTCACAAGCAGGATCGGCGCGAACGCCCCAATCACGGCATAACCCGGCAGCAGGCCAACGACAAAGGTTGCCGCTCCCATCAATCCCAAGGTCAGCATGAAGGTGAATTTGCGGCCGATCAGATCGCCCAGATGGCCGAAAAGGATTGCGCCGAACGGCCGAACGAGGAAGCCCGTCCAGAACACGAAAAGACTCGCGATAAACGCGACGGTCGGGTTCAACTCCGGCGAGAAGAAATGCTTGCTGAAAAACAGCGCCAGCACACCGTAGAGATAGAAGTCGTACCACTCGATCAGCGTGCCGACCGAAGACGCGGCAATGATCCACGGCAAGCTCAAGGCGCCTGTCGAGCTTCGACCGGCAGCGGCGGTTGTTACCGACATAACTCTCTCCCAGGCGCTTTACTCCCGCCGTCTGAGTACACGCAAACAGCGGTATGTTTCAAGCTCGGCGTATCGCTGATTGAGGACACCACGTCGTCCTCTCTTTTGCGGAAATGCGCTAGCCTGTCTTCGCGGTCGATGATCTAGGCTTGTACGAGTCGACGGGAGCCGATTTCAGATCACTGAATATTGTCCGCGAGCATCGGATCGGAAATGCCGGTCATCGACGCGGCAGCATTCCGCCTAGGTCGCGGCCCCCGAACAGGTGCACATGAAAATGCGGCACCTCTTGATGGGCCGCCGCCCCTGTATTGGCGAGGATGCGGTAGCCGCTGTCGGCTACCCCTCGCTCTCTGGCGATTTGGCCGAGGGCGCGGACCAGCGCAGTAATTTCCTCCGCAGAAGCTTTCTCCGAAAAATCGTCGAACGAGACGTATTCGCCCTTGGGGATCACCAGGACATGCGTCGGGCTTTGCGGGCTGATGTCGTGAAAGGCGAGGACATGCGCATCCTCAAAGACCTTCTTGTACGGGATCTCGCCGCGCAAAATGCGGGCGAAGATGTTGTTGCGATCGTAGGCCATCCGTTTGCCTCGGCTGGATCGGAATCAGAGATTGGATCGCCCGCGCTTCTCCGCCAATCCGGAGGTGCCCTCGCGCCTGGTTAGCTCCGCTGCGACGTCCGCAGGGGAAATCCCCGCAGCGGCCCACAGCACCAGCAGGTGGTAAAGCAGATCGGCGCTCTCGCCGACAAGCGCCGCGGGATTGTTCCCGACACCCTCGATCACAGCCTCGACCGCTTCTTCGCCGAGTTTTTGGGCAATCTTGGCGCGGCCGCGGGAAAAGAGGCGCGCGGTGTACGAGGTTTCCGGGTCGGCGCCGCAGCGCGACCGAATGACCTGCCACAGCCGGTCAAGGGTGGGGCCCAGCTCTGCCTCAGCCATCGCTCAGCGCCGCACCGCGATGCCGCAAGCGGCGAGCCGCGCCTTGGCTTCGGCGATGCGGTAGGTTCCGAAATGAAAAATCGACGCGGCGAGGACCGCGGTGGCATGCCCGTCGCGGATGCCTTCGACCAAGTGGTCGAGCGTGCCGGCGCCACCGGAGGCGATGACCGGCACGCGAACCGCGTCCGCGACGGCGCGCGTCAACGCGATGTCGAACCCCGATTTGGTGCCGTCGCGGTCCATCGAGGTGAGCAGGATCTCCCCAGCGCCGTAATCGGCGAGGCGGCAAGCCCACGCGATCGCGTCGATGCCCGTCTCCCGGCGGCCGCCATGAGTGAACACCTCCCATCGTTCGGCGGCCACGCCTTTGGCGTCGATTGCCGCGACGATGCATTGGCTGCCGAATTTCTGCGCCGCTTCACGCACGAATTCCGGGTGAGTGACGGCAGCGGTGTTGATCGACACCTTGTCGGCCCCGGCGAGCAAGAGCCGGCGGATGTCCTCGACCGTCCGCACACCGCCGCCGACGGTCAGCGGCATAAAACATTCCTCGGCCGTCCGCCGCACCACGTCGTAGAGCGTGTCGCGGTTTTCCGCGCTGGCGGTGATGTCGAGAAAGCACAGCTCGTCGGCGCCCTCGCGGTCGTAGAACCGCGCCTGCGCCACCGGGTCGCCGGCGTCGACGAGATCGACGAAATTGACGCCCTTGACGACACGCCCGTCCTTGACGTCGAGACAGGGGATGACCCGCATCTTCAGCACGGGATCGGCTCCCCCGCCAGACGCAACGCCTCATGCGGGTCGATCCGCCCGTCATAGAGCGCACGGCCGCAAACGACCCCGGCGATGCCGTTCGCTTCACCGGCCTTCAGCGCGGCAATATCGGCGACCGACGAGACCCCGCCCGATGCAATCACCGGGATAGAGACTTGCCGCGCAAAACCGGTGATCGCCTGCACGTCAACCCCGGAAAGGGCCCCGTCGCGCGCAATATCGGTGTAGATCAAGACGGCCACTCCGCAATCCTCGAAACGGCGCGCGAGCTCGACGACGCCGACCTCGCTCGTTGCGGTCCAGCCTTCAATGGCAGCGTGCCCGCTGCGTGCATCGATGCCGACCGCGACGGCTCCGGGATGATCCACGGCGGCACGGCGCACCAGCTCAGGATCACGCAAGGCGGCGGTGCCGAGAACGACGCGATCGATGCCCAGCGACAGCCACTCGTCGATCGAGTCGCGGTCGCGAATGCCGCCGCCGATCTGCATTCGCAGGCCGACCGCGGCCCGGATCGCCTTGACCGCGTCGCCGTTGATCGACCGGCCGGCGAAGGCGCCGTTGAGGTCGACGACGTGCAGCCATGAGAAGCCCGCCTCGGCAAATTGCCGGGCTTGCGCGGCGGGATCTCTGCTGAACACGGTGGCGCTCGCCATATCGCCGCGGAGGAGACGAACGCACGCGCCATCCTTGAGATCGATGGCTGGGTAGAGGATCACGGCGGCGTCGGCTCGCCCTTAAGGAGCTTATAGTAGTAATGCCCCGGTATGGTCCGCCCCTCGACTTGTGCGTAAACCGGGTGGGTCCCCCAGCGCCTGTAGCCCATGGTCTCGTAGAGCCCGATGGCCGCGCGCTGGGTATCGCGAAGATCGAGATTGAGGACCACAAGACCCAGTTCCCGGGCGAGATTTTCGATCTCGCGCACGATGCCGCGGCCGAGCCCGCGACCGCGCGCCCACGGTGCGACAAAGGCGCTGGTCAGCGTTCCGGCGAAGGCCTGCGCCTCGTTGTTGCGCGGCGCCCGGCTCAGCTGCGCGGAGCCAGCGATGATGCCGTCGAGCCTGCCGACGACGAGCCGGCGCTCCGGAACGAGCAGCACGCCCTTCCAATAATTCTCCAGTACTTGCCGTGGCGGCGGCTTCAGCCAGCCAAATCCGCCGCCCTCGGTGATGGCGCTCTCGGTGGCCTCGCAGAGGTCGTCGAGGTCAGTGCCCGAGAATTTGGTCAGTCTATCGACCGAGACTGTTCCGGCAATTCGCATATCGCTCATGGATGCCAACACAAGAAATTTCTGATCAGCCGCAGCCCCGCCTCCTGGCTCTTTTCAGGATGGAATTGGGTTCCCGCGACATTCCCCCGCCCGACCACCGCCGCCAGCGGTCCGCCGTAATCCGTGCTGGCGACGAGGTCGGTGGGATCGGCGAGGCGGAAGTGATAGCTGTGAACAAAATAGGCGTGCGCCCCCGCGCCGAGCCCGGCGAGGAGCGGGTGCGGCGCCTGCGGCTCGATCTCATTCCACCCCATATGGGGAATCTTCAGCATCGGGTCAGCCGGATCGATCGGCGCAACCTCGCCGCGGATCCAGCCCAGGCCTTCGACGGTCTCGAACTCGCGCCCGGCTTCTGCCATCAGCTGCATCCCGACACAAATCCCGAGAAACGGCCGGGCGCGGATCATGACGGCTTCGTGTAACGCCTCTTCAAGACCGGGAACAGCCTTTAATCCACGGCGGCAATCGGCGAACGCGCCTACGCCGGGGAGGACGATGCGGTCTGCTGCGGCTACTGTCTCCGCGGCGCTCGTCACCTTAATTTCGGCAGCAATTTCGTTCTCCGACGCCGCACGCTCGAACGCCTTAGCCGCCGAGCGCAGATTGCCGGAGCCATAATCGACAATCGCGACAATCACGGCAGGCTGCCGCCGAGGACACCCTTGGTCGAAGGTATGGTGCCGGCCCGCCGGGGATCGATTTCGACTGCCTCGCGCAATGCCCGGGCGAGACCCTTGAAACACGATTCGACGATGTGGTGATTGTTCTCGCCGTATAGGTTTTCGACGTGCAGGGTCACCCCGGCCGACTGGGCGAAGGCCTGAAACCATTCCTTGAAAAGCTCGGTGTCCATTTCGCCGAGCTTTGGCCGGGTGAAAGCGACCTTCCAGATCAGGTAGGGCCGGTTAGAAGCGTCGAGGCTGACCCGGGTCAGGGTCTCATCCATTGGGATTACCGCGTGGCCGTAACGCGCGATACCGGCGCGATCGCCGAGGGCACGCGACACCGCCTCGCCGACGACATAGCCGGTATCTTCGGTCGTGTGGTGGAAGTCGATGTGCAGATCCCCTTCCGCATGCAAGCTGACGTCGATCAGACTGTGTCTGGCGAGCTGTTCGAGCATGTGATCGAGAAAGCCGATACCGGTCGAGACCTCTGCAGTGCCGCTGCCGTCGAGATCCACTCGGCCGCTGATCCGGGTCTCCTTCGTGTTGCGTTCGACCGTCGCCACCCGCACGATACTCTCCTCGAATGCCGCGCCTGCGGCGCGCCTTTGTAACAACTTTCGCGCGCGCTTTCCACTGCGGGGCGTTCGGCACCGCGTTATCCCGCGCTTGACCCCGACCCCGCCCAGCTTACATCTCAGTTTCCCGGAAACGGCTTACGCCTTAATTTTCCGGGAGTTCCCGTTGCACAGCATCGGATGCCGACAGAGGCATGGGTTATTCCGGCGATACCGCGTGGCACGGCACGACGATCCTCTGCCTGCGCAAGGGCGGTCAGGTCGTGGTCGCCGGTGACGGCCAGGTGACGATGGGCCAGACGGTGGTCAAGTCGAATGCGCGCAAGCTGCGCCGTCTCGCCGGAGGTTCGGTTATCGCCGGGTTTGCCGGCGCCACCGCCGATGCGATCACCTTGTTCGAGCGGCTCGAGGGCAAGCTCGAGCAGTACGCCGGGCAGCTCTCCCGCGCCTGCGTCGAGCTCGCCAAGGATTGGCGCACCGACCGTTATCTGCGGCGGCTCGAGGCGATGATGGCGGTAGCCGACAAGAACGTATCACTCATTCTATCGGGCACCGGCGACGTGCTCGAACCTGAGGACGGCCTGATCGGCATCGGCTCCGGCGGCGGCTATGCGCTCGCCGCGGCGCGCGCCCTGATCGGCATCGATGGTATGGACGCAGAGGAAATCGCGCGCCGAGCGATGGCGATCGCCGCCGGGATCTGCATCTATACCAACGACAAGATAACGATCGAGAAAATCGAATACTGAGGCAGACCCCAAATGAGGCGCTTGTTGCAACCCAGTATCCTAAGAGCGAGCGTCGTCTTTTTATGACCTCCTTCAGCCCGCGCGAGATCGTCTCGGAACTCGACCGCTTCATCGTCGGCCAGCATGACGCGAAGCGCGCCGTCGCGATCGCGCTGCGCAACCGATGGCGGCGCCAGCAGCTAAGCCCCGAGCTGCGCGAGGAGGTGTTGCCAAAGAACATCCTGATGATCGGGCCGACAGGCTGCGGCAAAACCGAGATTTCGCGGCGGCTGGCGAGGCTGGCGCAGGCCCCCTTCGTCAAGGTCGAGGCCACCAAATTCACCGAGGTCGGCTATGTCGGCCGCGATGTCGAGCAGATCGTGCGCGATCTGGTCGAGATTGCGATCGGGATGACGCGTGAGAGACTGCGCAAGGAAGTTGAGCCAAAGGCCGAAATGGCCGCCGAGGAGCGGGTGCTCGATGCGCTGGTCGGCTCTGGAGCCAGCGCCGATACCCGCCAGAAGTTCCGCAAGATGTTGCGCGAAGGCGCCCTCGACGACCGCGAAATCGAAGTCGCGGTTCAGGAGAGCGCCGCAGCCAGTCTGCCGACCTTCGAGATCCCTGGCCTGCCCGGAGCGCAGATGGGGATGCTCAATCTCGGCGACATTTTCGGCAAAGCGTTCGGCACGCGCTCGAAACCCAAGCGGATGACGGTCTCAGACAGTCATCGCATACTGGTCGCCGAGGAGAGCGACAAGCTGTTGGACCAGGAAATGGTCGTGCGCGAGGCCACGACCGCGGTCGAGCAGAACGGTATCGTCTTCATCGACGAGATCGACAAGATCTGCGGGCGCGGCGAACGCGCCGGCGGCGGCGGGCCCGATGTCAGCCGCGAAGGGGTGCAGCGCGACCTTTTGCCCTTGATCGAAGGCACGACGGTCGCGACCAAGCACGGCGCGGTCAAGACCGACCACATCCTGTTCATCGCCTCGGGTGCCTTTCACCAGACCAAGCCGTCGGATCTTCTGCCCGAACTGCAGGGTCGGCTGCCGATCCGGGTCGAGTTGAGGGCGCTAGACCGCGACGACTTCCGGCGCATTTTGGTCGAGCCGGAAGCGAGCCTGATCAAGCAATACAAGGCGCTGCTCGCGACTGAGGGAGTTACGCTCGACTTTGACGACGCTTCGATCGACGAACTGGCGCTGTTGGCTGAGGAGATCAACGCCGCGGTGGAAAATATCGGCGCGCGGCGTCTGCACACGATCCTCGAGCGGCTGCTCGAGGAGATCAGCTTTACCGCCTCCGATCGTCCCGAAGGAACACAGGTCGAGATCGACCGCGCGTATGTCCGCGAGCGGGTCGGCGCCCTCGCGCAGAACGCCGATTTGTCCCGGTTTATATTATAGGTCGCCATAGAGACCCACAGCTCACGCTGTGTTGAACCGGAGGCTCGCCAAACTGCTGTAGGCTGACGGCATGACCAAGATCGGCCTGCTGTCCGCCCTGATCTCTGTTTCACTCGGGGTTGCGCCGCTGCATGCGGGTGAGCGCCCGACCGTGGTCGAGCTGTTCACCTCCGAGGGCTGCTCGTCCTGCCCGCCTGCCGATGCGTTGCTCGCCGAGCTCGCCGGCCGGCCGGAGGTGCTGGCGTTGTCCTTCCATGTAGACTACTGGGACAGGCTCGGCTGGAAGGACCCGTTCTCCAGCCCCGATGCGACGCAGCGGCAGCACCGTTACGCCGACCTTCTGGGTCTTGCCACGGTCTATACGCCGCAAATCGTCGTCGACGGCAGGTGGCAGGCGGTCGGATCCGACCGGGCCGAAGTCGAGCGAGCGCTAGGCTCGGCGGGGCGCAACCGCGACGAGGTGCCGGTCGCTCTCGCTGTCGAGCACGGCCGGGCGCAGATCACGTTGGGACCGGACAGCGACGGGGTTGCGGCGGCCCTCCTGCTGATCGGCTTCGATCGCCGGCACGTCACGGCGGTCGCGCGGGGCGAGAATGGCGGGCGCACCCTGTCTCATGTCGATGTGGTGCGCAGCATCGAAGAGGTCGCGAAATTCGACGGCCGAGGGCGGGCGTTCGAGGTGCCGATTCGCACGCCCTGCGACCGCGCCGCGGCGATCCTGCAAGCTCGAGACGGTCGGGTTATTGGGGTTGCGGTCCGGGACGTCGACGCGCGCTGACCGCCGTTCGTGCGGATGCGTCCTGCCTAGGAGGATGCGGCAGATGAGACGGCCGCCTCATGTGCGGCGGCAAGCTCCGCGTCCTTCGCCTTGGCTCTCGCGACCGAAGGCCGCGCGCTGCATCGGCTGATGTAATCGGTAATCACCGGCAGCTCGGGCACCAGCTTGAACATAGTGGTCCAGGTCAGGGCCCCACCCCACAGCACGTCGGCCGCGGTGAAGCGGTCGCCGAGCAGATAGGGTCCTTTGGCCAGCTGGTCGGTCAGCGTCTTCAGCATAGTATCGTAATCGCCGTAGGGCGACATCGGCAGCGGCGCCGGGGCGCGCTCGGTCGCGCGATCGATGACCGCCGGTTCGAAGCAGGCGGCGTAGAATATCATCCAGCGCAGGTAAGGGCCGCGCAGCGGATCGCCATTTGGCGGGGCGAGCCGGGCCTCCGGGAAGAGATCGGCAAGGTAGAGGAATATCGCGACCTGCTCGGTGACAAGAGCATCGCCATGCCTCACCGCCGGCACCTTCCCCATCGGGTTGATCGCGAGATATTCCGGCCGGCGCTGTTCTCCGGCCTTCATGTTGAGCACGTGCAGTTCGTAGGGAACCCCGAGCTCTTCGAGTAGGATCAGGCTGCCGGACGATCTCGTGTTCGGCGAGTGAAAAAGGGTGACTTTGCGATCGTCGGTCATGCCGTCCCCGTTTGTCTGGTGTCGGCGCGTTGTAGAGTATCTCGCATGAACTGGTCGAGAGACGATCAGGCGACCGGACGTCGCGGCTATCACCACGGCAATCTGCGCGAGGCATTGATCCGCGCCGCGCTCAACCTGATTGCCGAAAAGGGGCCGGCGGGGTTCACCTTCGCCGATGCTGCTCGCTCGGCCGGGGTCAGCTCGGCGGCTCCCTACCGCCATTTTCGCGACCGTCAGGCGCTGCTCGCCGATGTGGCGCGCCGCGGCTTCGAATTGTTCGAGGAACGCCTGAGCCGCGCCTGGAACGAGGGCAGGCCGGATCCCTTCGCCGCCTTCGAGAATGTCGGTCGTGCCTATCTCGCCTTCGCCCGGGAAGAGCCCGCTTTCTACTCGGCCATGTTCGAGGCGGGCTTGCCCTTCGATGGCGACCCCGATCTGCGCGAGGCCGCCGATCGTGCTTTCGCGGTGCTGCGCCGCGCCGCCGACGCCTTCTGTGCCCGCTTGCCCAGCAACCGCCGGCCGCCGGCCTTGATGATGAGCCTGCACCTGTGGGCTTTGGCGCACGGGATCGCTTCGTTGTTTGCGCGCGCCGACGGCGGGCGCCGCAAACTGCCGATGAGCGCCGAGGAATTGCTGGAGGCTGGAGTGCTGGTCTATCTCCGCGGCCTCAGCCTGATCGACGATCGTCCGACACCTTGACAAGCACCATACTCCGACCTTATGTCAATGTTAAATACATTCACATGAGGGCTCCCGTGACGCTCGCAGCAAAACTCGACGATTTCGGCAATCCGGCCTGGATCGCGCTGACGGTGGTGGGCTTCCTGGTCTGGTGGCCGCTCGGTCTTGTCGTTCTGGGATACCTCGTCGGAAGCGGGCGATTGGCCCGCTGGACCGGCTGTGGAGCACGGCGGTGGCAGCAGCAAGCGCGTAGTAACCCTGGTGGATGGTGGGGTACGCGCTCACCTTCGAGCGGCAACCGCGCCTTTGACGAATACCGTGCCGAAACCCTCCGCCGCCTGGAAGACGAACAACGCGAGTTCAAGGAATTTCTCGACCGTCTGCGGCACGCCAAGGACAAGGCCGAGTTCGACGAGTTCATGGCCGAGCGCCGCCGCCCCCAAGGCCCGACGCCGCAGCCGGAGAACTGAGCGCGATCTAATTCCCGGCGGCGCGGAGCGGTTGCTGCGCGGCGGCCATCTGACGGCGGATCAGGCGCGCATAAAGGCCGCCCTGGGCGAGGAGGTCGGCGTGACTACCGATCTCGATCAGATGTCCGCCGTCCAATACCGCGACGAGGTCGGCGTTGCGCACCGTCGAGAGCCGGTGCGCAATGACGATTGTCGTGCGGTCGCGCATCAGCGCGTCGAGCGCGCCGCGCACCTGCGCTTCGCTGACCGCATCCAAATGAGAGGTCGCCTCGTCGAGGATCAGGGTCGGCGCATTCTTTAGAAACGCGCGCGCGATCGCGACGCGCTGGCGCTGGCCGCCGGAGAGCTGGACGCCACGCTCGCCGACCATCGTGTTGAGGCCGTCGGGCAGGCTTTGGACAAATTCGGCGAGGGCGGCCTGCTCGAGCGCACGATGGATTGCCGCTTCGTCGGCCTCGGGCCGGGCGAGCAGCACATTGGCACGCAAGGTGTCGTTGAACAGATAGGTCTCCTGCGAGACGAGCGAGATGCGTGCTCGCAGATGATCCAGCTCGAACTCGCGCAGATCGATGCTGTCGATCAGGATCCGGCCGGAGCTCGGGTCCCAAAACCGCAACAATAAATTCGCGATCGTAGTTTTGCCGGCGCCCGAGGGGCCGACCAGCGCCATTGTGCTCCCGGCCGGAACCGCAAGGTCGACATCGCTCAACGCCGGCCGGCGGGCGCCCGGATAGGTGAAACCGACACTCTCGAAACGGATCGCCGAGCCGCCCACGGGCGCCGGCGGGCGTACCGGGCCGTCGACGACCGGCGGCTGCTCGCGCTGCACGGCGTAATAACGCCGCGTTGAGGCGATCGTGTCGGCGAGTTGGCGGCCGACCTGGGCGATCTCCGAGATCGGCAGGAACGACGCCAATGCCAGAAGGATCAGCAAGGGCAGGGTGGTGGCCATCAACTGATGCTCGGCGGCAAGGCGGGCCCCGACCACGGCAACCGCGAGCCCGCCGAGCCCCGTCACGACTTCGAGCTGCGCCGTCTGCGAAGAGAGATCGCGCAACAATTCGATGCGGATCCGCTGATATCCCCGCACCAGATCCAGAAAACCGCGCCGCCGGCCGGCCACGGCCTGAAACGCGACGAGATCGGACAGACCCTGGATCGTCTCGGTGACATAGGCACTGAGGAGCCCCAAGGCGTCGCGCGCTTGCGCGCCGAGATTGTCGATCCGCGTCCGGCTCAGCAACGGAGTTAGGCCGGCATAGAGGACGAAGGGCAGCAATGCCAAGGCAATCGGCCAAGAGACGAGCGCGAGCGTCAGCACCACCGCGGTCGGCACCATCACCGCGACGAGAGCCGGAGCAACCGTGTGCGCGAAGAAATATTCGATCGTCTCGATGTCCTGGTTGGCGAGCGCGATCAGGTCGCCGGAGCGGCGCCGCACCAGGTAGGCCGGCGCCAGGGCGTCGAGCTTGCGGAACAGATCGATCCGCATCTCCGCCAGCAGCCGGTAGGCGATATCGTGCGCCAGCCACGATTCGAGCCAGTGAAGCAGCCCGGCGAGCGGCGCCGCCGCCCCGAGCAGGATCAGCAGGTATCCGAAGGGAACGCCCGTCTTGACTGCGGCGACGGCCAGAGAACCGAAGATGCCGACCCCGATGAACGCGGCGACCCGCGCTATGCCGGACGTCACGACGATCGCGAACCGCCGTCGCCACGGCCTGATGATCTGCACCAAGGTGCCGAGCGTGGCACCCCAGCCGACCGCTCCTGCGGCCTCGGCCATCGCATCCGTTGCCGTTGCCGCCTCGACCTCGGTCTTCTCGCGGTTGCCGACCGCCCGTGCCGACGGGTCGTCCTCGACGAGATCGAAATCGTCGTCGCGCTCTTCGGCTTGCGCGCCCATCAGCTGGCGGTAGGGGCCGTCGCGCCGGATCAGCTCGGCATGCCGGCCGCTCTCGACAATGCGGCCCTTGTCGAGGACGAGGATGCGATCGGCGCCGATCACGCTCGACAACCGATGTGCAAGAATCAGCGTCGTGCGTCCCACCGCCAGGCGATCGATCGCGTGCTGGATCACCGCCTCGTTCTCTGCGTCCACGGAAGAGAGCGCTTCGTCGAGGATCAAGATCGGCGCGTCGCGCAAAAGCGCCCGCGCGATAGCCAGCCGCTGGCGCTGGCCGCCCGACAGCAAGATCCCTCGCTCGCCGATCATGGTGTCGTAGCCTTGCGGCAGCAGCGAGATGAACTCGTGCGCATTGGCGTCGCGCGCGGCGGTCTCGATCTCGTCGTGCGCGGCGTCGGGCTTGCCGAGCCGCAGGTTCTCCTCGACGGTGCCATGGAACAAGTAAGTGTCCTGGTGGACGACCGCGATCATCCGGCGGAGCACCTCCGGATCAAGCGACCTGATGTCGTGACCGCCGATCTTGACCGTGCCGCGCTGCGGGTCGAAGAGGCGCAGCAGCAGCCGTGCGATCGAGGACTTGCCGGAGCCGCTCGACCCGACAATGCCAATCTTCTCGCCGGCGGCAACGGTGAAGGACAGCCCGTCATGGGCGGCGCCGCGCCCGCCGGGATAGGCGAAGTAAACGTCCTCGAAAGCGATGGTCGGAAGCAGCGGCCGGCCGATCGTCCGCTGCCCGGACGCCTGCTCGGGGACCAGCGGTTCGGCGGCGAGCAGCGCATTGATGCCGGCGGCGGCCGACTGCCCGAGCATCCCCTGATGCAATACCGTGCGCAAATCGCGCAGCGGCCGGAAGACTTCGGTCCCGGCCATCAGCACGATCAGCAGTGCCTCGATGCTCATCAGGCCGTGAGAGACCCGCCAGACGGCGAGAGCCAAGGCCGAGGCGGCGCCGATCGCAACCCCGCAATCGGTGATGCCGCGGGTCATCACGCCCATCGACAATACCCGCAGCGAGCTGTCGCACAATTCCCGCGCTCTGCCGGCAAGTCGTCTTCCATAGGCCGCGCTCTGCCCAAATGCCTTCAGGGTCGGCAGGCCCTGGACGCCGTCGAGAAACTCCGACCCGAAAGATTTAAGGGCTCCTTGGCGCCCGTGGCTGGAGCGGCGCTCGCGCTGCGCGAATGCGCCCGGCGCAATCAGGGTCACGAGCGCGAAGACCAGCATTACCGTCGCGACCGGCACGTCCCAAAATGCGATGAAGACGAAAATGGCCAGCGGCGTCAGCACCGCGATACAGACCTGCGGCACATACTGGCCGAAAAAAGTCTGCAGCTGCTCGACCCCGTCGACGATCGACAACATCACGCCGCCGGTCCGCTCGCCGGCAAACCAGGCCGGACCAAGCGCGGCGACCTTGTCGTAAAGCCGGCCGCGCAGTTCCTCTTGCACGCGGATCGCGGTGTGGTGCGAGATCATCGCGCGATGGTGATCGACAAAACCGCGCAAGAACACAGCGGCAGCAACGCCGAGCGCCGGAACCGCCACGGCGAGCAGCCCGGCGCCTTCGAACACGCGGGACAGCAGCACGCCGAGGATCGCAAATCGCGCGATCCCGACCACCGACGCGACGAGACCCAACAGGATCGCACCGGCGATCCAGCCGCGCATCCCGCGCGTCAGTTGCCATAGGCGGCTATCAAAATACATCGGTCGCTCCAACCTGAAAGCTGAGCATAATCGAGGCACACGCAATCAAGAGCAGAAAATCTCGTGCGCGGATCACTCGCTCCGGCAAGGTGTGAGTCAATTTAGCGATACGCAGAGAAATCAGCGATCGACAAATTCGGTAATCTACGATACGCATTCGTATCATGACTGGCACCAACGGCTCCCCTCCGATGGATTGGGATGACGTCCGCGTGTTCCTCGCGGTCGCCCGCCATGGATCGCTGCGCGCCGCCGGTCGCGCTCTCGGTCTGAGCCAGCCGACGATCGGCCGGCGCCTTGCCTCGTTCGAGGCGACCTTCGGTGGGCCGACTTTGTTTGATCGTCTGCCCGAAGGGTTGCGCCTCAACGCAGCCGGCGACGCGTTGATGGCTGCGGCGGAAGAACTCGAGAGCGCTGCCTTGGCGCTCGAACGGCGCCGGGCGGCGGCCTCTCCGGCGCTCAGCGGTACCGTTCGCGTTTCGGTCGGCGAATGGGGCGGCGGCTTTTTGGCTCGTCACCTCGACCAATCGAGCGAAACCGGGCTACCCCCGACCCTGACCCTCGAACTCGTCGAATCGTCGGAAACGGCCAATCTGGCACGCCGGGATGCCGATCTTGCATTGCGCCATGGGGTGCCGGAGGGCGGCAATCTGTACGTATCCAAGGTTGGCGTGATCGCCTGCGCCGTCTACCGCCGGCGTGAAGGCGAGGAGGGCGAACCGCTCAAAGGTGCGCCGTGGGTGACTTATCCCGAGGAACAGAGCCATGTGGTCAGCGCACGATGGGTGGACGAGCACGTCCGGTCCACGGGGGGAAGAGTGGCGCTGCGGGCTTCCACCCTGCCGCTGCGGGCCGGCGCGGTGCGTGCCGGACTCGGTGTCGGATTGCTACCCTGCTATTT
>Ga0207693_10003044_pt1 | contig 14485 bp, 16 predicted proteins | sample LARL81metaG_FD_184347 | JGI IMG/M metagenome (GOLD analysis project Ga0207693, IMG submission 184347) | Corn, switchgrass and miscanthus rhizosphere microbial communities from Kellogg Biological Station, Michigan, USA - LAR L8-1 metaG... | ecosystem: Host-associated > Plants > Roots >...
AATGCTTCAAAACGTTTCGGGGACGGTCGGCGCCCGAGCCGTCCACGAACCGCCCGACACGTCCCCGGAAAGAACTCACTTCCCGGGTAAGCGGACGAAACCCGACTTCTCTGATATCACCGAGTTCCGGTGACGATGTTTCATCGGAGGAAGGCGGGGGTCAGGCGGTCACTGGCGCCAGCGCCCGCGAGCGGCTTACCAAGTCGGATTTGTCGACCCTGTCCCACAGCGACATGGCAACGCTGGAGCGGATTGCGTTTCGCCTGTTCAAGCAAATGAGCCGGCGTCTGGCACGGAGACGACGGAGCGGGCCGCGAGGACAGGTCGACCTACGAAAGACAATCCGTCGGAACATCAGTCGCGGCGGCGAACCGATGAACTTGCGCTACCGGGAGCGTAAACCCCGGCCGCACCGGCTCGTGACTCTGCTCGACATCAGCGGCTCGATGAGCCCGTATAGTCTGTTTCTGGTGAAGTTTTTGTACGCGCTGCAAAAACACTTTCGGCACGTGGATACCTTTCTTTTCAGCACGGGTCTGGTTGAGATTACGAACCTGTTTCGTGCCCAACGCCTTCAGGACGCTCTGCAAGCCCTGTCGCAGCAGCCGGCGGGGTGGTCCGGTGGCACCAGCATCGGCGGATCGCTTCGGGAGTTCAACCAGTTTCACCGCAGGAAGCTGCGGTCCAGTGATACTTTGTTCGTGATTCTGAGCGATGGTTGGGACACCGGAGACCCCGGCGTCCTCGCGGCGGAACTGGTTGCGGTGAAAAGACGGGTCCGCAGACTCATTTGGTTGAATCCGCTGCTCGGTTCAAAAGACTACCAGCCAATTGCGAGCGGGATGAGGGCTGCTCTGCCGCACATTGATGTTTTCGCTCCGGCTCACAACCTGGAGAGCCTGCTGACGCTAGAGAAGCATCTATAAATAAAGAGTGGTCCACCATGTTTGATCGGTTCCTGAACAAAGCGGCCGAACTACTGGCGAAGGGTGAGCCGTTCGTCGCTGCCTCCGTGGTGCGCTTTCAGGCTCCCATTTCAGGCAAGCCGGGGGACAAGGCGATCATTTTCGCGAACGGAAAAATGTGGGGCTGGATCGGCGGTGGCTGCGCCCAACCGGTGGTGATCAAGGAGGCGCTGAAAGCGCTCGCCGATGGACAGCCTCGTCTGGTGCGGATTAGTCCCACGTCGGCCCCGGAGGATGGGATCGTCGACTACACCATGACTTGCCATAGCGGAGGCACCTTGGATATCTACATCGAGCCCGTTCTGCCCAAGCCGCACATTCTGATTCTTGGACGCTCTCCCATCGCCCAGACGCTCGCCCGGCTGGGCAAGACCATTGGCTACAGGGTCTCCGTAGCTGCCCCCGGCGCGGACCGGGAGCAGTTTCCGGATGTGGACCTGCTTCAGACAGAATCGATTTTGGGCGAACTCAAGATTGTGCCCGACACTTTTGTAGTAGTGTCAACCCAGGGAGAAGGTGACGAGGAAGCCCTCGAACAGGCGGCAAGGACCAGCGCCGGTTACGTCGCCTTCGTTGCCAGCAAGGTCAAGGCGCAGAAAATTCTCGACTATCTGCGCGAAGCGGGAGTTCCCTCCGAGCGAGTGGGACAGATTCGGGCGCCTGCGGGCCTCGATATCCGCGCGGCCTCACCCGAAGAGATTGCGGTAAGCATTCTGGCCGAGATTATCCAGCTAAGGAGTGCGCGAACGAAGGCCATGGTGGAGCCCAGGAGAAGCGCGCTGCCCGGCTTGAGCCTGCCAGTTGTAAAGAACGAATCCCGGGACCCGGTCTGCGGCATGCTCGTGAACGTTAGTGGAGCGAAGTACAAATCAGAGCACAATGGAAGCGAGGTCTACTTCTGCTCTGCCGGATGTAAGCAGGTCTTCAACCGGCAGCCTGAGAAATACACTCTCGATGTCCAGCTGACAAGGCAAGAAGCTCAATAGTCCGAACGACCTCTGTAAATCTGATGGCTCGCGGAGTCGCCTTTCATCCGTGCGCATCAAGTCCAGCGATTGTGGGGAGTGGTCGCCCACTCGGAGCTATCGCGGCGGCCACCTGGCCCCCGCAGAAGCAGAAGGAAATGTCAGATCACTCGCCTTAGTCAACCGGCTGTTATTGACAATTAGTGAGGTCCACAACCTGCTAGGGAAAGCAATCTGAGAGTGGAGCACGGTGACACCGCCGACAGTTCAAACATCTGTTCGCCGATTCTTGATTCTACGAAACTGCCTTTCGTGCTGTGCGAGAGCCTGTCAAAGGGAACCCTGTTGCACGCGCGACAGCCTGATTACACTTGGGCCATTGTTTCGCGCGGAGCTGAAAGGGTGGATAACGCGGTGGTCTCAGGCAGCGCAACCATTGCCCACGCTTCTCGAGCTCAAACCGACGCTCGGGACTTGGCGAGCCTGGGTTACAAGCAGGAGTTTCAGCGAGATTTCGGCGGTTTCTCGAATTTCGCGCTTTCATTCTCGGTCATTTCGATTCTGACCGGCGCCATCACGCTCTACGATTACGGGCTTTCGATGGGTGGGCCGCGACAGATGACGCTGGGATGGCCTCTGGCCACGGTGGGAACACTTCTCATCGCCCTGAGCATGGCAGAGCTCTGTTCCGCGTTTCCCACTTCGGGGGGAATGATTCACTGGTCTGCCACACTGGGTGGCCCTACTTGGGCTTGGTTTACCGCTTGGCTCAACATTGTAGGACTGGTGACTGTGATCGCCGGCATCGACTATGGCTGCGCTCGATTCCTCTTGCCCATGCTCGGGCTTCCCTCTGAATCGCCCTATCTGCTGATTACCTACGTCCTACTGCTGCTGTCGCAAACGCTGATCAATCACTACTCCACCCGTTCCGTCGCATGGTTGAATGATGCCAGCGCGCCTGTCCACATGGTCGGCGTTGTGGTACTGATTGGCGCCCTTCTGATTTTTGTTCCCAAGCAGCCGCTTCACTTTCTTCTCCAAGCAAGTTCTTCCAGCGACATTCACGCCCCCTATGCCTGGCTTTTTCTGCTCGGCCTTCTGCAAGCGCAGTGGACCTACACGGGATTTGACGCCTCCGCGCACGTTGCGGAAGAAACCCTTGATCCTCGACAGCGTGCCCCGTGGGGCATGGTAATGGCTGTCGTTATCTCTGGTCTCTTCGGCTATATGCTCATTCTTTCCTTGACCTTGGTGATTCCGAGCGTTTCCCAGGTGCTCTCCGCAAAAGGTGCCGACGGCAGTCCGCTTCCCGCAGTCTTGGCAATCGTGAAGTCGGGACTGGGCAGCCGGGCAGTGATCGCTGTACTCGGGCTCACGGTCGTGGCCATGTGGTTCTGCGGCCTCGCTTCCTTGACATCTCTCTCGCGCACGATTTATGCGTTCGCTCGCGATGGGGGGATGCCGCTCTCAAACATATGGAGCCGAGTTAGTTTCAGACACAAAACACCGGCTGCGGCACTCTGGCTTTCGACCACTCTAGCGTGCGCAGCAATGATCTACAGCGGGGCGTATTCGGTTGTTACCTCTATCAGTGTGGTCGGCTTCTATCTATCCTATGGTATCCCCGTGTATCTCGGGTGGCGAAAGAAATCGCGCTGGATTGAAAATCGCGGCCCCTGGCACCTTGGGAACCTGAGCAGTCTCATCAATGTCTTGGCCCTTGTCTGGACCGGGTTCATCTGTATCATCATGGTCATGCCCCCAAACACACGCGCGGGCTGGGGAATCCTGGTGGTGATGGGCGTGTTGTTCGTTTTGCATCGGTTGAGTGGAAAGCACAAGGTTCATCAACCGTCTGCGGGTGACGAAGCAACCCAGTAATCGGTGTGACGGCGCATGACCACCTGCTGCGGCGGGCCCTCACTGTCATTGATCTGACCGAGCAGTACGTCGACAGCGCGGGCGCCCATCCGGTCTGACACCATTTTGCGGAATTCCCTGTCTTTAGTTGCTTCAGAATTACGCTCCTCGCTCAGCTTCAGGGTCAATTATCCAAAAATGGTGCGACGACTCCGGCGATAGTAGACCTCTAACACGTTACGTGAAGGATCGCATTAGTGTCTTTGGGGTTGTGATTTAACATCTCGATTGCTTTGATGGTGGGCAGAACAAGCAATCTTATTTTGTGACGCTCGGCTTCGCGTCGCACTTCTTGCATCACCGGCAGTCGGCCGTATGCACCAGTGCCGATGACGAGTTGGCGGCATTTCCAAGGTATGTTTTCTTCAACGGAAAGTGGTGTGTGCCCAAACTCGTCGCGGAATTGCTTGGATGCTTTTTTCTTGCGTTCAGAGATTTCCCCGCGGTTGATCATCACATCATGTTCATTGGCACGTGTTGTGCCAGCAGGCGCACGAAATCCGAGAGTTCGCATCGTGTCCGGACTAGCCGTTTCGCCTTGGTGTCCTTGGCTACGAACTCAACCTCTTGATTCGTGACCTTCAAGAGTCGCCAGCTAGCAATTGGGGGACGACGTACATACGCGCCGCGTATCGCAAGAATGTGACTTCGATACGATTTTGGCGATATAGATGATCCACACCGGATGTCGCGCATAGGCGGCGGTGTTTGAAGCTTATGTTTGTTCAAATCGGAGTTGAGGACGTCCGCTTTGAGCGCAGCTCCGAGATGAGTTATCACCGCGTAGCGCCACAACCGCATTAGTTCTTGTTGAATTGAAGACGTGGCATCCAGCGGTTCTCAGACTCTAGCAGCCCTCCAGAAGAGACCAACACGTGAAGGTGAGCATTGAATTTCAAGTCTCCGCCGAAGGTATGCGGAACAACCATGATGCCTACGCTGACGCCATATCTAGTCGGCTCACGCGGCATCGTAAGCACAATGCCTGCATAAGGAATGTCAGGCAGCGCCGCCTCCTGCTCTTCCAGCCACCGAAGCGTGGCGCGATACCCGCAACTGGGACAAAATCGCGATTTGCATTTGTGGTAACAACGCTTCTCTTCAGTGTCTGAGGTATACACTTCCCATCCCAGACTCGGGGTTCCACAGTCAAGAACAGCGGCAAAATTCTTTCTGACCGCCGGGCGAGTCCCGGGCCGATCCCAAAACTCTCGAAACAGACTGGTCGAAAATAAACGAGCGTATCCAAGTAGCGGAGAACGGTATCAAGGCGAGGCTAAACGAATTCGCCGTAAATTACTGCGGGACACCGGAAGAAATTCAAGCCATTGAGGATGCCTTGATCGGGCTGAAAGGTTTGCGGAAAGAAGTGGCTGCGTGGCAGCTTCTTTTCCAACCTTCTTTTTATGATGATTGAGTAAAGCTCATCAATGAGGAAAACATATGAACGGAATAAAACTGATACTACTGCTCCTTGTTTTCGGGACGGCTACAACCCGAAGGTGCAGACGCCTTCAGGTTTTCCAATTAAAACGCCCAATCCTCTGCTTTCATTCTTGAGAGATCCGGGGCGAACCGCCTTACAGGGATTCCGATTGCGCGGAAGGGGTGGGTTTCGAGCGAATGTTGCTTTTCCAGACTTGATCCCATCGAGCGTGCATCTGCCTTTAGCCAAAGCATAAGGCTGATCCATTTCATATCGCCCTTAGAGCTCTTTGCAACCAGCGATGAATGGTCTTACGAAAAAGAAGAGATCAAGATGCGGACCGAAGCACAAATGGAAGGCCGCGGCGAGAATTTTCGACTACCGTTTTTTGCAGGTCGAGTGCCTCAAGCGGAACATGGCTCCGAGTGCGATCAGGGCTGACATATTCGAGATATCCGTCGGCGAGCCAGTAGTCAGTCGCAGCGTGGCTGGTCCCATTCTTCAACACCAAGACGAAAAATCCCTTTCCCACCGCCTCATCAGCAACTTCGGCCTCTGTGTCGACCTTTGCTCCGACGTTGGTTGACGAATTCTCTACTGCCGGTGCGGGTGTGTCCGCATCCACAGGACCTGACGTCGGTGGATTCACCGCAATTTCCATTGTGCCTTGCGAATTCAGGTCGTCACCGATACCGAGAGAGTCTCCGCTAAAGCCAAACCCAGAAGAGAAAGGATCAAAGCCAGGTGAGAAGAAAAACAGCGGCAACGCTGGCTGGAAGAAACAAACCTGGGTCAAGCCGTTGAAGAAGCAACCCGATGCCAGAAAACACGGGAAGCGGCCGAAGGAAAAACCGGGACGATGGCGAAACCGAGAAGAAAAGGAAAAGCTGTTCCCGACAAAACGGGGGAAGAAAACAGGAGACCAAAGAGGCCTCGGCCGACCTGGCTGAATGGATTCCCATGTCGCCGCGCCGACGGGGGTTGCGCCCTTCACCAGGTCGGGCGCCAGATGGGGCGAGGTATCGGGAGGGCCTACCGTTCCAAGATTACCCGACCGCCGCGTCGCTCGATTTCCAAAACCCAGGTGCAACCAACCGGAATGCCGCCCATCCATGCGGCCCCCGCTCGTATGCCTACCGGAAGAGTGTCCGCCACCAAAATGTCCGCCCGCGGTGTGGCCGCCCCCGCCGCCGTGCTGCGCCTCTGCCGGTGCGAGCAGCCACAACGCGGCCACCAAAGCCAGAACTATGCGCGTCGGCCGCACAAGGAAGGCAATTCGTTTGGCCATGGCCCTCCCCAATCCACAGGGAATCTATTTCCAGTTTACTCCTGTGCGGATGCTCGGGAGTACGGTGCCGAAGGCAATCGCCAAAACCCAACGATCAAGAGAATAAGGCGAGGATCCGCCTCCTCCAACTGCGTAGGCTGAAGTAGCGCGTTGCTTAGCTTTAAATCCATGCAGAATCCATAGACCAGCTGGGGAGAAGCGAGTCGAAGTGAGAAGGTGTCAAATGAGCTCTGACTATATTGGCGTAGTTCGAGTGCCGGGTATGCACCGCTCTGGAGCAAAGTTAGCCGATCAACCAAATCCTTGGCGCTTGCGGTCTCATTGGCACGACCCGATGTGAGCGTCAGATCGGGCACTCGCCCCGAGACATTGATGAGCAACTGGATTTCCAGATCGCTCACTTTGAAAATCTTGCGCTGGAGATTCGTTAATTTATGGAATATCTGTGCTATTAATCGTGCTCCGGCCTAATGGATGTTTCGAGGAAGCTCCGATACTCAATCAATTCGTCATTTAGCGACTGCGGCAAATCTCCCCCGGCGCTCCGGATCAACTGCTTAAGAAGTTCGAGCCTGATATTGGCTTCCCGACTGTGGTGCCCTGCCGGGCGGTGGAATTCTGGTTCGTCTTCGCTGTGCCGGAAGGAAATGGTTCCGGCACGCTGCCGCATCGTATACCCCAATTGCGATTCTGCAAATCATGGCAAGCCCACGCGCCGCACCAGTTCTCTAAATCGTAGATCTTCGCGGTGTGTAAACATAATTGCACCAACTGAGAAATTATGAACTTGATGCCAAAGGAAACAAAAGGTGTCACGGCATGTTACAACGTCTACCCAATTGTGGGATAATCGCCCCGTTGAGCGGAGATTCGCAATGGTCTGCGGCGTGCTCAAGCACTTATTGGAACCCTGTATATTTGCGTGATCTCTTCCGGTGCATTCTTACACGCAGAGTGTTCCATCGATACAATCGTAGTGAAGGGTCGGGTAGAACATGCACCTCGAAAAGGGATCGTTAAGGTCCAGCTTGTATATCCGAAGGGCAGAATCGGGGAATCGGCCGATATCACCGTTGAAGATGGCGCGTTTCGTGTCCCGATCCTGTTTTTGACACAGAGTCGCTCTCCCGTTTTGAATTGGAATATTCCCCCAGAAAAATGCACTCGGAAACCAAAAACTGTCGTCGTTTCATTGATAGCCAATAATCAAGAATATGATCACGTTTCCTTGGACATGGCTCAGGACTTCCAAAAAATAGAACTCAGCACTTACGCGTTGCGTGCCGAAATCGTTCTGCAGTACGCCCCGTAGTAAGAAACGGTCTTTGTCGGTTACCGACGAACATAAGCTCGCTGCCGGCAACGAGCACTGCACTGCTTTTGCCAGGGTCGCTTCGGCTGGAATGGGTTTCCGCAGCCATTACAGACGCACTCCTCGATTTGAGTAGCTGTGGGCGTCTCATGCGTCACCGGAGGGTTATGCAGATGGAAAGCAATTAATAATAATTAATAATAAGGTAGGCCGCCACGTCGGCCCTGACTTTTATGACCTTCTCATAGAAGGCGATTACAGGTTGCTGTTGATAAATTTCCGATTACGCTCAGAACCCGCACAATTAGGGGTTTGTTTTTCGGGTTGAGACAACGATGGCGGTAGTTTAATTCCACCGCTGGAAGATGACCCACGGCGAACGATTCGTGGATTGAAACCTCCCGGCTGTCCGCCGCCAATTACTTGTGTCCCAATCGAGCCGCCAGTCGCACCATCTGCTAAGATGTTGCCAACAGTGTCTGATTCCCCATCCATTACTGGCCAAACCGTTTCTCACTATCGCGTCCTGGAAAAAATCGGCGGCGGTGGGATGGGTGTGGTCTATCAGGCTGAGGACCTTCAGCTCAGCCGCTTTGTCGCCCTCAAGTTTCTGCCCGATGCCCTCGCGCACGATCCCCAGACCCTGGAACGATTCCGACGCGAGGCCCGTGCATCTTCCGCTCTGAATCACCCGAACATCTGCACCATCTACGAAATTGGCGAGCACGAGGGTCGGGTCTTTCTGGTGATGGAGTACTTGGAGGGCAAGACCCTCTGCGATCTGATCCAAGACCGTCAGCTCGAACTAGAGAAACTACTCGATATCGCAATCGAGATTGCAGACGCTCTTGACGCCGCCCACGCCAAAGGAATCGTCCATCGCGACATCAAGCCCGCGAACCTGTTCGTCACCGACCGCGGCCACGCCAAGATTCTCGATTTCGGTTTGGCGAAAACCCGCGCCCTGGTGACGGCGGACGGGGCCACAGTCGCCAGTCCGAATGATCCCCACCTTACCAGTCCGGGCAGCACTCTGGGCACCGTGGCCTATATGTCTCCGGAACAGGCGCTGGGCAAGGACCTCGACCCCCGTACCGATCTATTTTCTTTCGGCGCGGTGCTTTACGAAATGGCGACCGGAACCCTGCCCTTTCGTGGCGACACGACGGCGGCCATCTTCGATTCTGTCCTGAACAAGGAGCCTGCATCGCCGCTCCGCCTCAATCCTGATCTTCCTCCCGAACTTGATCACATTATCCATAAGGCCATCGAGAAGGACCGCGAGATTCGCTATCAGGGTGCGGCTGAAATCCGTGCTGACTTGAAGCGGCTGAAGCGGGACACAAGCTCCGGAAGAGTGAGTGTCGCGGTGGCAGCTGCGACACAGACCCCAAAGGCTAAACGTCGCTGGCTGTGGCCGGTGGTTGCTGGAGCGGCATTACTGGTTGTGGCGGCAGTGGCGTGGTATCTGCTGCCAGGGAGCCAACCCAGAGTTACCGCCACCACGCAGATCACGCATGACGGCGTTCCCATGGGCAACATGCTGACCGATGGCGCGCGCGTCTATGTGACTCAGTGGCGTCCCGAAGGCTTGACTCTAGCTCAGGTCTCCACTACAGGGGGCGAGACCTCTTTCATTAAGGCCCCAGTCCCGAGGATGTTCATTCAAGACATCTCCGCAGACCATTCGCAGCTGCTGGTCAGTAGCATCACATCCACAGGCAGTAGAGCATCTCCATTATGGTCCTTGCCCCTGCCCGCTGGATCGCCGCGGCGCCTGGGCGATATCGAGGGGAACGCCGCCGACTGGTCTCGAGACGGCAAGCAGATGGTGTTCATCAAGGGGACGAATTTGTACCTGGCTAACGCGGATGGAACTTCGCCGCGCTTGCTGGTGTCATTGCCCGGCACCGCATTCGCGGCGGTGTTTTCTCCCGATGGAAGTCGTATTCGCCTTTCGATTGCCGGCCAGGCGAACACAAACTCGCTATGGGAGGTTCAAGCCGACGGCTCCAACCTGCATCAGTTGCTGAAGGATTGGCATGCCACGCCTAACGAATGCTGCGGCCGATGGACGCTGGACGGCCGTTACTACGTTTTTGAAACTGGCAACGGCCGTGAGAACAACATTTTCGCCTGGGCGGAACCGACCAGCATTTTCCGCAAGATTTCTCATACGCCGGTACAACTGACGACGGGACCAATCTTGTACTCTATGGCAGTCCCTGACGTAAGTGGCCGAAAACTCTTTGTTGAGGGCATCCAGCCTCGCGGCGAATTGGTACGCTACGACGCCACGTCGAAGCAGTTCGTCGCGTTCATGGGAGGGATTTCTGCCACCGATCTCGCCTTCGCGCGCGACGGCAAGTGGGTCACCTACACTTCTGTTCCGGATGGCATCTTGTGGCGCAGCCGCGTGGATGGCAGCGAAAGGCTGCAGCTGACCTTTCCGCCGGCGGCAGCATCGCTTCCCAGTTGGTCGCCCGACGGAACGCAGATCGCGTATATTTCCGCCCAGCTTGGGAAGCCCTGGAAGATATTCCTGATTTCTGCCCAGGGTGGTTCGCCTGAGGAATTGTTGCCGGAAAACATCAGCGAAATTGACGCCACCTGGTCTCCGGACGGTACCCAGCTTGCCTTTGGACGCCTTTCTTCCATGAGCACCGAGGCTAATGTAATCCAGGTGGTCGACCTTAAGACCCGACATGTTTCCAAGTTGGCCGGCTCCGAGGGTTTGTTCTCTCCTCGCTGGTCTCCGGACGGTCGTTACATGTCTGCCACCGTGGCTGAAGGATCTCGGAAACTGATGCTTTACGATTTCCGTACCCAGAAATGGTCCGATTGGGTGAGCGATCCAAACGTGAATTACCCATACTGGTCGAAGGACAGTCAGTACGTGTACTACGACAACTTCGCGACGGATAGTCCCAAGTGCCATCGCGTGAAAGTTGGGCAACACACTGCTGAGGACGTTTTCGGTTTGAGCGGACTGCGCCGCTACTTTGGCTTCTGGGGATCGTGGGGCGGGCAGGCGCCGGATGATTCGCGCATCTTTGTTCGTGACGTCAGCACGCAGGACATCTATTCGCTCGATGTGGATTTTCCCTAAGCCTTCGCGCCGGATACTCCAGGGTGGGTCGGACATTCTTGTCCGACGTTTTTGACTCGCTTTTCGGAGATCACCCAATCCCTCACCCGCGCTCAAACGGTAGTGATTGGCGAAAAATCCCTATAGCACTCACCGACCTTCAAAAAGGCAAAACAAAGGCGTAAGCTTGCGACATCGCCTGGTTACATCAACCATCAGGAAACCCGGCAGGATTGCGCCGGGTGCCGAAGCGCGTAAACGCTCCCATCACCCGTTAGCACATAGATTTTCTCGTCCTTCACGTCCACAGGTGCAATACCGCTACTCCTGTCGTTGCCTATGTTGAGTCGGCAGAGCAAAGTTCCTGTTGTTGGGCGAAATAGATCAATTCCGTCTAGGTGCGACAAATAGACAAGCCGCGTGGTCGGGGCATATCGAACAAAGGGCAGAATGCGACAAACGCCTTAGTTCGCTGTACCCCAGAATTCGCTATGAGAGCCATGATTCTGGATTCCGTTTGGAGGGCGGCTATTTTCTCTGCTTCGGCCTTCCCGGACGGTAGCTTGGTGCTGGATAGCTCGGGCCAAAACGTGAGGACAATGCTTCGCCGAGTGCTATCGGCTTGCTGGAGCTTTAGGTCACTCCATGAGAAGCGCCGCCGCACTCTCCCAGTCCTTGGATTGAGTAAGTACAGTGGATCGGAGACAGCCAGAACCGAGCTCTTATGGACAAGCGGTCCAAAGGCGGCAGGGCCGTCCAATTCTTGCTTCCATGCCAATTTTCCCGAAAGGGCCTCGTATGCAAGAGCGGTTTTTGCGTTTGTTGAAACTATTACCAAACCGTGCATTAGGACCGGTGTGGAATTGACGTCGTCGTTGCGCGCCCGGTTCGTGCCTCGTTTCCAAATTGTTTTGCCGCTCTTGGCGTCCAGGCAGTGAAGACAACCTCTCCAATGTAGACTCGATTTTCATTTACCGATGGGGATGAATAGATTGATTCTCCGTCGCTGCCGTACGGACAAAATGACCAAAGGGTTTCCCCGGAATCTGGGTGCAGAGCAAACAGCGTATTGGGTGTTCCAGCGAATAGTTTTCCCGCGTGAAGGTAAACAGAGGCATTCGTTGGGCAGTTCACGTCGCCAAATCGGCTTTCCATCGTAGCGGTCTAAGGCGCAGATTGCGCCCGGAGCAAACACTGAAACGTAAAGCCTCCGTTGGGTTGCGAGCGGATTCGGACGGTTTCCTTTCTACCAGAGCCTTTCTGGTTGGTTTTGGCACCACCAAGCTTACTCGGGTCTGGGAGCCGGCATTGTCATTGAATCAATTACATTCATGATCGGATTGCGAGTGTCATCGCCTGGTTACAACGGTTGAGATTCTGCTAGTCCGGTTGACCGTCATCCGAAAGGAATACTCAATGAAGGCAGCGGCCGAGTGTGCTACGCTCAGATCCCGCTTATCCCCTGTGGGAAAATGGAAGTTCCCGAACAGCATGACTTCCCAGACCGACCACAAGAGTCCACTTCTGGAAGAACTGCGGTGGCGCGGCTTCCTCGACGCTGTGACCACTGACGATCTGGACGCTTACCTGAACGAAGCGCGGCGCACCATCTACGTGGGCTTTGATCCCACCGCCGACAGTCTCCACCTCGGCAGCCTGATTCCGGTGATGGGCCTGGCGCACGCGCAGCGGAACGGCCATCGGCCATTGGTACTCGTGGGCGGTAGCACTGGGCTGATCGGAGACCCTAGCGGCAAATCGTCGGAGCGAACGCTGCTCACCAAGGAACTCGCCGAGCAGAACTCCGCGGCCATTCGCGCACAGTTGAGCCGCTTCTTCGACCTGTCATCGGACGAGCGGGCGTTGATGCTGAACAACGCCGACTGGCTGGTGAAGTTGAACCTTGTGGACTTCCTGTGTGATGTTGGCAAGCATTTTTCGGTGAACGAGATGATCAAGCGCGATTCGGTCCGCGTGCGACTGGAGGAGCGCGAGCAAGGCGTCTCATATACCGAGTTCAGCTACATGCTGCTGCAGGCGTATGACTTCCTCTATCTGTGCCAACATTTCGATTGCACCATCCAGATGGGTGGCAGCGATCAATGGGGCAACATTCTTTCGGGCAAGGAATTGATCTGGCGGATGCTGGGGCAGCGCGGCGAAGGCATCACGTTTCCGCTGCTCACCACGTCCTCGGGGAAGAAGTTCGGCAAGACGGAAGAAGGAGCGGTGTGGTTGGACGCTGCCCGCACCAGCCCCTACCAGATGTACCAATACTGGCTGCAGACGGCCGATGCGGATGTGGTTCGCTTCCTGAAGCTCTTTACCTTCCTCGATCGCGAGCGCATCGAAGCACTGGGAAACGAAACGCGGAGCCGACCGGAGGCACGCGAGGCGCAGCGCGTGCTGGCTGCGGAATGCACGGCGATCGTTCACGGAGCCGAGACGGTGCGCGCCGTGGAAGCGGCCAGCAGGATCCTGTTCTCGGCGTCGAATGAAGTTCCAACGCACAAGACCGTCGACCTGCTGGCGCGAGAAGTGCCGGTCACGGAGATTACGCGAGCGGATCTCGATGCCGGGATCGGTCTGGTGGATCTGATGATTCGCACTAGGCTGGCGGAGAGCAAGGGTGCCGCGCGCAAGCTGATCGAAGGTGGCGGGGTGTATCTCAACAATGAGCGTCAGATGCATGCCCAAAAGATGATCACGGCTGACGATCTGAAATGGCCGGCAGCTATTCTGTTGCGCACGGGGAAGAAAAACTACCATCTAGTGGGGATAAAGTAGCGCTGTGGGGCAGGATTGCCGCAGGCCGGTTCTAATCGATTTTTGGGGGTCGGACGTAATCCCGCCCCAAATATACAGCGCAGCGCCTCACTGACCAACGTTCCCGGAAACTGGGGACCGCTCCTGGGAAAAACGGTAAGGATTGTTACGGTGCTGAAAGCCGTCAACGACGCGGAGGTCACCGGCCCCGAGGCGAAGCTGCATACGCGAAATCGTTGTTAGACCGCGAATATTTCGATCTGATCCGCACTTCGAGCAGCGTGGCTGGAGTCGTCGTGATCTTCGACTCGGAAGATGGCGGCATGATTGCCGCAACTATCCCTGCCCTAGGCCAGTGGAAGTCGGCAACGCTGTCCGACCAAGCCTTTTGGCACCGTTGTTTCTTCGATCCTCGGGAAGCCTTTGGATTGGTTGGAAATCCCTAGCTGTCCCGGCTTTAGCCGAAAATCCGCCAGTGGTGTGGGCAACCTGAGTGGCTTGCTGATGAGACGCGTCCCAGCCTCGTGGTTCGAATGGCCTCAGGAAAGGGATTCTTTGCCTTTCTCATCAGCGCGCCATTGTTGCCTTATCGAATTGCTCTGCCGCATTGCGTTCATTCTGAACAAAATAGTTAAAAGTGTAAGTCGAAGACACAACGTTTGCACCTAAACCGGGTTCCCTAACGTCGCTGTCAGTGGATGTATTCGATCTGGCAGGGTGGATTCATTTTGGAGACGGCCAGAAAAGTGGTC
>Ga0207693_10003045_pt1 | contig 14485 bp, 13 predicted proteins | sample LARL81metaG_FD_184347 | JGI IMG/M metagenome (GOLD analysis project Ga0207693, IMG submission 184347) | Corn, switchgrass and miscanthus rhizosphere microbial communities from Kellogg Biological Station, Michigan, USA - LAR L8-1 metaG... | ecosystem: Host-associated > Plants > Roots >...
CTCAGGAACGCTGTTCAAGAATAATCTCGGACATCAAGCGGGTCCGATTGTCGAAGAGCGAGTACGAACAGAAGACGTACAGTGCATCTGGGACGTCTTCGAAAGCTACGATTTCGCGAAATTCGACTGTGAGGGCTCGGAATTCGCGATTCTCCGCCGCCTCGGAGAACAGGTCAAACGACTGCATTACGTAGTTCTGGAGTACCACGACAACCCTCAGGAAATTGTGCAGTTTTTCGTGTCCAATAATTTCTCAATCTTGGAAATCGTTCCCCTGGATACCGATGCCGCCTGGATTGGGCTTTCTCAGATGGGAATGCTATATGCAAGAAACGATCAGTTTGTAGCGAGCGGTTCTTCGGCTCACGCAGGTCAGGGTTAGTCCGTGTTGTCCGATACCCTATCGATCTCAAGCGTCACAACCGCCTATAACTCGGCGCATGCTTTGGCTCGGCACATTGACGCTTTGCTGGAGCAAAGAAGGCCGCTCCAGGAAATCATTGTGGTTGATAATGCTTCGACTGACGAGACCCGCTCCCTGCTGGCGGCGCGTTACCCACAGGTCACGGTGCTCCGCATGGCGGAGAACCTGGGCACCGGAGGTGCGTTGGCTGCCGGGTTAGCTTACGCCGCACTAACAAAGAAACATGACTGGATCTGGATGTTTGATCAGGACAGCGTCCCCGCTGCGGACGCGCTCCACACGATGCTACAAGAGGCCGCCCGCCGGCTTGAAGATGATTCGAGCGAAATTGGCATACTTGCTGCTCTGCCCCTCGATCAACAGATGGAGAATTCCTCCACTCCCTGGCTTTGGCGCAATGGATTCGTCAAGCCGTCCAGTGAGGCCTTTTCCGACCCGATATTGTTTACCGATCTGGTCATTACCTCGGGATCCATGGTGCGTCGCGAAGTAATTGAGACGATTGGATTACCTCGGTCCGACTTCTTCATCGACTTCGTTGATTACGAGTATTGCCTTCGCGCCCGATCGCACGGGTACAAGATCGCTGTGATCACGCGCGCCAACTTCTCTCACGAAATCGGAGCGGCTCGCAGCGTCCGCTTCTTCGGCCGGCGCTGGCTTTGGTCAGAGCATCGTCCTTTTCGCGAATATTACATGAGCCGCAATCTTGCGTATTCCGTATGGTGGCTTTACCCGAGCCTGGCAGCTAAAGCATCTGTTTTGCGGCATCTCATGCGCCATGCGGCCGGCGTACTTCTATTCGGTTCGGAGAAGCTGGACTGCTTGAAAAAGATGGTGCAAGGCTTTGCGGATGGATATCGAGCCACTCTGGGCATACGCTTCCGGCCGGACTAATCTATGTCGCACTCTTCAGACGCACTCGTGAAAAGCGAATACACCTCGGCTGAACTCGCGTACCGGCGCACAGGTGAAGAGCAGCCAGCGTTTTCAACTCCAGCTGAATCCGATCGGGATCAGCCGCGCGTTTACATCGTGATCTTGAACTGGAACGGATGGCAAGACACTCTGGAATGCATGCGCTCGCTGCGGCGCATGGACTATCAAAATTGGCACGCCGTCATCGTGGACAACGGATCAACCGACGATTCCGTCGAACGACTCAGAGAAACTTGTCCGGAAGCATCGATCCTCGAGACTCACCGCAATCTTGGTTTTGCAGCGGGGAACAACGTCGGAATACGCTTCTCGCTGAAGAACCGGGCAGACTATGTATTCGTTTTGAATAACGATACAACTGTGTTCCCCGATGCGATCTCCGCGCTCAACGAATTCGCCGAAAAACATCCTGACGCCGCCCTTATGGGGCCAAAAATCGACTGTCGCGACGCGGTGCGCGAGTGGCCCATCTGCAGAAAACTGGATCTGCTCACGTTGCTTTGCGCGTTTACACCGATGCGTCTGTTAGTTGCGCGTATTCCGCTGTTTCACCGCGTATTCTACTGCACAAAGAGGCAGGCCGCAGTTGTCCAGTTTCTTCCCGGAAGCGCTCTTTTCTTTCGCGCGGCGAGCTTTGATAAAACCGGCCTCTTTGATGAAAGCACCTTCTTGGATTACGAAGAACGGATCATGGCGGAGAAGGTGAGAAGTGCGGGTTTGTCCGTCTATTTTGTCCCCCAGGCAATGATTTGGCACAAGGGAAGCGCTTCGGCAGTTGGCTTGAAAGCGAAGAGGTACATCGAGAACGCAAAGAGCGAAGAATATTTCTTTTCGCATTATGTGCGGCTCTCGCCTTTCGGGAGATCAATTGTCAGGTTAATTAGGTTTTTCACCTATGGAGCGCGAGCGCTTCGATATCGAAATTATCGGGAGCACTTCCATGAGTTCATGGACGCGCTGTTTGCGCGTCGGTCAGTCAAGGTTGGATAAATAAATATGTCCGAACGCAACGTACCTTTTCTTCTGAATGGTGCACAAGCACAGGCTGCCACTTGGGTGGACCGTCTCCTTTGGAGGCTGGCCGGCTATTTCCGTCGCCGAAGATTCAGCCGGTTCCATGAGTTTCTTTCCGGGGTCGAAAGCGTCGTCGATTTCGGGGGAACTCCCGAGATATGGTTAAACCTTCGACAGCGTAACGTAGTGCTGCTCAACATCGATGAACAGCGGGCCCCGGCGGAGTTTGTTGCTATGAAAGGCGATGCCCGCAAAACTTCGTTTCTGGATAAGTCTTTTGATCTGGCTTTTTCGAACTCAACCATCGAGCACGTTGGCACCTGGGAAGATCAGCAGGCATTCGCGCGTGAAATATGTCGCGTCGGCAAGCGGATCTATTGTCAGACGCCCGCACGCGGCTTTTTCTTCGAGCCCCACTACTTTACGCCGTTCATTGCGTGGTTTGGATCCCTTCTACGGCGTTACTGGTTCGTCCGCTACTGTACGTATTACGGCATGCGGTGGAAACCTTCACGAGAGCAAGTAAAGGACTTCCAGGCGCATCTTCGGCTGCTGAATTACTCCGAAATGCGGCGCTTGTTCCCCGACTGCACGATCCGGCGGGAACGCTTCCTGGGAATGACGAAGGCTTATATTGCCGTGAGGTAAATTCGGTCACTGGCTAAACGAGATAGGAGTCCATGCTCTTCGAGATAATGGAAAAGCTCGACGCCTTGTGCTACCCGCTCTATGTAGCGCGAGACCGCAGGCCGTGGTCTCCTGGATACTACACGGCTAAACGGCGGCAGATCGAAAATGCAATCGACGCCGGACTGCTGCGTCCCGGTAACGTTTTGCCGAGCGGTTTCGGGTTCAGGATTGACGAGCGGATCATCGAATATCCCTGGGTCTATTCACGATTGCCGCGCAAACCGGGAATGATGCTGGATGCTGGCTCCGCGCTTAATTGGAAGTTTCTGATCAATCGAGTGCCTGTTTCCGACGCCAAGCTGTGTATCTGCACTTTGGGACCGGAGAAAAGATGCTACTGGCGGCGAAGTGTTTCGTATGTATTTGATGATCTCCGGTCATCCATGTTTCGCAGCGAAAGCTTTGACACCATCGTAAGCATATCAACCATTGAACACATCGGCTTAGATAACACTCTGCTATACACCGCAGACGGTACTAAGAAGGAAGATGACGAAACGGGCTTCTGTGCGGCGGTTCGTGAGTTCCGTCGAGTTATTCGTCCCGGAGGGGTCTGCTGCATCACGGTGCCGTTCGGTAAAGCATGCAAGCGGAGTTGGTTTCAAGTATTTGACTCACAAAAGGTGCAGATGGTCCTGGATGGCTTTCAGCCGACAAGTCAGGAAATGGAGTATTTCGGATATTTCCCCGATGGATGGCGGGCAGCAGAACCTGCAGAACTAGCAAATGCCACCTGCTTCGATAGATTTCAAGATAAGACCTTGGACCCGGATTTTGCCGCTGCTGCGCGTGGTCTGGTTTGTATGCGGCTGACGGCATGAACATCAAATGAATGATGGTTGCAGGATACTCCGGGAACGCTTCCACGGAATGACGAAAGCATAGATCGCTACAGGCTAATCTATTGGTTAGCCTTTCCCACCAGCATCGGACACTGAATCACCGTGCATACGCTCGATAATTCTTCGCTGATACCGCAGGGTTGGTCGTGGAAGATCTGCGTTCTGATTGCCGCGGTTGCTGTCACCGTGGACGTCCTGCTGGTTCAGTACCCGCTCGTGTGGCTGGGAGCGGCCGGGGTCCTGGCGGTGCTCGCCCAGTTCAGAAGCCCCATAAGCGGTCTTGCGGTGGTGATTTTCAGTTGTGGGCTAGCGAACTATTCCCCATTCGAGACGGGAGCCTGGTCACGGCTCTACCCCGGCAACGTAGCCATCGGCATCTTCATTCTTGCGTGGCTCGCCAGCAATATCTCGACATCACCCAAGAACTTTTTGCCCACCACCGTGGTCAACAAACCTTTACTCGGTATCGGCCTGATGGTGCCCATTTCAATGTTGTGGTCGCGTCTTCACCCCGACGCTGAGGTAACTTACGCCTACCCGCACTCGGACGTTTCCTGGACTACTGCCCAAATCTCCCAACTCGTGTTGTTGGCTGCAACGCTCTGTATCCCCTTTGCGGTTGCGGCCGCGATTAAACGCTGGAAGGATATCGAAACAGTGGTGATCGTCGTTGGGGTCACGGTGGCCGTGGGGACCCTGCTCACAGCCGGTGGCCTGATCTTTGGTTTCGGCGGTTCGTATGCCATCTTGGGCGCTACGCGTGCCTATTGGGGACAGCCGTGGGATTCGTCGATTGAGCTCACCGCGCTTTGTCTTCCATTTCTCTTTTCCGCAGTGCTGTTCGGGCGCCGTTCGGTCTCCCACTACTGGCTCATCTGTGGGTTGTTCGCTTTGTGTCTTCTCGGCCTTGTGCTTACGTTTTCGCGCGAAACCTGGGTACTAGGTTTTTGCGGATTATTGCTGGTGTCGGCTGCGTGGCTTCGTTCACGCCTCAGTCCGGCTTTTCGCGTGATGATCGTCGCCTTCGTCACCGTCGTCATTGTATTTTCCGGCATCATCGGACTGGTCTCCACCTTCTACAATCCAGACGAAGTGTACGGGTTGGAAAGGATGTACTACTACGCAACGGCCTTGCAGCTATTCACCACTCACCCTGTGTTGGGCGTGGGAGCAGGAAACTATCAGTTCTTTGATCGGAGTTACGAGGGAGACGCGGCAGGGGGAATAGCACATAACCAGTTTCTGACCATCGCAGCTGAGACGGGTATTGTCGGTCTGCTGACGTTCCTATGGCTGGTGTTCACGCTGTTCAGGGTTCGCAGTCAATTGCGCTTCTCTGTAGGGTCTCCTGGTGGTTCCTACGAATGGCTGACGGTCGGAGGGTCCGCCTTTCTGCTACTTTGGATTGCAGAGTGCTTCTTTCAAGAGGGGTTTTTTGCAACCGCCGCCGCGGGAGGGGGCATGCATGTAATGACCCTCATAGTTTTCCCCTGGATACTCCTTGGCGTCTTGCTGGGCGCCTACAATTTAAGTCAGAGTGCGACGTCCGTCGAAACTCCGGGACCAGAGGATACTAGCGGCTGAGCGAACGTTCCCGTCATAAGTAGCTGCCTTCATGAGAATCCTTTTCGTCGTCCCCAACGTCCCGTCGCCCATTAGGCCGCGGCCGTTGCATTTCATCCGCGGCCTCTCCCAGATGCACCAGATGTCGGTCGTGTGTTTAGCAACCAACGATGCAGACGATCATTTCGTCTCGGAATTGCGGCAGCACTGCCAGAGCCTAGAGGTCATCCGCGTCTCCCGAGGGCGGTCGCTCGGGAACAGCCTCCGCGCCCTGTTCTCCGCTAACTCCTTGCGTTGTGCCTACTTTTATTCGCCACGTTTACGCGATCGTATAAATGAGTTGGTCGAGGCGGGCGAAGTGGATCTGATTCATGCCGAGCATTTGAAATCGTTACCTATGGTGGAAGCTAACGCAGGGAAAGTGCCAGTGGTGTTCGATGCTGTCGATTGCCTCTCTATGCTGGAAACGAGGAGGCGTGCGGTAACACAAAACCCTCTGCTGAAGCTGTTCTCGTGGATGGAGTCAAAAAAGTTCGCTCTTGCCGAGGCGAGAGCTTCGGAGCGATTCGACCGGGTAACCATCTCGTCGGGAGTGGATCGACAGGCCTATCCGATCCGAGGCAGCTTACGACAGACAATCGACGTGATCCCAAACGGTGTTGACCTGGAGCACTTTGGATTCCGGCAGTTCGAAGCGCAAAAGAACTTGCTGGTCTTCTGCGCCAAACTGGATTACTTCCCTAATCGGGATGCCGCCCTGTACCTCGCTCAATATATCTGGCCAGTGCTGAGGGCACGCAGACCGGAATTGCGACTCGAGATCGTGGGCAGCAGGCCTCCAAAGAGCGTGCTGCAGTTCGATGGTAAAGACAATATTCGGGTGATTCCCTCTGTACCAGACGTGAGGCCTTTTCTCGGACGTGCATGGGTCGCTCTCTGCCCGATTCGTATCCGCGCTGGAATTCAAAATAAGATGCTAGAGGCCATGGCTCTGGGCGTGCCACTGGTTGCGACACCGATTTGCTATCCGGGGCTGCAAATAGAACCCGGAAAGCACCTTCTGGTTGCGGATGGGCCTGAACAGTTTGCGTCCGCTGTCGAACTGCTCCTCAATAATGTGACCCTCCGCGAAAAGTTGATCGAGGCGGGAAGAGCTTATGTCGAGCGACATCACGATTGGGCCGAATCCATAAGGGCTTTGTCGAGTTCCTACAATGCAGCCATGGCCAATTTCACTTCCCATGCACGCCACTCGATACCCACCGTGGAAGTGACCTGAACTCAGCCGATTGCCGAAGACCAGATCAAGGCCGTCCAGGACAAGTCCGCGAACGAGTTCTACCTGAGCACAGTTGCCACGCTTGTCCCCTCCTGTGGTGTCGTGAGCATCAGGAACTTGATGACGACCGGCGATTCCTACATCTTCTTGAAAACCAACCTTTAAACGAACAGGAAGTCTCATGGGGTTAGGTCAAGTCGATGGGCGGATTCGCTCCACACTCGTAGTTTAACGAGTGATATACGGCGGGTTGGCGCGAGCTCACTACTGCTCCGCGCGTTCACTTCGACGGTTGACTGCAATCGCCAATTACCGTCACAATCATCCGGAGGCGAAGGTCTGTTATCACGGCAGTGCTCCCGCTCGTTGCCGACGGCGCGGCACCCGTGTGATGCTCCAAAATACCAGTGACCTTTACCTGTTTGTTGACGTATTGCGAAAGATCCTTGTCAGTTTCGATCGGATACGTATCGCTGTCAGTTTTCAGGGAAAAACCCTGATTGTTTTGAACCACGCAGCCGGTGACACTTTTCACCGCCGCGCTACTTGAGTTTTGTCCCTGAGAAGTGGGCGGCTCTTGCTCCTGCTGTTTTGCATCTTGGCTGAGAACACTCTCCGCCGAACAAGTCAACAGGAACATCACTACTAAGCTGATAAGGCTTCGCATCGTAATACCTCAATGTCTCCTGTGTATCCGAACGAGGTAGTTGTAAGAACTGTCACAATTGCCAGCCAATAACTATAAGGCTAGGAAGGATTCGGGCCCGGCTTTAGATGAAGCGCGGCGCGTAATCAGGTCTATGGCTGAGGATTTATTCGGTCATCGCCGTGAGCGACGATTTTACAAATCGAGTTCGCGATTCTCTGAGTCGCACTCGACTGAGCAAGATGAGGAGCTTTGAATTTATTTACTATAGGGCAAGAAGGTCGGTGATCGAAGTACCGCATGTTGGCTCCCTGTCGTAAACATTAACCCTTGCTCCTTTCTGCCCTGAACTTCGCCCAGCGCGCTTTCTGGGCAGCTGCGATTCTACGTCTGCCCGCGACTGAGAAAACACGCGCGGAAGTGTGCGCGGGATCTCCGCCGGTTGCGGTGGCGCGAACTCTGTCCACTGCGCTTTGAGTGTCAGGAATTCGCCTCGCGGCGGCGTAACGTGAACTGAGTCGCTGAGACTTCCCAGCGGCACCTAAGGTACCGAGATCCTGTAGCACTAAGATCGCGTTCTCCAACTCTTGCAGTCGGGACTGTACTGCGTTGCGCTCTTCCTCTAGCTGCTCAACCACACCGCTAAGATTTGCCATGATTGTCCTTATCTAAAGCTAACGACTTGTTTGTTGTTTGCGGATAGGACAATGGTGCTGCCTTTCATTGTCTGGCTTACGCTGCCCTATACCCTATCTTTGCCATTTGCACAACGTTCGGGGGAATTCGGACGCGTCTAACCAGGCCCGAGTCGCGTGCTATTGCCTCTACAAATACCAGATCGTCGCTCACGCGCACCGGGTCTGAGAGCAGGTCAAATACTTCTCCGTAGAGTTTCACCCGGCTGTTTCGGGCATAGCCTAGCCGCTGTAGCATTTCACAGAGAGTATTCGATTTCCGACGCGTGCAATGCTCTGGTTCTTTTTCAAATGGAGAATCGTCATCGAACTGGGTGCTTCTCATGCGACCTCCTGGCAGACCGAGCGCTATCTCTTCCACTTCCAACGTTCGGTCTTTCTGAACTCGGCGGGCGACAATCACATTATGGGCCTGCGGTAAGAAGTAAAACTGTTAGTTCTTGCAGGTCGAGTCCTGAAGGATCGCCCTGTACTTCTTGGCGATACTCTGGACTCTTTCACGATTTTCGCAGTTGAAATCAAATGTCCGGCGTTTTCTTCAAGAGCAACTGCCATCCGCTGAAAGCAAGATGAAAAAGCAAGTTCGCGGGCACCATCAGGGCCAAATAGGCGACCGGAAACATATAGACATTGGTTCCCGGAAAACAATAACGCGCCACATACAGGACCATAACCACGTTCCGCATGCCAGTGGCAGTCGCCATTACCCGGCGTGACTCGATGTCGGGTCCCCCGGTCAGCCACCCGATCAACATCGACAGAAGCAGCAACAGGAGCAGTGCCAAAATCGTTCCGCGACCGCGGATTGTGGTAAGGGCCTGGCGCCGCACCAGACGCGTCTCCCACATGAGAAAGGCGAAGGCAATCGTGGCCAGAACCCCCAGTGGCAATACCAACCTGGCGGAGATCGCCGGTGCGCGTCGCGCCGCCCAGAGACCCGCGCATAGCGGCAGGGCTATGTACAGCACAATGCTCGTGACCAGGAGCAGTATCGGACGCTGGTTGCGCTGCGCGCTTTGTGGCATCACCTCCACTGCCAGAGGGGTCATTGCGATGCTTACCAGCGAGAGCACGAATATCATAGCGGCAGCGAAAGGCAGGCGCGTCTTCGCCTTGCGCGTGAACTGTAATGCGATCGGCGTTCCCGGTATTGCGGCGAGCAGCAGGATACCGACACTGGCTTCGGGTGTTACCGGGAAGATGCGAATCAGCAGGAACCCCAGGCCCGGTATTAGAACGCAATTCGCAAGCAAACTACGGACAAACAGGGCTCGCTTACGCAGGATGTCAAATAGCTCGCCGGTGCTGACACGCAGCCCGATAGAAAGCATGACGATAACAACGAAAAGGTTCAGCAACAGCAAAGGCGGAATCAGCACGCTTTACCCCCGAGCGGTTGCTCAAACTGCGGTAATGCGAACCATGGTTCAACAGAGTCGACTGGCAGCCGGAGAACTTGGCAATATTTCACATGCCTCATGCGGCGGATCGGAAGTGATCGCGATTGGGTAAATTCCTTGAGGTAAATCTCCGCAACAGAATCCACCCTGCCGAGAAAGACAGGATCAGAGTCAGCAACATGAGTTCGAGGGAACGCCAAAACAATTGGTTCATCAAGCGGCGAGATCTCCTGTCGAAATCATCGAGGGTTTGCTGGCTGAGGGCCTGAAGATCGTTCATGACACTTGCCTCTTCCTGGGGAACAGCGGCAAGAACGATCTGACGCTCTCCGCGAATGTCAGAGGTTGCGGCTAAACGCTCGCTATTCAAATCGGCCATCACCTCGATTCTTTGCTGCCTCAATGCTTGAAGCGTTTGTTCGCGCTCCGCCCTGAGGAATGATTGAGCTGCCTCACGTTGGGTCTGAATATCGGACAGCGCAACTTCTCGTGCCCTCGCTGCCAGTTCGGGCATGCGATCCAGGTTCTTCGAGGCCCCATCCATGGCTTTGGATATAACTCCAAGATTGGAGACGGCACTGCCTATTTCAGGATTATGAGTGAGATCAGCAAGCAGAAGTTCCGCCTGCCAACGGGCCTGTTTTGGAAGATATGAATTGTACGAGTCCAGACGGGCAGTGATATCCCCCATACTTTCTTGCAGGGCCTTGATCGATGCAAGCGCTCCTAAGTCGCTCTCGTCGGCTTCTTTTAGCAATTCAGAGTCAGCTGACTTGCGGCCGGTCAAACCCGTCTGAATTGGATGCGCGGCAGCCCATGCGCTCGTTTTCTTTCGAAGGTCAGTAACGTTGGCAGCGGGCGCAGCCGCGAGAACCAAGCGTTCCATTTCGAGGTCCATTCGGTTGAGAGTGTCTGTAACGACGGACAGAAGCCCGCCAAACTGGCTCTTCACTAATGGCTGCTCGACGTAACCCTTCATCTGAAAGATGAAAGCCCAGGAATCAATGACAGCCGCCACGGGATCAGTTTTCAGCAGCGATCTCTGCAAAACAGGTATCGCCTCGGCTTTCCACACAAGTGCCTGCGTTTGAGTAATCGATGAGGGGGACTCAAGAATGATCTTATCGGCGGCGCCCTCAATCTCGGCCGAATAATGAGCCAGCAGGGATTGATTCCGGGAACTAAGCTCAGTTGCAGAGATCTGAACATTTTTTGCCCGATTGAGCGAAGCGGTCTTCCGCGTGGTTCGCGATGCACATCCGCAAAAGATAAGGACAAGTCCAAACAGTGCCAAAGTCAAGGGCCGGCAGACTAGCGTGCCAACTGTCTTGTGATAATCGTGCAGCATAGTTTTCCGGATGCGTACATATCCTAGCTACGACAGAATGAAAACGTAGCTGCTACTTTTGTCAGTTTGGTCCGTCTGCGGCGCACCGAGACGACGCGCAAACTGACAGCTCTCATCAGCTGTCGAAGGTGACAGTTTCCCGGGACTTGCATTCGTGATCAAGTAGCCCTCATTACTAGCGGGCTGCAAGTCAGCCGGGCTGCAAGTCAGCGCCGGAGGAGAAACGTTGACGCTTATGCTGGAGTGGATAATCGAACTCAGAAAGGCTGTTCACGATCCCGTAACAGCTTCGCATCTCCGTGAATGCTGTTTTGTGCTAATAGGAATGGCGCTGGCAATTCCCGTGCTAGCTCAAGGACCTGCTGATCAAATATGGAATGAGCTGGTCTCCGGCAATCGCCGTTTTATGACTGGCAAGTCCCAGCCACGCGACCTTGTCACGCGTCGAAAAGAGCTGGCGAAAACACAAAATCCTCGTGTGGCGGTCCTCAGTTGCGCAGATAGCCGAGTGCCTCCTGAACTGGTCTTCGATGAAGGCTTAGGCGACCTGTTCGTCGTTCGCTCGGCGGGAGGAAGTGCCGATACACTCGCGGTGGGCAGTCTGGAGTATGCCGTTGAGCACCTTGGCACCTCGGTTATCGTGGTGATGGGACACCAAAGTTGCGGTGCGGTGAAGGCAGCCTGCTCAGGTGGAAAAGTTGGCTCGCCGAATCTGGAAGCGCTCGTCGCTCCAATTGCCGCCTCCTGCAAAAAGGTAAATAAAAATAATCCCGAGACGTTCGAACTCGCCGCACGCGACCACGTGCACAGCGTCGCACAAGAGCTACTCGCCAACAGTGTGATCCTGAACAAAGCAGTGACCGAAGGGAAACTGACGATCATTGAAGCGTACTACTCCCTTGATACCGGTGGAGTGACTAGGCTGCGCTGAGCAATGTGGGCTACTGCACAGTAATGTGTTCCGACGTAAACCAATTGTTGCCTGACCCATCCCAGCCCTTGACCACTACGAAGTGCAGCCCTGACGCCATCGGCAGAGACGTATTCACAGTCTGCCCTGAAGTCTGGTAGGCAAGGGCATTATCAACATAAATTTGCATCGTCTGAACTGGACTGTTTGTTGGCGCAGACGCCGAAATCGCTACCGGTGAAGTCACAGTTGCATTCGCGGGCGGAGACAAGATAGTTATCGGAACGGGGACGACGTTCACGCTTAAGCTCTTCTTGTAGGTAGCGCCCGACTGGTTCCACGCTTGCACGACGACACCGTGCGTTCCTTGGCTGATCGGAAGAGAGGCCTGGACTCCGGTTCCGCTGACCTCGTATACGAGTGCGTTGTCTGCGTAAATCTGGACAGCGATTACTGGGGTCGGATCTTGCGTGGTTGCGGAGACGTACATGGGAGCATAAAAGGAAGAGTTCGGGAGGGGAGACACAATCTGGATAGATGGACCTGCAGCGACCACGTGGAATGTCGTGGTCGTCAGAGCTCCCGAAGTATCGGTGGCCTGCACAGCAACCGCATGGTTGCCAAGGGAAAGAGGGACTGCGACATTCAGAGTATTGCCGCTACTCTGGAATTTGGAATTTCCGTCGACGTACAGTTGCATCTTGCTCACTGCACGCTGGCCTCCCGCGGCTGCGCTAATTGGTACTGGAGAGCCAACCACAGAATTGGGAGCGGGATTCAAAATCACTACCGCTTCTGTTTGCACGCTGACGGACGCGTTTCGTTTGTGAATTCCGCCGGTCGCATCCGACGACTGCACTCCGAGAATATGACTCCCGAGGCTCATGGGAACGTAAGTATCAACGGAGCCGCCACTAACTTGATATTTGAGCGCATTGTCAACATAGACTTGCATTGTGGTGGCGTTTAGTTGATTCGACTTGGCAACAACATGTACCGGCGAGGCCACGATCGCGTTGGCAAATGGGGTTGCAATGGCAACACTATTGAAGAAATCCGACATGGGACTAGCGACGGAGCCGGCCCCTGGGCAATCCTTTAAGCCCATCGCATCACAGACGGTACGCAGCAGATTGGCGTGGTCATAGCGCACCGGCGATTTGTATCCCGGTTTGACTTGCGGTCCGATCACGAGGGTGGCAATCCTTCCTCCGCAACCGTTGGCGACGCGCGCGCTACACCGATTATCTTGTGTGACTCCGTTACTGGCTAAGCCCCCCTCGTCCCACACAACGAAAAGAATTCCATCGCCTCCTGGTTGGAATTCCGGCAGAGCGAGAATTGCCGGAACATTTCTAGACAACCAGACATCCGCTGCTGGCAAGGGCCCGTCGTGACCGTCGTTTAGCAGGTTTGGGGTAATGTACGCATAATTGGGCGTGCTGTGGTTTGCGATGTCCGCTGCCAATTGCGTGAACGGCACGGAATGGATGGATTGCGCGGGTGCGCAAGTGTCGGTGAAATCGATAATAGGATTGTGGCGCCGCACATAATTGACACTACTTATGCCGGTAAAACCCGGGTAAGGCAAATCTTCTTGATATGACCGCCATGTGAAGCCTTGAGCGATCAGGTGCCGCGCGATGTTGTTGAGGTTGAAGCAAGAAGTTGTTTGATTGTTGCTGGTGACGGGCTGGCCCGCCACCAGCCACATGAGCGCGGAAATAGAGTTGTGCTGTTCTGCGTAATATTGTGTTGCTAAGCTATATTTACCTGCCAAAGAGTTGAAATACGGCATACCAGAGTTCCCAATAACTGATTCGTAGCTGTGATTCTCTTCAGTGACTATCCAAATGTGCCGTGATTGCGGCACTTGAGCCCACGCGTAGCTGGTCGCGATTAGTAAACTCAACGCTAGCTGCTTCATGTTCCCTCCGTATATGCGACATCTCGCAGGCGCTCACAGTTAAGGAAATATTCCGCGACGCAGATTTGGGGGCATCGCACTTCGACAGAGCATTCCTTCGATTCCAACAACCCGCTGATCTTCTTAGGGAGCCGCTGGAGAAATAGAGCTCCGAGCGGCAATATGCTTCTCAGCTTAATAGTCGTCCTATCAGGGGAGCCTCTGTCAAAGTTGACAGGTCCACAAGTGCTTGTTATTGCAAGAAAGCAACAGGGCGGCAAAACCCACATTCGCGTGCGTAGATTCGACTTCGCGCTATGTGATGAGATAAACGCTACTTAGTCCAAACCAACCCGAGATTTCCTGGTGAGCGTCGTGTCCTGATAATTCTGACAGGACGAGCGGTTGGAAAACCGATTTTGTCTTTCAGACTCTTAGGCGACTGACAATTCTCAAAAGTGGGACAGTGGGACGAGGAAGCTGCAAACGGTCCAGGTCGTGAAGATGTGCTCTGGAGTCCTCTGAGATCAGGGTTTCGCGAAATAAATGATCGAATGCTGTAATCCGTTTCTTTTTATGGTTCCGTGTTGCTGTAGCCATAGAGAGATACGACTCTGAGCCGCCCTGACTTGTCGGTCCGTCATGATCTGAGCAATCCTTTTTTGAGCTTCACTAGCCTGCCGAAGATCTTGAGCGGCCGCCAAGTTGAACCATTTGTAGGCCTCAATGTAGTCCAGCGGAACTCCATGTCCGTTTGCGTACATATCTCCTAAGTTGGCCTGTGCTGCGGGGCTTCCTTGTTCCGCTGCCAGTGCAAACCAGCGGAATG
>Ga0207693_10003047_pt1 | contig 14476 bp, 10 predicted proteins | sample LARL81metaG_FD_184347 | JGI IMG/M metagenome (GOLD analysis project Ga0207693, IMG submission 184347) | Corn, switchgrass and miscanthus rhizosphere microbial communities from Kellogg Biological Station, Michigan, USA - LAR L8-1 metaG... | ecosystem: Host-associated > Plants > Roots >...
TCGAGCTCGCCGAAGCCGTTGAAGAGGCAACCGCTGAGCCGTCGGATTACCACGTTCTCTACCCGGACTCCGCCAGCCTGCGCGACAAGATCCACGCCGTCGCGACCAAGGTCTACGGCGCGGACGGGGTGGAGTACTCCGCCCAGGCAGCCAAGCAGCTGGACACCTATGAGCGGGCCGGGTTCGGGCACCTGCCGGTCTGCATCGCCAAAACCCACCTGTCCATCAGCTCGGACCCGTCGCTCAAGGGCGCGCCGACCGGATGGACCCTGCCGGTCCGCGAGGTGCGTGCCTCCGTCGGCGCCGGGTTCGTCTACCCGATCTGCGGGGACATGCGCACCATGCCGGGCCTGTCAGCCCACCCCGCGGCCGCCCGCATCGACCTCGATCCCGACGGCCAGATTGTGGGGCTGTCCTGACAGCATCACAGGGTGACCGGGGAGATGACCCGGGTTCCCTGCTGGACCAGCCGGTCCGGGAGTTCCTGGACAGGGTCGCGGCCCGCGTGCCCGCCCCCGGCGGCGGCGGCGCTTCCGCTGTGACGGCGGCCCTGGCCGCCGGCCTGGTGGCGATGGCCGCCCGGTTCTCCACCGCGCAGCTGCCTGCCGCCGGGAATATCGCGGAGCAAGCCGACCGGCTGCGCCACCGGGTGGCCGGACTCGCCGACGAGGACGCGACCGCCTACCAGGCAGTGCTGGACGCCTTCGCGCTGCCCCGCGGCGCCGCCGGGCGCCGGGAGCGGATCCGGGACACGCTGCACGGCGCGGCCACCGTGCCGCTGGAAATCGCCGAGGTCGCGGCGCAGGTCGGGCAGCTGGCCACCGGGGTCGCCGCCGACGGCAACCCGAACCTGCGCGGGGACGCCATCACCGCCGCTTACCTCGCCGAGGCCTCCGCCCGGAGCGCCGCCGCGCTCGTGGACGTCAATGTGCGCCTGGGCAGCCTGCCCGCGGACCTGTCCCAGCGGGCCGCTCGCGCCGTGGCCGCCGCGCACGTCGCCGCGACCCAGGCCGCGAGCCAGAAGGCAGAAGAGCAATGACGGCCCGCATCACCGGCGGCCGGGCAGACGCGCCCGCCAACCGGTTCTAGCGGCGTACATACGATGGTGGCGTGGCGGTTTCTGGTGGCGTGGTGCTCGCGGGCGGACGATCCTCCCGGATGGGCACGCCCAAGGCGTCGCTGGAGTGGCACGGCTCCACACTTCTGCGAAGGACGGCCAGCATCGTGGCCCGCGCGACCGGCGGCCCGGTGGTCGTCGTGCGCGCTCATGGCCAGGAGCTCCCGCCGCTGCCCCGCGGCATCCTGGTGGCCGATGACCCCCAGGGCGGCAAGGGCCCGTTGCTGGGCATCGCCACCGGTCTGGCGGCGCTGCGCGGGCGCGCCGATATCGCGTTCGTCAGCTCAACCGACATGCCGTTCCTGCACCCGGCCTTCACCCGCCGGGTGCTGAGCGTGCTCAGCGACGACGAAGGCACGGACGTCGCCTTGCCGGTTGCCCGGGGATTCAGGCAGCCGCTGGCCGCGGCGTACCGGGTCTCGCTCGCGGCCGCGGCCGGGCGCCTGGTGGCCGAGGACCGGCTGCGGCCGGCCTTCCTGTTCGACGAGTGCGCGGTCGAGCAACTGGACGACGAAGCGCTCAGGAAAGACCCCGTGCTGGCCGCGCTGGACCCGGACCTGGACTCGGTGGTGAACCTGAACACGCCTGCCGACTACCAGGCGGCCCGGGCCAGGCCCGCGCCGGAGGTGATAGTCCGGCTTTTCGGGACCCTCGCCAGGAGCGGCGGCAACAGCAGCGGTAACAGCGGCGGCAAGAGCGGCCCGTACGCCGTCCGGGCCGCCACCGTGAGCGCTGCCGCGGAAGCGGTGGGCCTGGTTCTGGACCGTCATGTCACGGCGGCGCTGAACGGCGATCAGATCACCCAGGACGGCGAGACGGCGCTCGTGCCGGGTGACACCGTATTCTTCCTGTCCGCGGACGCCGGGGGCTGACGTGACGGCCGGCGGCTACTTCGGGCAGGCACTGGTGGTGGACGCGGCCACCGGGACGAGCGTCGCCCAGCCGCTGACCGATGAGATCCTGCGTGCCTACGTCGGCGGCTCCGGCCTCGGCACCTGGCTGCTGCACCGCCTGGGGACGCCGGGCGCCGGCGCCCTGGACGCCTCGGCGCCGCTGGCGTTCGTGTTCTCCCCGCTGGTGGGCACGCCGCTGACCACCAGCGCGAAGTTCGCCGTGGTGGCGAAGTCACCACTGACCGGGATGCTGACCGACGCGCTGGCCTCGAGCCAGTTCGCGATCGCCGGGAAGCTTACCGGGCACGACGCGATCGTGATCCGCGGCCGGGCGCCGCGGCTGTCTGTCCTGCTCGCCGACGGCGACGGCAGCCGTCTGCTCGACGCACGGCACCTGGCCGGCCGCACCGCGGCCGAGACGGACGAGTCCCTGCGGGATCAGCTTGGCCGCGGCTGGCGCGTGGCCGCGATCGGCCCGGCGGGCGAGCGGGGTGTCCGGTACGCGACAATCTCCCACGATGGCCGGCACGCGGGGCGCGGCGGCCTGGGCGCCGTCATGGGAGCGAAGAACCTGAAGGCGGTCGCTGTCCGGGCCGCGGCGAAGGTCACGACGGCCGACCCGCGGCGGGTACTCGCGGCGGCGCGGGACCTGAGGGAGCGGTCGTTTGGCCCGGCCACGGCGAAATACCGCGAGCTGGGCACGCTCGCCAACCTGCTCACGTTCAACGCGATCGCCACGCTGCCCACCCGCAATTTCCAGGCCGCCGAGTTCGAGGGAGCGGACCGCCTGGCCGGATCGGCCCCGGACGAGGCCGTCGAGGGGATGCGCCGGGTGGCCCGCAGCAGCTGCGCGTCCTGCACGATCGGCTGTGAGCACATCTACCGGGTTGGCGGGGGCAAAAAGGCGCGGGTGGAGTACGAGAACGTCTTCGCGCTCGGCCCGATGTGCGGGGTCAGCGACCCGGGCGCGGTACTCACCGCCAGCGCCCGCTGCGACGAGCTCGGCATCGACACGATCTCAGCGGGCGGCACGATCGCGTGGGCGATGGAGTGCGCGCAGCGCGGCCTGATCGACGCGCCCTGGCTCAGCTTCGGCGACCCGGCCGCCTTGCTTCGTGCCCTCGACGAGATCGGCACCCGCGATACCCCGCTCGGGTTCCTGCTCGGCGAAGGATCACGACAGGCATCCCTGACCGTCGGGGGCGGATCGGCTTCCTTCGCCCCGCACGTCAAGGGCCTGGAGATGCCCGGGTACGAGCCGCGCACGCTGCACGCGATGGCCCTGGGCCTGGCGGTCAACGCGCGGGGCGCGGACCACAACCGGTCCGGCGCCTACGAGGCAGATCTGTCGGGTGAGCTGGACCGGCTCGACGGCGGCGACGCGCACGTGGCGGCGGCGATCGAGACCGAGGACCGGGCCGCGATCATGGACTCGCTGATCTTGTGCAAGTTCCTGCGCGGGGTGTTCACTGACCCGTTCCGGGAGTGGGCCGGGCTGCTGGCGCCGGTCACCGGCTGGGACGTCAGCGCCGGCGAGCTGCACGCGACGGCCCGCCGGATCGTGCTGGCCAAGCGGGTCTATAACATCCGCGAGGGCTGGCAGCCGTCCGACGACTGGCTGCCTGAACGACTGCTGAACGAGCCGGTTGTCCTGCCGTCCGGCCGGGTGGCCACCCTCACTGCTGACCGCCTGCGGGCAATGATCGGTGCTTACTACCAGAAGCGAGGACTTGATCATCAAGGGTTCCCGCGCCCGGGGACCGCAGCCGGCCCTGGCTTGGACTAGCGCGATACGGAAGCGGATACTGCCGCTATGGCTAGCTCTGCGCAGGGGGTCACCGGAACGGTGACGCTCACGATCGACGGACGTGAGGTCACTGCCGCCGACGGCACCACGATCTGGCGAGCGGCCAGCGACGCCGGCATCGACATCCCGGTGCTGTGCCACGACGAGCGTTACGATCCGGTGGGCGTCTGCCGGATGTGCGTGGTCGACGTGGGCGCTCCCGCGTTCGCTGCCTCCTGTGTCCGGGCCTGCGAGAACGGTATGCAGGTCACGACAAGCACGCCGGAGCTCGAGCGCAGCCGCGCGATGCTCACCAAGCTGCTGATCAGCGATCAGCCACCACCCGAGCGTGACCCGAAGCAGACGACGACCGGCGACAACGAACTGCTCGCCCTGGCTGAGCGGTTCGGGATCACCGGGGACGGCAGCGCCCTTCCTGCGGCATCAGGCCGCGGCGCCGACCTGTCCAGCCCGGTGATCGCCGTCGACCACGACGCCTGCATCCTGTGCGACCGCTGCGTGCGGGCGTGCGATGACATCCAGGGCAACGACGTGATCGGGCGCAGCGGCAAGGGCTACGGCACCCTTATCGCCTTCGACCTCCGCGACCCGATGGGGGCCTCGTCGTGCGTGTCCTGCGGCGAGTGCGTGGCCGCGTGCCCAACCGGTGCGCTGACCAACAAGCCGATCCGTGACATCCCGATCCGGCCGCGCAGCGAGCTGGACGCGGTGGACACCGTCTGCCCGTACTGCGGCGTCGGGTGCGCCCTCACCTACTACGTCGACCGCGACAAGGAGGCGATCGCGTACGCGGAGGGCCGGGAGCAGCCCGGCTCGCAGGGGCGGCTGTGCGTGAAGGGCCGCTACGGCTGGGACTACGCGGCCTCGCCGCAGCGGCTGACAGTGCCGCTGATCCGGCTGGAGACGTCGTACCCGAAGGGCCCGCTGTCCGCCGACGTCCGCGGCGACATGGCCACGGGCGGCGAGACCAGCGACCACGGGACGACCGCGAACGGTGACCCGGGCCAGAAGCGCAAGGGCGGCAAGCGCGGCCGCAGGCCCGGCGGCCTGGTCGACTACGCCGAGGTGCTGCCGCACTTCCGCGAGGCGACCTGGGAGGAGGCCCTCGGCCTCGTCGCGCGGCGGCTGAGCGAGATCCACGCCGACGGCGGCCCGGGCGCCATCGCCGGGTTCGGCTCGGCGAAATGCTCCAACGAGGAGGCCTACCTCTTCCAGAAGCTGATCCGCACCGGGTTCCACACCAACAACGTGGACCACTGCACCCGCCTGTGCCACGCATCCAGCGTGGCGGCGCTGTTCGAGGGAATCGGGTCCGGCGCGGTCTCCACCACCTACGGGGATATCAGGAACGCCGGGGTCGCGATCGTCACCGGCAGCAACTCCACCGCGAACCACCCGGTGGCCTCCAGTTTCTTCAAGCAGGCTCGCCGCAACGGCACGACGATCATCTACGTGGACCCGCGCGCCGACAAGATGGCCGACCACGCGGACATCTACTGCCAGCTCAAGCCCGGCACCGACGTGGCCTTCTACAACGGCATCATGCACGAGATCATCCGGCTCGGGCTGACCGACGATGAGTACATCAGGACCCGGACGTCCAACTTCGAGAACCTGAAGAAGACCGTCGAGGACTACCCGCCGGAGCGGGCCGAGCAGATCAGCGGTGTTCCCGCCGACACGATCAGGCAGGTCGCGCAGGCCTGGGGCAGCGCCGGGCCCGGCATCATCTTCTGGGGCATGGGGATCTCCCAGCACACGACCGGCACCGACAACGCCCGCTGCCTGATCGCGCTGTGCGCGATCACCGGGAACATCGGCAAGCCAGGCAGCGGCCTGCATCCGCTGCGCGGGCAGAACAACGTGCAGGGCGCCTCGGACATGGGCCTGATCCCGATGTTCTACCCGGATTACCAGAAGGCCGACGATCCCGCCGTCAGGAGCAGGTTCGAGCAGGCCTGGGGGAGCACGGACCTGGATCCGGTGCGAGGCCTGACCGTCACCGAGATCATCGGCTCGGCGCTCAAGGGCGGCGTGCGCGGTATGTACATGCTCGGCGAGAACCCGTTCCTATCCGACCCGAACATCAACAAGGTCCGTAAGGCCCTGTCCAAGCTCGACTTCCTGGTCGTGCAGGACATCTTCCTCACCGAGACGGCCGAGTTCGCCGACGTGATCTTGCCGGCGTCCTCCTACCTGGAGAAGGACGGCACCTTCACCAATACGGACCGCCGCGTGCAGCTCGGGCGCAAGGTGCTGGATCCCCCCGGCCAGGCCCGGGTGGACTGGGAAGTGGTGCAGGACATCGCGAACCTGATCGGCCTGGGCTGGCACTACGAGACAGCGCGGGACATCTTCGACGAGATGGTCACGCTCGTCCCCAGCTACCAGAACCTCAGCTACGACAACCTCGGCCCGCACGGCAAGCTGTACCCGAACCCGGATCCGGCCCGCAGCGACGGCACCGTGGTGATGTTCACCGAGAAGTTCAACACCGACGACGGCCTCGCTCACCTCGTGCCTGCCGAATGGCTGCCCGCAAAGGAACTGCCCGACGAGCAGTACCCGTATGTGCTGAACACGGGACGGATGCTGGAGCACTGGCACACCGGCTCGATGACCCGCCGGTCCTACGCCCTCGACGCGATCGCCCCCAGCGCCCTCGTCTTCCTCCACCCGGACGACGCTAAGGAACTCGGCCTGGAAGAAGGCGACATGGCCCGGGTCAGCTCCCGCCGCGGCACCATCGAACTGGCGACGAAGGTCTCCCACCGGGAATCCAGGGGCAACTGCTTCATCCCGTTCCACTTCCGGGAGGCGGCCGCGAACCTGCTGACGATCGACGAGATCGACCCGTTCGGGAAGATCCCCGAATTCAAGTTCTGCGCCGTCAGGATCGAGCGGGCGGATGGCTGACGCCCCGGCCCGCGTCCCCGGCGTCGAGGCCAGGGCAGGCAAGTTTCCCGGCCCGAGCCTCATCCCGGCGCTGAACGCCATCCAGGAGCGGGTCGGCTGGCTGCCCCGCGAGGAACTGGTTTCGCTGTCCCGCGACGTGCGCCGGCCGCTGTACGAGATCGAGGGGCTCGTCTCGTTCTACCCGCACTTCCGCACCGAGCCGCCGAAGAAGACCGAGATCCGCGTCTGCCATGACCTGTCCTGCTGGCTGCGCGGCGCCGATGCGCGCATCGGCGCGATCAGGGAAAAGCACGGAGCGAACGCCGACGCCGAGATCGTGGCGGGATCCTGCCTCGGCCGCTGCGACATCGCCCCCGCGGGCTCCGTCAACGAGCAGCCGCTGCCTCTGGATGCGATCCTGGAGCACTCTCCCGGGTCGGCCGTCGGCACGGTCCGGACGGCGGCTGAGCCCCCTGCGCGGTGGCCCAACGACCCCTACCCCGCGGCCGCCGATCGGTACGCCGTCCTGCGCGACGTGCTCGCGGGGCGGCTGGATACCGAGCGCCTCATCAGCGAGATCACGGATGCCGGCCTGCGCGGGATGGGCGGCGCGGGCTTCCCGGCCGGCCGTAAGTGGAGCCTGGTCGCGGCGCAGGAGGCGGCACCGAAGTACGTGATCTGCAACGCAGATGAGTCCGAGCCGGGCACATTCAAGGACCGGGAGATCCTGGCCTCCCAGCCGCACCTGATCCTGGAGGGCATGCTTCTCGGCATGCTCGCGGTCGGCGCCGGGGAAGGCTGGGTGTTCATCAGGCACGAGTACGGCCCGGAAGAGCAGGTCATCCGCCGTGAGATCGAGAACCTGCGCGAGGCCGGGCTCATCGGCCCGGACGCGGCCGGCCCCGGCAGGCCGCTGACCGTCGAGATCTTCACCTCGCCGGGCGGCTACATCCTGGGCGAGGAGTCCGCGCTGATCGAGTGCATGGAAGGGCACCGCGGCGAGCCACGGAACAAGCCGCCGTTTCCCGGTGTCCATGGCCTGCACGGCAAGCCGACGCTGATGAACTCGGTCGAGACGTTCGCGCACGTCCCGGTCATCGCACGCAACGGCGCCGGCTGGTGGCGGGCCCAGGGCAAGGGCGACCACGCCGGGCTGAAGTTCTTCGCCGTCTCCGGCCACGTGGCGCGCCCGGGCGTGTACTGCGTCCCGATGGGCACCACCGTCCGTGAACTGCTCGACCTGGCCGGCGGGGTTGACGGCGGCAGGCCGCTCGGCGCCATCCAGCCCGGCGGTGCGTCGTCCAACTTCCTCGGGCCCGGCCAGGTGGACGTGGAACTGGACTTCGGCACGCTGCAGGCCGCCGGATCCATGCTCGGCTCCGGCGCGATCGTCGTCATGGCCGAGGGCACCGACCTGCTCGCCGCTGCCGTCAACGTTCTCCGCTTCTTCCGCGACGAATCGTGCGGCAAGTGCGTGCCGTGCCGGGTCGGCTCCGCCAAGGCGCACGTCATTCTCGACGGCCTGCTCAGCACGGGCGGCGGCCCCGCCGAGGTAGACGGCGACGTGCGCGACCTCGCCGAGGTGATGCGCCGTACCTCGATCTGCGGGCTCGGCCAGGTCGCCCTCGGCCCGGTCATGAGCGTGCTGCGCCTCGCCGGGGATGGCCGCGCCGGGGGCCATGGCTGACGCGACGGGGCGGGAGTTCTTCACCACCCGGACGGTCGCCGACGCCGTCGCCGGTTTCCGCCCCCGGCGGCGCACCGGTACCGAGACCGTGCCGCTGGCCGCGGCGCTGCGCCGGGTCCCGGCCGGGCCGGTCACCGCACCGCATCCGCTGCCCGGGTTCGCCCGCTCCACCGTTGACGGGTACGCCGTCCGCGCCGCCGACACCTACGGCGTATCGGAGGGCCTCCCCGGCTACCTCACCGTCACCGGCGCGGTCCGGATGGGCGCCGAGCCGGATACGGCCGTCGTGCCGGGTACGGCCGTTGCCATGCCGACCGGCGGCGTCATCCCGCCCGGCGCGGACGCGGTCGTGATGGTCGAGTACACCGCCGAGGCGATGCCCGGCACGATCGAGGTGGTCCGCCCGGTCGCTCCCGGTGAGGGCATCGTGCGGGCCGATGAGGACGCCGCCCCCGGCGCTGAGATCGTTCCCGGCGGCCGGCCGCTCCGGCCCCAGGACCTCGGCATGCTCGCCGCGGCCGGGGTGACGTCCGTCGCCGTGCACGGCAAGCCGGTCGTGACAATCTTCTCCACCGGGGACGAGGTGGTCCCGCCAGGGACAGCGGAACTGAAGCCGGGCCAGGTACGCGACGCGACGGCCACGGCGCTCGCCGCGCTGGTCGCAGACGCGGGCGGCGAGCCCGCCTTCGGCGGCATCGTGCCCGATGACCCGGGGGTCCTGGAAGAAGCGCTGCGCGGCGCGCTGCCCGCCAGTGACCTGCTGGTGATCTCCGCCGGATCCTCGGTCGGCGCCAGGGACGAAACCGCGATCGCCGTCGCCCGCCTCGGCCCGCCGGGCATCTGGTGCCACGGCCTGGCTATCAAGCCCGGCAAGCCCACGCTGCTGGCCGAGTGCGGCGGCGTGCCGGTGATCGGGCTGCCCGGCAACCCGCGCTCGGCGCTGGTGGTGTTCCGCCTGGTCGGGATGCCAGTGGTCCGCCTTGTCGGCGGCTGCCTGGCGCCGCCCCCTGAACCCTCGACGCGGGCCCGGCTGTCGCGGGATCTGGCGTCCGCGACCGGACGGCTCGATATCGTGCAGGTGCGGGTGGATGCGGGGGTGGCGGCACCGGTCTTCGGGCTGTCGGCGCTCTTGTCCGTGCTGACGGAGGCCGACGGCTACATCGTGATTCCCGAGGAGGCGACCGGGCTGGACGCGGGCAGCGAAGTGGACGTCATCCTGTATGCCTGATAAGCCGGCGAACAGCCCGTTCCTGCGCGACGTTCCGGCCGCGCAGGCCCTGGACGCCTGGCGCGCCGCCCGCGCCGCCGCCCGGTGCCCGGAGCGGCTGCCGGCCGTCACCGTACCCGTCACTGAGGCTGCCGGGCTGGTGACCGCCGCGCCGGTGTGGGCCGTCCGCTCGTCTCCGCCGTTCGACGCCGCCGGGATGGACGGCATCGCGGTCTCTTCGGCCGGCACGGCAGGCGCAAGCGAGACCACCCCGCTCTGGCTCCGCCGCGACGAGTACGACGTCGTGGACACGGGTGACCCGATGCCCGACGGCCGCGATGCCGTCGTGATGCGTGAGCACGTCCACTACGACGACGCCGGCCGCGCCGAATTGCGCGCCGCCGTTGCCCCGTATCAGCACGTCCGGTCGATCGGCGAGGACGTGAGCGCAGGTGAGCTGCTGCTTCCGGGGGGACACCGGCTCCGCGCCGCCGACCTGGCCGCTGCGGCGGCCGCGGGAGTAATACACCTGCCGGTGCGGAAGAAGGCTCTCGTTCTCATCCTCCCGACCGGGGATGAGGTGCGGCCGATCGGGACGGAGACCGGGCCAGGGGAAATCCTCGACACCAACTCGCTCATGCTCGCCGAGCAGGTGCGGGAGGCCGGCGGTGAGGCACGGTGCCTGCCGATCGAGCCCGACGACCCAGAGCGGATCGCCGCCGTCGTCCGGGACGCCGCGGCCGAATGTGACCTGCTGATAGTGATCGCCGGGTCGAGCGCGGGCCGGGACGACTACACGGCACGGGTGGTCGCGTCCGCCGGGACACTGGCCGTGCACGGGGTGGCCGTGCGGCCGGGGCATCCGGTCGTGCTCGGCGTCGTCGGGCAGACTCCGGTGCTCGGCGCGCCCGGCTACCCGGTGTCGGCGGCACTCACGTTCGACATCTTCGCGGCCCCGCTGCTGGCGGAGCTCACCGGTGCGCCGCCGCGGCAGCGGCCGCGTGCCTCGGCCCGGCTGGCGCGCAAGCTCGCGTCACCGCTCGGCATGGACGACTGGATCCGGGTCCGCCTCGGATCCGTCAGCGGGACCCTGGTGGCGACCCCGCTGCCGCGCGGTGCCGGGGTACTGACGTCGCTGGTCCGCGCCGACGGGCTGCTCGTCGTGCCGGCCGGCCTGGAAGGGCACCACGCCGGCACCTCGGTGGCGATCGACCTGCTGCGCGGGCTCGACGAGATCAGGCGCACGATCGTCGCGATCGGCTCGCATGACATGGTGCTCGACCTGGCTTCCTCATTCCTGCGCGCCGACGACCCGATGCTGACGCTCGCGTCGTCCAACGTCGGGTCCCTCGGCGGGCTCGTCGCCCTGCGCGATGGCCTCTGCCACATCGCCGGGTCGCACCTGCTCGACCCGTCCTCTGGTGAGTACACGCTGCCGTACGTGGACCGGGTCTTCGGGACCGCCGCCGGTGACGTCGCGGTGATCCGGCTGGTGCACCGGTCGCAGGGGCTGATCGTCGCCGCCGGGAACCCGCTGGGCGTCTCCGGCCTGGCTGATGTCTGCCGTCCCGGCGTCCGGTACGTCAACCGGCAGCGCGGCGCGGGCACGCGGGTGCTCCTCGACGTCATGCTCGGGCAGCAGGACCTCGCAGCCACCTCGATCGACGGGTACGCGCGGGAGGAGCCGACGCACCTGGCGGTCGCCGCGGCGATTGCCTCGGGCCGGGCCGACGCAGGCCTGGGGATCATGGCGGCTGCGCAGCCGTTCGGGCTCGGCTTCGTGCCCCTGGCCACGGAACCCTATGACCTGGCCATCGCGCCGGGCGCGCTGGAGTCGCCGCAGCTCGCGCCGTTGTGGGAGCTGCTGCGCTCGGATCGCTTCAAGGCCTCGGTGGAGGAACTCGGCGGCTACTCCACCAGGGAAATGGGCCATCGAGTGCGCTGACGCTGGCGCAGACGCGGTGCGGTCCGCAGACGCCTGGGGGCGTGTCCCGTAAAAGGACACGCCCCCGGCGCTAGCGGGCCTGCTGGCTACAGGCCGCAGGTGACGTAGAACTCCTCCCACGCCCCGACCCGGGTGGCGTCGGTGTGCAGGGTGTCCCCGCTGCTCAGCCCACCGCCGTTGACCGCGGTCAGGTAGTGGCCATCACCGACCTGGATGTCGAACCAGCCGTAGCCCAGCGAGTTGAACTGGAACTTCTCCCAGCCCTGCAGCCAGGTGGCGTTGGAATGGATGACGTCGGTGGTCCGGCCGCCGTCACCCACCGCGGTCAGGTAGTACCCGGCCGAGGTGCGCAGGCCGTAGTGGATGACCGGGGAACCGTCGCCTGAGTCGATGAGCGTGAACTTCTCCCACGCCCCGACCCTGGTCGCGTTGGTATGGATCACGTCGGTGGTGCGTCCTCCGCCACCCACCGCGGTCAGGTAGTGCCCGTCGACGGTCTGAATCGAGCAGGTCTGCGGACCTACCGTGGGGTTGCCGGCCGGCTGCGCGGTGCTGGCCGAAGCCGCCCCGGCCAGGCCCAGCGTGGCCATGCCCATCGCCGCAACGGCGATCCCGGCGGCCCGGCTGAGCTTGGTCTTGACGTTCATGATGTCTCCCTGTTCGGTGCTGGCCCCCGTCAGCGCGATGGTCCTCGCGCCCGGCAGCGTGGTTCCCCTCGCTGCACAGCAGGAAGATTGCGTCACACCGGCCACGGCCCTCAAGGGAAGGCCTCCCCAGGCCCGGTGCCTGACGGCCGTGGAGGACAGTCTCATCGGGCCTTTCGTCATGGTCGCCTGCAGCACGAACGGCCAGAACCGGCCTTGCCGTGCGCGCGAGTGTGTTCTAATATCCGCACATCCGAGCGAGAACGAAAGCAAGGGGAGTGACGATGAGGGCTCGGACCGGGACGCTGTCCCGGGCCGGTTCGCGTCACGCCCGCAGACGCACGTGAGCCGGTGGAGGGCTGATGGCCGCGATCCCCGATGAGGCCACCGTCGCCCGGGATGCCAATCGCCGCATCCGCCGTTCCGGCAACCTCGCTGGCTGGGCGTTCGCGGGCCCGTCCGTGTTCATCGTGCTTGGCCTGTCCTTCATCCCGATGTTCTGGGCGGGTTATCTGTCACTCACGAACTCGGATCTGGTGTCGGGTGGCCACTTCATCGGGTTCGCGAACTATGCCGCCCTCCGCTCGGATCCAATGCTTCGCCAGGCGTTCACGAACACGCTTCTCCTCGCCGTCCTGTACCTGCCGATCGGCCTCGCGGCCGGCCTTGGCGTGGCGATCATGCTGAACCAGAAGATCAAGCTCATCGGCTTCTACCGAACCTGCTTCCTCGTGCCGTTCGTCGCGTCGGCGGCCGCCGAGGGCTTGCTGTTCGGGTTCATCTTCGATCCCGACTTCGGGATTGTGAACGCCGGGCTGAATGCGGTGGGGCTGCCACGCCAGGGCTTTCTCCAGGATCCTTCCGAGGCCCTGGTCGTGCTGGCGATCGTGTATTTCTGGACCCAATTCGGCTTCAATATCGTGATCTACCTCGCGGCGCTCCAGGACATCCCCAAGGAGGTACTCGAGGCGGCGTCGATCGATGGCGCGGGCAAATGGTCCACGTTCTGGCACGTCGTCGTGCCGACCATCCGGCCCGTCACGATTTTCCTCCTGGTGTGGGGCCTCATCGACGTGTTCCAGTTCTTCGATCTCGTCTATACGACCACGAAGGGAGGACCTCTTAACTCCACGCTGACGCTCGTGTATTACATCTGGGAACTGGCGTTCAACTTCTTTACCGCGGGCTATGGCGCAGCCGTTGCGTACGTCCTCTTCTTCACCAGCCTGATCGTGACGATCGCCGCGCTCGTCTACGGACGCAGAAACAGGGTGGCGCTGTGACCAGTGAGCAGGCCCTGCAGCCCGTGCCCGACATCGACATCGCGCTGCACCGTGCCCGGATCAAGGAGGCCGAGCAGCGGATGCGCCGGAGCGGCTGGCGGCGCCGCATGCCGCAGCGAGGGCACCTCATCCTGATGCCCTTGTCGATCATCATGGTCCTGCCGTTCGTCTGGATGGTCCTCACGTCGTTCATGACGAACAGCGAGATCAACCGCATTCCCCCGACGATCCTGCCGCACCACCTGTACACCGGGGGCTACTCGTCCGTCCTCGCCAGCTCAGACTTCCCTTACTGGTTCCTGAACAGCCTGATCGTCTCCGGCACGGCCGTCCTCGCTCAGCTGGTCCTGTGCAGCATGGCCGGCTACGCGTTCGCGCGCATTCAGTTCCGGGGGTCAACCGTGATGCTGATCCTGCTGCTCGCGACGGCGCTCATTCCGTTCCAGCTCACAGTGATCCCCACCTTCCTGATCTTCCATAAACTGGGGCTGATCAACACGCTCGGGGCGCTCATCGTGCCGCAGCTGACATCCGCGCTGGGCATCTATCTCATGTACTCGTTCTTCCAGTCGTTCCCCCGGGAGCTCGAGGAGGCCGGGCGCATCGACGGCTGCAGCCGTCTGCAGGTTTTCTGGAAGATCGTGCTGCCGCTCGCGAGACCGGCCCTGGCCGCCCTCGGAATCATTACGTTCATCTACGCGTGGAACGATCTCTTCTGGCCGCTGATCGCGATTACGTCGAGTCATACGTTCACGGTGCAGGTGGGCCTGACGACATTCCAGGGCGAACACGAAACCCAGTGGCCGTCCGTGATGGCCGGCACCGTGCTGACGACAGCGCCGGTACTGCTGGTGTTCCTGGTCGGCCAGCGCCGGTTCGTTCAGGCGATCACCGGGGCGGTCAAGGGATGACCGGCGGGCTCAGCTAGCACGAATCCCCTCCGGGATCAGCTGGCCGTGGGCGTCGATCAGCTCGTCGCACACCTGCACGATCTCGTC
>Ga0207693_10003048_pt1 | contig 14473 bp, 9 predicted proteins | sample LARL81metaG_FD_184347 | JGI IMG/M metagenome (GOLD analysis project Ga0207693, IMG submission 184347) | Corn, switchgrass and miscanthus rhizosphere microbial communities from Kellogg Biological Station, Michigan, USA - LAR L8-1 metaG... | ecosystem: Host-associated > Plants > Roots >...
GAGTTCGTCCTCGAGGGAATGCCGATGACGAAGGGCAGCCGTAATGAAGAAAAGTGTGCACCGCCGATTGCGGCGCGCTCGGCGTCGGCCTCGGCGGCGGCGACGCGTCGGATTGTGCCAAGGTAAACCCGCGAGGGAATGACTTGGGCTGCGTTCCTGATCAGCGGCGGTCGAAGAAGCCGCTGCGCGCCACCGCATCGCCCTCCTCGGACATCCGAGTCCCGCCGACAACAGCGGCAGGAATCGGCTCTGCTTGCTGAGAATGCTTCGCCAACAACGGTTTACAAAGTCGTCGTCCCGATCGGCGATGCTCACGTCCTGATCGACTCCGCCGCACACGCTCTGCAATCGCGTAGGCAGCCGCCACGGTGCTACTCGAGGGTGCAATGGGCGTGACGGACCCGGCAGCGATTCGGAGTCCGTCGACGCCGTGCAGTCGCAGTTGGTTGACGACCGAGATTTCCACATCCGCCGCAGTACGCGGGAGCAGCCGACGACGCCAACTCTGGCGTGGACCATGACTTTGGGCAGCCAAAAGATACGCCGTGTGCCTTTGAGCCCCAATGGCGCCCACGCGAATCGCTTGATATCCCAGCTTGTTTCTGCGAAGTGTCCGTCGGGCGACCTCCCCCCTATCGCCAAGAGGCGTGTACGGTTTTTCTTCTTCGTCAGCTGCAGCGCTGCGACGCGTCCGCCCAATCCGCTTCCGATGACCAGCATGTCGTAGTCCTCGTCGTGGGCGCCATCTCGCTTTGTCATGTGAATATAAGTCCGTTCATGGTGATTGGTGAGGCTCTGCGTGTTACACGTCGCCACGCCGTTTGCGTTCTTGACTGGTGGGCCGTGATCCCGAGTGCCGGACATCGTGCGAAGCCCGCTCCTTGCGTGCCAATCACGTCGGCGATGACGCACTAGTCTTAGTGCCCAGGCTCGACCACGGCGTGGTCGCACCCACAGCTTTGCGGCGTAAATGCAATGACAGGAACATATCTTGATTGGGTGGCCGCGGCCTGCCCGTACTTGGCGTATGGCCCGGGGCAGCTTTTAACGCGATGAAGCAGACGGTCGCGTTCGGCATCGTAGATCTCCTCGGCTATAAAGCACCCGCGGATGCCCACCCCGTACAACGTCACGTGCGGATTCGCTTTAACGTTGTGGTACCAAGCTGGATTTCGGTATTCACCGAAGTTCGAGGCGATGAGGATGACGCGCCCTCGATCGGTGAAGAACACCAGCGCACTCGTGCGGGTCCTGCCGGACTTGGCGCCGACGTGCGTCATAACGACGGCGGGGAACGGCCAAACGGAGGAAACTCGCCCCCGCGTGAGCCGGAGCAGAGTCGGATCGATGCGGGCACCGAAGTCACCGACGAACCGACGACCCGGTGGCGAGACAGCCACCCGACTGACGATCCGATGGGCAATTGAGCGCCCGGGAGCCACGACGGGGACGGACATGGACCGTTAAGCTCCTTTCGTTTCGATTGAATGGCACAGGGTTTCGGGTGCCGATCGCGCCGACGCCTTGATCACGGCGCCGCCCTCAGCAGAAGCTTCCGACGCAACCACTTCCCCATTTCCGTGATGGAGTCATCAACCTCGGGCACACGGCCGGCGCCCATGATGAACGAGTGCTGACCGCGCTGAACGGGCCGCAAACATTGATCGTTGCCAGCCGCTTCCGACAGCAGCGCGAAATGCACCGCCTCATCCGCGAGCAACTCGTCAGTGCCGTAGAAGACTGCAATCGGGGGAAGGCCGCTTAGGTCCGCTTCAGCAGGTTCACCCGCGGATCGGTCCACTGCACGCCCGTTCCATCGAGCCAGCAGGAACGGAAGAATTCCAGCAACCCACGCGTCAGCACCATGTCCACGCTGGCATTGGTGTCGATGGAACCGCTTGAGAGCGTCAGGTCGCACCAGGGCGAGATGGACAGAACCGCGCCGGGCAGCGCGGCCCCCCTGTCGCGCAACCGTATCGCCAGGCCGATAGCGAGGTTGCCGCCGATTGAGTGCCCGACGCTGGCGATGTTCTCGGGTCGGTAGCCCTGGCCAAGCAGCCAATCGTAGGCTTTCTCCACGTCTTCGATCTGTGCAGGGAACTTGTGCTCCGGCGAACGCCGGTAGTTGATCACCAGCGATCGCATACCGGCGGCTTTGGCGATATGGGCGGCAGGTTTCCGGTCGCAGTGCATCGATGTGAGGACGCTGCCACCCATGTGGTTTGTGCAGCAGAACGGTGCGGGCCTCGCTATCGGTGGGAATACACCAGAGGGCCTCGACCCCGCCGGCGTCGACTTCTGCATAAGTGACACCTTCGGGTTCTTTCGCCGCGATGTGTGCCGTCTCGACGATGTCCCGGATGGTGGCGAGGTCGAGATGCGGATCCGACAATCGGTCGCGCATAGCGGCGCAGAACTTTGAAAAGTCTCTAGATTCGTTGCTTGTCACGGGGTCACCTTTCGGTTCTGCACCGGCCCTAGTGGCCGACGTAGAAAATGGCTGCGCCAGAAGGACGCAGTGTTACTAAGTACCGGCTTCAGCTGGTCGCTGCACGCTGCGATGACTTGTGCGGCATTTCCATCTCGCGACCATCGAAGAGGCCACTACGCCACGCTGCGTCGTCCTCCTCAGACACTCCAAGACTTCCGACAACAACAGCAGCAGGAGCTGGCTGTTCTTGATGAAATCTTGTTGTCCATAACGGTTTACAAAGCCGTGGCGGCGTTCGACGGTGATGGTCCTATCGACCCGCCAGTGCGCCGCATTCGCCGGACTCCGGCAAGAGCTCGAAGGAGGCCAGCGCCGCCCCATGTTTATCGACAGCACCTGTACCTGCATCCCGAGGACATGCAGTTCGATCACTCGTATACCTGGACCCGAAACAGCGGAGGACCAGAAGCGACAGTATCGGCTACGCGCTGCCATCCGTCGGTCGCTGCCGGGATCGGGGTCACTCATGTCGGTCCTCCTCGTGGGGCTATCCGCCTTTTCGGACGAATTTTGATGTCTTGCAATTACTCTCACCTTGTTGTCCGCTCGGTTGGCGCGCCGACGAGCGCCGTCAGGCCGGTGCGGGCGGACTCAGCTCAATAGGCTCAGCTGCCGTAGGTCATTGGCGTACTTGGCGATCAGCTCCGCCGAGATGTGCGGGATGTCGTCGGGACCGGCTCTGACCGCGAGCACCTCAGAGTGGAACGCGTCGGTTGGTGCTGCCGCGCCGCGGATCGGCTTGTGCGGCTTGGAGAAGGCGTGCAGCAGAGGCAGGACCGACTGCTGACGCTGCGCTTCGGGCAGACCCGTTAGTGCGGCCTGGAACCGACTCAGCCATTCGTCATAGTCGTCGACGCGCCGGATGTTGTTACCGGCCTGGTTCAACCAATCCACGAACACATCGAGTGAAACACCGTCGTCGTGAGGGTTCAGCACGTCGAAGGAGCGGTAACCCGCGGTGACCCGGGTGCCGATCATGGTGATCGCCGCGGCGATGAAATCGACCGGCAGGCCGTCGAAGTGTGCCCACGCCCGGCAGCCGACACCATCGCTTTCGTAGAATGAATGGGGCGCAATGCCGGTCACCAGGAGGCTGAAGATCAGCCGGGTGAACATGTCAGACACATTGAGCTGCCCGCGGTATCGGGTGTGCGCCAGGATCATGTCAGACCGGAACACCGCTACCGGCACTCCACACAGGTCGTTGGCTTGCCTCAGCAGGACCTCCCCGGCCCACTTGCTATTGGCGTAGCCGTTCGCGTAATCGTCATTGATCGGGCGGATGGGGCTGACCCGGCGGATATCGCCGTCCTCTTCGAACTGGCCGGGGGCACCGTCCGCGCCACCGCGATGGTGGACAGATAGGTGACCGGCTTGATTCGAGTAGTGATGGCCAGCCGGATGAGCTCCGCGGTCCCAACGACATTCGGGCCGAACAACTGGCCGTAAGGCAGCACGTGGTTGACCAGTGCGGCACCGTGCACGATCAGATCTACACTGTCGGCCAGCCTCTGCCAGGTCTCCACGTCCATGCCGAGATCCTGATCGCCGATATCACCAGGTATCACCTCGAGGTGATTGGCCGCCAGCATCAGGAATCGGCTGAGCAATGCGGCATCACCGCTGTCGAACGCATCCTCGATTCGCGATCTGGCCTCGTCGGCGTCGCGGCCGCGCACGATCACGATTAGCTTGCCGCCTCGGCGGGATAGCCGCTCCAGCCACTCCAGGGTCAGGAAGCGACCCAGCCAGCCGTTCGCGCCTGTCAGCAGGACAGTGTGCGGCGCATGTACACCGGTGAAACGCGGCAATGACTTTGCGGCCGACAAAGTCTGGGCATCGATGAACTTGTCCAACGTCAACTCGCCGGCAACAACCACGGTCGGATTCGGGCCGTGAACGCAAGCCATGGTCGGACGCTGGGCACCCGTCCTGCGCTGTGCCTCGATATAGGCCGCGAGTCCTCCGACGCTATTGGCCGGGCTGAGGATCACGCCGACCGGCACGTGGACCCCCAAGATGTCTGTGAGCAAGGTAGACAATGTCAACGCCGACAACGAATCTCCGCCAAGGTCAGTGAAATGGGCATCGGTGTCGGCACACGTATTGCCGAAAAGAGCGCGGATGGCGCGGGTAAGCGTCTCCGCTACAGGTCGATCGGCCGCCGTCTCACGCAGCGCCCGTACCTCGTTGACCTGGGCGACCGCGGTTTCGGTGTATATCTGCTCGAGCCGCTCGCCGTAACGCTCCGTGAGCCGGGGCCGCAGCAGCTTTCCCACACCGGACAACAATCCGTTCTCCTCGGTGAACGGTTCCGTCGCGATCACGAAGTCGACTGGCATTTCGTAGGACTGCAACTGTGCCGCCGCGGCGCACTGTTTCAGCGACTTGTGCAGCGCCGTCTTCATTCCGTCCATGTCGTCGCCGAACTCGTTGAGTGCATCGAGGGTCGGCACGACGACCGCGAGCAGGTTTGACCGTTCGCTGTTGCCGTGCACGAAGATCTGCCGAACTAGTGGTGCTGCCCTGTACACGCCCTCCAGGCTCGTCGTAGCGACGAACTCGCCGTTGGCGAGCTTGAGCACATTGTTGCGGCGATCGACATAGACCAGGTGATCGGGCTGGATCTCGGCCATCACGTCACCGGTTCGGTAATACCCGTCCGCGTCGAACATCGCGGCGGTGAGCTCTGGGCGCTTGTAGTAGCCCGGCGTCGTCGTGTCGGCTTTGACCAGTAACTCCCCGCGCGGATAGGGCCGGTCGGTGCGGAAGTAACCGAGTTCGGGAACGTCGATCAGCTTGTAGTACTGCACCCGCTTGCGGTTGATCACACCATCCATGCTGACCAGTCCGGTCTCGGTCAGCCCGTAGCCGTCGACGATGTGGACGTCGAGCGCCGAGTCCACAAAAGCCTTCATCTGCGCGGCAAGTGGGGCAGTGCCGATGGCGCCACCGAGCACCCGGCCGCCCACCCGCTCCCTTAACTCGGCGGCGGCGTCCTTTACGGCGTCTGTCGGGTCTGCGCCGTCGGCGATCCTTCGATCGATCCCGATGCGATTGTGCTGGAACAGCATGTCCACCACACGCGGAACCAAAACCATCTGAGTGGGCCGCACCAGTGCCCAATCGTCAAACAGCGTCGACAAATCGGACTTGGGTACGAAGTAGCTGGTACCCCCGGCGATGAACGCCGAAGCCAAAGGTACCCTTCCACCGAGGTGGTTCATTGGCATGAAACTCACGTTGAAAGCAGGGACGCCAGGCGACAAGTAGAGGCCCGTCCAGTGCTTGGCCACCATCCCCTCGGTGTACATGGCACCTTTGGGCGCCCCCGTACTGCCTGACGTGTACAAGATCATCGCCAAGCGCTCATCGCTACCGTCGGTGTACGCCTGCTCGACCGGCAGTCGGCTGCCGCGCTCGACGACCTCGTCTACCGTGGTCACAACCACCGGCCCCGCCGCCTCGTGCAGGCGGGCACGAGCCCGCTCAAAGTTCTCGCGCTCCTCATCGACTTCGGGCTGGTAGTCGAACACCATCACCTGGCACACCGACGGACTGCTCAGCACGGACTCGACCGCTAGATCGAGATAGTCCGCGCTGACTGCCACGATCCTGGGTCCGCACTCCTGGATGATCGGCCGCAGTCGCGATACCGGAGCGTTGTGCTGGAGCGGTACCGTCACCAGTCCGAGGTAGGCGCACACCGTGTCGACGACCAAGTAGTCAGCGCTGGCGAATCCGATCGTCGCGACCACATCGCCGGCGGTCGCGGGATGAACGGGGTCGTGCCGCCAGGCGCGGGCAATCGCCCGCACCCGGTCCCAGAACTCGCGGTAGCTGATGGTGTCGAACTGGGGCAAGAGGCGTACCGATGTGCGGCCGGTCCCGGCATCGGTCACCAGCTCACGGGCACGTTGCCCAAGCGCGGGACGATCGGCATAACCCTCGACGAGCGTCTCAAACACTTCGGTCAAACGCAGACCGGGCGTGCAGGCTGCGTCGATGACCTCGGGAATGGGAGCTGCGGCGCGGAATTGCGCATCATTGTCAAACAACTCGGCCGCCCGGCGGCCTACCCGCTCCTGTTGGCTGTTGCGGAGCTCGGGGAGTAGCGTGTCATCCAGCGAGCCGCTGTCCATACCGTGTCTTCTTTCTTCTCTAATGCATTGCTGCAGTTATGTATTGGGGATATCGGCGTGGTCGGCCCATGTGCCGCACAGGCCGGCAGGTATTGACACGAGAGACCGGCGGTGCGCATGCATGCTTCCTGCTCATGTCATCGAGTCAATGCCGCGTTGCGCCGCGTGTCCAAGGCCTGTTCCATATGGCGCGATGCAGGTGACGCATCACGACTGCACAGCGGGCTACAAGGCCCGGGACCTAAATTGACTGCATGACTTCGGCATCGCAGGAGGTAGACCTCGACTTGCGGCTGATCGGATACTTCGTTGCGGTGGCCGACCACCAGCACTTCGGCCGCGCCGCGACCCAGCTGCGCGTCGCGCAGCCGTCGTTGAGCCGGCAGATCCGCCGCCTGGAGCAGCAGTTGGGCGCGCGCCTGTTCGACCGCACGCATCAACGCACCCAGCTCACCGAGGCCGGTGAGGTGTTCCTGCCTCTGGCTAAGGAGCTATTGCGCTCGGCCGCCCAAGCCGCCGCGCAGGCCCGGGGCGCCGCGCAGCCCAGCCGCATCGTCATCGGTTACACAACGAGTCTGATCATCACCCCGGTGGTGTGCGCGTTGCGTCGCGAGCACCCCGACGCCGACGTGCAAACCTTGCACCTGGACTGGAACCAAAAGCGTGATGCACTGCTCGACCACCGGGTGGACGCCGTGGTGGCCCGACTGCCATTTTCGACCGACCAGCTGCACGTCACGGTCCTCTACGCCGAGCCCCGGGTGGTGATCGTACCCCTCGACCATCGCCTCGCGGGCAGGCAATCGGTCACCATCGACGACATCGCCGACGAACCCATACCGAAATTGCGAGACTGTGACCCGGCCTGGAATGCCTTCTGGCGCATTGATCCTCGACCCGACGGGCGTCAGGCACCCGACGGTCCACTCTTCGACACCCTCGAGAACGGGTTAGAACTCGTCGCCGCCGGGCAAGCGGTTGCCGTCACGACCGTGTTTCACGAGGTCCTGCGCCCCGACATCACCGCCGTCCCGTTGGAAGGCGTCGAACCCAGTCACGTCGTTGTGGCGAGCCGCGCCGGGGACCGCAGTCGTCTGGTGGCGGCCTTTCGCAAACTCGCCGAGGTACACCTCACCGCCCCGGCGCGGAACTAGCGTCTCGAGCGGCCGGAACTAATGCTCCTACCAAATCGCCGTCCAGGCCGTGTGACATAGAAGGATTTTGTGGGGCATTGGGCACACGACGGGCATTCGGCACGCGTGTAGTCGCCGAGAAAACCAAACTTCTTCGTGGACTTTGATGGTGGGCGCGGACGGTATCGAACCGCCGACCGCTGGTGTGTAAATCCGAGCCAGACTGTCTACGGCGTTTCAGATAGTGCCTCAGCGTCTTGAAATGCCCAGCTCAGCGGGTGCTTCGTGTCCACTGTGTCCACGGTTTGTCGGCCTGTGTTTGCGCGTCTTGGCACACTCTTGGCACAACGGGGGTTTGGTCGTCAGGCGCTCGGTCGCGTTTTACCGGCGGACTTGCCTTTTCGATGCAAATCCGTTGTGCGCTAAGGGGATTCGAACCCCTGCGGTAACCTGCAGAAATACAGTTTGAGCTGCGGTGATTGGTATTTCGATGTGTTACGCGAGCCGTCCGTGTACTGGTGATATGCCTCCGCGTGTTACGCGACGTAACAGTGCTGGAGCACGTGTTCGCGCTCGTTAGGTGATGACTAGGCCGAGTGCGTAGCCACGCTTCCCGAGAAACGTAGGGGCAGATGGCAGCTGTTATCCCGGGGCAGCTTGCCGAGGCGTCTGCTCGACAGGCCGGCACGGGTGCGGTAACGGACCCACACGGCGGTCCGGCAGACATCCTCGGCACAAATTATCGATCAGGCCACTACTCAGTTCTGGCAGTCGACTACTAAGCCAGTTCTAGCAGTCGACTACTAAGCCTGGCAGGTTCCTAGCAGTCGACTCGATCCCCGCTGATTGCCGGTAAATCCGCTGTGCGAAGGGCTTACATTCGACGCGGGCCGACAGCTATTAGAGGAGGCCTGCCGTGAACCTCACACTTCGCTCCTTTGTCACCGCCGGGGTCGCCGTGACCGCCGCCAGCGCGATCGCCCTCGCCCCGGCCGCCAACGCCCACCCAGGCACAAGCGGCACCGGCCGCGACCACCACACCCACACCAGCGGCGCGGTCACCCCCACGGGCAAGCTCACCTCGACGGTCACGGCGCCGCGCAGCACCATCGCAACCTCGGGGCGCCCCACCCCCACGCCGCACCTGCCGACGGCTGCCGCCACCCCGGCGACCTCACCGCCGGATCCGGGCCTCAACTTCGGCTTCGCCGGCACCGGCAACACCAACCACGGCAAAAACGCCAACATCTTGGGCGTCAACCTCTACGGCATCGGCAACAACAAGACCGTCGCGAACAACACCGTCGCTAACAACAAGGGCCTGGGCATCAACTCCAATCCGGCGCAGACGACAGGGCAGGATCTGACCAACAATGTGCCCATCCTGGCGCTGACCCGGCGCCCGCTGATCGGCAACGACGCCGATCCGGCGAAGACGATAGGGCAGGATCTGCTCAGCCGGATCAATGCGCCCTTCCTGGTGCTGACCCAGCGCCCGCTGATCGGCAACGGCGCCAACGGGGCCCCGGGGACCGGGCAAAATGGCGCGCCGGGCGGGTGGCTGTTGGGCAACGGCGGTGCTGGCGGTTCCGGCGCGCCTGGCACCGGCCAGGCCGGCGGTAATGGCGGCGCTTCTGGGCTGCTGGGCTACGGCGGGGCCGGCGGGGCCGGCGGCTCGGGCACCGCGACCGTGTCCGGCGGGGCGGGCGGGGCCGGCGGTAATTCCGGCGACCCGCTGCTGGGCTACGGCGGGGCCGGCGGCGCGGGTGGATCCAACGCTGCCGGTGCCGGCGGGGCCGGCGGCCCAGGCGGCAATGGGGGCCTGCTGTTCAGCCACGGCGGTGCCGGCGGTGGCGGCGGATTCGGCCTCACCAACGGGGGCGCCGGCGGAGCTGGCGGGAGCGGCGGGCTGCTCAGCGGGCTAATCGGTGCCAGCGGCGGGAACGGCGGAGCCGGCGGGGACAGCCTCAGCGGCCCCGGGGGCGCTGGCGGGACCGGCGCCAACGCCGCCCTGTTTGGCCCCGGCGGGGCCGGCGGGGCCGGCGGATCCAGCCTGGCCAGTACCGGCGGGGCGGGCGGGGCTGGCGGCAATGGCGCCCTGCTGGTGGGCGACGGCGGCGCCGGGGGTGCCGGCGGAACCAGCCAAAATGGGGTCGGCGGGGTCGGCGGGACCGGCGGCAATGCCTTCCTGGCCAGCGACGGTGGCGCCGGCGGGACCGGCGGAGCCGGCGGCATCACCGGCGGGGCCGGCGGGGCCGGCGGCACTGCCCTCCTGTTTGGCCCCGGCGGGGCCGGCGGCGCCGGCGGGGCCAGCGACCTCGGCGCCGGCGGGACCGGCGGAACCGGCGGCAGGGCCGGCCTGGTGCTCAATGGCGGGGCCGGCGGAGCCGGCGGATCGAGCCTAAGCGGTCCCGGTGGTGCCGGCGGGGCCGGCGGCAATGGCGTGCTGGTCGGCAACGGCGGCAACGGAGGCAACGGCGGGACCGGCACGACGCTGGGTGCAACCGGCGCCGGTGGTATCAGCGGGCTACTGCTGGGTCTCGACGGCTTCAACGCTCCGGCAAGCACTTCGCCACTGCACAACCTGCAGCAGCAGGTGCTCATGGCCATCGACGCGCCCTTCCTGGCGCTGACCGGGCGCCCGCTGATCGGCAACGGTGCCAACGGGGCTCCGGGCACCGGGCAGCCCGGCGCGCCAGGCGGGTCGCTGCTCGGCGACGGCGGCGCCGGCGGCTCGGGTGGGCTGGGCCTTAACGGTGGCGCCGGCGGGGCTGGCGGGCTGCTCGGCGGGGCCGGCGCCGGCGGCGCCGGCGGAAACTCATCGACCGGCGACGGCGGGGAAGGCGGGGCCGGCGGGACCGCCGTGTTGGACCATGGCGGCGTCGGCGGCAACGGTGGGCTCACCACGGCAGTAGACGGAGTCGGCGGGGCCGGCGGGGCCGGCGGGCATAGCGGACTGATCGCCTACGGCGGGACTGGCGGGTCCGGCGGGGCCGCAACGGGCACCGGCGGCACTGGCGGGGCCGGCGGGACCGGCGGGACCGGCGGTCTGATCGGCGCGCTGATCCCCTCCACTGCTGGCCAAGGCGGACCCGGTGGGGTCGGCGGATACGGCGCCCTCACCGGGGGCGTCGGCGGGACCGGCGGGACCGGTGGTCTGCTCGGCGGGTCCGGCGGCGCCGGTGGAGCTGGTGGTATGGGCATAAGCGTCGGCGGCGCCGGCGGGGCTGCCGGCAATGCCGGCCCGCTGCTCGGCGCCGGCGGGGACGGCGGGGCCGGTGGATTCGGCACAACCGGCGGAGGCGCCGGCGGGACCGGCGGCGATGCGGTACTCATCGACAACGGCGGCGGGGCCGGCGGGGCCGGCGGATTCAGCTCAATGGGCACCGGCGGGGCCGGCGGGACCGGCGGCAACTCCGGCCTGCTTATTGGGCCCGGCGGGGCCGGCGGGGCCGGCGGATTCAGCTCAATGGGCACCGGCGGGACCGGCGGGACCGGCGGCCAGGGCGGCGACCTACTCTTGGGTACCGGCGGTGCCGGCGGCGAGGGTGGCGGAGGCGCAGTGACCGGCGGCAACGGTGCCAACGGCGGCAACGCTGGCCTGCTCGGCGCCGGCGGCAACGGCGGCAACGCCGGACTTGGCGCAACCCCGGGCACGCCCGGCACCGGCGGCACCGGCGGGTTGCTGTTCGGCCCAAATGGGCTCAACGGGTTGACGTAGACAAAGAGCCGTAGATCGTCGACAGTTTCACGACGATCTCCAGCACGTCAGACTCAATCGTCGCCGCCTGAGACGACCCCTGCGCTGTCAGACAGCTCAAAGCCGGCCGCCTCGCCAGTCCCAGGCGCGGTGCTGGCGTGCTCGGCTTCTCCTCTTGGGTCGGAGACCCTGCACTGCTCGGAAGAAGCACTGGCAGCCGCGAGTTTGGTGAGCAATCTCCTCCCACAACGGCGAGAAGTCGGACTTCGCCTGCGACACTGGGAAATCGGACTCGCCGACCTGGTCGTCTCTCGATTCCGGCGCGGCGCCGACGTAAGTCCTGATTCTTTGGAAGTGACACCTGCTTCACGAGCCCGAGCAGTGTCGGGGCCGCTCCGCCCCCAGCGGCGACACCGCCAGCAGGACCACACTCCGAGTTGATCAACGTCACGCTGCCAGCCGGAAGCATCAGCCACAAGCAGCCGGAGGGCGTCGGGGAGGTGTGGCTTGTCACCACACCGTATGACTTCACCGTCAACAACCTGCGCCAGCAGTTACCGGTCGGCGACGACTACGAGGGGTTGCGGTGGTGCAACCAGGAGGTCAACCCTACGCCTGGGATGCAATGGTGGGCGTGGGGCGACGGTAAAACCTCGCTGGACGTGGAGGTGCTCAACAGCGGCACGGTGGTGATCACCCGTGGCAAGTCGGGGTCAATTAACGAACCGGCTTGCTGAAATCGACTCAGAGAGATAGCCGCGCTGCAAAGTTCAACTCGAATTGCTGGCGCAGGTAAATCGACAGAACTGGAGACGTAGGACGTTGGCGCACAGCGACATCCGAGACCGGTGATCTCCGAAGGCAACTCGGGCATGCGAATGGCCCCGGTCAATGTGGTGAGCGGGCCATCGTGGTCGATTGGTCAGGCTCTGAGAAACTCGCCTGCGCCTGCACGTGCTTCGCGGAGCCGAAGGACGCGAGCAGCCGAAGGATCAGCGCTGTACAACGCGCACAAAGCGATATGCCCGCGCTGCAGCGCGTCCGGCGGATATCCGGCGCGCAACCACCCGATCACCCTGCTCAGGATTCCCGAGGCATGTGTGCTGACACCCATTTGATACTCCCTACGAACTCGTGGTGCGGTTTCTGAGCCAACGTTTTGCGGCTACACAGCAACCATCCCGTGGTGGCGAGTCGGTGTATATCGGACGAATAGCCGGTGTCGGGGATGAACTCGCCGTCCCCCAGATGGGGAACAAGCCACACCCCGTTCGCGCTGAGCGGCACTACTGAGCACGGGAACTACGTTGCGCCAGTGCCGCACTGGCGTACCGGACTGGCTTGCCGCCCCGGACCTGGCCGCTGCCGCCGCGAACGGGCGCAAGGGCAGGCGACCCCGCAAGGTCGGCGACGCCGATGCCGCCAAAGCCCGCCAACTCCGGGACAAGGGCATCACGGCCACCGACATCGCGAAGATGTTGGGGGTCTCTCGCGCCACCGTTACCGCTACCTTTCCGATGGTGCGGCGCTCTCCGCGTGATTCGTGGTGTCGCCCCACACCAGGGCCTTCGCCACCGGCTGTGGCTTGCACGGTCCACCCGCCGGGGGTGTGCTGTGAACAATGCGGGCCAGCGCACCTGCGCCGAACCGGTTTCTGATGTGTCGGAACGTCGTGGCTCGCGCACGCGACTTGGGATGTCGTCAGCCTTTGCTGTCGACTGTGTGTCCCTTGAAGCCGCTGAAGCCCTTGGTGACGCTGTCGGTGGCCTTTTTGATGGTCTTTTCCACATTCTTACCGACCTGCTGGAGCGAGTCGCCGATGTTGGCCCCGACCGTCGCCACTGGCCCACCGGTCCGGTTGTCCGCCTTGGAGGACCTCGGCTTGACGGGTGTGAACTTGAAGCCGTCGGTCAGCGACTTGGGGGTGAGTTTTGTCCGGCGGCCCAGGGCCGTCTGCGGCCCGGAGTTCTCCCCGTCCGTTCCGACCTGCTTGTTGCCCTGATCGGTGCCGAACGGATTGAGGGCGCTGAGCGAATTGTCGATGCCATCCCCAACAGCGTTCAGGTCCACCACCTTGTCCGGCGAGCCGACAACGCCGCGTCCATTAGTATCCGCGCTGCTGCCAGGAGCGGGAATCTTCAGCAGCGGTGCCGACCCGGTCAGGGCCAGCGCGTTATTGACCCCCTCGCCGACCGCGTTGACCAGATCGGCGGCCACCTTCACCGGATTGATCGGCGGGATCAGCCGCGCCGGGGCGGGCTCCCCCGGCGGGATGCTGCGGTCATAGCCCAGGTCCACAACCACCTTGACCACCGGCTCGACCACGTCGATCACCGGCTCGGGCACCCCGAGGGTGCGTAGCGGACCGAACAGCGGCAGATCCTCGGTCTCGAAGAAGTAGTAGTCGGTGTCGCCGTGCTTGGTGTGGATGGGCGGCGGTGTACCCGGATCGGCCAGGCTCGGTTCGAGGTCATACGGATGCACGTAGAGGACGCCCAGAAGCGCGTTCGCGGTGGAGACGAGGTTGAGCGGGTAGAGCGGGAAGTCGGAGAAGCCGTCGTACTGCCGGAGGATCTCGACCGTGTCGAACTGGGTGTCGGTCGGCGCCGGACCGTTGAAGGACACGTCGAGGATCGGGATGTAGAGTCCCGCGAACCGGCTGGCAATGCCGCCGTTGGGTAGGTTGGGGTCACCGCTGAGCACGAAGTCGATGTCGGGGGCCTCGGTCCCCTCCGGGTACTGATCGGCGAGCTTCTGCTTCTCGAAGTTCGCGACGATCGCGCCCTGCGAGTAGCCGTAGATCACCAGATAGTCGTTGGGGTGCGCGGCCATCGCCTGCTCCAGGTCGGTGACCCCGCCCCGCACCGACTGGTCGAAAGTGGGATCGAAGAACCCCGAGAGCTTCCACAACGGCTCATCCGGCCACGCCGGGCCACTAAGACCCCAGATGCTCTGCGGTCCGGTCACGAGCCAAACAAGGCGACCGATCCCCGTGGCGGGCCACGCC
>Ga0207693_10003050_pt1 | contig 14472 bp, 11 predicted proteins | sample LARL81metaG_FD_184347 | JGI IMG/M metagenome (GOLD analysis project Ga0207693, IMG submission 184347) | Corn, switchgrass and miscanthus rhizosphere microbial communities from Kellogg Biological Station, Michigan, USA - LAR L8-1 metaG... | ecosystem: Host-associated > Plants > Roots >...
CATTTCGCCGAGGACGGCGTCGTGACCTCCGATCTGGCGGTCGAGGCGGCGAACCGCGCGCTCGAGACCGCCGGCGTTTCGCCGGCGCAGGTCGACCTGATCGTCTGCGCCACCGTGACCGGCGACACCCCGTTCCCCTCGACCGCCGTGTGGGTGCAACAGAAGCTCGGCCTGTCGTGCCCGGCGTTCGACGTGAACGCTGTGTGCGCGGGGTTCTCGTACGCGCTCGCGACCGCGACCGGTTTCGTCGAGGCGGGCATGGCCGACTCCGTGTTGCTCATCGGCGCCGAGGTGTTCAGCAGGATCTTGAACTTCAGCGACCGGCAGACGTGCGTGCTGTTCGGCGACGGCGCGGGAGCGGCGATCGTGCAAGCGGCCGACCACCCGGGGATCGAGGGCACCGTGCTCGGCGCCGACGGGTCCGCCGCCGAGATCTTGATCATGCCTGGCGGCGGCTCGCGCGAGCCACCAACGGCGGAGACGGTTGCCGCCGGCCGGCACAAGGTCTTCATGCCGAACGGTCGCGAGGTGTTCAAGCGCGCCGTCACCGAGATGGCGGCCGCGTGCCGCGAAGTTCTGGAGAAGAACGGGCACAGCACCGACGACGTCGACCTGCTCATCCCGCACCAGGCGAACGCGCGGATCATGGCCGCGGTCGCGGAGCGGCTGCACATCCCCCCGGAGAAGGCCGTGATCGACGTCGCCGAGGTCGGCAACACGTCGGCCGCGTCGATCCCGATCGCGCTGGACCACGCGTACCGCGCCGGCAGGATGCGCGAGGGCGACCTCGTCGTGTTCACCTCGTTCGGCGCCGGCCTCACGTGGGGCGCGACGGCGATGCGCTGGACCATGCCTGGAGTGGACGCATGACCTCGAAGGTCGCGGTCGTCACCGGGGGGTCGCGCGGCATCGGACGCGCGTGTGCCGTCGCGCTCGCCGAAGCCGGGTGGACCGTGGCGATCGGCTACCGGTCGAACGAGCAAGACGCGAAGGAGACGATCGAAGCGCTCGCCGCGACCGGCACGCCGGGCCTCGCGATCAGCCTCGACGTCACCGACGAAGCGAGCATCACCGAAGCGTTCCGTCAGGTCACCGACGAGGCCGGCCACGTGACGGGGCTCGTGAACAACGCGGGCTACTCGAAGGACGGCCTGCTGCTGCGCTACCCGATGGACGTGTACCAACAGACGATGGACGTGAACCTGCGCGGCGCGTTCCTGTGCGCGAGCGCGGCCCTTCGCGGCATGCTCCGCGAGAAGTGGGGCCGCATCATCAACGTGTCGAGCGCCGTCGCGCTCCACGGGAACCCCGGCCAGACCGTGTACGCCGCGACGAAGGCCGGGCTGGTGGGCATGACGAAGTCGCTCGCGCGCGAGGTTGCGCTCAAGGGCGTGACCGTCAACGCGATCTGCCCCGGCCTGCTCGACACCGAGATGACCTCGCACCTCGACGACGAGGCGCGAGCCGTCTACATCGACCAAACCCCCCTGCAACGGGCCGCACGGCCCGAGGAGGTGTCGAGCGTGGTGCGCTTCCTGATGTCCGAGGAGGCCTCGTACGTGAACGGGGCCGTGATCCCGATCGACGGAGGCCTCACCGCGTAACGGGCGCGGCGGCGGCCGGGCCGCTACCCTTGACGGACCCCGGACCTGCACGAACAGACAACACAAGCCCAGAACACAAGAGGAGGAACCGAGATATGACCGACCGCGCCGAGATCGAGACCCGCGTCCGCAAGGTGCTCGCGGAGCAGCTCGCCGTCGACGAGGCCCAGGTAGTGCCCGACGCGCGCTTCGCCGAGGACCTCAACGCCGACTCGCTCGACCTGGTGGAGGCCGTCCTCGCCCTCGAAGAGGAGTGGGACATCGAGATCCCCGAGGACGAGATGGAGCAGATCAAGACCGTGGGCGCGGCCGTCGACATGGTCGCGACCAAGCTCGGGGTGAGCTGACCTGAGCGACCGCCGCCGCGTCGTCATCACCGGCATCGGGCCGATCACCCCCGTCGGCACCGGGGTCGACGCCTTCTGGGCGGGACTCACGTCGGGCCGCAACGGGGTCCGCACGATCACCCGGTTCGATGCGAGCGACCTTCCGGTGAGCGTGGCCGGAGAGGTGCCTGACTTCGACGCGGCCACCTACCTCGACACCAAGGAAGCCCGGCGCACCGACCCGTTCACGCATTACGCGATCGCGTCGGCGGTGCTCGCGTGGGCCGACGCCGGCGATCCCGAGATCGTCTCCGATCGAGGCGGCGTGATCTTCGCGAGCGGCATCGGCGGCATCCAGACGTTGATCCAACAGCACATGGTCCTGCTCGAGAAGGGTCCGAACCGCGTCTCGCCGTTCATGGTCCCCATGCTGATGGCCAACGCCGCCGCCGGGCACCTCGCGATGCGGTTCGGGCTGATGGGCCACAACATGGCGACCCTGTCGGCGTGCGCGTCGTCCAACAACGCGCTCGGCGAAGGCATGCGCTTGATCCGTGACGGCTACCTGGACCTGTGCATCGTCGGCGGCTCTGAGGCGGCCACCGTTCCGTTGACCGTCGCCGCGTTCGCACAGATGACCGCATTGACGAAGAACCCCGACCCGGAGACCGCGTCGCGGCCGTTCGATGCGAACCGCAACGGCTTCGTGCTCTCTGAGGGCGGCGCTTCGCTGATCCTCGAATCGGAGGAACACGCGACGGCGCGCGGCGCGCGGATGTACTGCGAGGTCGCCGGATACGGCGCCTCCGACGACGCCTACCACATCACGGCGCCCGACCCGAAGGGGTCGGGCGCGACGCTCGCGATGCGCTGGGCGTTGCAGGACGCCGGTGCGCAGCCCGCCGACGTCAGCTACATCAACGCGCACGGGACGTCGACGCCGCTGAACGACGCGTCGGAGACCGTGGCCATCAAGGCGGTCCTGGGCGACCACGCGCACGACGTCGCGGTCTCATCGACCAAGTCGATGACGGGACACATGCTCGGCGCCGCCGGCGCGGTCGAAGGCGCCGCATGCGCGCTCGCGATCGCGAACGGCCGGATCCCGCCCACGATCCACTACGCAACGCCGGATCCGGACTGCGACCTCGACATCACGCCGAACGAAGCGCGTGACTTGAACGTGACGCTCGCGTTGTCCAACTCGTTCGGGTTCGGCGGGCAGAACGCCTGCATCGCGTTCCGCGCGCTCGACGGCTAACGCACCGCGTGGCAGGCTGCTCGGCATGAGCACGCCTCCCCCACTCCCACCGCCCCCGTACGGGTCGGTCGGGTCCTGGCCACCAGCGCAAGCGGATGACCGCTCCGTCGATCCTCGGCCCGCGTGGCGGCAAGGGCGACCCGGGTGGGCCCTGCTCCACCTGCTGATCGGGTTCGGCGTCTGGTTCGCCGGGCTGGCGGCGCTCGGGGTGGTCCTGGCGATGGCCGGAAGGCAGGACGACCAGCTGAACAGGCTGGACGATAACGGAGGCTTATTCCTGCTCTCGCTCGTTGGAGCGATCGTCGGCTGGTTCCTGTTCGCCTACGTCGATGGGTCGCCGGCCAGGCGATGGGCCATCTTCGGATGTGTCGCGGGCGGCACGTGGCTCGTTGCCCTAGCGATCGCCCTCAACACGACGATGTAGGTCGCCATCAGTCCTCGAACGACCGGAACCACGAGCCGCCGTTGAACTCGGCGACGATCGCTTTGTTCCCCGCGCCGTTGCCGAGGAACCGGATCCTGCGCGGGTCCCGCTCGGCACCGGCGGCGAACCAGCCGTCGTCGAGCGGCAACAACTCCTCGTCCTCGGCGTCGTCGCTCGCTGCGTTCGGCCACGAGATCGCGAGCACGCCCTTGCGCGCGACCACGCGAAGCGTCGGCGCCCACGGATCGTTGCTGCGGTAGAACCCGGTGCAGCGCAGCCATTCCTCGGGAACCGCCTTCGGGTCGGCGCCGGCGTAGCGCTCGCCCCGGAACCAGGTTCCGCCGTGGAACGCCTCGACCACCGCACCGCTCTCGTCGCGGCCGAACACCAACGCGTACCGATCGAGCGCGTCGTGCGGCACGAGGAACCCGTCGGTCGGCTCCCCAAGCGGGTCCCGCTCGAGCAACGCCGACACCGGCCCGGCGGTCAGTCGCAGCCCGTTCCCCTCCGCCGAGAACTCGAACACCCTGCCGTCCTCGCCGGTGTAGGTGCCGACGTACTCGGCGGCCTTCGGGATCGACGTCGCCGACGGCGGAACGACGGGCTCCGGAAGCTCTTGGCCCGCGAGCGACGCGCGCACGCATGCGAACGCGGCGCGCACGAGGTTGCGCAGCCCCGCCCCGTAGCCGTTCTGCAGGACGACGCACCCCAGGCCGTCGGACGTCGACACGGCGAACATCGCGGTGTAGCCGACCATCCCGCCGGAGTGCGCGATCCACCGCGCGCCGTCGTACTCCTCGGCCCACAGCCCGTACCCATACGTGCCGTTCTCGTCGTCGGGCACGCGCTGCTCGATCCACGCTTCGAAGCTCTCCTCGCTCAGCATCCGCTGCCCGTCGTGGCCGGGAACGTCGCCGCGCGCGAGGAACAGCCGCGCGTACGCGCTCATGTCCAGCACGTTGGAGATGATCGAGCCGTCGGCGGTGTTGCTGACGATCCGGTGCGCGGGCACGAGCGGGTGCCGCAGCTGCACCGGCCGGTCGGTGTAGAGCGGCTCGTAGGCCACCGCGACGTTCTGATACGTGGCGTCGTCGATCACGCCGCCCGAGTCGCGCATCCCAAGCGGGCCGAGCACGCGCGTGCGCAGCAGCTCGTGGATCGGCTCACCCGTGACCTCCTCGAGGCACGCGCCGACGACCTTCCAGCCGTCGTTCGAGTAGAGCCACCGCTCCCCCGGCTTCGTGGTCGCCGGGTTCGTCTTCAGACGGTGCAGCGCGCCGGGACCGGTCGGCGCGTCCTCCGTGCCGACGAGCAGCCCGGCGGTGTGCGTCATCAGGTCGTGCATCGTGATCGGACCGAACGGCTCGGGGAGCTCGAGCCACGGGAGGATCTCGTTCACCGACACGTGCAGGTCCAGCCGGCCCGCGGCGACCTCCTGCATCGCGATCATCGCGGCGAACGATTTCGAGATCGACCCGATGTGGAAGCGGGTCTCGGGCCGGACCGCGGAGCCGGCCGCGACGTCGGCCAGGCCACGGCACACCACGCCGAGGACCTCTTCCTTGTCGGTCACCGCGAGCGCCAGGCCGGCGCTGTGCGAGACCTCGAGGTGGTGTTCGGCAGACGTGCCGATCCGGTCGAACGCCGCTTCGAGCCCGTCCACGCCGGCTACCCGAAGAAGAGCTTGAGCTCGCGCTCGGCCGACGCCGGCGAGTCCGAGCCGTGCACGATGTTCTCGCCGATCAGCGTGGCGAAGTCGCCGCGGATCGAGCCGGGCGCGGCCTCGACCGGGTTCGTCGGGCCCATCAGCGTGCGCCAGCACGTGATCGCGTCCTCGCCGCTGATCTTCGCGACGACGACCGGCCCGCCGGTGATGAAGTCGACGAGCTCGCCGAAGAACGGCTTGTCGCGGTGCTCGCCGTAGTGCTCCTCGGCGACGCCCCGCTCGATCGTCCGCAGGTCGAGCTGGTCGATCGTCAGGCCCTTGGCCTCGACGCGCCGGATGACCTCACCGACCAAGCCGCGTCGCACGCCGTCCGGTTTCACGATCAGCAAGGTCGATTCGATGGCCATCGGTGGGGAGGTCTCCTTCGGTCGGCTGGTCGGTCGCGGCAGTCTACCCACGTCCGTCGCGCGCCTCGCCGCGTGGTCGGCTACGGTCGGCGGACCGACCGAGGGAGGACCCGATGGAGATGAAGCCGGGGATGTTCGTGTCGCGCGGAACCACGGACGAATGGGAAGCGGACCCTGACGTGCCGGGCTCGACGATGCACGAGCTCGTCCACGACGGGCCGATCTGGGCCGGGATGACTCGGGTCGACGACGCCCCGGCGCCGATGACCTGGACGCCCGAGCAGCGTGAGGTGTTGATCGTGCTCGAGGGCGGCGTGCGGATCGAGTTCGAGGACGGCAGCGACGTCACGCTCGGCGTCGGCGACCTCGCGACCATCCCGGCCGGCATGACGACGACGTGGCACGTCACGACGCCGTTCAAGGAGATGTGGGTACTGGCGGAAACCTAGGAGCCCGTCAGGCGCGGGCGAGGACGCGCTTGGCGTCCCCCACCGTGAACAAGCTCCCCGTGACGAGCACGAGGTCGCCCGGTCCCGCGGCGGCGCGGGCCGCGGCGATCGCATCGGCGACGGATGGCAACACCTCGACGGTGGTCGAGCTCGCGGCCCGCGCCACCTCATCGGGTTCGGCGCTCCGCACGCTGTCGTTGCGCGTCGCGTAGACGACATCGGCGATCTCGGCGAGTGGCCGCACCACGCCTTCGACGTCCTTGTTCGCGCTCACCGCGAGCACGACGTGCAGCGTGTCCCACCGGAAGAACTCGCCCAGGGCGCCGGCCAACGCCTCGGAGCCAGCGGGGTTATGCGCGCCGTCCAGGACCAGCGTCGGTTCGTGCCCGACCACCTCGAGCCGGCCGGGGGTGCGCAGCGACGAGAGCCCCTCGCGCAGCACGTCCTCCTGGAGCGGCGCCCCGGTGAACGCCTCGAGCGCGACGGCGCCGGCGGCGGCGTTCCGCGCCGCGTAGCGACCGAACACCGGCACGTACAGGTCCTCGTAGGTCGCCATCGGCGTCCGCAGCCCGAACGCCTGGCCGCCGACCGCGATCAGCGGATCGAGCACCTCCCACGCGTCGCCTTCCCACAGCAGCGTGGCGCCGACCTCGGCGCCACGCGCGCGCAACACATCCGCCGCGACCGGGTCCTGGTCACGGATCGCCGCGACCTTCCCCTCCTTGATGATCCCGGCCTTCTCGCCCGCGATGTCGGCCAGCGTCGGACCGAGCTCCGCGACGTGATCCATGCCGATCGGCGTGATCACCGCGGCGTCGCTCGCGATGAGGTTGGTCGCATCCCACGAGCCACCCATCCCGACCTCGAACACGCCGAGCTGCACGGGCTTGTCGGCGAACCAGAGGAACGCGAGCCCGGTGATCGCCTCGAAGTACGTGAGCTGCCCGAAGCCCAGGCCGTCGATCATCTCCAGGTAGGGCTCGAGGTGCTCCCACTCCTCCGCGAACATCGCGTGCGAGATGTCCTCGCCGCACACGGAGAATCGCTCGGTCAGATCGACCAGATGCGGCGAGAGGTAGAGGCCGGTCGAGAGCCCACTCGCGCACGCGATCGCCGCCGCGGCGCGCGCCGCCGTCGATTTCCCGTTCGTACCGGTGACGTGGATCGTCGGATACGTCAGCTCGGGATGGTCAAGGTAGTTGACCAATTCCCGGATCCGGTCGAGCGACGGCCCCGGCATGTGCTCCGGCTGCCGCGCGTCGAGGTGGGCGACGGCCTCCTCGTACCGCATCAACCGGCTTCCGACAGCCCGCCGAGCTCGACCTCCACGCTCCGCTGGGGCGCCTCCACGAGCTCCAGCGACTCGATCGAACCCGCCTCGCACAGGTCGCCGCGTGCGAGCTCGATCCGCGCGAGATCCTCGGCCGGGGCGCGCACGACGACGCGCGCCACGGGAACCTTGAGCGAGACCTTCGCGAGAGCCTTCTCCTTGCGCACTTCGCGCAGGACCCAGGCGGTCACCGCGAACACCTCTGGGTCGCCGCCGTCGGCAACAGCGAGCTCATCCGACTCCGGCCAGGTGCTCCGGTGGATCGAGCCCTCCTGCCACCACGACCAGACCTCTTCGGTCACATACGGGAGGAACGGCGCGAACGCGCGGAGCTGCACATCCAGAGCGCGCCGGAGCGCCGCGACCGCGCTGGCAGCGCCGTCCCCGTCGCCGTAGGCCCGCTGCTTGACGAGTTCAAGGTAGAAGTCGGTGAAGCTCCAGAAGAACCGCTCCAGCAGATCGAGCGCGCGTGCGTGCTCGTAGTCGTCGAACGCTGCCGTTGCCTCATGCACCACGCCGCGGAGCGTCGCGAGCATCGCCCGGTCGAGCGGCTCCGACGGCTCCCCAGGCTCGGCCTCGAAGCTCAGCACGAACCGCGAGGCGTTCAGGATCTTGATCGCGAGCCGTCGGCCCACCTTGATCTGCTGCTCGTCGATCGCAGCGTCGTACCCCAGCCGGGCGCTCGCGGCCCAATACCGCACCGCGTCCGCCGAATGCCGCTCGAAGATCTCGGTCGGCACGACGACATTGCCCTTCGACTTCGACATCTTCTTTCGGTCGGGGTCGAGGACGAACCCGCTGATCGCCGCGTTGGTGAACGGGAGCGACTCGTGCTCGAGGTGCGCGCGGAGCACCGTGTAGAAGAGCCACGTCCGGATGATGTCGTGCGCCTGCGGCCGCAGGTCCATCGGGTACACCCGCTCGAACAGGTCCGGGTCGACCACCCATCCGGCGGCGATCTCGGGCGTCAGCGAGGAGGTCGCCCAGGTGTCCATGATGTCCGGGTCCCCCGTGAACCCGTTCGGCTGATCGCGCTGGTCGGTGGTGTAGCCGGGCGGCACATCGACCTGCGGATCGATCGGCAGGGACGCCTCGTCGGCGGCGATCGGCTCGTCGAGGTCGGGCTGCCCATCTGCGTCTAGGCGATACCAGACCGGGAACGGCACGCCGAAGTAGCGCTGGCGGCTGATCGCCCAGTCCTGGTTGAGCCCCTCGACCCACGACGTGAAGCGCCCGCCCATGAATGGTGGGTGCCACGCGATCTGGTGCCCTCGCTCCAGCAGGGCGTCCTTGAACAGAAGGGTCTGCACGAACCATTGCCGACTGCTTATCACCTCGAGTGGCCGGTCGCCCTTCTCGAAGAACTTCACGACGTGGCGGACCGGCTCGGGCTCGCCGACCAGCGCTCCGGCCTCGCCGAGCAGCTCGGTGATCCGCCGACGCGCTTGCTTGGACGCCTTCCCGGTGAGCTCCGCCATCGCGACGTTGGCCGCCTCGGGGTCCCGAGACTCCCACCCCGGCTCGCCGAACCGACCGGGTGCGAGCGTGCCGTCGCGACGCACGACCACCCGCGCCGGAAGGCCGAGCTCGCGCCACCACGTCACGTCGGTGATGTCGCCGAACGTGCAGATCATCGCGATGCCGGTCCCCTTCTCCGGGTCGGCCAGCTCGTGCGCGACGATGGGCACCGGCACGTGGAACAGCGGCGTGAGGGCGGTCGTGCCGACCAGCGCCGCGTACCGCTCATCGTCCGGGTGCGCGACGAGGGCCACACATGCCGGGATCAGCTCCGGGCGTGACGTCTCGATCACGATGGTCCCGGAGCCGTCCGCACGAGCGAACGCAACTCGGTGATAGAGCCCGTCCATCTCGCGGTCTTCGATCTCCGCCTGCGCGACGGCGGTGCGGAAATCGACGTCCCAAAGGGTCGGCGCCTCGGCCTTGTAGACGACGCCTTGCGCGAGCAGTCGCAGGAACCCGATCTGGGAGATCCGACGCGCGCGCTCCCCGATCGTGGTGTAGACGTAGCTCCAGTCGACCGAGGCGCCGAGCCGGCGGAAGAGGTCCTCGAACTCCTTCTCGTCCTCGAGCGTCAACCGCTCGCAGAGCTCGATGAAGTTGCCGCGCGACACCGGAACCGGGTCGTCGTTCGGCCGTTCGAGCGCGGAGACATCGAAGCTCGGGTCGTACGGGAGCGTCGGATCGCACCGCACGCCGAAGTAGTTCTGCACCCGGCGCTCGGTCGGCAGCCCGTTGTCGTCCCACCCGATCGGATAGAAGACCTCGAACCCACGCATACGCTTGAAGCGAGCCATCAGGTCGGTGTGCGTGTAACTCTCGACATGCCCCAGGTGCAGGGATCCGCTCACCGTGGGCGGCGGCGTGTCGATCGCGTAGATCTGCTCGCGCGTCTTCGTGCGATCGAACCGGTAGGTGCCCGACGCTTCCCACCACTCACCCCATTTGGCCTCCAGACCGTCGAGCGATGGCTTCTCGGGCACCTGCATAGATGCCTGAGTGTACGGAACCCATCGAAGGCCGATAGCCGCCTAGACTCGCGCCGTGATCACGTGCGGAACCTGCGGCGCAAGCGTGCCCGAGGGGTCGCGGTTCTGTCCGTCCTGCGGAACCGCCATCGGACGGCGATGCCCGACCTGCGGCTCGGCGGTCACCGAGGACCAACGGTTCTGCGCGACCTGCGGCACCGCGCTCGACGAGACGATCGCCGCTTCCGGATCCGAGCGGAAGCTCGTCACGGTCCTGTTCGCCGATGTCACCGGCTCGACCCAGCTCGGCGAGCAGCTCGACCCCGAGCAGCTCCGCGCGGTCATGGATACCTACTTCACGGCGATGCGCACCGAGATCGAGGCCGAAGGTGGCACGGTCGAGAAGTTCATCGGCGACGCCGTGATGGCGGCGTTCGGCGTTCCCCTGGCCCATGAGGACGACCCCGCGCGGGCGCTCCGAGCCGGGCTTCGCATGCTCGCGCGACTCCCGGACGTCAACCGCGAACTCGAGCGCGACCACGGCGTCAGCCTGCAGATCCGGATCGGTGTGCATGCCGGCGAGGTCCTCGCGACCGTTGATCCGCAGCCAGGCGAGGCGATGGTGACCGGAGACCCCGTGAACGTCGCGGCGCGTCTGCAGACCGCTGCGGAGCCGGGCGAGCTGCTCGCATCCGAGCGGACGGTCGCCGCGGCGCGCGTCTTCGTCGCGGAGGACCGCGGCTCGTTCGAGCTGAAGGGCAAGTCCGAGGGCGTCCGCGCGTTCGTCGTACGGGAGGAATCCGGCGCACCGGCGCGCGGCCTGCCCGGCTTCCACGCGCCGATGGTTGGGCGCGACAGCGAACTCGACCTGCTGCAGAGCGTGTACGAGCGAGCCGCACGCGAACGACGCCCCCACCTCGTCACGATCTACGGCGAGGCCGGCGTTGGGAAGTCGCGCCTCACGCGTGAGTTCCTCGCGTGGTCGTCATCACGCGATCCCGAGCCGACAACCCTCGCCGGGCGGTGCCTCCCCTACGGCGACGGCATCACGTACTGGCCGCTCGCCGAGATCTTGAAGACGCACGCGAGCATCCTCGACTCCGACCCGACCGACCTCGCGATCGAGAAGGTGCGCAAGTCGGGCCGTGATCTCTTCACGCTCGACCTCTCTCCCGATCCGGCGCGCGCGACGGCCGCGCTGGCCTACACGATCGGCCTGCAAGATCCAGACATCTCCTTCGCGGATCTCGATCCGAAGGATGTGCGCGCCGAGGTCCACGCCGCGTGGCGTTCGTTCTTCACGGCGCTCGGCGAGCGCGGCCCCGTGATCGTCGTGGTCGAGGACATCCACTGGGCCGACGCGGCCCTGCTCGACCTGCTGGAGGACCTGACCGACCGCGTCGCGGGGCCCGTGTTGTTCCTCTGTCCATCGCGGCCCGATCTGACGGCGACCCGACCCGCGTGGGGCGGCGGCCGGCGAAACACGTCCTCCGTCGCACTGGACCCCCTCACCCCCGAGGAGTCGGACGAGCTGATCCGGGCGCTGCTGGCGGTCGACGACCTCCCGCCCTCGGTGCACGACCGGATCCTGGAGCGCGCCGAAGGCAACCCCTTCTTCCTGGAAGAGATCGTCCGGCGGCTCGTCGATGGCGGGCTGATCGAGCACATCGACGACCGCTGGCGCGCGACCGAAGGGATCGAGGAGGTGGAGATCCCCGACACGGTGCAAGGGGTCCTCGCCGCGCGGATCGACCTGCTCGATGCGACCGACAAGCGGATCGCGCAAGCCGCCGCGGTGGTCGGCCGCGTGTTCTGGCCAGGCCCGGTCGCCAACCTCACCGGCGCCGAGCCGGGCGATCTCGATGATGCGCTCCGCCGCCTCGAGGACCGCGAGCTCGTGCTCTCCCGTCCCGGATCATCGTTGGCAGGTCAGCCCGAGTACATCTTCAAGCACGTGCTGACGCGCGACGTCGCGTACGAGTCACTGCCCCGGAAGGAACGTCCTCGCGCACATGCGACGGTCGGAGCCTGGCTGGAGAGCACCGCCGGCGATCGCGCGGTGGAGTTCGCCGAGGTGCTCGCCTACCACTACGGGACCGCTGCGGGGCTCGAGCGCGACAGCGGCACATCCGCCGACCCAGCCCTTCGGAGGTCGGCCCTCGAGTGGCTCCAACGTGCGTCGGAGGACGCCCGTCGCCGGTTCGTCGTCAAGAAGGCCGAACGGCTCGCGGAAGAAGCGCTGAACTTCGCGACGGAGCCCCTCGAGCGGGTCGGCGCGCTCACGATGCTCGCCGAAGCGTTCTTCACGGACTACGTCGGCGACCTCGCGTGGCGGTACTTCCGCGAGGCCGCAACCCTTCGCGCATCGATCGATCCGCCGGACGGTCGGTTGGTCGCATACCTGGCGGCGCGCGCATGCGACATCACGATCCGCTGGCCTGGTTCGATGACGACGGTCCTGGTCGAAGCCGATGTCCGCGAGGTGCTCGACCTCGGGTTCGAGAACGTCCCGCCGGGCGATAGCGAGGAACGGGTCCGCCTGCTCGGACTGCGTGCAGGCTGGCTCTTCTCGTTCCCGATGGCGAGTGACGCCGATCCGGACGCATACACCGCGGCCGGCCTCGAAGCAGCCGATATGGCGGAGCGTCTCGGTATGCCCAACCTCGCGAGCGCTGCGCTGGACAACGCGGCCGGCGCCTGGATGGCCGGCGGGAACTATCCGAAGGTCTTGCCCGTGTGGGAACGCCGTCGGGAGATCATCCCGCAGGTGACGGACGCGTTCGAGATCGGCGACTTCTGGGCGATGGGCAGCTGGATCAACTACGAGCTCGGCAACTACCCGACCGCGCTCCGGTACGCCGACGCTGGGTTCCAGGCGATCGCCCGCATCGGGGCGGGCAACCTCGATGTGCACCTCAGATCCTGGAAAGCCGTCACGCTGCATCGCATCGGGCACTGGGACGAGGCGCTGGCCCTCTACGCGGAGATCCGCGACACGCTCGATGACCGGCGGGACCGGCCGCCGTACTTCGCGTCGAACGCCTACGGCATCGCAGGTCAGATCCATGCCTCACGAGGGGACGTCGCACAGAGCGATCAGGTGATCCAGATCCTCGCCCCGCGGTATTCCGGCTTCTCCGCACGCCTGTATCCCTGGCTGCTTCGCTTGCACGTCCTTCGTGGCGAGCTCGACGCCGCCCGCGCCGTCCAACGCCCGATCGCATGGCGCGTGCACGCGACGGAGACGTACGAAGCGGAGAGCGAACTCGCATGGGCGATCCGTGATCCGAACGCGTCGGAACTCGCCGCCGAGATGCGGCAGCACGCCTCGGAGAACGGCGCCCCTGCGGCGGCAGCCTTCGCGGACCGCCTCACGGGACGTCTCGCGGCTGCGGACGGCGATCACGCCACGGCGCTCCTGCGCTTCGCGGACGCGATCGATACGTTCGATCGCCTCGACGCGCCATGGGAGCGCGCATTGACCGTCGTCGAGGTCGGGCGGTCGCAAGCAGCGATGGGCGACATCGAGGCGGCACGAGCGTCGTGGGTCGATGCCCGAGCGACGTTCGAGCGCCTAGGCGCGATGCTCGACCTGACGACGGTGGACGCGCTACTGGCTGGGTGACGCGGACGTCGACGGCGACGCGGCCGTGAACATCAGGTCCACGGGACCGCCCGTCAGATGCAGCGTCGAATGGGTCGCGTGGTACGCGGTCGAGCCCTCGAGCGCGCGCACGTAGGCCGCCTCGAGCTTCATCACCGCCTGCTCGCAGGCCATCGCCGTGGACGCGAACGGGCCGAAGGAGATCGAGCCGCCGATCGCTTGGAACGGGGCGCTGTAGTGGTTACAGCCGGAGGACCCGCCCGCCTGCTCAGTGGTGAACAGCAGGTCGATGTGGACGTCCGGCGGCACGTTCGCCACGAGGGTGGCGAGCGACGCATTGTCCAGCACCCAGTCGACACCGATCAACCCGACCGGCTGTGGGGGCGAGGAGTGCGTGCTCGGGATCGTGCAGGCGGTGGCGCCGAGGACGAGCGTGGCGGCGGCGAGCGCGATCAGGCGGTGCGCTGCTGACGCTCCCGCGACTTCTTCGTCTCGCGCGGCACGAGCGTCGGGTTCACGCCTGTCAGGACGACGTCGCGGTCGACCAGGCACTTGGTGACGTCTTCGCGAGAGGGCAGCTCGTACATCACGTTGAGCAACACCTCTTCCATGATCGCCCGGAGCCCGCGCGCGCCGGTGCCCCGCTGGATCGCCTGCTCGGCGATCGCCTTGAGGGCGTCGTCGGTGAACTCGAGCTCCACCCCGTCGAACTCGAAGAACTTCTTGTACTGCTTCACGTACGCGTTCTTGGGCTGGGTGAGGATGTCGACCAGCGCGTCCTCGTCGAGGTTGTTCACGTGGGTGATCACCGGCAGCCGCCCGACGAACTCGGGGATCAGCCCGAACTTCAGCAGGTCCTCGGGCAGCACCGTTGCGAACAGCTCGCCGATGTCCTTCTCGTCGCGGCTCGTGACC
>Ga0207693_10003051_pt1 | contig 14465 bp, 13 predicted proteins | sample LARL81metaG_FD_184347 | JGI IMG/M metagenome (GOLD analysis project Ga0207693, IMG submission 184347) | Corn, switchgrass and miscanthus rhizosphere microbial communities from Kellogg Biological Station, Michigan, USA - LAR L8-1 metaG... | ecosystem: Host-associated > Plants > Roots >...
TTCGTTCCCGATCGACCCGGGCGGTGTGATCCGCCAGACGCAGTACGCAATCTCAAACCTGAAGACGCTGGCCGTCGTGACCGCAGAGGTCGTCACACACAAGCCCGTCGCGCCCTTCACCGGCAACAAGTTCATCGACTACTTGGGCCCGCGAAACACGATTCCCTACCTGTCGTTCTCGCAGGCGTACTGGGGCACCTACAGCGGCACGAAGACCGGCAAGAAGCTCCCGACGAACTTCTTCACCAACAAGATCGTGGTGATCGGGGCCACGGCGACCAACCTCCTCGACATCCACGCGAGCTCGACCGACAGCGCGATGCCCGGGCCGGAGATCCAGGCCAACGCGATCAACACGGTGCTCCACAACTTCCCGCTCAACCCCGCGCCCAGCTGGCTCAACTATGTCCTGATCGTGCTGCTGGGCCTTACGGTGCCGCTCGTAGGCATGCGCGCGCGACCGCTGATCACGATCCTGCTGGCGGTCGCGCTCGGTGTCGCGTTCACGGTCGGAGTCCAGTTGGCGTTCAACTCGGGCACGATCCTCACCTTCGTTTATCCGCTCGGCGCGTTGATCCTGGCGACGGCGGGCACGCTCACGACCCAGCTGGTGACCGAGGCTTTCGAGCGGATCCGCACGCGCGACCTGTTCACGCGCTTCGTGCCCGAGGACGTGGTCGACGAGGTGCTGGCAAGCTCGGACGGGCTGCGCCTGGGCGGCGTTCAGCGCGAGGGCACGGTCATGTTCTCCGACCTCCGCGGATTCACGTCAATGGCAGAGAGCTTGACGCCGGCCCGCGTGATCGAGGTCCTCAACCACTACCTCAGCGAGATGAGCGACGCGATCCTCAACCACGGCGGCACGCTCGTCGCGTACATGGGTGACGGGATCATGGCCGTGTTCGGCGCGCCGCTGCCGCAGGACGATCACGCTGACCGGGCTCTGGCGGCGGCGCTCGAGATGCGTGATGAGCGACTTCCGCGCTTCAACGAGTGGTTGCGGTCCGAGGAGTTGTCCGAGGGCTTCCGGATGGGCATCGGGCTCAACAGCGGCAGCGTGATGTCCGGTCACGTCGGCTCCGAGCGGCGGGTCGAGTACACCGCCGTGGGCGACACGACCAACACGGCCTCCCGGATCGAGGGCATGACCAAGGGCACGCCGCATCAGCTGCTCTTCTCTGGATTTACCAAGGAGGCCTTCCTGAACCCGCCGGACGGCATAGTCGAGTTCGGCGAAGTCGAGATCCGCGGGCGCGTCGAGAAGATGACGCTGTGGTCGCTGCCCGAGCCGGGCGCCGCCGAGACGGCTGATGACGCCGGCGGCGGCGAGGGCGAGCAGAAGGCCGCCCCGACGCCGGCCTAGGCGATCCGTTGGTCGGTTAAGAACGTCAACGGCCCATTGAGTAGGGGGACGAGCGGGTCCCTTTACCGCCCGACGTGAGCTGGGCCCTCGAGGCGTGCATAACCCTCCCTGCACGCGTCGCCTTGCTGGCGGGATCGTGTCAAGTTAGACACGACATACGCGCACAACCCAGCACGGCTGGCTGCCGCGGCAGTCGGTTGACGGGTTGTGCACGTGGTCGGAGGCCGCATAACGCGACAACGGCGACGGATGCGGCGAGGCCTGTCGCGTTTTGAGCCCTAGGGGCCGTAAGTCACGGCAGGCTTCCGCCTGGAGCGGCCGATTGTCGCGTTCTACGGCCCCAAGCGACCCCTCATCCACAAGGGGCTAACCAAAGTCGGCGGCGTGTACCCGCGCGGCGTCGTTGCGGAAGCACGACGACGCCGGGCGGGCACACCCGTCGATGCAGGACTACTTGGGCGGCAGGCTGCCCTGCGGGATCTGGAACACCCCGGACGGACTCGGCGCGCGCCTGAGCTCCTCGGGGATCTCGATCACGGCTGCCGAGAACGCCCGTGCCAGCGCCGGCGGCCCACCCGTCTGCTGCGTCGGCGTGAACGCCGTCACCGGCAGCGGGATGTACTCGGGCGCCACCGACCAGTCCGTAGAGCGGAACTCGCCGGCGTTCTCGATCCAGCTGAGCGAAACCAGCGGGAGGATCACGACCTTCGTCCAGATCGCGATCCACCAGACGATCCAGTACTCGAGAATCGCCTCCAGGTTGGTCAGGCCGACCTTCAGGAAGTGCGCCGCGATGAACACGAGGATGAACTCGCCGAACGCCAGCGTGAACGTCAGCCATGGCGGCTGCCAGCGGATGATGAACGGGTAGAAGCAGGTGTCGAGCGCGACCCCGATCACGAAGTAGAGCCCGATCAGAACGATCCAGCCCTCGTTCTGGGTGATGAGCGAAACGATCGCCGCGAGGATCGCGGGGATGATCAGGATCGCCCAGCGGGTCTGCACACGGCCTAGAACCGTCGGACACATGAGCCGATCCTCCCTATGCCAACTGTTGGGTCGGGGCCACGGTTCGGAGCGCTTGCGCGACGTCGCGCCCCATCGAGAACTGCAGGCTCAGCCGCGACAGGAAGGGCCGCTTCTTGAGCTTCTCGGCCCGCGCGCAGTCGGCCACAAACCGCCGGCCGATGAACGTCAGCCCGGCGATCGTGTCTCCGTGCGGGATCACGTTGTTGGCAATCAGTCCCATGCAGCACAGCCGCGACTCTCGAAGGTCGAGCCCCGGAACGCCGCAGTTGGTCTGAAGCTGCATACGGCCATCGGTCACCGGCACGTTGTAGAACTCGATCAGTCGGCGCAGCAGCGGCAGCGTCAGCACGGACTTGTTGAAACCGGTGCCGGCGACCACGCCGGTGACGTCGAGCCAGCCCGGATCTTCTCCGTGCATGCTCGAGACGTGCACCCGCAGGCCGGCGCGCCCGGGCTCGATCTTGTCGATTTCACCGATTAGGGCGTCGAACCGCCCCTCCTCCTGGCCGGCGTGAATCCGCGAGAGCCATTCGCGACGGTCGGGGCGCGTGCCGCGCAGCACCTGCCCGAGGAACTCGATGCGCTCGTTGAACGGCAGCTGCGTGTACGCGTCGATGCCCACCGACTCAAACAGGCACCGCGGGACGTTGAGGTCCTGCGTCTCGGGCTGCGGGTTACGCGTCAACGCCAGTGCCGAGGCCCCTGCGTCGAGGATGTTCGCCCACTCGTTGACCGACGCGATGCCGGCACCCAGCACGATGTAGCGGCCGCCCGGCGCGTACTGCTTGGGCTCGTAGGCCTGCACGACCCGGTCGGCGAGCGCCGGGTCCTTGCGCGCCTTGGCGAGCAGCGGCGGAAATGACAGCGGGCCGTGGCCCGGAGCGAGCATCACGTGCTTGGCGCGGCCGATGAAGTTGGCCTGCTCGTCGTAGAGCACGAAGTGCGGCATCGGCTCCATCTCGCGCTGCAGCCAGCCCACTCGCGTGGGAACACGGACGTCGTCCCATCCGGTCCGTTGCCTGACGACCTCTGCCTCGGTCAGGATCTCGGGGACGCCGGGGTTGTACTTGCGGCGCGTCGACCGATACAGCGGCTGGAGCGACTTGTGCGACCAGGCGTCGAGCTGGGCGAACGTCGGCCAGTCCGGGGCCAGGAAGTGTGATTCGGACTCGGACCGAAGCACGGTCTGCCCAAGGTTGTACGCGAACTGCTGGTAGGTCCCGACTGGGTTGTTGCTGGGCCCGAAGATCGAAATCTGTTCCTTGTCAAAGCCCAGATAAGTGGCCGTGGCGTGGACGATCAGCGAGCCGAAGCCGTCCCCGACCACCGCGATGACTGAGTCTCTTGGTGCTGTCGCTGTCATGAGGTCGGCAATGTACCTTCGAAACAGCCGTCGGCGCAAGTTCGGCGGACGCGTTGTCATCAAATGTTGCGAAATGACCGCGGACCTTTGTATGCTGCCGCGCCGTGGCGGGCGAACTGAATCTGGAAGTCATCGAAGGACCTGACGCGGGCAAGCAGCTCGCGCTGGAGGGGCCGGTCGTGATCGGTCGCGGCCCCGAAGCAGATCTCGTGCTCGAGGACGGCGAAGCGTCAGCGCAGCATGCGCGGATCACCCCGTCTCCCGACGGCACGGCTACGGTCGAGGACCTCGAGACCGCCAACGGCACGTTCGTCAACGGCAATGAGCTCGTGGGTCCGACTCACCTGGACGTCGACGACGAGCTCTTGGTCGGCGTGTCGGTGATCAAGCTGCGGACGCGCGAGGAGCTGCTCAGGCAGCCATCTGCGGTGATCCAAATCCCGCCGTCGCTGGCGATGGCTCCGCGCGCGCCGACCTACGTCAACCCCGAGGTCACCAAGGTCGAGCAGGCCGCAGCGACGCCTGGGCAGGCCGGGCACCCCACGGTGGACAAGTACCTCGACGTCCGAGTCCGCCGCCGCGCCAATCTGGCGCCACTCGCACTGTTCGTGCTCATCGCGATCGTGCTGATCATCTACTTCGCGTCGCGCTAGTACGAATTTCCGTCTCCGCGGGAAGGTCGGTGCACGCGCAGGCGTCCGCGCGCGCCCGCGGGTAACCAGATCGGACCCAGCAGACAGACCCGGTGCTTAGCGCAGGGCGAAGTACAGCACCAGCGCGATCGCCGTGACGATCACGGTGCCATACGACAGCGCGACCGGCACCCAGGACCGCGAGGCGAGCCCACGCTGCGGACTGCGCTTCTCGGGCGGGCTGAAGGGCGCAAGCGGCTGCGCCGGCTTGGGCGGTGAGACGGCGGTCGCTGGCGCGGCAGCACTCGCGGCAGCCGCCCCGGCGGGCTGCTTACGCATCTCAGGGGGAATCTCGATGCTGGCGCGCGTTGGCTCGGAGGCACGGGATACGGGCGCGTCAGGCTCGGCGCCCTCACGTCCCGCGGGCAGCACGCCCTCGACGACGAGCTTGGTCGTCCCGAGCTGGATCTCGGCGCCGCCACCGAGGATGGTGGGCTCCTCGATCCGGGTTCCATCGACATAGGTGCCGTTGGTCGAGCCGAGGTCCTCGACCTGCAGTCGGCTCGCGTGACGGCGCACCACCGCGTGGCGTCGGGACAGCTCCACGTCGTCGATTGTCAGGTCCGTGTCCTCGCGCCCTATCACGACCTCGGTTTCGACATCGATTGTCTGACCAGCGAGCGGACCGCTGACTACCCTCAGCCTTGCCATAGCGCGGGCAGACTACAGGATGGTGCAGAAGGCCCGCAAGCGACACTTGCAGGTGTGGGTCTTCGCGCTAACGATCGGTACATTCCGCACATGGATTCAGCCATGGCCCGCCTCGAGGTCGTCGCCGGGCGAGCGATCGGCATGTCGATTCTGATCGACGACGAGCTGCTGATCGGACGCCACGCTGAAGGCGCGGGCCGGCTGGCAGACGATGAGGAGATCTCGCGATCGCATGCCCGGCTTAGCCTCGACCGGACCGGCTTCTGCACGATCGAGGACCTCGGCTCGACGAACGGGACCTACGTGAACGGGCTGCGAATCACGGGCCCCGAGACGCTGTCGGAGGGCGACACGGTCGAGGTCGGCGCGACCACACTCGTCGTCCGCGAGCTGCCGATCCCGCACTCGGAGCACACGCTCAGGGCGATCCCATCTCGGCCGACCGTCGTGCCCGCGCCTGACAAGACCCCGCCGGCCGGGCGCCATCACGTCCGCGCCTCCGAAGCCCGCGGGCAGAGCGGCGCGCAAGCGAAGGGCCCGGTGACGACCGAGAACGCCCGCTCCAAGGCCCCGCGGCAGTCCCACAAGCAGGCTCAGGCGCCCGAGAGCCTATCTCTGAAGCTGGAGATCGACTGGGAAGCTCGCAAGGCAACCGTGTCGGTGGGTGACGAAAAGCCGCTGCAGCTGGTGCTCGACGGCGACACGTGGCGCCCCATGTCGGACGCCGGCTGAACACCGCTAGCCGGCCGCCGCGGGCTGCTCGAGAAGCGCGTACTTGCCGCCGTGGAACACGAGCGGACGGTGACCCTCGAGCAGCTCGAGCTCGAGCACCTCGCCGATGAAGATCTGGTGGTCGCCCGCATCGAAGGTCGAGTGGAGCCGACAATCGAGGGCCGCGGCGGCCGCCGTCAGGATCGGCGAGCCGCTCGCCCCGAGGCGGTGCGAGACCTCGCTGAATGCGTCGCGTCCCTTGGGCCGGTCCCGCGACGCGAAGTAGCGCGACAGCGGCTCCTGCTCGGCGCTGAGGACGTTGACCGCGAATACGCCGTTGCTGGTGATGTGGTCGGCGCCTTCCGATCCGCTGATCACGCACACCAGGATCAGCGGCGGATCGAGCGACACCGACGAGAACGCATTCGCGGTCATGCCGTACGCATGCTCTTCGCCGCGGGTCGTGACCACCGTCACGCCGGTGGCAAACGCCCCCACGGTCGCCCGGAAGTCGTGGCTGCTGAACGTCTGCAGCGTGACGCTTTCCGAGCGGCTAGCCACCATGCACACCCAGACGCTCGCGGATGACCTGGTCGAAGTCAGCGGTCGTGCCGAGCGCCTGCGCGACGATGTCGCGGAACGTTGGGCCATCCATGACCAGGAGCTTGGACGGCTTGGTCGTGCGCGCCGAAGCACCGCGCGGCCGGTCGAACAGGACGGCCATCTCGCCGAACAGCTCGCCGGGGCCAAGCGTATTGACCGTCTGGCTCGAGCCGCCCTCCTCGCGGGTGATCTCGATCTCACCGTCGACGACGATGAAGAACTTGTCGGCCGGCCCTCCCTGGCGCGCGATCACCGTGTCGGCCTCGGCGTTCAGGGGCTGCAGCGTGGCCGAGATCGTCGTGGCGGCCTGCGGCGGCAGCGCGGCGAGCACGCTGAAGGAGCGCTCCCGGTGAAAATCGGCGCCGAACACGCCGGCCTGGGCGGTGAGCGAGCCGGTGTTGTCGATGAACTCGATCTCTGTCGGGACGATCCGGAAGAACGAGATGCTCATCGTCGTGCCGGGCGCGAGCGCCGGGAACTTCTGTCCGAACAGGTCCGCGACACGCGCGACCTCGGTGCCGTCGAGAATCATCGAGCACTGCCCCATGCCCTGCACGCCCCGCGTCTGGGTTAGGTCGGTCGCGTACTCGTCGATCGTGAAGGCGATCATCGGGTTCTGCTGGATGTGCCGCGCGCTGATCGCCGAGCCCTTGGACCAGAAGTACAGTGAGGGGCCCTCATTGACGTACAGGAACGTGGCGGCTCGTGGGATGCCGCTGCCCGAGGCGGTCGCAAGCGTGAGCGTGTTGTGCTCACGCAGGTACTCCAAGACCGGACCCGGCAACTGCTGCTCGATGGTGTTCATCTCGACGTCTCCTTGGTCTGAAGTCTGCGGCCCGATCCTAAGCGACTTGCGACCACAAAGGAAGGCGACCTGGTGCCGCCCCGACCGTCGCCATGCTCACTTGCTGGCGAGCAGCGCGGTCAGGAACAGGATCAGGAAATGGAACGACTGATCCATGGCCGCACCGAGCGACGGGTTGGCCCCGATGTCGGCCTTCTTGACCGCTCGCGCGTAGGCGGCGAGCAGGCTGCCGTCATCCTGGATCAGGTGCGGAATGAAGATCACGAACGCCAAGCCGACGCACGCCCACACGCTGAGGCTGTCCGACAGCCAGATCAGCGCCGGGACAAACGTCAACGTGTATGTGGTGACGTGGGAGAACAGCGCCCGGCGCATCTCGCGCGTCCCGCGCAGGCCGCCGCGCTTGTGCATCGCCTGCCAGTCGGTCTGGATCAGGTAGTCGCCAACGAGGTGTGAGACCACGAACACGGCATAGATCTCGACCCACGGCATTAGTGCACGGTCCGGGTCAGCGCCTTGCGCCGTGCTCGTCTAGCTCAAAGTCTCCAGCCATCGCGCGCGCTTGGAGCTGCTCCTCGGCGCGAAGGATGTGCACTACCGCGTTGATCTGTGCAAGGTGGGTGAACGCCTGCGGGAAGTTGCCGAGATGGCGCCCGGTCGCGGCGTCGATCTCCTCCGCATACAACGCCAGCGGGCTGGCGAATGACAGCAGCTTCTCGCACAGGCCGCGAGCGCGCTCGAGCTCGCCGATCTCCACCAGAGCCGACACCAACCAGAATGAGCAGATCGTGAATGTGCCCTCCTCGCTGGCGAAGCCGTCGTCGGTGTCGTCGACTCGATAGCGCAGCACCAAGTCGTTCTCGGTCAGCTCGTTTGCGATCGCAAGCACCGTGGCTTTGATGCGCGGGTCGTCGGGCGGGAGGAAGCGCACCAGCGGCATCATCAGCAGCGACGCGTCCAGCGCTTCGGTCTCATAGTGCTGCACGAACACACCCCGCTCGTCGACGCCGTTTGCGCAGATGTCGGCATGCATCTCTTTGGCGGCCTCGTGCCAGCGGTCCGCGGTCGCGTGGTCCTCGCGTATCCGCGCCAGGCGCGACCCACGATCCGCCGCCACCCAGCACATCAGCTTCGAAGAGGTGAAGTGCTTGGGGTCGCCGCGAACCTCCCAGATGCCGCGGTCGGGCTCGCGCCAGCGTTCCAGCGCCCGGCCCACCTGGCGCTTGATGATCGGCCACAGGCGGTCCGGCAGCTGGTCGCGCGATCGCGTGTGCAGATAGATCGAGTCGAGCACCGCGCCCCAGACGTCGTGCTGGTCCTGGTTGTAGGCGCCGTTGCCGATTCGAACCGGCCGCGAGTGCTCATAGCCGGTCAGGTGCTCGAGCTCCTGCTCCTCCAGGCGCTTCTCGCCACCGATCCCGTACATGATCTGCAGCTGGGACTCCTCGTCTTCGGCCATGTCGGCGACGAAGTAGAAGAAGTCGTTGGCCTCCTCGTCGAAGCCCAGCGTGTACAACGCCCACAACATGAATGTGGAGTCGCGGATCCAGGTGAATCGATAGTCCCAATTGCGGTCGCCGCCCGGCGCTTCGGGCAGCGACGTGGTGCTCGCGGCGACCACCGCCCCCGAAGGGGCGTACGTGAGGCCCTTCAGCGTGAGCGCGCTGCGCTGCAGGTAGGAGCGCCACGGGTGGTCGGGAAACGTGCCGTGCTTGAGCCACTCCTGCCAGAAGAAGCCCGTCCGCGCGAGCCACTCCGCCGCCTCGTCGTACGTATGCGGGAGCCCGTGGTCTGACCAGCCGAGGGCGACGAACGCCTTGTCGCCGGCTCGCATCGTCGTCCGCGCCCGCGCCCGTGGCCCCTCGAAGCCGAGCCGCAGATCCGTCACGAGGCGGAGTTCGAGGGGCATGCCTTCCGACCACGCCCTCGCCTCTCCGTAACCGGAGCCGGTGTATTCCCAGTCCGCGGCGAGGCCGCCGTAGTCGAAGGCCGGCTCACAGTCGAGCTTCATCTCCGCCGATCCCTGCACACACTCGATCAGCCGCAGCATCACGTGGTCGGCGTCATGATCGGTGGGCGAACGGCGATGGCTGTGGGACCGCTCGTTCTCGTGATGCCATGGGCCGATGCTGAGCGCGTCGCGAACGATCACCCATCCCATCCGCGTCTCCCAGGTGGTCTCTAGGACCATCGTCCCCGGCAGGTAGCGCCGGGCCGCCGGAACGTTGACGTCGGCTGGACCGATCCGGAAGCTCCCCGCGTCGCGGTCGAGGATCGAACCAAACACGCTGGGCGAGTCCATTCGCGGCAAGCACATCCACTCGACGTTCCCGCTGGGTGCGATCAGCGCCGTGCTTTCGCAGTCAGACAGGAACGCGTAATCGCCGATCGGCGGGAACGCGCTGATCCGGACCCCGTGATCTTGCGAAGCCCCCTTCATCCGAGGCGCTCGATTCTGCTGTGGTGGTTGATACGTGTCAAGGTATGCTCGGGCGGTTGCGGTGAGGGCACAGGAGGCGAGGCGGTGGAACGGATACAGCTCACATCGATCGACGTAATTGCTTCGGCGCTCGAGCCGATCGGTCCTGCACTCAGTCGGGTCAGCTCGCCAGACGGGGCCGTGACACTCATGCTCTCAGACATCGCCGATGCGGATGCGGCGGCCGAACGCCTCGGTCCTGAACGATGGGAGCGACTGCTTGCCGATCACCGTGTGCTGGTGCAGCAGCTCGTCTCTCACCACGACGGCACGATCATGAAGTTCGAACGCGATGGCTTCCTGGCGTCCTTTACCAGTGCCCAGGCCGGGCTGCACGCGGCGATGGAGCTACAGCGCACGTTCAGCACCGACAGCGGGGCGGAAAGCCAGCTCGCGATCCGCGTCGGGGTGCACTCGGGGTTCGTGATCGCGAACCCGGACCAGCTGATGGGCCGCAACGTGGTGCTTGCCGCGCGCATTGCCGCCAAGGCCAAGGCGGGTGAGATCCTCGTGTCCTCGACGCTCAAGGACTACACGCACGGTGACCCCAGCCTGCGATTTGAGGAGTACGGGGAGTACCACTTCAAGGGATTGCACGGCGAGCACACTGTGTACGCCGTGCAGTGGCGCTGACGCCGGTCAGTCGTGCGACAGCGTCACGCCGGCCGCGTTGGCTAGCAGCCGGACGTATTCGCCGGCGCTGGCGGGACGCTTGTCGGCGTCCTTCTCCATCGCGGCCAGCAGCGCCTGCTTGACCTCTGGCGTGAGATCGCTGCGCAGCTCGGTGGGGTCGCGCGGGGGGTCCTGCAGGTGGGCCCAGAGCACGCGCATCCCCTGGACGTCGGCGAACGGAGGCTGACCGCAGAGCGACTCGTAGACGCAGCAGCCCAGCGCGTAGATGTCGGTCGCCGCCGTCACGGCCTCGCCGCGGATCTGCTCGGGCGCCATGTAGTCCATCGACCCAAGCGCCTGGCCCGGCAGCGTCAACATGCTGCCCTGCGTGTCCTTGGCCAGGCCGAAGTCGGTGATGTAGGCCTTGCCCTCGCCGTCGAGCAGGATGTTGGCGGGCTTGACGTCGCGGTGGACCATGCCCGCCGCCCAAAGCGCCTCCAGACCCGCCGCCACGTCGGAGCTGATCTGGATCGTGGTGGGCAGGTCGAGCGGGCCATCCTGCTTGAGGCGCTCGTCGAGCGAACGGCCCTCGATGAACCGCTGGGCCATGTACGGATGGCCCTCGTGCTCGCCGGTGGACACCACCGGGACGACGTTCGGGTGCTTGACGGTCTGGGCGATCCGGGCCTCTCGTGAGAACCGCCGGCGGAACGTCTCGTCACGCGCAAAGTCGCCCTTGACGAGCTTCAGCGCGACCCGTGTCCCGTCGGGTCCGGTGGCGGTGTAGACCTTGCCCATCCCCCCCTCGCCGAGGAGGTCGTCGACGTGGTATTCGCCGATTTGGGTTCCGATCCATGGGTCGGTCATGGCTCGCTCATGCTCTACGTCGTGGACAGCTTCCAAAGGTGTATCGGATACGCAGATCCGGCGCGCCGTGCCCCGGGGCCGCTCAGGTCGTCCCAGCGGACGCCGGCACTCAAGTCTCGTCGCGTTCGGATCGGGTCAGGATATGCAAGCGCCGCCCCCCTGGCAAGCGTCCTGGGCGACAGTACAATCCGCCGGGCATTGCTAGAGACGGGCACGATCCTTGCCGGATACCAAATCGACGGCGTGCTCGGAGATGGGGGCATGGGCACGGTCTATCGCGCGACGCAGCTGTCGCTCAAGCGACCCGTCGCGCTGAAGGTCCTTGCCTACGAGCTCGGCAACGATCCTGGATTCCGCGCTCGCTTTGAGCGCGAAGGCCAGGTCCAGGCCGCGCTGGACCACGAACACATCGTGTCGATCTACGAGGCCGGGCAGACCGACTACGGGATGTTCATCGCGATGCGCCTGATCCAGGGCCCGACCCTGAAGGACCTGATCTTCAACCGCGAGCTCGATCCCCGCCGCACGCTGCGGTTGCTGGCTCAGGTCGCGCACGCGCTCGATGCCGCCCACGACGCGGACCTGATCCACCGTGACGTCAAGCCGCAGAACATCCTGATCGGACAGGGCGACCACGCGTATCTGGCCGATTTCGGGCTGATCAAGGCTGTCGACGACCACGGGCCGCTAACCGGAACCGGCCAGTTCATCGGCACGATCGACTACGTCGCCCCCGAGCAGATCCAGGGCGACCCTGCCACGGCGACGAGCGACTGCTACGCGCTGACCGGCGTCCTGTTCGAGTGCCTGACCGGCCAGGTTCCGTTCCTGCGGCCGAACGAGGCCGCGACGCTCCATGCCCACGTGCTCCAGCCGCCGCCGAAGGTCTCAGAGCTCAGGCCGGACCTGCCGCCCGAACTCGACGAGGTGATCGCCCACGGCATGGCCAAGGACCCGACCGCCCGCCCGGCCACCGCCGTCGAGCTGATCATGGAGGCGCAACGCGCGCTCGCCTCATGGTCTCCTCACAAGGACTCTCAGCTCTATCCAGCCCCCGGAGGAGTCTCTCCCGACCGCGATCAGGCCACGCGAGTTCGCTCCCGCCCGCCCCGTTGATCGGACGTATGTCCAGGTGTCGGGTTTGGCCGGTTTGCGGAGGAAAGACCGGCTGGTACAATTTTGCCCGCGGGCAGCACTTGCCATGGGGGTGGCACGGATGAGGCAGGATCAAGGTGGGTTTGTTGCAACACTCGACAGGGTGAACGAGCCCAGAACCGCATCGCAGGTGCTTGGCCGGACCCTGAAGGACCGGTACAAGGTTCTCGACCCCATCTCGGCGGGTGCGATGGGGGCGGTCTACCGCGCCCAGGACATGGAGACGGATGCTCTGGTGGCGCTCAAGCAGTGCTCGGACCCCCACCACGACGCGCGCTTCGAGGTCGAAGCCCGCCTGCTCTCGAGCTTGCAGCACCCACGCGTCGTCCGCATCATCGACCACTTCTCGACGCGCAGCGGCCAGTACCTCGTGATGGATCTGGTCAAGGGACGGGACCTGGGCATGCTGATCAAGCAGCACGGCGATCCCGGCCTCCCGCTTGATCAGTCGATGGAGTACGTTCGCCAGACCTGCGAGGCGCTCCAGTACGTGCACGACCAGCAGATCGTTCACCGCGACGTCAAGCCTCAGAACATCATCCTCGCCGAGAACGGCATCGTGCTCGTGGACTTCGGAATCGCCCGCGTGCTCGACGAGGAGGAGCAGCAGGGCACCGTCGGCATCGGAACCCCCCGGTTCATGGCACCCGAGGTGTTCGCCGGCGGCCAGGTGTCGCCGCGCAGCGACGTGTTCAGCGTCGCGGCGACCCTGTGGACGCTGATCGCGGGTCGCCCGCCGGTTTACGCCGATCCCACCAAGCTTTCCAGCATCAACCCCGAGGTCACACCCGAGCTCGAGCGGACGGTCGCTGCCGGCCTGGAAATGATCCCCGAGCGGCGCGTCGCTTCGGTGGCAGCGTTCGCCAAGGCGCTCGGCGCGCCGCTGCGCACCGAGACCGGTGTGTCGCTGGCCGTCTCGATCGAAGACACCGACGCGTCTCGGACGCTGATGGAGGCCGTGGTCCACACCGCCGCCGGCGTGTTCGGCGCCGCCGCGGCGTCGATCTCGCTGATCGACGAGACCACCAGCGAGCTCGTCTACCAATCCGCTTGGGGCGCGGGTGCGCGCGAGATCGTCGGCGTCAGGCTCCCGCCCGGCACCGGGATCGCCGGCCAGGTCGTCGAGACGGGTTCGCCCGAGGCCGTTCCGGACTGCCGCACCGACCCGCGCTTCGCCGCCCGGATCGCGGCCGGCACCGGCTACGTCCCCTACACGATGCTGATCGTCCCGCTGCAGCGCCGCGGCCGCTCGATCGGCGCCCTGTCGATCCTGGATCGACGCGATGGCCGCGGATATCGCCAGGACGACATCGAGCCTGCGGCGTTGTTCGCCGACCTCGCCGTCAAGGCGCTCGACGTCAGCCCGGGCTCGTTCACGAGCCTCGGCATGACGCGCTTCAACTGACCCTGCGCCACCGATAGCCGCGGGCCACCCGCTACCCGCTGCCCGACTGCAAGCGTTTGCGGGGATAAAGACAGATAAGGAGGATTTGACCTCCTCTGGCGGTCTGCTGTAGGTTCAGTGTCTCACGACGACTAGAAGAGTCGCTGCCCGGAGCGGCGGACGACGCGGGGCAACGACTCAGGGGGTTAGCTGGATGGTGACCGATGCAGGGGTGGCGCGACGCAGGCGCGCGCTTTGGACATGTGGCTCAAGTAGCCCGGATTGCGCAGCTTTGGTTCGTGCGGTAGGGTGCGCCGGGGCTTGCGGCCGGCGAGCTGCAAATGGGAAAGCTGAGGGGTGCCTTGGGGGTGCTAGGTATGCGTAGGCCGGTCAGCCGTTTTAGCCGTCGATTTGCGGTGATCTTCGCCGCCGTTGGGATGGCGCTGTTCGTTATCGTGCCAGCCGCGCTCGGAGACGCGATCTCGGCCCAAGCCGGGGTCCCTTTCTCCGGCGTGGTCGACACAGCGCAGGCGCCCGGTTGCTCCTCTACCCCGACCGGGGTCAGCATCAACTGGGGCGACGGTACCGCCGTCGACACCACCTCCGGCAGATACAACGCTAGCAACGGCAGCGTCTCCGGCACCCACACGTTCGCCGCGAAGGGCTCGTTCTTTGGCACGGTCACGATCACCGGCTGCTTCGGGAGTGGCTCGGACGCCACTGATTCGCTGACGGCGACGGTGACCGCCGT
>Ga0207693_10003053_pt1 | contig 14460 bp, 15 predicted proteins | sample LARL81metaG_FD_184347 | JGI IMG/M metagenome (GOLD analysis project Ga0207693, IMG submission 184347) | Corn, switchgrass and miscanthus rhizosphere microbial communities from Kellogg Biological Station, Michigan, USA - LAR L8-1 metaG... | ecosystem: Host-associated > Plants > Roots >...
GTGCCAACCGGCTGCTGACTGCCGCCTGAGCGCCGAAACAGGGGGTATCTCCCGCTTGCGGGGAGATTCCAACACGGTGCTACTCGATCGAACTTTCACTGCCGGCATACAGTTTCGCGGCGGTGTAAGCGCGTTATCGCAACGGGCGCAGCACGATCGGCATGCCGTCCATCGGGACCGGCATGCCGCCGTAGTCGTAGCGCGGCTTGTAGCCGGGCCGCGGGAGCTCCAGCCGATAGCGGCGCAGCAGCCGGTGCATGATGGTCTTGATTTCGAGCTGGCCGAACACCATGCCGATGCACTTGTGCGCACCACCGCCGAACGGCGTGAACGCGTAGCGGTGTTTCTTGTGCTCGTTGCGGGGCTCGGCGAAGCGGTCCGGGTCGAACTTGTAGGGATCGGGGTATATCTCCGACAGCCGGTGGTTCATGCCGGGGTAGGCGATCACGTTCGTACCCTTGGGCAGGTAGTAGCCGAGCAGCTGGGTGTCGCGCACCGTCCGACGCATCGCCCACTGAACGGGGGAGACCAACCGAATCGACTCGTTCATCACGAGGTCGAGGGTTTCCAGCTTCTCCAGCGATTCGATGTCCAGCGGGCCGTCGCCGAGTCGATCGGATTCGTCGCGGCAGTGGTCCTGCCACTCCGGGTTCCCGGCGAGGTAATAGGACATGGTCGTGGCCGTCGACGTTGACGTGTCGTGCGCCGCCATCATCAAGAAGATCATGTGGTTGACGATGTCCTTGTCGGAGAACTTGTTGCCGTCCTCGTCCTCGGACTGGCACAACACGGTGAGCAGGTCCGAGCCATCGTTGCCCCGGCGCTCTTTGACGCGCTCCTCGAAGTAGTTCTCCAGGTATTCCCGAGCCTTCAGGCCGCGCCACCATGTGAAGGGCGGCACGCTGGTCCGGATGATGGCGTTGCCCGCGCGTGTTGTGACAGTGAACGCCTTGTTCACCTTCGTCACCAGTTCGCGGTCGGTGCCGGGCTCGTGCCCCATGAACACCATCGAGGCGATGTCGAGGGTGAGCTCCTTCATCGCCGGATACAGCAGGAAGCGGGGATCATTGGCCACCCAGTGGTTGGCGATCACCTGTGAGACCACCTTGTCCACCTGCTCGGTGTAGCCGGCCAGCCGGCTCCGGACGAATGCCTCCTGCATGATCCGCCGGTGGTACATGTGCTCGTCGAAGTCGAGCAGCATCAGCCCGCGGTTGAAGAAGGCCTCGATCATCGGAGCCCAGCCCTGCTGCGAGTAGTCCTTATCACGGTTGGAGTAGATGACCTGGATTGCGTCGGGGCCCAGCGCCGCCACCGTCGGGACGATCGGCGAGTCGATGAACACCACGGGCCCGCGCTTCCGGTACAGCTGCAAGAAGAAGTCGGGGCCGCCCCGGAACATCTCGACCATGTGGCCGACAATCGGCAGCCCGGCGTCTCCGATCACGGGTTTGAGATCGCTGCCCGCAGGGGGTTCGGCCATCGCGTGCTGGGGCCAGTGGTGAGCCAGGAGCCGCTTCTCGAGTAGACCCATGCCGGGCACGATCAGCATGGGCGATGTGGTAATTCGCCGCTTCGCCTTGTCGAAAAGGTAATCCTTGGTGCTGATCGTCGCCATTCACATCCTCCCCGAATCAAAAGACTGTGGGCGTTGTCACTCCTATCTTCATCCTGAATGGCAGACTTGACGCATGTCAAGTTTTGTTCTGGCGCGCCGCAATGCGAAGGTCTAGGGCCATGACCGCCCAACCCGCACCACAGCAGGTCCGCCGCAGCCGCGGCGACCGGCAGCGCGAAGCCATCGTCACCGCGGTCCGCGAGCTGCTTCAGGAGCGGTCGTTCGCGGATCTGTCCGTCAGCACCATCAGCGAGCGGGCCGGTGTCGCCCGGTCCGGCTTCTACTTTTACTTCGACTCCAAGTACGCGGTGCTCGCGGTGATCCTCGCCGACGCGAGTGAGATGCTGGACCAACTGACGCACAACTTCGCGCCGCGCGAGCCCGGCGAGACGCCGGCGGCGTTCGCGAAGCGGATGGTCGGCAGCGCCGCGGCGGTGACCGCGAACGACGATCCCGTCCTGACGGCGTGCACGGTGGCTCGCAATACCGACGCGCAGATCCGCGAGATGATGGACGACTTCTACGACAGCGTCGTAGACAAGCTCATCGCGCTCCTCGAACAAGACGCCGATGCACAACCGATCTCCGACGATCTGCCCGCCCTCGTGCGGACGTTGACGGCGGTGACCACCATGACGCTGACGCACGACAGCGCCTTCGTCGGCCGTGGCGAGGACCCCGCGCGCGCCATCAACATCGTCGAGCGGCTGTGGCTGAACGCGATCTGGGGTGGCGGATAGCCGCGACGGTATCCTCACCGCCATGGCGCAGGGCAACGGCTTTTCGGGCAAGCGTTGTTTCATCACAGGGGCCGCCAGCGGGATCGGCCGTGCCACCGCGCTGAAGCTGGCCGCCGACGGCGCCGAGCTGTACCTGACCGACCGCGACGCCGAAGGCCTTGAGAAGACCGTCGCCGACGCCCGCGCCCTAGGCGCGCAGGTGCCCGAACACCGGGCACTCGACATCTCCGACTACGAAGAAGTGGCCGCCTTCGCGGCCGACATCCACACCCGCCATCCGGCAATGGATGTGGTGATGAACATCGCGGGTGTGTCGACGTGGGGCACCGTCGATCAACTCACGCATCAGCATTGGCGCTCGATGATCGACATCAACCTGATGGGCCCGATTCACGTCATCGAGACGTTCCTGCCTCCGATGATCGCCGCCGGCCGCGGCGGTCACCTGGTCAACGTGTCGTCGGCCGCGGGACTCGTCGCGTTGCCATGGCATGCCGCCTACAGCGCGAGTAAGTACGGACTCCGTGGCCTTTCTGAAGTATTGCGATTCGACCTGGCCCGTCACCGCATCGGTGTTTCTGTGGTGGTGCCGGGCGCGGTGAAAACCCCCCTGGTGCAATCGGTTCAGATCGCAGGGGTGGACCGCGACGACCCGCGCGTGCAGAAGTGGACCAACCGTTTCAGCGGCCACGCGGTGTCGCCCGAACACGTCGCCGACAGGATTTTCGACGGTGTGCGGAAGAACCGTTTTCTGATCTACACCTCACCCGACATCCGTGTGCTGTACCTGTTCAAGCGGACGGCATGGTGGCCGTACAGCATTGCGATGCAACGGGTCAACGTGTTCTTCACCCGCGCGCTGCGGCCTGCGCGACGTGGCTAGCGCTTGATGCCCAGCGCGTCGGTCATTTTGAAGAACAGATCCGTCTGATCGGTGAGGCCGACGACATTGGCCGCGCGCGGACCGAATGCGGCGATGCGCACCTGCGTGCCCGTGTGGGTCTCATCCTCCGCGGCGACGTCTGACGATGTGCCGTAGCTGACCGTCATCTCGGCGCTGTCGGCAGTGGTCAGCTTGAGCGTCAGGCCCGGGTACATCAGATCGCGCACCCGCTCGATCGGCAGTTTAGCCTCCTCGGCAGCGCTGCGCAGATCGTCCTCACTGACGTTTTCGACAATCTGGCTGCTGTGACCATGGTCCGCGGTCGCGATCACGAGGGTGTTGCCGTCCTTCTTCGCGAACTCGAGGGCCTTCTGCACGGCCTCGTCGAAGTCGACGGTCTCACCGATCTGGCCGCATGCATCCGCCGCATGGTCACACTTGTCGATCGACGCGCCCTCGACCTGTAGGAAGAAGCCCTTGGCAGGGTTCTGCGCGCCTTCTGTGCGCGCTGCGAGTAGCTCGATGGCCTTGGTCGTCATGTCGGCCAGCGTCGGTACCTCCGCGCCGCGCTTGGGGTTGTCGGTGCACTTGGCGGCGGGCTGCAAGTAGCCCTGCCGCACCGCGACGGGACCGGCCCAGCGCACCGGCATGTTGCCGTCGGCGAACAGCCCGAGCAACGGAGCGTCCTGATCAGCCTTGCTGACGTTGGCCAATTCGCTTGCGGTGCGGACGATCTGGTATCCGCGTTCCTTGGCCTGCACTTCGAGGGTCTTACCTTGATACTCGCCTGCCGTTGCGGTCTGCGCGAAGGTCTCGGCGCCGCCGCCCATCGTGACGTCGGGACGCGTGGCGAGCAGATGTTCGGTGACCGAGCCCTTTCCGCCCTTTTCGAGGGTTTCGCCTGCGCAGTCCTTGGTCATCTCTTCGGGCCCGTAGCAGTCCCGCTCACTGATATGCGAGAACAACGCGGCAGGCGTCGCGTCCTGGATCTCCGACGTGGTGATGTCGCCGGTGGCGAAGCCCTGGTCCTTCGCGAGCTCGAGGATCGTCTTCTGCGCTGTGCCCCTGATGTCGATACCCAGCGCGCCGTTGTAGGTCTTCGTCCCTGTGGACCATCCTGTTGCGCTCGCGGCCGAGTCCGTGACGTAGTTCGGCTTGCCGTCCTTATTCAGGGCGAAGGTCGTGTACTGCCCGGTCATCGGGAACGCGTCGAGTCCGGCGAAGCTGCCGCCCGCGCCTTTCTCATAGTTGCGGGCGACGGTGATCTCGGAATCGCCCATGCCATCACCGAGAAGCATTATCACGTTGCGGGCGCCAGAGCCGTTGATGGCATCCCGGATGATCTGAGTCTGATCGCCGTTCTCCCGGCGGGCGCCGCCGTTGGTGGCCAGGTCGCCGCTCGCGGCGCGGCTGAGGGTGTCGCCGCTGGACTCCTTCTTATCCCACGAGTACGAGGACAGCTGCGGCCCCCACGACGCCGCTGGCTCGATACCAGGTCTTGACCGCCATAGGGACTCTTCGCTCGACGGAATTGGCCGAGCGAATTGAACGGGATTTTGGTGAACGGAAGTTGACCGACGTGCGAACTGTCGAGCGTTGCCTACCGTTTTCCCCAATCCCAGGGCGGCATCGTCAGCATGCCCAACCCCTTTACCCGCGTCTCACCGAGCTTTTTGTGCAACTCGATCTCGACCGCGACGCCGTCCTCGGCGTCGGTGACTGACACGGTGTCCAGAAACTCCAGCATCGCCTTCGAGTGGGTGACGACGACGACCTGCGTCTGACTCGCCGCCGCCCGGATCAGAGACGCCAACGGCCGCACCAGGTCTGGGTGCAGTGAGGTCTCCGGCTCGTTGAGCACCATCAGAGAAGGGGGCTGCGGGCTCAGCAGGGCGGCGGCCCAAAGCAGGAATCGGAGTGTGCCGTCGGAGAGTTCGGCGGCGCGCAGAGGTCGCAACATGCCGTGCTGCCGCAGCTGGAGATCGAAGAGCCCGTCGCGGACGGCCACCGACACGGTCGCACCGTCGAAGGCGTCGGCGACGGCACGCTGAAGGTCGTCGAATCCGGCCTCGATGATCGTCTGCACGGCGGCCGCCAGATCCCCGCCGTCGTCGGAGAGTACCGGCGTGCGGGTGCCGACGTGGGGGAGCCGCGACGGTGCGGCCGCGTCCACCCGGAAGCCGTCGTAGAACCGCCAGCTACGCAGCCGATGGCGGACGGCGGCGAGTTCCGGATGCGCGCCTGGGTGGGCGTATTCGGCGAGCACACTGCGATAGGGCGGCAACGACCTCGTCATCTCGTCGAAGCCCCGCCCGGATTCCGCGCTGGCTTCCGCGTAGTCGCGGGTGCGGCGCACCAACGTCGAGCCGGTCCGCATCACCCGGCCCACGAATACCGCCTCGCGCTTGATCTCCGGGTCGAGCGCGAACAACGAATTGTGCCCCGCCATCTGCGGCAGTCCGAGATCGACCAGGTAGCCGAAATCATCTGAGGCGAAGCCGAGTTCGAGTGAGACCGGTCCGGTTCGGATGGTGCCCTCGACCTTTCCGGTCCTGCGCGCGCCACCGAGTTGCTCCGGGCCGGCCCAAAGCACAGACTCCAGTCCACCCTCGCGAGCGAGCGAACCGATCACCTCGCCGCGTCCGCAGTCGGCGAGCAGGCGCAATGCCCGGTACAGCGACGACTTGCCGGTGCCGTTGGCGCCGGTGACGACGGTGAGCCCGGCGAGCGGCAGCACGACTTCGCGCAGCGAGCGGTAACCGCGGATGGCGATGGTGTTCAGCATGGGTGGCTCAGTATCCGCCTTCGGGAGGCTTGAGCTCCAAGCGAACACCGAGTAGGCGGATCGGCCGGTCGAGTTCGAAGAGGCCGAGAAGGTCCAATGCGGTTTCGTTGATCACATCTGCGTCTGTGCTCGGCGCGGCGAGCTTGCGAATTTTGGTCCGGGTGTAGAACGTGCTGGTGCGCACGGTGACCGCCACCCGGGTGACAACGCGCCCCTGAGCCACGACCTCGGTGAGCGTCTGCCGCGCGAGTTCGATTACAGCGGAGTTGATCTCGGTGCGATCGGTCAGGTCCTTCGCGAAGGTGATGACATGGCTGCGGGATCGCGCCACCCACGGCTCTGCGCTGACGTTGGTGTCGCCTCCACCCTTGGCCAGCAGCAGGAGCCACAGCCCGGTCGTCGGGCCGAATGTCGATGTGAGCAGCGTGGCATCGGTGGCGGCGAGGTCGGCAACGGTGGTAATGCCCATGCCGGCAAGCTTTTTGGCGGTTTTCGGTCCGACGCCCCACAACGCGTCGACCTCGAGATCGCCCATCACCGCCATCCAGTTCTCATCGGTGAGTTGATAGATGCCGGCCGGCTTGCCGAACCCGGTCGCCACCTTGGCGCGCTGTTTGTTGTCGCTGATGCCCACCGAACACGACAACTCTGTCTGACCGATCACCTCGCGGATCTGCTCGGCCAGCTGTACGGGGTTGTCGGCGCCGGCGCCGATGTACGCCTCGTCCCAGCCCCACACCTCGACTGGATGGCCGAGGTCGCGCAGCAAATTCATCACCTCTTCAGACGCTTCGTCGTAGGCGGCCGTGTCCAGCGGTAGGAACGTCGCATCCGGGCACTTGCGGGCCGCGGAGCGTAGCGGCATGCCCGCATGTACGCCGAATTTGCGCGCTGGGTAGGACGCGCACGTGACCACCTTGCGCGGCTCGTTGGGGTCGCCGTTGCCGCCGACAATGATTGGCAGGCCGGCAAGTTCGGGCCGTCGGCGCACTTCCACCGCGGCCTGGAACTGGTCGAGGTCGACATGCAGGACCCACCTTGGCGTCATGTGCCGCAGAGCTTGCGCGCCACGCTTTCCCACGCATCGCCGAGCTGCTCGAGCGTCTGGCCGCGCACGGTCAGCTGGAACTGAACGTAGTCGGCGTCGAGCAGCGAGTGCAGCGCGAAGGCCTGAGCATCGAGGTCACCAGTGGTCCCCGCGTCTTCCAGCAAGACGCGAATGTGGTGGTGGTGCAGCATCATTGGGTCGTTGAACCGCATCTGCGGGTCGCGATTCGCGTCGGACAACAGCGCATGGTGGGTGTGAACGAAGCTCAGCCGGTCGCGCCCGTAGGCGACCAGTCGCTCGAGCGCAGGGGCGCCAGGACCTAGCGGGGGCGGGCCGAACATCATCGCCTGCTGTTCGCCCTTCTCGTCCTCGTCGAGCAGCACGATCATCAGGCCGGCCCGGCTGCCGAAGCGCCGGAACAGCGTGCCCTTGCCCACCCCGGCGGCCGCGGCGATGTCGTCGGTCGTTACCGCGTCGGCGCCGCGTTCGGCTATGAGGCGCCGCGCAGCGTCTATCAGTAACGTGCGGTTACGGGCAGCGTCGCCCCGCTCCTGAGGCGCTTGATCCGTGACCGGCAACTCGCGCAGAGGGGGAGTTGCGGTCATGGCTGCAGTTTAGTTCAGACGGAATAATTCGGACTGCGGTCCGGTTAGCTCGTGCAAAGACTTAACAATGGCGAAGGGAAACATGAAGATGTCCGACATCAAGGTGCTGGTGCTGCTGGGAAGTTTGCGCGCCGCGTCGATCAACCGACAGCTGGGCGAGCTCGCGGTCGAGGCGCCGCCGGAGGGGGTGAGCCTGCAGCTGTTCGACCGCTTGGGTGAGCTGCCCTTCTACAACGAAGACATCGACAACGACGACGTCGCCGAGCCCGTCGTCGCGCTGCGGGCCGCGGCCGCCGAGGCCGACGCGGCCCTGGTCGTGACCCCGGAGTACAACGGCAGCATCCCCGGCGTGCTGAAAAACGCGATCGACTGGCTGTCGCGGCCGTTCGGCAACGGCGCGCTGAAGGACAAGCCGCTGGCGGTCGTCGGTGCGGCGGCTGGCCAGTACGGCGGCGTGTGGGCGCACGACGAGACGCGCAAGTCGTTCGGCATCGCCGGGCCGCGGGTCGTCGAGGACCTCAAGCTCTCGGTGCCGGCCAAGTCCTTCGACGGCAAGCATCCGCGGGAGAACGCCGAGGTGGCCGCGAACTTGCGCGACATCGTGGGCAAGCTTGCAGCCGAAGTCGCCTGACACGCACGGTGTCCCGGCTAGGCCGATGACGGCAGCGGCGTCGCAGAGAACACGTTTCCCGGGTCGTAGCGGCGTTTGACCGCCAACAGGCGGCCCGCGTTGGGTCCGTACGCGGAGTCGGCTTGGGCAGCCTGTCCGGGTCCGATGAGGTTTGGGTAGCCGCCGTCAAGGCTGTATGGGCCGAGTTCGGAATAGACCGTGTCGGCCCAGCCGCGGTGACGGGACTCGTTGTCGGAGGGGTCCCACGCCGCCACGATCTCGACGACGAAGTGATCCGAGCGTATGCCGAACGCGGTGTCGCCGAGCGGGACTCGTGTCGCAGCGCCGTGGAAGTGGTGAATGGCGATGCCGCTGAGTGCAGAGGTTCGCGACTCACCGGCGCGCAGCAGCGTCTGGATGACATCGCCGCCGAGCGATCGCACAGTGCGCGTGCGGAGCTCGTAATGGCGGCCGTCAATGACGTACGGGTCGAACAGTCCGAGCATCGCGCTATAAGGCATTTCACCGACCTCCGCGACGACCGGTGTCCCCAGTCGCTTGAGCCGTTCGATCCACGTGACGCCGGTTGCCGGCGCGCCTGACCACGCGGGAGCCATGAACACAATCGGTTGGCAGTCGGGCCCGGACAGGACACCGATCTGCACCGTCAATTCGTCGGGCATCGTCGGGTTCAGCACGTCGTAGCGGCGGAAAATCTGTTCGGCCTGCTCCCACGGAAATCCGACGAAGCCGGAAATCACGGAGTCGAGTGCGTGCAGGCGCAGCCGCATGCCGGTGACCACTCCGAAGTTTCCTCCGCCGCCGCGCAGCGCCCAAAACAGGTCGGGTTCGTGTCGTTCGTCCACGATCGTCGTTGTTCCGTCGCGGAGCACTACCTCGAACGCCACGACGTTGTCGAGCGCGAGTCCGGCGATGCCGTTGAGCGGTCCGTATCCGCCGCCCAGGGTCAGGCCGACCATTCCGACGCCGCCGTACGTTCCCGTCGCAGGCACCAGGCCGAATGGCTCCGTCGCTGCCACGACGTCGGCTGCGGTCGACCCGCCCGAGACGAACGCGGTCTGCGACGCCACGTCGACCTCGACCCGCCGCATGAGCGACAGGTCGATCACCAATCCACCGGTGGCCAAGGCCCGTCCAGCCCAGTCGTGGCCACCACCTCGGACGGCGACGGGAATGCCGGTGTCGGCCGCGTAGCGCAGTGCCGACTGCACCTCGCTGCACGACGTCGGTCGGACGACGGCTGCGGGACGTCGCGTCACTGCGCCGTTCCAGAGCCGGGTCCCGGCATCGAACGCCGGGGATCCGGGCAGGTGGACTCGCGTGGCGGAGATGGGTCCGGCGGTCGCCGGACTGTTGGGCGGGTAAGTATCGATGGTCATGGAGGGTCTTTCCTGAGAGGGGTGATCAACTGGCTAGAGTCTAACTCCAGTTAGCAGACTAGAACTTTATTCAACAGAGCGCTAGTCTGGTAAACGTGGCAGAGAAGACGAGCACCGTCTCGCGACGGGCAGAGTATGCGGAAGCGACGCGGCGGGCGATCATTGCGGCGGCTCGCGAACTGTTTGTCGAGCGCGGCTACACGGCGACCAAGGTCGACCAGGTCGCGGCGCTGGCGCGGGTGTCGCCGGCGACGGTATATGCGGTGGCGGGCGGCAAGCAGGGCTTGCTGCACACGCTGGTCGACGACTGGACGCAGGCGCCGGAAGTGGATGAGGCTTACCGTGCCATCGAGGCCTCGGACACTGCCGACGGCGTCCTGGACATCGTCGCTTCCACGTGCCGGCGGATGCGCAGCGACTGGGGTGACGTGATGAAGATCGTGCTCGCCACCGCGCCGTTGGACGAGACGGCCGCGGCAACTCTGCGGACCGCGACCGATCGGTATCGGGCGGGCACGCTGCTGGCGGCTCGCCGGCTTGCCGACCTGGGAGCGCTGAAACCCGGTCTGCGCGTCGACGACGCCAACGACATGCTGTGGTTCTACTTCGGCTACTCGGGGTTCTTCACGCTGATGGAGGACAACGCGTGGTCCGCCGATCGCGCCGAAGAGTGGCTGCGGGAGATGGCGGCGATCGCCGTTCTCGGCTCGCACGACGGGTAGGCACCGCGATGCCGCAAAGTCGGGTAGTCGACTACGCGCGACGAAGCATGCCCATGCGGCGCAGCATGTCGAGCATGTGCGGACACGATCTGGTCCTCGGTCTCACCCGAACGGTGTCGTCGATACTGCCGGCGCCGTTCAAGATTCCCGCGGCAGACGGGACCGCGCCGCGCGCCGTCGTGAGCGCGGGCGGGGTCGGCGCACCCCTGCCGCCCGGCACGCGAATCTGTGCCCCCGCCAAGGCGCGCTGCTGAATCCAGTTGGGTCTGCTAACCCGTCGGCGGATTTGCTGTTACGTCACCGTGACGGTGGGCGCGCGTGGGATGTCGGTGCCCGGTGGTAAAACCTGGTTATGGGCGGCGACAGGGCATCGGATGTGACTTGCGACACGCCGGGTGTGTCAACGGCCGGGACCTTACGACCAGGGAATTTCAAAAATGTTATTCAGAACATCTGGTATCCCTTCGCAATGTCGGACACTAGGTGTAGTGTCTCGAACACCGACAGACCCCCACGGTACTTGTACCTTCCAGGGTCGGCCGGGGCCCAGAAATCCGGCGGTGTCGGTTCCCAGACTCACCGGGCGCGCGGCCCGGACGCCTGGAATTTTGAGGGCCCGCGGGCCGCTGAAGTTGGAGCGATATGCAATACCCGATCAGTTGCCAGTCCGTCCGCAGAGGAGCCGTGCCGAAGATGACCGTCACCGTGTACACCAAGCCCGCATGCGTGCAGTGCAACGCCACCTACAAGGCGCTGGACAAGCAGGGCGTCGCCTACGCGAAGGTCGACATCAGCCTGGACAGCGAGGCCCGTGACTACGTCATGGCGCTGGGTTATCTGCAGGCGCCCGTCGTGGTGGCCGGCAACGACCACTGGTCCGGGTTCCGGCCCGACCGCATCAAGACGCTGACCGACGCGGTCGCGGTAACGGCATAAGGGGTAATCCGACAGACAAGGGAAGGAGCCGGGATGGCCGGGTGCAACCTCGTCTACTTCTCCAGCGTGTCGGAAAACACCCACCGCTTCGTCGAGAAGTTGGGCCTGCCCGCCATCCGGATCCCGCTGCACGGACGCATCGAGGTTGATGAGCCGTACGTGCTGGTGTTGCCTACCTATGGAGGTGGGCGCGCCACACCCGACATCAACGACGGTGGCTATGTCCCCAAGCAGGTCATCGCGTTTCTGAACAACGAACACAACCGGTCGCTGATCCGCGGCGTCATCGCCGCGGGCAACAACAACTTCGGTGCGGAGTTCGCCTACGCGGGCGATGTGGTGTCCCGCAAGTGCGGCGTTCCGTACCTGTACCGCTTCGAACTAATGGGAACCCCGGACGACGTGGAAGCCGTCCGCGTGGGCTTGGAAGACTTCTGGAAGGACCAGACGTGCCACCAACCGTCACAACTGCAGAGCCTGTAACCCCCGCCGCGCCGGGCGCTCACCATGCTCCGGGCGCCGGCGAGAGCGACTACCACGCGCTCAACGCGATGCTGAATCTGTACGACGCCGAGGGCAAGATTCAGTTCGACAAGGACCGCGAGGCCGCGCACCAGTACTTCCGCGAGCACGTCAACCAGAACACGGTGTTCTTCCATGATCAGGACGAGAAGCTCGACTACCTCATCAAGGAGAACTACTACGAGCGCGAGGTGCTCGATCAGTACTCGCGCAACTTCGTCAAGAGCCTGATCGACCGGGCCTATGCGAAGAAGTTCCGGTTCCCGACCTTCCTGGGCGCGTTCAAGTACTACACGTCCTACACGCTGAAAACCTTTGACGGCAAGCGCTATCTGGAGCGGTTCGAAGACCGCGTCTGCATGGTGGCGCTGACGCTGGCGGCGGGTGACACCATGCTCGCCGAGAGGCTCGTCGACGAGATCATCGACGGCCGGTTCCAGCCGGCCACCCCGACGTTCCTCAACTCGGGCAAGAAGCAGCGCGGCGAGCCGGTCAGCTGTTTCCTGCTGCGCATCGAGGACAACATGGAATCCATCGGCCGCTCGATCAACTCGGCACTGCAGCTGTCCAAGCGCGGCGGCGGGGTTGCGTTGCTGCTCTCCAACATTCGCGAGCACGGCGCACCGATCAAGAACATCGAGAACCAGAGCTCCGGCGTCATCCCGATCATGAAGCTGCTGGAGGATTCGTTCTCCTACGCCAACCAGCTCGGCGCGCGCCAAGGTGCGGGCGCGGTGTATCTGCACGCCCACCATCCCGACATCTACCGCTTCCTGGACACCAAGCGAGAGAACGCCGACGAGAAGATCCGGATCAAGACACTCTCGCTGGGTGTCGTCATCCCCGACATCACGTTCGAGCTGGCCAAGAAGAACGAGGACATGTACCTGTTCTCGCCGTACGACGTCGAGCGCGTCTACGGCCAGCCGTTCGCCGACATCTCGGTGACCGAGAAGTACTACGAGATGGTCGACGATGCGCGGATCCGCAAGACGAAGATCAAGTCGCGCGAGTTCTTCCAGACCCTGGCCGAGCTGCAGTTCGAGTCGGGCTACCCGTACATCATGTACGAGGACACGGTGAACCGGGCGAACCCGATCGAGGGCAAGATCACCCATTCCAATCTGTGCTCGGAGATTCTGCAGGTTTCGACACCGTCGGTGTTCAATGAGGATCTGACCTACGCCCAAGTGGGCAAGGACATTTCGTGCAACCTGGGTTCGCTGAACATCGCCAAGACGATGGATTCACCGGACTTCGCGCAGACCATCGAGGTGGCGATCCGGGCGTTGACGGCCGTGTCCGATCAGACGCACATCTGGTCGGTGCCGTCGATCGAGCAAGGCAACAACGACTCCCACGCGATCGGACTGGGGCAGATGAATCTGCACGGATACCTGGCGCGCGAGCGCATCTTCTACGGCTCCGAAGAAGGCGTTGACTTCACGAACATCTACTTCTACACGGTGCTCTATCACGCGCTGCGGGCTTCGAACCGCATTGCGATCGAGCGTGGCTCACACTTCAAGGGCTTCGAGAAGTCGAAGTACGCGTCGGGGGAGTTCTTCGACAAGTACACCGAGCAGGTGTGGGAGCCGAAGACCGATCGCGTCAAGCAGTTGTTCGCCGATGCGGGCATTCACATTCCGACGCAAGAGGATTGGGGCAGGCTGAAGGAGTCGGTGCAGGCGCACGGCATCTACAACCAGAACCTGCAGGCCGTCCCGCCCACCGGGTCGATCAGCTACATCAACCACTCGACGAGCTCGATCCACCCGATCGCATCGAAGGTGGAGATCCGCAAGGAAGGCAAGATCGGCCGGGTGTACTACCCGGCGCCGTACATGACCAACGAGAACCTCGAGTACTACCAGGACGCGTACGAGATCGGCTACGAGAAGGTCATCGACACGTACGCCGTGGCAACGCAGCACGTGGATCAGGGCCTGTCGTTGACACTGTTCTTCAAGGACACCGCGACCACTCGGGATGTGAACAAGGCGCAGATCTACGCCTGGCGCAAGGGAATCAAGACGCTGTATTACATCCGGCTACGCCAGATGGCGCTGGAGGGAACCGAGGTCGAAGGTTGCGTGTCCTGCATGCTGTAGTACGGCGCCGGCGACGAGTGTGGACTTGATACACGCGAGCGGGTATTAACCGTGCCATATGTCCACGCTCGCCGGTGAAGCGGCTGCGCTAGCCCATTGCGTAGACGGGTAGGCGATCCACCCGCGTCAGCACGGACTGCTTCGGCGGAACGCCGGGGCCGGGGTTGGCCTCCTCTAGCTTCGCCTCGTGGTCTATCCAGCACTCGCCGGTTCGTTCGTCGTAGTCGCCTCCATAGAAGACGCAGCAGACGCCGATGCCGTCGGTGTCCTGATGGTCGGTCACGCACTCCCAGAAGTCGTCGCTCACGGGAGCCGCATTCACGTTCGCGGCGAGTCCGATGGCCACGCCTGCCGTCATCGCGGCGGTGGCCAGAAGTCCTTTGATGTTCATGCCGCTAAGCCTGAAGCGAAGTCGTCGTCGTCAAAACGGGGCGCGCTCCTGAACGCCCTCTGCGTATTTCAGGGATGCCGCTGTCGGGC
>Ga0207693_10003055_pt1 | contig 14456 bp, 13 predicted proteins | sample LARL81metaG_FD_184347 | JGI IMG/M metagenome (GOLD analysis project Ga0207693, IMG submission 184347) | Corn, switchgrass and miscanthus rhizosphere microbial communities from Kellogg Biological Station, Michigan, USA - LAR L8-1 metaG... | ecosystem: Host-associated > Plants > Roots >...
TCACGGTTCCCGCAGCGCATAGCCGACGCCGCGCACCGTCTGGATCAGACGTGGCCTGTCGCCGGCCTCGGTCTTTCGACGCAGGTAGCCGATGTAGACGTCGAGCGAGTTGGAGGAGAGGCCGAAGTCGTAGCCCCAGACGCGCTCGAAGATCAGCGACCGGGTCAGCACCTGCCGGGGGTTGAGCATGAAGAGCTCGAGGAGGGAGAACTCGGTACGCGTCAGCTCGATCGGAACGCTGCCGCGCTTGACCTCACGGGTCGCCGGGTCCAGCTCGAGGTCGGCGAAATGCAAGACCTCGCCGGCTCCGTTCGTCGTGCGGCGCAGCAGGGCGCGCAGCCGGGCGAGCAGCTCGGCGAGGGCGAACGGCTTCACGACGTAGTCGTCCGCTCCGGCGTCGAGCCCTGCGACCCGAGCCTCGACCTCGTCGCGCGCGGTCAGCATCAGGATCGGAATCCTGTTGCCGGCGCCGCGCAGCCGGCGCGCAGTCTCGAGCCCATCGACGTTCGGCATCAACACGTCCAGGACGATCGCGTCCGGCTGAACCTCGCCGATGTCCAGCCGGTACAGCGCCTCCGCGCCGTCGGCCGCGAGCTCGACGTGGTAGCCCTCGAGGGCAAGCGCTCGCCGCAGCGACTCGCGGACGGCCGCTTCGTCGTCGACGACAAGAATCTGGGCGCTGTTCATGCGCGCATTGTTGCGTCAAAGATTGAGAGGCGGCTAAGGAATCCCCGGCGGCTCGCCCGCGGCCGCCAGGAGGTCGGCCGCGGGGAAGCCGCTATCCGCAGGGACGGGGGAAGGAGTCACACGACGCCAAGCTTCGCAGCCCCGTCTGAGAAAGCCCTAAGACGCCTGTAAGAAGTCTCTAAAGGCGTGGCCGCCGGATTCTTAGAAGCCTCTTAGCCGCTGCTCATCGAGCTCTTACGCGCAACTGGTCTGATGCAGCGAACGGCAATTCGAATCAGCTCGAAAGGAATCCAGAGAATGCCCAAGCGCACGCCCTACGTAGTTGCAGCCGCCGCGCTCGTGGTGGGTGCCGGAGCCGGAGCCGGCAGCTATGCCGCGTTCGGAACTAACGGCGCGAATACGACGACCGTGATCAACCAACCCGTCGCGGCGGGCTCCCCCACCGCCGCGACCAAGACCATGTCCGTCAATGGGGTCTACCGGGCGGCTCGCGACGGCGTCGTCCAGATCACGGTGAACACCTCCGGCGGCTCGGACAACTCGCCCTTCCCGTTCGGCGGCTCGGGCTCGCAGCAGTCGCAGGCGCAGGGGTCCGGCTTTGTCTACGACTCGTCCGGCGATGTGATCACGAACAATCACGTCGTCGCGAACGCGACGAAGATCTCGGTCATGTTCAGCGACGGGTCCAAGTACAGCGCCAAGCTGGTCGGCGCCGATCCGTCTACGGACCTTGCCGTCCTGAAGGTGGATGCCCCCTCGAGCAAGCTGCATCCGCTCACGGTCGGTGACTCGAGCAAGCTCGCGGTCGGCGACGGCGTCGTGGCAATCGGCAGCCCCTTCGGCCTCGACGAGACGGTCACGTCGGGAATCGTCAGCGCCCTCAACCGTGACATCAGCTCGACGAACAACTTCACGATCTCGGGCGCGATCCAGACTGACGCCGCAATCAACCACGGCAACTCGGGCGGTCCGCTCCTGAACATGTCCGGCCAGGTCATCGGCGTCACGACGCAGATCGAGAGCGACTCCGGCGGCAACGAGGGCGTCGGCTTCGCGGTTCCCTCCAACACGATCTCTTCGGTCGCCTCGAAACTGGTCAAAGGTCAGAAGGTCGAGCATCCGTACCTCGGTGTCTTCGTTCAGACGCCGCAGAATCGAAGCGGGGCCGAGGTTGCTCAGGTCAAGAGCGGCTCTCCTGCCGCGGCTGCGGGGCTGAAGGCCGGCGACGTGATCACCTCCTTCGAAGGCCAGGCGATCCAGAGCCCTGACGACTTGACCGCCGCGGTGGCCGGCAAGGCACCCGGCGACAAGGTCGCGGTCACGTACGTCCGTAATGGGAACACGAAGACGACGCAGGTGACGATCGGTACCCGGCCCTCGTAACGAGCTTCCCCCCAAACAGCGCGCCCCTTCCCCTCACACCCGCACGGCGCGCAAACGAAAGTGACGGCCGCTCCGCTACGGGGCGGCCGTCGCGATTCTGGAAGTCTTGATCCCCCGTTCGAGTGAATTGACTTGTGTTCTTACCACCGTCGGGCTTATCTCCGAGTAGGGGTAGGTTCGCGGCGCGACCGGGCGGGGGGACAAACGCCAAGGCTCTGCGCCCGAAGATCTCCCAGTGAGAGAGAAGGCGGGGCCCCGCTGCGGCGCGGGCCTCGCCACCTACCCCTATCGCTTCCAACGGAGTTAGTCGACGAGCGCCAGAGAGTTAGTCGACGAGCGCGAGCACTTCGTCGAGAACGCCGAGCCCCTCGTCGAGCTCCTCGCGGGTGATCGTCAGCGGCGGCGCGACGACGACGACGTTCCAGTGGGTCATCAGGTAGAGGCCGCGGTCCATCGCCGCCTTCGCCAGCTTGGCGACCGGGGCGAACGCTTCCCCACCGGCATTGAAGGGAACCAGCGGCTCGCGGGTCTCCCGGTCGCGCACGAGCTCGATGCCCCAGAAGAGTCCCTTGCCGCGCACCTCGCCGATCGACGGGTGCCGCTGCTGCAAGCGCGGCAGCTCCTGGGCCAGCACCTCGCCCATCGCGGCCGAGTTCTCGACGATCCCTTCCTCCTGGAAGGCTTCGATCGAGGCGACCGCGGAGGCACAGGCGAGCACGTGGCCGGAGTACGTCAGGCCGCCCGCGAAGTACTTGTCTCGCACCCAGTCGGCGATCTTCTCGCCGATCACCATCGCGCCCAGCGGCAGGTAACCGGAGTTGATCCCTTTTGCGACCGTCAGGATGTCGGGGACGACGTTCCAGTGGTCGCAGGCAAACCATTTGCCCGAGCGCCCGAAGCCGGCCATCACCTCGTCGCAGATCAGCAGGATCCCATGCCGGTCGCAGACCTCGCGAATCGATTGCAGATAGCCGTCCGGTGGGACGATGATCCCGTTCGTCCCGACAATCGTCTCCAGGATAACCGCGGCCACGTTCTGCGGGCCCTCGTACTGAAGGATCTCCTCCAGATGAGGCCCGCCGGTGCAGACCGGGCACGGATCGGGATGACCGGCCGGACAGCGGTACGTGTAGGGGTCGAGCATGCGCACGATGCCCGGGATCCCGGGCTCCGCAGGCCAGCGCCGGGGGTCCCCGGTGAGGGTGATCGCGCCGGCCGTCGCCCCGTGATACGAGCGGTAGCGCGCGACGATCTTGTGTCGGCCCGTGTACCAGCGGGCGAGCTTGATCGCGTTCTCGTTCGCCTCGGCGCCGCCGTTGGTGAAGAAGGACATCGTCAGGTCGCCTGGGGTCACCTCGGCCAGCAGGCGCGCCAGCTCGGACCGTGCCTCGTGGGCCATCGGCGGGCCGATCGTCGTCAGCTTGTCGGCCTGTTCCTTGATCGCGGCGACGACCTTTGGATGCTGGTAGCCGATCGAGACGTTGACGAGCTGGGAGGCGAAGTCGAGGTAGCGGTTGCCTTCGAGATCCCAGAAGTAGCGGCCCTCGCCGCCAGCGACCGCGAGCGGCGAGATCTTGTTCTGCACGGACCACGAATGCAGCACGTACCGCTGGTCGAGCTCCTGGATCCGCTTTGCGTCTAGGCCTTGCTCGACCGCCATGTTTCGATCCTAACGCGGGTGGCGCTAGGCTGGCCAAAGACGAAGGAGGCAACGATGACGGAAGTGGCCGAAGCACCCGGCGCCGAGCGCGCACAAGAGCTCAAGCGGATCACCCACTGGATCGAAGGAGCGCCGGTCGAGGGCAAATCGGGCCGCACCGGCCCTGTCTTCAACCCGGCAACGGGGATCCAGACCGGCCAGGTCGACTTCGCGTCGGCAGAGGAGGTCGATCGCGCCGTCCAGGCGGCGAAAGAGGCTTTCGCCTCCTGGCGCGCCGTCTCGCTTTCGCGCAAGACCGACATCTTCTTCCGGATTCGCGCCCTCGTCGACGAGCATCGCGAGGACATCGCCAAGATCCTCACCGCCGAGCACGGCAAGGTGTTGTCTGACGCAAAGGGCGAGGTCGCGCGCGGGCTCGAGGTGATCGAGTTCTGCTGCGGAATCCCGGAGCTCTTGAAGGGCGGGTTCACCGAGCAGGCCTCGACGGGAATCGACGTCTATTCGATCCGCCAGCCGCTGGGCGTCTGCGCGGGTATCACGCCGTTCAACTTCCCGGCCATGGTCCCGATGTGGATGTGGGCGCCTGCCCTTGCCTGCGGCAACACGTTCGTGCTGAAGCCTTCCGAAAAAGACCCCTCTGCGGCGAACTACACGGCGGAGCTGCTGAAGGAGGCAGGCGTTCCCGACGGCGTCTTCAACGTCGTCCACGGCGACAAGGTCGCGGTCGACGCGATCCTCGAGCACCCCGACATCGCCGCCGTCTCGTTCGTGGGGTCGACGCCGATCGCGCGCTACGTCTACGAGACCGGCACGTCGCACGGCAAGCGGGTACAGGCCCTCGGCGGCGCGAAGAACCACATGATCGTCCTGCCCGACGCCGACATCGACATGGCCGCGGATGCCGCCGTATCCGCCGGCTACGGCTCGGCCGGCGAGCGCTGCATGGCTGTCTCGATGTTGGTTGCGGTCGGCGATGCGGGCGACGAGCTCGTGTCCGCGATCAAGGAGCGCCTGCCGAAGGTGAAGGTCGGCGACGGGATGCAGCCCGACTCCGAAATGGGGCCGCTCGTTACCCGCGAGCACCGCGACAAGGTCGCCTCCTACATCGACCGTGGGCGGGAGGCCGGGGCCACGATCGTCACCGACGGGCGCGAGACCGCACCCGAGGGCGGTGGTTTCTTCCTCGGCGTGACGCTGGTCGACGACGTCAAGCCGGAGATGGACGTCTACAAGGACGAGATCTTCGGCCCGGTGCTAGGGGTCACGCGGGTCGGCACCTACGACGAGGCCGTGCGACTCGTGAACGAGAACCCCTACGGCAACGGCGTCGCGATCTTCACGCGCGACGGCGGAGTCGCGAGGCAGTTCCAGTTCGACGTCAACGTCGGGATGGTCGGGATCAACGTCCCGATTCCGGTGCCCGTCGCCTACTACTCGTTCGGCGGCTGGAAGAACTCCCTCTTCGGCGACCTGCACATCTACGGCCCTGAGGGGATCCAGTTCTACACGCGAGGCAAGGTCGTCACCTCGCGCTGGCCGGACCCGGCCACGTCGAAGGTCGACCTCGGTTTTCCGCAAACGCGCTAGCCGCCGACTTCGCTCAGCTCGCCGGTCCTGACGTCGTAGACGAAGCCTCGAGCCGAGAACGAGTCCGGCAGCAGCGGGGAGTTCTCGATCTTCGTGACACCCGACCGCACGTTCTCCTCGACGTTCGGAAAGGCGTGGAACTCGACGTCTGTATCGAGCCGGTCCTGGAGCTCCTCGTCCTTGAACGTGAGCATGCCGCAGTCGGTGTGGGCGATCACGACCGCCTCCTCGGTGCCCAGCAGGTGATGCGAGATGATCAGGGAACGCAGCGCGTCGTCGGTGACGACGGCGCCGGCGTTTCTGATCACGTGGGCGTCGCCCTCGTCGAGGCCGAGAAACTTGGCAGGATCGAGCCGGGCATCCATGCAGGTGATAACTGCAAACTTGCGGCCGGGCGGCATCGGCAGGTCACCTTTGTCGAACTCTGAGGCGTACGAGCGGTTCGCTTCCTGGATCTCGTCGACGACGGGCATCGAGCACCTCCTCGCGCTTTACTTTTTGAAGTAAAGACTCTACAGATGAACGGTCAGGCGACGATCGGTCAGGCGACCGCGACGCCAGGCTTCAGCTCCTGGCCGAACTTCGCCCTCGCGACGAACCGTCCGATCCCGGGCTGCGCGACGAGCTCGTCGCCCTCGACCAGGATGGTGCCGCGAAGAACGACGACCTCCGGCGAGCCCGTCACCTCGGTGCCCTCGAACAGGTTGTAGTCGGACTTCGAGTGGTGCGTCGCCGCCGAGATCGTGACCCGCTTCGCGGGGTCGAAGACGACGATGTCGGCGTCGGAGCCGACCGCGATGGTCCCCTTGCGCGGGTAGAGGCCGAACAGCTTCGCCGGGTTCGTGGCCAGCAGCTCGACCATCCGGTTCAACGAGATCCTTCCGCCGCGGACGCCGAACTCGTGGATCATCTGCAGCCGATTCTCCAGCCCCGGCCCGCCGTTCGGGATCTTCGAGAAGTCGTCCCTGCCGATCGTTTTCTGCCCGTCCCAGAGGAACGCGCAGTGGTCGGTCGAGATCGCGCTGAGCGTGTCGGTGCGGACCGCGTTCCAGAGCACGTCCTGGTTCGCCTTGTCGCGCGGCGGCGGTGTGTAGACGTACTTGGCGCCCTCGAAGTTCGGACGCTCGAGGAACGTGTAGTCGATGAAGAAGTACTGCGTGCAGGTCTCGCCCCAAATGTCCCAGCCCTTCTCGCGGGCCAGCTGGATCGGCTCGACCGACTCGGCGCAGGAGACATGGACGACGTAGAGCGGTGAGCCCGCCACGCGAGCGAGCTGGATCGCGCGGTTCGTCGCCTCGCCCTCGGTCTCGGGCGGACGGGTGAGCGCGTGGTACTTCGGCTCCGTGTGCCCGGCGGCGAGCGCCTCCTTCACCAGCACGTCGATCGCGTCCCCATTCTCGGCGTGCACCATCACGAGGGCGCCGGTCTCGGCCGCGACCTGCATCGTCTTGAAGAGCGTTTCGTCGTCGACCATCAGCGCGCCCTTGTAGGCCATGAAGAGCTTGTACGAGGTGATCCCCTGGTCCGGCAGCGACGCGAGCTCCTCGAGCGTGCCGCCCTCCTTCAGGTCGGTGACGGCCATGTGGTAGCCCATGTCGATCACCTGCCGGCCGTTCGCCTTGGCGCGCCATTCGTCGACCGCGTCTGCGAACGAAGATCCCTGCGGCTGGATGATGAAGTCGACGTGCGTCGTCGTGCCGCCGACCGCGGCCGACGTCTGCCCGGACTCGACGTCGTCGATCGTGACGGTGCCGCCGAACGGCATATCGAGATGCGTGTGCGGGTCGACGCCGCCGGGGAGCACGTACTTCCCGGCGGCGTCGATCACACGCTCTGAGTTCACGTCCAGCGACTCGCCGATGAGTGAGATCCGCTCGTCCTCGACGAACACGTCGGCGACGTAGTCATCCGCCGCGGTGATGACGCGCCCTCCCTTGATCAGAATGGACATGCGGATCCTCCTCTGCTTATTTGCCGCCGGGGGTGACCTTGACGTTTGCCTTCTTCCAAGAGTTGCCGTAGATGTCGAAGTGCTGTTTCTTCAGGATCGCCTGAGCGGCCTTGGCAAGATCAGTCCGGTACGCCTCGTGCCCAGGCACCTTCTTCAGGTGGTTGTACTTCGCGGTGGTCTTCGCCGTGAACTTGTAGTCCTTCGAGTTCATCAGCCCGATTCCGAGCGGTGCCGGCCAGATGAGCGCGTTGATCTCGTTCATCTGCCACGTCTGATGCCCCTTGAGGAGCGTCGGGCCGTGTGACAGGACGATCCTCACGCAGTCCTTCAGATGCGACCGGCAGTAGATCCAGCCCTTGAAGGACGCGACGAGGAACTTCTTCGCCGTCTCCTGGTTCTTCTTGTCCTTGAGCCAGGACTCGGTTCCGAAGATGCCGTCCTCGAGCATCCCGGTTCCGATCTTGTCCATCTTGATCACGTTCAGGTTGCGGAGCGTGTAGAGCTTCCCGGTCTTCGGGTTCTTGGTCTCCAGGACCTGGGCGAGCTCGTTGTATGTCATCGCCGAGGCGGCGTCGATCTGGTGGTTCACGAACAGGTTCATGTCGAAGGGCTGCTTGACGATCGTGACGCCCTTGTTGTGAGCCGGGTCCATCCCGGCACGGCTCAACGCGGCAAAAAGCTCGAACTCGTTTCCTCCGAGCCAGTTGCCGACCTTCTTGCCGCGCATCTTCGCGATCGTGTTGATGCCGCTGCTCTTCCATGTGATCTCGGTCATTCCGCTGCGCGTGAAGACCTGCGAGATGTTCACGAGCTTCGTGCCCTGGTCACGCGCAGACATCAGGCTCGGCAGCCAGTCGAGACCCAGCTGGGCCTGGCCCCCAGCGACGACCTGCTCAGGAATGATGTCGGGCCCGCCGACGCGGATCTTCACATCCAGACCCGCCTTCTTGTAGTACCCCTTTGCGTCGGCTGCGTAGTAGCCGGCGAATTGCGCCTGCGTGACCCACTTCAGCTGAAACGTCAGCGTCGTCAGCTTCTGCGACGCGTGCTTCGATGGCGCGGCTGTCCCGACCGCAGCGAGGATTCCACCCGCGACGGCGAGCGCCGCAAGCCCCCCGACCCAGTACCTAGCGTGCTTCATCCGATCCCCTTTCCTCTGGTTCCGACGGGGCGATTCTGACGCCTCTTCACTCGGATGTCGATGGCACCCAGCGCAGCGTCAGGCGCTCGACGATTGCGACGGCGATGTAGAGCGCCAGCCCAAACAGGCAAACGACGAGCACGCCCGCCCAGGCCTCGTTGAACTGGAAGACCCGCGAACGGGACAGGATCAAGACGCCGATCGCGTTCAGCGCTCCGCCGAAGTACTCGCCGACGACGGCGCCGATCATCGCCAGCACGCTCGCGACCTTCAGGCCAGTGAACATGAAGGGAAGCGCCGTCGGAATCCGGACGCGCCGGAAGACCTCGATGTTCCCCGCGGCGTAAGAGCGCATCAGCTCGAGATCCTGGGGGCGAACCGAGGTCAGGCCGCGGAGGGTGTTGACGAGCACTGGGAAGAAACAAAGTACGGCGGCGATCGCGATCTTCGAGCTCTTCGTGAGCCCGCCGCCGAACCACTGGTTCGTGATCGGCGCGAAAGCGATGATCGGGATCGCGTTCGCGGCAACCGCGTAGGGGAGCAGCGCCGTCCCGAGCGGACGCCAACGCGCGAGCACGAGCGCGACCAGGATCGCGATTCCGGAGCCGAGCACGAAGCCGCCGAGCGCCTCCTGGAACGTGTACCACCCCGCCGACCAGAGTTCGTGCCGGTAAGTCCAGAACGCCGAGCCGATCGAGGTCGGCTTGGGCAGCAGGAACTGTTGCGCGTGCGTCCAGACGATTAGCCCTTGCCAGAGGGCGATGATCGCGACGAAGACGACGAGCGCCGGCAACCAGTCGACGACTCGGCGCCCCACGAGCCGCCCGAGCCCTCCTCGCGGGACCGGCTGGACTGCGACAGGCGCAGTGCTGCTCAAGCGGTTGCTTCCTGGGCAGCCGGCGCCGCGCGCTCGAGGTCCTGCCCGAGATGCAGCGCCTCGCGGACCCGCGTCACGAGCTCGAAGAAATGCGGCTCCTCGCGCGTCGTCGCCGTCCTTGGCTGGGGAAGGTCGACCGGAATCACCTCGGAGATTCGGCCCGGCCGTGGTGACATGACGACGACGCGCGTGGAGAGGAAGACGGCCTCGGCGATCGAGTGCGTGACGAAGACGATCGTCGAGCCGCTCGCTTCCCAGATCTTGAGCAGCTCCATGTTCAGCCGCTCCCGGGTCATCTCGTCGAGAGCGCCGAAAGGCTCGTCCATCAGCAGCAGCGCGGGGTCGAACGAAAGTGCCCGCGCAATCGAGACGCGCTGCTGCATGCCCCCGGAGAGCTGCCACGGCCTGTGGCTTTCGAACCCCTGAAGCTCGACGAGCTCGAGCATTTCCTGCACGCGCTTGTTTCGTTTCTGACGGGACCAGCGCGCCATCTCAAGCGGCAGCGCGACGTTCTTCGCGACGGTGCGCCAGTCGTAGAGGACGGGATCCTGAAAGACGATTCCGTAGTCGCGGTCACGTCGTGCCTGCCGAGCTGACTTCCCGTTGACGACGACCGTGCCCGAGCTGGGATCGATCAGGTCGCCGATGATCCGAAGCAGGGTCGACTTGCCGCAGCCCGATGGGCCGATCAGCGAGACAAACTCGCGCTCGCCGATCTCGAGGTCGATTCCCTCCAGCGCCGTCGTCTGCCCGAACTGCTTCGAGACGCCGCCGATCTCGACGACCTTCGCCCCATCAGTCATACGAGGTTCTCCGGAGCGCGGTGCACGACGAGCTTCTCGATGATCACGATGATCAGGAAGAACGAGATCCCGAGGGCCGCCGCGATCAGGTTCGTGGCCCAGAGGCCGCGCGGCTCGGTGGTGTAGTACTGGCTGAAGTTGATGATCTGCGCGCCGAGCCCGTTCGGGATCGAGGAGGGCAGCTCCCCGATCAGCGCACCGACGACGCTCGCGGTTGCGCCCACCTTCAGCGCGGCGAAGATGTACGGCAGCGCCGCCGGGAAGCGGAGCTTCCAGAGGATGCGCCAATTTCCCGCCGCATAGCTCCTCATCAGCTCGAGCGCCCGGCGGTCGGCGGAGTTGAGGCCGCGGATCGTGTTCACCGTCACGGGGAAGAACGTCAGGTAGGCGGCGATGAGTGCGACAGCGCCCCAGTCCTTCAGGCTGTCCGGCAGCCTCGGATTCGCCCAGACGACGACCATTGGGGCGACTACGAGGATCGGCACCGTCTGCGACGCGACGATCCACGGCAAGAGCCCGCGCCGGAGGACCCGAAACTGGGCGAGGACGGCGCCTAGGGCGAAGCCGACGAGCGCGCCGATCGCGAAGCCGGCGGCCGCCTCTTTCGCGGTGAAGAGGGCTCCCTTGGTGAGCACCGTGATCAGCCGCGGGCCGACGCCGCCGGGGGAGGCGCTGCCCCAGAGCGCGGCGAAGATGTCGCTCAGGTGCGGCATCGTCGTGTCGTTGACGACGAACGGCCAGGTCCAGCCCTCGTGGATCCAGAGCCAGCGGTAGCCCTCCCAGAGTCCCCACAGAGCCGCAAGGACGACGACGAAGAGCGCGGCCCGCCCAGCTGCTCTTCTCGCGGCGAGAGTGCGTCGCTCATGCGGTGCCAGCGCGGCCATCGTCGCCACGGCTATCTCTTACCACACCTGCTCTTCCGGTTTACGATCGCGGCCATGCTCGAGCCAAGTCGAACTGTCGCCGACCTTCGGGAGCTCCAGGAGCTGACCGGCGACGGCAACGGCGCCCAACGCGTTGCCTGGACGGACACCTGGCAGACGGCGCGCGAGTGGCTGCGCGGAAAGCTCGACGAAACCGGTGCAGCCGAGACCGTCGATGCGGCGGGCAACCAGTGGTTCACGCTTCCCGGCGAGTCAGAGCGAGCGCTTCTGATCGGCGGCCATATCGACTCGGTCCCGAACGGAGGCTGGCTCGACGGGGCGCTGAACGTGATGGCCGGCGCCGAAGTCCTGCGCCGGATTGCCGGGGACGGCACGCCGCCGATTACCGTCAGGCTCGTCAACTGGGCCGACGAAGAGGGCGCCCGCTTCGGCCGCTCGCTCTTTGGCTCCTCGGCGGCGGCCGGCTCGATGGCCGACCAGGACGAACTGCGCCGGCGCAAGGACGCCGACGGCATCGCTCTGCCCGACGCGATCGCGCGCTTCGAGGTCGATCTCGACCGAGCCCTCGAGGCTCGCAGCGAGCTCGAGAATGCGGTGGCCTACCTCGAGCTCCACATCGAGCAGGGGCCCGTGCTCGAGTCGCTCGACCTTCCGCTCGGGGTGGTGCTGGGAACATTCGGCGTCGAGCGCCACCAGGTGACCTTCCGCGGCCAGGCCGCGCACGCGGGCTCGACGCCGATGGACAAGCGCCGCGACGCCCTCGCCGGGGCGGCAAAGCTCGAGCTGGAGATCCGCGAGATCGCCGAGCGGATCGGCGAGGGCGCGGTCTGCACGATGGGCGGGGTGGTGACGAAGCCGGGCATCGTCACCTCGGTCGTCGAGACGGCCGAGTGCCTGCTCGACCAGCGACATCTGGACGCGGTTCAGCTCGCGGAGATGTTGAGCAACGCGGAGGCGGCCTCCAGGCGCTTCGCCCGGGAAGAGAACATCGAGGTCGAGTGGGAGCGGATCTGGAACATCGAGCCGATCCTCTTCGACGAACGGCTGATCGAGCTCGCCGACGAGTCGATCAAGGAAGTCGCGGGCTCGTCGCACCGCCTGCCAAGCGGCCCGCTGCATGATGCAGCCGAAGTCGCTCGGGCGGGCGTGCCGACCGTGATGGTGTTCGTCCAGAGCCTCCGCGGCCTCTCGCACACGAAGCTCGAGGACACGAAGGAGGAGCACCTCGAGCTCTCCGTCCAGGCGCTGGACCGGCTGGCAGACAAGTCGCTAGCGGTGCTCAGCGGCCAGGCGTAGGCCGAGCGCGACCAGCACCGCGCCGGTGACGCGGTCGAGAGCCTTGCGGATCCGAGTCCGGCGGAGGAAGTCGCCCGCCTTCGCGACCGCGAACGCGTACCCGGTCAGCCAGGCGAAAGTCATCGTCGCGAAAACGAGGCCGAGGCCAAAGAGCGTCCCAAAGCTGGGCGCTGCGAATTGCGGCAGCAGGCTGGTGAAGAAGATCGCCATCTTCGGATTGCCGAGGTTGCTGACCACGCCCTGGCGAAACGACGCCCGGGCTCGGGCCGGTGCAGTTCGGTGTTCGCCCGACCGCCGGAAGATCGTCTGCAGCCCAAGCCAGATCAGGTAGGTAGCGCCGGCGAACTTGACCGCCTCGAACGCCGGCGCGGATGCCCGCAGCAGCGCCGCGATTCCCGCGCTCGCCGCCAGCGCCCAGATCGCCTGGCCGACGGCGACACCGCCTGCAGTCAGGATGCCGCTCCTGCGCCCGCTGAAGAGCGTGTTCCGGATCGTCAGGGCCGTGTCCTGGCCGGGCGTGACGATGACGACGGCCGAGACTCCGAGGAACGCTAGGACGTGCGTGATCACGGCGCCAAGTCTCGCAGGGCGTATGCTCGCACGCGATGGCCCTCACCTTCGGCGTCACGGTGTTGCCCGACCCGCCCTACACGCGGCTGATCGAGCTGATGCAGGAAGCCGAGGGCCATGGTTTCGAATACGGCTGGACGTACGACTCTCACATCCTCTGGCAGGACTCCTATGCGACGTTGCCGCTTGTCGCCGTGGCTACGGAGAGGATCAAGCTCGGCCACTGCGTCACGAACCCGGGCATCCGCGACCCGACCATCACCGCCAGCTGGTACGCGACGATGCAGGACATCTCGAACGGCCGAATGGTGATGGGCATCGGCCGGGGAGACTCGTCACGCCGCGTCGTTGGGTTGAAACCGGTGCGGGTTGCGGAGTTCGAGGCTCGCCTTCGGATGATCAAGGCTCTGATGAACGGGCGGAAGGTCGAGTGGAACGACAAGGAGCTCCAGCTCGAATGGGTCCGCGACGAGTTGCCGGATATCCCGATGCAGGTCGCCGGCTACGGGCCGCGTGCGCTTGGTGTCGCCGGCCGCGTCGGAGACGGCGTCATCATCCAGCTGGCCGACCCCCAGATCATCCAGTGGATCATGGAGACGGCCCGCAACGCCGCCGAAGAGGAGGGCCGCGATTCGGACGCTCTGCAGTGCATCGTCTGCGCCCCCAGCCACATCTCGGACGATCTCGCCGATGCGCGCGAGCAGGTGCGGTGGTTCCCCGCGATGGTCTCGAACCACGTGATGGACCTGATCGAGCGCTACGGCGCGGATTCCGACGAGATCCCGGCCGCGCTGACCGACTTCGTCAAGGCTCGGAAGTTCTACGACTACAAGGAACACAGCCGCGTCGGTGCCAAGCACGGCGAGTTCGTCACCGACGAGATCTGCGACCGCTTCTGCGTCCTCGGCAACATCGAGCAAGCGACGGAGAAGCTGCGTGAGCTGGAGTCGATCGGCGTCGACCAGTTCAACATCTACCTCATGACGCACGGCCAGGAAGAGACGCTCGCCGCCTACGGCGACCGGATCATTCCGCAGTTCACGACAGTCGCTGCCTAAGTTCCAGAGCGCCTGCGCCGGCGTTTTTGCGCCAGCTCAGACTCGGCCCTGCGGCGATCCGCGAGCGCAACGTCGGCGCACTCGACACGGTCGAAAGGCGCGCGGCCGAGCGCGGAGACGAGGACCTGGTACGACGAGGGGTCGAACTCGGTCCCGCACACGGGGCAGACGCCGGTTCGCGTGCCCGATGCTATTTCTTCTTCCCGTTTCCCTTGCCGTTCCCGTTCCCGTTCCCTTGACCCGGGTCGGTTGGGGGGGTTGCCGGCGCCGGCGGCTCGGGCTGGGTCGGCTGCGCGGGTGAAGGCGGCTCTGGAGCCTTCCCCTTCTTGGTGGGCGGGCCGGTGTGAACGTGGTTCTTGTCGCCGTGTCCCCAACCTGGACGCGCTCCCTGTTCAGCCACCGACCTGGCGACCGGCGCTGGCGGCGGAGGCGGGGACGGGGGTGGAGGCGGGGACGGGGGGGGTGGGCTCGGGGGTGGAGGGGGCGCCGGTGGACTCGGCGGAGGCTGGGTGGGTGGCGGTGTAGGCGGCGGGGGGGGCGAGCGCGTGGGCGGGGGCAA
>Ga0207693_10003056_pt1 | contig 14445 bp, 13 predicted proteins | sample LARL81metaG_FD_184347 | JGI IMG/M metagenome (GOLD analysis project Ga0207693, IMG submission 184347) | Corn, switchgrass and miscanthus rhizosphere microbial communities from Kellogg Biological Station, Michigan, USA - LAR L8-1 metaG... | ecosystem: Host-associated > Plants > Roots >...
ATCGGCGGCGAATACACTGCCATCAATTCGACAATCCAGGAGCTTATTCCGGCCCGGTTCCGCGGCTGGACTGATCTTCTCATCAACGGCAGTTTTTGGGTTGGCGCTGCCGTGGGCGCAGGGGGATCGCTCATTCTGCTCGATCCGATGCTCGTCAATCCGGCGATTGGCTGGCGGCTGGCATTTCTGATCGGGGCTATAATCGGACTTGTGATTCTCTTCATGCGATTTTGGATACCGGAAAGTCCCCGCTGGCTCATAACGCACGGCTTGCCGCAACAGGCCGACCAAGTGGTTCGCGGGATCGAAGCGCACTTCGCGCAGCTCGGGGAGCGCCCGCGCGGCGCGCCGATTCGATTGCGCATGCGCCGCCACACGCCGCTTGGCGAAGTCGCGCGCACGCTGTTCGCGACCTATCGCACACGTACGCTGGTGGGCTTGAGCCTGATGACCTCACAGGCGTTCTTCTACAATGCAATCTTCTTCACCTATGCGCTGGTTCTCACCGATTTCTACGGCACGCCGGCCAATCAGGTGGGCTGGTACATTCTGCCCTTTGCCGCCGGCAACGTACTTGGGCCGATACTGCTTGGCCACCTGTTCGACACGCTCGGCCGGCGGGTAATGATCGCCGCGACTTACGCGCTGTCCGGCATTTTGCTTGCGGTCACGGCGCAGCTGTTTAGTCACAATGTTCTGACTGCGCAGGGCTTGACCGCCGCCTGGATGATCGTTTTCTTTTTCGCCTCGGCGGCCGCAAGTTCTGCGTACCTGACTGTGAGCGAAATTTTCCCGCTGGAGATCAGGGCGCTTGCCATTGCGTTCTTTTATGCTATCGGCACCGGCGTCGGAGGCGTTATTGGCCCGCTGCTCTTGGGTGCGTTGATTAGCACGGGTTCGCGCGGCAGCGTCGCCATCGGTTACGTAATCGGTGCGGCTTTGATGATTGGCGCCGCGGCCGTCGAGGCGATCTGGGGCGTCGCCGCCGAGCGCAAGCCGCTCGAATCGGTTGCGCGTCCGCTGGCATCGGCCGATTGAGATTTGCCGACTAAGAAAGAAAAGATAAGTGGAATTTAAGGATGGGCTTGGAATTCACTCACGTCGATGTGGAGCTTGCCGACCGGTTGGTGGTGCCGGAGTTGCGCCAATGCGCGCTCTTGCTCGACATCGACGGCACCATTCTCGATCTTGCGCCGGCGCCGCAGGAGGTCTGGGTTCCGGCTGAGCTGCGCAATACGCTGTCCCGGCTCGAAGACCTGACCGGCGGCGCCCTGGCACTGGTCTCGGGACGCTCGCTCCACGATATCGATCTGATCTTTTCGCCGTTGCAGCTCGCCGCGGTCGGTGGCCATGGCGCGGAGTTGCGCGTTACACCCGGCGGCGAAGCGGTGACGCGCGCGCGCGAGCTCAATCCGGCATTAAAGCGCAAACTGGCGACGCTGACCGAGCTCGGTCCGGGAATTCTGGTCGAGGACAAAGGCTATTCGCTCGCCCTGCACTATCGCCTCGCGCCGGACCAAGGTGATGCCTTGTGCGCGGCGGTCCAGAATATTTGCGCCACGGTGCCGCGCGGAACGGTCGAAATCCTGCCCGGCAAACTCGTCTTTGAAATCAAAATGGCCGGCATCAACAAAGCCGGCGCCGTGCGCGAGTTGATGAAATATCCGCCGTTCAAGGGACGTAAACCGATTTTCATCGGCGATGACACGACCGATGAGCCGGTCTTCCCGATTCTTTCGCAATTCGGCGGCTTGGGATTTTCCGTCGGCCGCGTGGTCGCGGACGTTAGCGGCCATTTCGAGAAACCGGAATCGGTGCGCGCGTGGCTGTCGCGCATCGCCAACAAAGGCCAGGGCACGGCACTATGAACGATCGGGCCCATGATCTCGCCGTGCTCGCCAAGAGTAGAGCGACCGGCGCCCAACATGATTCGCGGACCGCGCCCGGCGGCGCGGTCGACCATGGACTCGACCTTGCCGTGATCGGCAACGGGCGCACCGCGGCTCTGGTCGATCCCTGCTCGCGCATCGTGTGGTGGTGCTATCCGCGCTTCGATGGCGATCCGATTTTCTGCCGGCTGTTATCAGGGCGCGAAGAGAAGGGATTCTCCGATGTCGTGCTCGAGGACATGGTGGACTATCAGTCGCAATATGTGCGCAACACCGCGATCGTTTCCACCATCCTGACCGATCGCCACGGCGCCAAGGTGCGGATTACCGATCTGGCGCCGCGGTTCCGCCAATTCGGCCGCGTGTTCCGGCCGCCGCAGCTCTACCGCATCATCGAGCCGCTCGCCGGTCTGCCCCGCATCACCATCCGCATGCGGCCGACTTGCGATTACGGCAAGGCGCTTCCGCACCGCTCGCTCGGCAGCAATCACATCCGCTATGCCAACGAAAACACCGTAGTCCGCCTGACCACCGATGCACCGTTGTCGCTGATCGACGGCGAAGCGCCGTTCGTGCTGACGCGGCCGCTGCACCTGGTGTTCGGACCCGACGAGCCCTTCACCGGCGATCTGCAGTCGACGTGCCGGGACTTCATCGAGCGCACCCACGACTATTGGATGGATTGGGTGCGGCGGCTGTCGATCTCTTACGATTGGCAGGAAGCGATCATTCGCGCCGCGATAACGCTGAAGCTCTCCAATTTCGACGAGACCGGCGCGGTGGTCGCCGCCCACACCACCTCGATTCCGGAATCGCCGTCGTCGGGCCGCACCTGGGATTATCGCTATTGTTGGCTGCGTGACGCCTATTTCGTCGTGCAGGCGCTCAACCGCATCGGCGCCACCCGCACGATGGAAGAATTCATCTCGTTCACGCTGTCGATCGCGGCCAAGCCGGACGAGGAACTCCGCCCGCTCTATAGCGTGGTGCCCACCACCGTGATTCACGAACGCACGGCGGCCAACCTGCAGGGTTATCGCGGCGACGGCCCGGTGCGAATCGGCAATGCCGCCGTCGATCAGGTGCAGCACGATGCCTATGGCAGCGTCATTCTCGCCGCCATGCCGATGTTCTTCGACCGCCGTCTGCCGCGTCCGGGCGACGAGGGTTTGTTTCGTCTGTTGGAATCGCTCGGTCACCGCGCCGCCGAAAAGGCGTTTCTGCCGGATGCCGGCATCTGGGAATATCGCGGCCGCCAGCGCGTCCACACCCATTCGGCGGCGATGTGCTGGGCCGGTTGCCAGCGACTCGCCGCAATCGCCATGCGGCTTGGGCTTGAACCGCGCGCCAAATACTGGAACGGCATCGCCGAGCCGCTGCATGCGGAACTCCTTGAGCGCGCCTGGAATCAGAAGCGCGGCGCCTTTACCGCCGCGTTCGGCTCCGACGATCTTGATGCCAGCGTGCTGCTGCTCGCCGATCTCGGCGTGGTCGAAGTCGACGACCCGCGCTTTGCCTCCACAGTCGCCGCGATGGAGCGCGAGCTGGTGCGCGAAAAGCATGTCATGCGCTACGCTAGCGCCGACGATTTCGGCATGCCGGTGACCGCATTTCTGATCTGCCGGTTCTGGCTGATCGACGCACTATGGTCGCTCGGCCGGCGCGACGCCGCGCGCGATCTGTTCGCCGACGCCATGCAGCACCGCAATCGCTACGGGCTGCTTTCCGAAGATGTCGATCCGCAGACCGGCGCGCTGTGGGGCAATTTTCCGCAGACCTATTCGATGGCGGGACTCATTCTCTCGGCGATGCGGCTGTCGCGCAGCTGGGAAGACCGCTACTGGCGCGGATGACGCCGGGACGCGTTGGCAACTTCACTTCAACATCCGTTAGACGCATTACCGACTTGGGTCGGGTCTCGTTACCAGAGCCAGGATCGCGCAGTTCCGCTCCGGTCGAAGACTTCGAGGCGAGGAGTCTCTTTTCGTTTGGAGGTCGGCCTGAGATGTAGTGCTCGGCGATTGAAGCGGAGCCTGGTATGGCGAAATCTCGTTCGAAGTCGTTGCCCCACCCTCCAATCCGCACGCCCATCTTCTAGTACCGTGCCCACCTCTACGACTCGGCCAGTCGGGATCTGAAAGAAGTCGGTAGCGTCGCTGGCGGTTCGCGTAAGGCCGATGAAAAGACGATCCTGCCAGCGCGGCATGATAGACTTCGCTGCCGGCCGGAGCGATCGCCGAGATAAGAAGAAGGAAGTCGACATGATGTCGAAGCTCCATCCTTTTTTGCGCGCAACGGCAAGCGCTTTTGGTACGTTCGGTATTTCCATATAGCCAAACTTTAACACCACCCGATTGAACCGATCCGAGACAGGAGTGATTGTAACTCAGTCATTCTCGTCCACTCGGGGCGCGTCGCTCGTGACTATTGTAAGGATGACATTGTGTTCGTGCAGAATTTTATTGTGCTTGAGGTTGTGCAACAGCGCGGTCGGCGCGTAATCAGGGTCGCTCGTGAGAAAAACTGCGGTCCCAGGAACGACATGTGGCGGCTTGCGCTCCAAGCTGCGCACCAAACTTTCAAGCTTAATTTCCGACTGCCGCGTTTTGCCGATAACTATGTCAGTGCCGCGGCGCCAAGTGAGGATGAGAAGCACCATGCTGATGCCGAATAGCAACGGCAACCAAGCGCCTTCGAATACCTTGAGAAGATTCGCCGAGAAAAACGTTGCGTCAACAACGACGAGCGGGCCGATCAGAAGAGCGGCTTGCCACCAGCGCCAACCCCACACCCGCCAAATGACGATAAACCCCAGTACACCATCGACAACCATCGTCGTGACGACCGCGATGCCGTATGCCGACGCGAGCGCACTCGATGTGCGGAACAAGCCGACCAGTAACAGCACGCCAACAAGCAGCGCGGCGTTGACCCGAGGGATGTAAATTTGACCGGAGTAAGCGTCTGACGTGTGAATGATCGCAAGACGCGGAAGAAAGCCGAGCTGAATGGCTTGGCGCACAAGTGAGTAAGCGCCGGTGATAACGGCCTGACTGGCGATAACGGTGGCGGCAGTCGCCAAAGCGACCATTGGCAGCAGCAAGCTGTCCGGGACCAGGCGGTAGAAGGGGTTCTCGATCGCGGTCGGATCCGAAAGCAGCCGCGCCCCTTGGCCGAAATAATTGATGACCAGACACGGCAGAACGAGAAAAAGCCATGCAATCTGGATCGGCCGCCGCCCAAAATGGCCAAGATCGGCATACAGCGCCTCCCCGCCAGTGACGGCAAGAAACACCAGGCCTAAAGTAACAAGCCCGACGTGCCCATGCTCCAATAAAAACCTAACCGCGTAGTGTGGACTCACGGCCAAAAGCACATGCGGATTATCGCGAATGTGAAACGCCCCCGCGATCGCGATAGCGACGAACCACACCATCATCACCGGGCCGAAAAAGGCGGCCACACTGGCGGTGCCGCGTCTTTGAACCGAGAAGAGCGTCAGGAGAATGAGCAGCGTGATGACAATGACGTAGTGTTCCGCTGCAGTGGTCGCCAGCTTCAAGCCTTCTACCGCGGACAAAACAGAAATTGCTGGCGTGATCACCGAATCGCCCAGAAACATTGAGGCGCCAACCGTACCCAATAACAGTACGAACGTTGTCCGCCGCCCCAGCACCCGCCGCGCCAGCGCGGTGAGCGACAGCGTTCCGCCTTCGCCATTGTTGTCGGCGCGCAGCAGAATCAGCACGTATTTGATCGTGACGACGATGATCAGTGACCACAGGATTGCCGAAAGCACTCCGAGTACGGTCGCCTGCGTCACCGACCCATTGTCCTGCGCTGCGACGACTGCTTCGCGAAACGCGTATAGCGGACTGGTGCCGATGTCGCCGTAAACGACGCCAACACTGCCGAGTGTCAATGCAAAGAGGTTCGGTGCGGCAGCTTCCCCGCCGCTGGCACTGGTCGAGGCGGGGTGGCCCGCGCTGGTTGTTGTATTCATGTCGCCAGTGTAATCGGCAAGGCAGCCGCGAGGCGGATGGTAACGGGTCACGACCGCTCAGCGAAAGGGGTGGAATTGGATTTTTTGGCCGGACGGTCGGCCGAATGAATCACCGCTCTGTCAGCTTGAACTCGATGCGGCGATTGCGACGGTAGGCGTCCTCCGTCGTACCGCTGTCGATCGGTTGGAATTCGCCGAACCCGGCAGCGACCAGCCGGGATGGTTTGATGCCTTTGCCTACCAGGTATTGAACCACGGAGATCGCGCGTTCCGCCGACAGATTCCAGTTCGATTTGAATTGTCCGATGATCGGCCGCACGTCGGTATGGCCGTCGACGCGCAATGTCCAGGGAATTTCACCTGGAATCTGGCCTTCCAATTCGACGATTGCGGCCGCCACCTTGTCGAGTTCACTACGACCTTCAGGTTTCAGATCGGCCCTGCCGGTATCGAAGAATATTTCTGATTGCAGGACGAAGCGATCGCCGACGACACGTATGTCGGGTCGATTGCCGAGAACTTCGCGGAGCTTGCCAAAAAAATCCGAACGATAGCTCGAGAGCTCCTGAACATGTTGAGCGAGCGCAACGTTTAGTCGCTGGCCGAGGTCGCTGACACGTTCCTCGGCGTCTTTGGTTTTTTTCTGCGAGACGTCGAGCGCCGCTCCCAATGCAGCCAACTGCTCACGCAACGCGGCGATCTGCTGGTTGAGCAGGTCGATTTGGCTGAAGGCCTTAGTTGAGTTTTCTTTCTCGCCTTCGAGTTGGCCTGAGACCTCATTCAGTTTGCTTTCCGCTGTCAGCTGCGCAGCGGCGGCACCCTCATAGAGACCTTTATACTTGTCCCGGTCGTTCTGTGCTGTCGTAAGCGAGGCTTGCAGGCCGCCGAGCTGTTTTTCCAGATCGGCTTTGCTGGTCTTTTCCATGGACAAGAGCTTGGACAGGAGCGCAATTTGCCCATTAAGGTGCTGCAGTGCCGTGTCCTTACCCTGGACTTCCTGTTGCAAATAAAATTGGACGACGACAAAGACGCTCAGCAGAAAAATGATGCTGAGAATGAGAGTCGACAACGCATCGACGAAGCCCGGCCAGTAGTTCATGCCGCTTTCGCCGCGGCGGATTCGCGCGAGCGCCATGGGTCAAAGTCCAGGTTTCAGGCTCGGACACCAATGCGGGCCAGAACGCATCATTTGCTTTGAGTCTTCTCTTCGACCGAGCGTCTGGCCGACGGCGGAATCGAGCTCACCGCTTCTCCTCGTACAGCGTTGATCTGCAAAAGATCCTTGATCTCGCGGTGCCGCTCGGCCTGGCTATCCACCCAATCCCGGATCGTCTGCTGCTCAATGCGCATTTGCGCAACCAGGCCGTTGACCGCTTCGGCCAGATTGGCCATGGCGGCCGAGGCGGCTTTGTTGCCGCCGGCCTCGCTAACCGCCGCACGCAGTCGCTCAATCGCGTTTCGCATGTCGCCGGAACTGCCCTCGGCGAGGATGGGTTCGGCGGCGTGGTCGTAGACCGTGGTGGAGAGCCAGTCCTCAAGCTCGGTATAAAATCGGTTCTGCGCTCCACTCGATTGCAGATCGAGAAAACCAAGCACCAAAGAACCGGCAAGGCCGAATAGAGACGATGAGAACGAAATTCCCATGCCGCTGAGCGGGGCGGCAAGGCCCCCGCGCAGCGCATCAAACATCGAGGCCGCATCGCCCGTCGGCTTCAATCCCTGGATAACGCCGCCGACGGACGTCACCGTCTCAATTAAGCCCCAGAACGTGCCGAGCAGACCGAGAAATACCAAGAGCCCGGTCATGTAACGGGAGATGTCGCGCGCCTCATCCAGCCGTGTCGCGATCGAGTCCAGAATGCCGCGCATCATCTGCGCCGAGATTGTCATGCGCCCAGGGCGGCTACGCAGGATGAACGCCATGGGCGCTAGAAGCACCGGCGAGCGTTTGACCGCGACGCTCGGATCGCCGAGACGAAAGCCGTTGACCCAAGCGATCTCAGGATAGAGCCGCAATATTTGCCGCAACGCTAGTCCGATGCCGATCAGCAGCACCAGAATGATCAGGCCGTTCAGGGCGGGATTCGCCAGGAACGCGATCTCGATCTGCATGCGCAACACAGCGACAATCGCGCCCACGAGCACCACAAACACCAGCATGCGGAGGAGGAAGATGCGCGGTGACGTCAGTTTGAGCGGATCGAGTTCTCGTGCCATGAGCACAAAGTTAAAGAGCGCATGTAGATCTGCGCACGAATATGGCACAGATCGGCGATAAATAAAGACCGGGACGGTCAAAGCGGAGCTTTTAAAATTGTTTATCGCCGCACGCGATCGCCTTACCCCCGCCAAGATCAACGGTTTGCACAATCAGCCTTTGGCGCTTTGATGCCGCGCAGCGCACGCCGTTCACAGCATCAGAAGTGCACGTCACCGATGGCCGCATATCTTCACCGATCGCCAACATGGCGCGAGGCCGCACGCGATCTTTTCGCCGGCGCATGCCGCGCCGCAATCGCTACGGGCTACTGTTCGAAGACATCCATCCGCAGACTGGCGCGCTCTCGGGCAATCTCCGCGGAGCCATGCGATGGCCAAACTTATTCTGTCGGCGAGGTGGCTATCGCCCGGCGTGGAGGCGCTACTCGCGCGGGTGGAAGCAAGCCACGCATTGATTGCTTCACGTCAATGTCGGCGTCGCGGTCCATTTCGGACTCAACTTCGACATTGCGCAAGCCGGTTGCGTACCGCCCGCAGACATCGCGAGGGTTGTAGGGCCGTGGTTGCGCGGTGTCATGTCGCAGACAGGCAGAATATCTGCAATGCAATTTCCTCAATGCGACCCACGGTTGGCATCCTCAAGGAGCGGCGATTCGCCCTCGCCTGCAATGTATTGGGCAGACATGAGATTTTTTCTGCGCTCTGGTGCGACCGCGCTCACAGCAACACAGAAAGGAGCGCCGCGAGAAAATATTCCCGCTCAGACCGAGAATTCGATTGAAAAAAATATGACCGACAGATGAGAAACATTCTTTGTTTAGCGCGAAATCTCGACTACGTACCGGGGCTCGCGCGAGGGGCAACGGAATGAAATTCACGCGTTGGCAAATATTCAAGGTATCGACTGTCGTCGGGGTCGTGGGCGTTGCCTCGCTCGCCTTGATTTATTTTATTCCTGCGCCGCCGTCGAAGGTCGTCATGGCGACGGCCTTTAAAGGCGCTTCCTTCGAATATTACGGCCGTCAATATCGAGAAATATTTGCACGCTCTCACGTCGAATTAGAACTGCGGGAAACTGCTGGAGCGGTCGAAAACCTCAAGCTGCTGCAGGATCCAAATGCGGACGTGCAGATTGCCTTTGTTACTGGAGGCCTTTCGGACTCCAAGCATGCGCCTGGCGTGCTGTCGTTAGGAACTGTTTACGATCAACCCTTCTGGATCTTCTATCCCGCGAACGAACAACTCGATCAGCTGTCGCAGCTCAAAGACAAGCGCATTGCCGTGGGACCGGAAGGAAGCGCCACGCGGCACATGGCCGAGCAGATCCTCGGCAAGGGCGGAGTAAATTCTGAAACGGCCAGATTCTTGCCTTTCGCGGGGGAAGCCGCAGACAGGGCTCTAAAGGACGGTCAGGTCGACGCCGTTTGGATCATCGGTGTGCCAGAGGCGACCGCCGTCCAGTCGTTCCTGCGAAACCCCAGCGTCCGGCCAATGAGTTTCCCAATGGCGGAGGCGTTTACACGCATTTTCCCCGATCTCACCCGGATGACATTGCCTCAGGGCACGATCGATATTGAGCGGATGATTCCGGCCAATGATGTGCAGCTTATTGGCACGAAGTCCAAGGTCTTGGTCCGCAGCGATCTTCACCCGGAAATCGTCCAGCTTTTGTTGCAAACCATGAAGGAGGTGCACAGCGGAGCAGATCTCTTTCATCGCAGCGGCGAGTACCCGAATGGCTCCGATTCAGAATATGCGGTTGCCTCTACCGCGATCGATTTTTACAAGAATGGTCCTTCGTTCATGCAAAGGCACTTGCCATTGTGGCTATCGATCCATGCGCAAAGAGCGATCGCGCTGTTGGTGACGGGTATAGCGATTGGCTTCCCCCTGCTGCATTTTTTGCCCCAGAGTTACAATTGGATGATACGCCGGCGCCTGTTTTATTGGTACGCCGAACTGCGGACGCTGGAAGCTTCGTTCGACTCAATCACCAGCCACAAACAACTGATCGACAAACAGGCTGAGATTGAACGCATCGAGGATGACCTCAGCAAAATCCATTTTCCGCTTACCTTCTCGGACCAGGTGTATACCTTGCGTCATCACATCGACTTGGTCCGGCGAAAGATTGAGTCGCGTCTAGGCGCGTTTGGACGCGTAGCCGCTTGAGAAAATGCCCGCGTTTCGGTCGGGACGTAGAATGCGGCCAACGATCCATCAGAAGGGACATATGATGCATATGACCTATCAATCGATGATGGCGTTTGCCGAATCCTGGATTGCCGCCTGGAATCGCCGCGACGTCGAAGCCGTGCTCGCGCACTATTCCGAAGAGGCGCAATTTGTCAGCCCCGTGGCCCGAAATCTCGTCGGTCGTCCGATACTTCGCAACAAGCAAGAGCTTGAAAACTACTGGCGCACCGCGCTTGCACGTATCTCGACGCTGGAGTTCAAGCTCGATCACGCCGCATGGGATGAAAGGCGCCTCGAGTTGAATGTCATTTACGAAGCCAATCTGAATGGCGAGCGTAAACGCGCTTGCGAAATCATGCAATTTGACAGCGCCGGACGACAGGTCAGAGGTGAAGCCCTGTACGGCGCGATCATCTGAAAGAGGCGTGCTGCTTAGCCGGGCCTGTGACGTCGTCCAAGATTTTTCAGCGGGAAAACGGCTTTTCGGTCACGAACAGGGCGACGTGCGGAACCAATAGCCGTCCCATCCCCGCTGCCACGCGCAACCATAGCCATACCCGAACGGCGCGTAATAGTAGGAATAAGACGTCGGCGCTGGACGAACGACTGTGGAGCGGCCCCGGTGGCGGACCGTGCGCGGCGTTGCAACTGATGTCCGTCGGTGAGAGCGAGCGGCCGTTTCCGGCAAGCCTTCAATCGTTGGCGAGGTAACCACATTTCCGGGAACGGCGCTTGGTGTTGTCGGCGCGATGGGCCTATAGGCCGGTTGCGGCACCGTATAGGGACTGGACGGATTGAAAACGGGCGGCGGCAGCGGCGTAGGCGGAGGCACATACCCCGGCTGCGCTTGCGCATGTTGGATCAACATGCAGGCGCCAAACACGATTGCGCATCCGCTCAGCAAAATCTGATCCAGTGTTATCTGCTCGAATCTCCTCGTAGGCATCGTGGTCTCCTGTGAGGGCGATGTTGGCTGGTAGTAATTGACCATATCGTCGCAATATTGTCTTTCACGAACCCGCGCCGCCGAGATACGTCGCGGCAACGCCGCTGACCGCGGTGTAGTTTCACGCCGTACTTAGCGCTCTTGCGCGGGCGGCGGCGGGACTTGCCACGGAAGCCTGTCGATCTCTTCAAGCGGCGTCGTTTGATTCGACAGGAAAACCACGGCGCGCAGCCCGTCGGTATAGTAAGGATCGCCGGTGAGGTTTGCCCGCGGTGCCGATGCCGGAGCGGCGCCCACGCCATCGACATAGCCGTAGCGCTCCACGAATCCCGACATCAACAAGTCCTGCAAAAGAAAAGCCCGGTCAAAATCAACGTCAGGCCCGATTTTGTGCGTCGTCAGATTCCAGGTTTGCGTGGTGAGGCGAACGCCGATGTCCCGGCTGACCTGCCCGATCCATATTCTCCGGCCTTCGAATGTGTACGACGCCAGCCAAAACCGCGCGTGGACGCGTTCATTGATAGTCGAGCGCGCTTTTTGCAAGACGACATCCTGGCGACGGCCGAACATGTACAACGGGCTGACTGGCGAGGTGAGAAAGGCCTGGCGAAACAAGAACGCGCGCGCTGTCTCTATTGCACTTGCTACATCGAGGGTTCGGGCGAGATGCCAGCCGCGAGCAATAAATGGAACAATCGGGTCCTGCTTGCTCTCGATAATGACAATATTGAGCGGGTCGCCATTGCGCGTAGCGTCTGCATTCGTTGTGCAGCAGTGCTGTTCGGCAAGTGTCGCTCTTAAAGAATCAAGTTCGAGATCTTCGATCTTTCGGCCCGGATAGAGCTGTTCAGCTCTGATGCCGGCGCCGACGAATGAAGGCCCCGGCACCGGCAGCGCAAAGTCGAACCTCTCCAGACGATTTTTCCCGCTGATTACGATGTGAGCGTATTTTATCCCCGCATCGAGCTGGCCATACACGAAGCCGGTCGTGGTCGAATGCGGCGGCAGGATGCCTGCCATTTGGCGCTTGAGAAAGAAGTCGTCGCGCGCCCGATTGGCGGCGAAAGAGAAGGCGCCATGGAATCTGTAAGAGACTTCGAAGGGCGAGTAATAGTCCGCATCCATTGCGATCGGAAGAAACACAAGCTGATCGTCGGTTTCGTTGGCAACCGACAGCCAGACCGGCTGGATATTGTATTTCGCGAGATCCTCGCCGAAGCTTTGCCGGCTTTCGCGCTCGCCAAGCGCGCTGGCGCTAACGGTTATTCCGGGGACCGATTTCTGCTGCGCCCGCGTGATGAAGCTTGCGTCGGCGCTCGGGTCAGGATCGAACCACAGCGCGTTAAGGAAGGTTGCGGCCGCGGCGGCAACGCAAACCACAAGTATCGCGGCAAAGAGTCTACGCAGACGATGGCTCTTCACGTGAACGCATTTTCGGCCTGTCAAATGGATTGTCTGTTTTAGCCACACGCGCGGTGGCGAAGTTTGACTAAAATCAAAGAAGGCTCGGCCTCATCTACCGGTCTTCCGCATTGGCTCGGGAAAAACAGGCTCGCATCCAGTCGAAAAGCCGATTATGTTGTGCTCGGCTGGGTGGTGAAAAAATGTCAGAAAAAAACCATGACCCTAAACAAGCGCGCCGCAGCTGGGTCGCGCTGGTGATATTTGTTATCGGCCTTGGCGCGGTTTATCCGCAGCCCGCCAGCAGTGGCTCCAAGGACGACACGACCGGCACGGTTTCGAAAGCCGAGCCTCCTATCAAGCAAGATGGCTCGCCCGCGCACCCCTATGCGGACGCCAGCCAATGCCCATCCAATACCGACCTGATAATTTGGCCGAGCGGACACTCGATCCCGAGTCTTCCGCCCGGCATATCGGTCTGTTTCGTCGGCGGCCAGTCGTTCAACGATAGCGGACCGGATGTGCAAGTGCGCCAGCGCTAGGCGCTCTGGTCACGCTCGAGGCTAGACGTTCGTCAGTGCGTCGCCGGTTTGTGCGGTTGCTTATGCGACGACCGGGTGAGAATGCAGCCGCACGGTATCAGCGCCAGTATCGCGACGCCAATCAACGAAAGCGCAACATTCGTAAACGTCATGGCGTTCCTCCATCCATGCACCGTTTATTCCAAACAAGTCACGCATTCCGGCACTTCGCAGCACGTGTAGATTATCGGATCAGGTCCTCTCCGGCTCCGCGGGCATGGTAGCGGAGGTCCACATTGGGACGAAGGCGACCAAACATCGCGACTGCCGCCGACAACACAGGCAACCAAATAACCGGTGGCAGCCGGGCTCAGGAGCGGACATCGGCGTCGAGCCTCGGCCAAGCACAGATTAAAACAAAAACATAAACGAACACAGATACTTAGCGGCCGCGCTTCGCCAGCTGGCCGCGCGCCGACACATCGTAAAAAAACGCCTTCCGTGATGCCTGTCGCAGAACGCCCGGACCTGCCATGCTTGCCGCGTCGCTAGAGCGAGCGAGCGTGTCATGAAAACGATCTTCGTGGTTATGGTCCTTGCCTTCGCATTCGCAACCGGCATGGCCGTCACAACGATTATCGCGCAGACCGTGTCATGAGAGACCTTTTGATGTTTTTAGGTCGAGGCTTTGCGCCGTTCGCAGGCGGACCGGTGGTTATTTTTCAGTATCCGGCCTTAAGCCGCAGTGTTGTGGTCGTGAAAGCGCGAAAGCGCGGGGGAGGACCATCGGAATGATGAGGTATGTTGCGTTTATTGTTCTCGGTTGTGCGTTCGTGTCGGGTTTGTGGATGACGGTGCAGACCCATCGGCTTTACGCACAGACAGTATCAGTGATGGTCGCGACCGGCGTGAGCCGTTAAGCCGCCGCGTGCGCGCTGGTTTGGATCGGGCGGGTTTTTTGCTTCGCGCCCAGCCCGGGCCGCGTCGCCGGTTTTCGACGCGGAGCTTTTTTAGTAACCGTTACACCGCCAACTTACGCCGAACTTTCGCAGTAAAAGCCGCTAGCGGGCACGCCAAATACGGACCGGAAGCGGCCAGGCGGAAACTCGACAGTACACGGCGGCTCAAACCGCAACGTCGCTCAATGCATCACTGTGTGCACGCCGTAGGCCACGAAGCTCGAAAATGCCAACACCAGTGGCGCTGCACAACAAAATGCAAGAAGGACCTGGGCGGTAATCCGAAGCAAGGGTCGCTGGTTGGCGACAC
>Ga0207693_10003058_pt1 | contig 14443 bp, 16 predicted proteins | sample LARL81metaG_FD_184347 | JGI IMG/M metagenome (GOLD analysis project Ga0207693, IMG submission 184347) | Corn, switchgrass and miscanthus rhizosphere microbial communities from Kellogg Biological Station, Michigan, USA - LAR L8-1 metaG... | ecosystem: Host-associated > Plants > Roots >...
CCAGAGTCATGGCGGAAGAACAGGTCAGATCTGCATTCGCGCTCCCAACAAGGAGCAATGATGCGACAATCGCGATTACGAGCGTGCGCATAAATCCTCCTTTAAGTGGACTGCAGCCCAAGGTGACCTATGTAGGTGGGCCGGGCGGATTGGTCTGTGAACCAGATCATATTGGGTGGCAAGTCTGAAATGCCTTGGAAAAAGCTCGGTACAATCCGGATCCGAGGGCGCAACAGATGGCGGATATTGCAGGCAAACCACGGGAGGGGAACCATGCCCGCCAGCAATAGGAATTCCAATTTGTGCAGCGTTGACCATCTGGGCTGCTGAGCCTCGGCGATCGTCGCCGCGGGATTTTGAGATCGAGAAACGCGGCGGTCATGACGGGTCAGTCTCGACCGGTCCGGGGGCGACGGCGTTGACGCGCACGCCGAAGCCGGCGGCCTCGAGGGCCGCGGCCTTGGTGAAGCCTTCCACCGCGTCCTTGCTGCCGGTGTAAAGCGACATGTTCAGCGCCCCACGCTCACCCACTGTTGAGGAGATGTTGACGATGCTGCCGCTGCTCTGGGGCTGCATGGCTCGCAGCTCGTGCTTCAGGCTTAGCAAGGTGCCGACCACGTTGGTGTCAAACATCGCGGCATAGGTCTCGGTGGTCTGCTCGGTCACCGGCCCTGGCTTGCCTTCCGTGCCGGCATTGTTGACTGCGGCATCGAGGCGGCCAAAGCGCACGACGGTCCGGTCTACGAGAGCGCGCACGTCCTCCTCGCGGCGCACATCGGCGCGGATGAAGTCCGCCTCGACGCCCAGGTTGCGCAGCTCGCGCACCAAGGCCTCGCCCTTATCATCATGGCGTCCGGAGACGACAGCACTGCCGGCCTTGGCGAATGCGAAGGCCGTGGCCGTGCCGATGCCGGTCAACGCACCGGTGATCAGAACGACTTGTGAGCTCATGTCAGGTGGGCTCACATCAGCTCGAAGATGTTGTAGATCGGCCCGTCGGCGAAGCGGTGCCCGATCCCGACCGCGACGATGCCGTTGAGCCAGCCATAGGTTTCAGAGGCTGTCTCGAACATCGGCGCGATGCGGAAGTAATAGCTCGCGGGGTCGACGACCTCGCTCGCCTCAAGGCGCCGGATGACCTCACGCGGTCCGTGGCGGAGGCCTTTGTAAGTCATGCAGATCAGCGCCCCGTCCAGGTATGATTGGTCGCCTGCTGGACGATGACATCGCCGGCCTTCACGTGCATCACCGAGTCGTCCAGCATCATGTCGATCTCGCCGGATAACACAACAGCGTAATCGACGGTCCGCGTGCGGTGCATCAGCTGATGCCTTACGGGAAGACCCCTCGCCGGCGCACGCTCGCCGATCACCTTCATCATGAAGGTGGGATCAAGTTTCGTTTCTTCGGCCGGATCGAGCGGCGGAAATTCGACCACGAGCACCGCGGTGCCGAGGTCCGGCGGCAGCGCCCGTCGGTTTGGCGCCGCTATCGTCCGTGAACGAGAGTCCCGCCGGTGGCGCAGCATCACCTCGTTTTATGCAGCGCCGCCGGCATACACATCGAACTCGCATCTACCGCCCCGGACGAGCGAGACCCGATTCCGTATGCGTTAGAGACTGACTGGCCGGTTGGGCCGGTCCGTGGCGCAAAAGTCCGCGCCGTCCGACACCAGTTTTACCGAGCTTGTTGCAGCCGATGCACCTCCGGCCACGCCGCGCGTGGACGCCGATGCCATCTCGCTGATGCTTTATACATCCGGCACTACGGCGAAGCCAAAGGGCGTGCCGCGAAGTCATCGCGCCGAGCGAGCAGCCGCAGTCGCTCACGTCGCGCAGAACCTTCGACTGCGGCCGAGCGAAACCCGAGAGCAGTTCTGCTTGACTTCACATCGGTCTGCATTTCAATAACTGGTAGGCAGTGTTCGGCCGCACCTTTGGGGCTGAGCTGGAGCACTACCACTGCCATCCGCCGCGTCCCCGTCACCAAGCGGGTCATCGGCGAGCGGCAGGTGTGCTGCGACCAACGGGGAATGCTCGGAGTTGGTCATGAGCGTAGGTGCCGACTTTCCGCGGCCGGACGAAAGCTGCCGGCTTGCTGATGGCCGACTCGCAGAGGCCGCGATTGCACGATGGTACGATGTGCGGCTGCGCGCCTCTCACGGAATCCTCATTGCCCTCGACATTGAATCGCTCGACCGGATGCGCAAAGTGGTCGAGCAGACGAGCGTTATCCCCGGCGTCGTCGGCTACAAGGTAGGACTCACTCTGACCTTGCGGCTCGGGCTCGGTGGCGCGGTTCGCCATTTGCGGGCCTCGACCGATCTGCCGCTGATCTACGATCATCAGAAGGCCGGCCCCGACGTGCCCGACATGGCGCGGAAATTCTCCGCGACGTGCAAGGACGCAGGGGTCGACGGCCTGATCCTCTTTCCCATCGCGGGCCCGCGCGCGGTGGTAGCTTTTGCTGGCGGTGCCTATCACAACCGACTCCTGCCGATCGTCGGCGGCGATCTGCCATTTCCCGATTACAACGCAAGCGGCGGCGGCTACGTGATTGACGACGCGCTCGACAAGATCTTCCGGAAGGCGATCGAGATCGGGGTCGACCATTTCGTGGTGCCGGGCAATACTCCGGCAAAGGTGCGGCATCATGCCCGTTGGCTGGTGGAGAAGGTCGAGCGCCCGTCCTTATTTGTTCCAGGCATCGGCGCCCTCGGAGGCTCAATCGCCGATGCGTTCGCCGCAGCGCCCGGTTGCAACGTCTATGCGGTAGTCGGCCGCGCGATTTATGATGCGCTCGATCCGGCCGAGGCGGCCCTGCGGCTTGCAGGGGAAGCGCAGCGCTTCGGGTGACGGCGAGCACATTCGATGACTCCCATCAAGGCCGTGCTGTTCGACTGGGGCGAAACGCTAGTCCACGTTCCCGGCATGATCCATAGCCCCGAGCGGCATCTCGGCTGCCTCGAGCGATTGTTTGAGGAGTGTGTGGGGGAGAACGGCGCGCCCGGCCTGCGCGACCTGGGTGTGTCGTGGCCGTCCCTGCGTACCGCCTATATCAACGCCTGCCGCAAGCACATGGCTCATTCCGCGACAACGCGGCGCGAGCACCGGTTCGAGGACCGCTTTGCAACAACATTAAGGCTCTTGGAAATCGAAAAATTGCCCGAGATGGCTGTGCTGTCGCGATGGGTGGATCAGTTTGGAGGATTGATTGCACAAGACGCGGAAATGGTGGACGGGGCTGACGAGGTTATTGAGGAATTGGCTCGTCATGTGCGGCTTGCCATCGTCTCAAACTATCCGCACGCGCCGGTCGTCTACGGGACGCTTGAACGTCTGGGATTGCGCCGTCACTTTTGCGCTGTTGTCGTCTCGAGCGAGCTGGGTTGGCTCAAGCCTCATCCGAAGCTCTATCGCACGGCGCTCACTCGCATTGGAGCGCGTGCGGAGGAGGCAGTGTTCGTTGGTGACGATATTGACAACGATATCAGAGCTCCCAAGGCGCTGGGGCTGCGTACAGCATGGTTCACGACCGAGCCTTCCACGCAGCCCCCCGAGGCCGATATCACGTTATGCGATCTGCGGCAGTTGACGGCATGGTGCAACTTGCCGTCCGGAGGGCGTTGGGAGAGCGTGAGCGGTGATCGAGCTTGAGACCCAGCTCCTAATCGACGGGAAATTCGTCGCGGGCGCGGCGAACAACGCGTTCACGGTGATCAGCCCGATCACCGGCCAAGCCTATGCCAGAGTCACAAGCGCGGAACCCGAGGACCTCGATTGCGCTGCCGCGGCGGCACGCCGCGCCTTCGATGAGGGACCCTGGCCGAGACTGGCGCCCTTCGAGCGTGGTCGCGTGTTGCGGGCTATCGCGGATCGCATCCGCAGCGAGGTCGATATCATTGCCGAGATCGAGACGCGCAGCGGTGGCAAGACCATCACCGATTCACGAAATGAGGTTCAGGCAGCAGCAGGCGTGTTCGACTACTACGCTGGTGCCATGGACAAGTATTTCGGCGAGACCATTCCGATGGGCCACGGGGTGCTCGATTTCACGCTCCGCGAGCCAGTTGGTGTCGTGGCGCAGATCACCCCGTGGAACTTTCCCTTCCTGGCGGCAGCGTGGAAGGTAGCGCCGGCACTGGTGACCGGCTGCACGGTGATCCTGAAACCCGCGAGCTATACGCCGCTCACCTCCTTGCTGCTCGGACGCATCGCCCTCGATGCCGGCCTGCCTGATGGAGTTCTCAATGTACTCCCGGGCCCGGGGGCGGCCTTGGGCGGGCGCATTGCCACCAATCCCTTGATCGACAAGATCGCGTTCACGGGCGAAACGCGCACCGGCGCGAGCCTGCTCAGGGCCGCCGCCGACGGGATCAAGCGCGTGTCGCTGGAGCTCGGCGGCAAGAGCCCGAACATCGTGTTCGCTGATGGCGATATCGCCAAGGCTGCAACGGCAGCGGTCAGGGGCGGGTTTGGCAATGCGGGTCAGAGCTGTTCAGCGCGCACCCGGCTTCTTGTCGACCGGAAAGTTCATGACGAGCTTCTCGCCGCCTTTGCCCTAGCAACGGAAAAATACCGGGTCGGCGATCCGCTCGATCCGAAAACCGAGATGGGGCCGCTGGTGGCGAACGCACACTGGCAAAACGTCAAGGGCCTGGTCGATGTCGGATTGGCCGAAGGCGCCCGCATCGTCTCTGGCGGCAACCGTCCGGCGCAATGGCCCGACGGCTGCTATTTCGCACCAACAATCATGACGCAGGTCGATAACCGCATGCGGATCGCCCGCGAGGAGGTTTTTGGCCCTGTCGTAGTCGTCATTCCCTTCGACGACGAGGACGAAGCGATCGGGCTTGCTAACGACAGCGATTACGGGCTCAACAGCTCCGTCTGGACACGCGACATTGGCCGCGCGCTGCGCGTCGCGCGCGCTTTGCGCGTTGGAATGGTGAGCATCAACTCACACGGCAGCGCGAGCCGCTACGGCACCTATGCCCCTTTCGGCGGCTATAAGAAGTCAGGAGTGGGCCGTGAGCTCGGCATGCATGCGCTCGCCCTTTATACTGAGGTTAAGAACGTGTTCGTCGAGCTAGGGGATCGATAGCCTTGCGTCTGTCATTTCCGACAAGCGATACGGCGCACACGCGGGTCGAGATCCAATACGTTCGGCTTTCCATGATCAAGGTAACACGATCAGGATTGAAACATGGACCAGACCACAGCGATCATCGGCGCACGCGTGATTGACGGTCTCGGCCGCGAGCCCATCGAGAAGGGCACGGTCGTGATTGAGGGCGGCCGTATCACAGCCGTGGGTAAGGATAGGGCCATCCAGGTTCCACACGGCGCAAACGTGCTCGATGCTGCCGGGCGGACGGTGCTACCAGGCATCATCGATTGTCACGTGCATTCGACATACCGGGCCCGCGACACCCGCCAGCATCTGACCAATACACCGACGTACAACGTGCTGCGCTCGACTCACATTCTTGAGGAGACGCTGGCCTGCGGCGTGACCACCGCCCGCGACATGGGCGGCGCGGACGCCGGATTTCGCGAGGCAATTGCGGAGGGGTTCATCAAGGGGCCGCGGCTCTTGATCTCGATCGTCATGATCTCGCAGACCGGCGGCCACGGCGATTGCTGGGTGCCGGCCGGCATCCGCCTCCAGAAGCGCGCTTGGCTTCCGAGCGGCGTGGTCGACGGCCCCGAAGAGATGCGCAAGATGGTCCGCACGCTGCTGATGGCGGGGGCGGACTTCATCAAGATCTGCACCACCGGGGGGATCACTTCGTTGACCGACAGCTGGGACGAGCCACAACTTGCTCCCGACGAGATCCGCACCGCAGTGGCAGAGGCCCGCGCGAAGCGGAAAGGAGTCGCCGTGCATGCAGAAGGCCCCGAGGGCATCCGCAACGCGCTCACCGCCGACATCCACTCGCTCGAGCACGGCTGGTTTCTTGATGAGAAGTGCGTCGACCACATGATTAAGCACGGCATCTGGTGGGTGCCGACCATTGCGCTTGTCCCATTGTCAGTGGAGCGGCGCAAGGTCGACCCCGCCTGGAGCAATCAGCAGCTCGCCAAGGAAGATGACAAGGAAGCTGCCATTTACGCGGCGATGCAGAAGCAGATCCCACTGTGGAAGGACGCGGTCCGACGCGGGATCAAGGTAGCGATGGGCACCGACCAATCACATCGATTGCTGGTCGGTGACAACTTGGTGGAGCTGGAATACATGGTGAAATGGCTCGGCATGTCGGAGATGGATGCGATCGTCGCCGCGGCCAGCCGCGCTGCCGAATGCATAGAGCGTCCCGAACTCGGCGCGCTAGCGCCGGGCAAGCGCGCGGACGTGTTGGTGGTCGACGGCGATCCGCTCGCGGACATTACCGTGCTGCAGGACCGCAAGCGCCTGCACCTCATTCTCAAGGATGGCTGGGCCTATAAAAATCTGATTAACTAAACTGACGATGATGCGCTGGCGCACGCAGGCGAACAGCGCGATCCCATGGACGAGGAGATGCGCACATGCAACTCAATCGCTTCATGATCCGACCATATGTCGAGCAGGCGCTGCGCGACGAGATCGGTTCGGGCGACACCACTGGTGGTTTTCTTGTGGGTGAGGACCCGGTACAGACTGCGCAAATCTATGTTAAGGGCAGCGGCATAGTCTGCGGTCTCCTGTTGGCAGACGAGACCATCCGCACCGTCGATCCCGACGCCCGCATCGAGCACATGGTGAAAGACGGTGAGGACATTGGGCCGGGCAAGGTCCTGCTCAAGATCGAAGCCAAGGCCTCCACCTTTTTCATGATCGAGCGCTGCGCGCTTGATTGGATCCAGCAGATGTCCGGGATCGCCACCAAGACCCGGCGCTATGTCAACTTGGTCAAGCACACGAAGGTGCGCGTCACCGACACCCGCAAGGGCTGGCCCGGACTGCGCATGCTGCAGAAATATGCCGTGCGCTGCGGCGGCGCCCACAACCACATTTTCAGCCTGAGCAATTGCGTTCTGGTGAAGGACAACCACATCAAGATCGCCGGTGGCATCCGCAACGCAGTCGAGATCCTGCGGTCGCGCGCCCAGCACACGTTCAAGTTTGAGGTAGAGTGCGAGACGCTGGACATGGTGCAGGAGGCGCTCGACTGCGGGGTCGAGGTGATCATGTTCGACAACATGGACCTCGACGAGATCAAGGCCGGGCTGAAGCTGGTGAACGGCCGCGCTATCACCGAAGCCTCCGGTGGTGTCAACGAGAGGACGATCGTCCCCATTGCTGAGGCTGGGGTCGATGTGATCTCTGTCGGCGACCTTACCCACAGCGTGACTTCGGTCGACATCAGCCTCGACGTGAAGGACATCAAGCCGAGCGCGATCCGCACCATCGAGCGTTTACGAGCGGCGACGGGCTGATGATGTTCCCTCACACCGCTCTGGAGCGCGCCGCGCAGGCGCTGCAGCTCGCTTCCGCCCAAGCGATTCGCATTGCGACCGCGGAGACTTGCACAGCCGGGCTGGTGTCAAGCTGCCTGACCTCGGTGCCGGGCGCCTCCAAAACCTTCGAGCGCGGCTTTGTGCTTTACCACGATTCCGCGAAGACAACCGGGCTCGGGCTCCCCGAGGCGGCTTCGCGGCAATACGGTGCGGTGAGCGCTGAAGTCACGAAGGGCCTCGCCGAAGGGGCGCTCGCCCATTCGACCGCCGGCGTCTCCGTGGCCGTCACCGGCTATGCGGGGCCAGGCGGCGGCAACGAGAAGAACCCGGTCGGCACGGTGTATGTCGCTGCAGCGCGCAAGGGCGCCGAGACGCTTGTCGAACGCCACGTCTTTTCCGGCGACCGCGACGCGGTGCGCATTCAGGCGGTCGGCGCTGCGCTGACGCTATTGGTACGGCGGCTGTCGTAGTGACGGTAAGGCAACACACCTGACTGCGTCAGGCATGCTTCTCCAAATATCTGTTCACGAGTTCATCTCGGCAATACCGCCTCCTCGATCACCTCACCGCGCTCGATTACAAATGCCCGCCGCGTCAGCATGGCGGCTCGCTTGAGGTCGGATTCGGCGACGAGGACGGCAACGCCCTGTTCCGCCCGCTGGAAGTTTTGGATGGTTTGCGCCAGTCGCCGCGATAATGCGGTCGAGATCCCCTCAAACGGCTCGTCGAGAAGAAGCAGCTTTCGGCCATTCACGAAGGCGCGAGCCAGCGCCACCATCTTTTGCTGCCCGCCGCTCAGCGTGATCGCCCTGCGCACGGTCCACTCTCTCAGCTCCGGCATTAGATCGAATATCCGGTGTAGCCTTTCCTCATAGTTCGGGACGCCGCTGGCCTGCGCTGGGATCAACAGGTTCTCGCGAACTGACAAAGCGCCCACCAGACGGCGATCTTCGGGCAAGTATCCGATGCCAAGCCGCGCCCGCATATAGGAGCTCATCCCGTCGAGCTTATTCCCATCGAGATCGATCCGGCCCGAGCTCAGGTGGGTCAAACCCATGACGCTTCGTAGTGTGGTGGTCTTGCCGGCGCCGTTACGGCCAACTAGCCCGACGGTGGCGCCAGTCTCGACGGCGAGGCTTAGCCCCCGCAGGACGGTGACCGCGCTGATCTCGACGGTGATGCCCTCGATGCGGAGCACGCTAGCCCTCACCGAGAACGGCGCGGCGAACCTCCGGCCTAGCTAGAACGTCGGCGACCGGACCATCGGCAATGATTTTTCCGCCATCAAATGCCACTGCCCGCTCTGCGTAGCGCTCCATAATGTCCAAGTCATGCTCAACGAAAATCGTGGTGACTCTGCCCCGCTTGAGCGCAGGCATCAGCGTGTCCATGACAGAAAACTTGTCGCGCGCACTCACGCCGCTAGTCGGCTCGTCCATCAACAGTACCTTCGGCTCGAGAATCACCGAGAGCGCCACGTCGAGGACCTTGCGCCCGCCTTCCGGCAGGTCCGACACGGTCGCCGCCGCCCGATCGCGCAGCCCGAACAGCGCGAGGAGTTCGTCGGCCTTGGTCACGCAATCGCTACGGTATATGGGTGTCCAGAAATCCGCGCTTCGACCGGAATGCGTGGCGATCGCGATCAGGATGTTGTCGAGCACCGTCAGCCCGGTATAGAGCTGTGGGATCTGGAACGAACGCGCCATGCCCAGTGCAGTGACCCGTCGGGGGCTGAGGCCCGTGATGTCGGTGCCCTGAAACACGATGCGGCCGGACGTGGGCTGAAGATAGCCTGTGATCAGGTTCAGCAACGTGGTCTTACCGGAACCGTTTGTTCCGATGATCCCGACGGTCTCGCCCTCGCCAACCGACAGGCTCACGTCGTCGACGGCTCGCAGCATGCCGAATGCGCGGGATACGTTCTGAACGTCGATCATTGCCGCGGTCACTGTGGCTTGGCCCGCAGGCGCGTAAGGAGACCCCACAACCCCTGCGGCTGGAAGTAGATCACCACCAACAGGAAGACCCCCAAGGTCAGCTGCCAGGTGCTGGGCGAGAATTTAAGCGCATAGTTTTTGACGAACTCAAACGCGATCGAGCCAATGAAGGGAGCGAATACGCTGCCGGTCCCGCCCAGCACTGCGACGAAGACGAAATCGCCCGAGGATACCCAGAAGGCGAGTTCCGGGGACACATGGCCGATGAGGTAGGCGACAAGAGCGCCGCCAAGGCCACTAATGGCCCCGGAGACGACATAGGACCCCAGGATCGCATGGTTTGCGGACGCACCGAGATATTCAATGCGGATTTCGTTGTAGCGCACCGCCTGCATGAGGTAGCCGAGAGGCGAGGCGAGAAATCGCGCGCCGACATATATCACTGCAGCAGTGAGCCCAAGCACAAGGTAGTACTGTACGAGGCCGGGACGCGCAGGCGTTGCGCCCGCGAGGGTGAAACCTCGAACACTGAGCCCATCGGTCCCGCCAGAGAAATCGTAGAATTTAATCAGCACTGTGTAGAGGATCATCGACAGCGCAAGGCTCAGCATCGCAAAATAGATGCCGCGGAAGCGCATGAGCAACAGCCCCAGCGCGGCCGCCACCAGCGCCGATATGATGGTCGCCAGCGGAAGCCCGACCAGCGCCTCGCCGATGCCGAACCTGTTCGCCAGAAAGCCGACAGCATAGGCGCCAATGGCGAAGTAAAGCGCATGGCCGAACGAGATAAGGCCGCCGCGCAAGAGGAGCACGACGCCGAGGACGACGGCGCCCTTGGCCAGCGCGAGCGCGATGAGGAAGCTGATCCAATCCGACAAGAACAGGGGCAAGATAGCGATCACAGCGAACGCGCTGATCGCCGCCAAAGGAAGGCTTCGGTGGATCGTGGGCTCGCTCATATCTTGCGCAGCTCGATGGCGCCGAACAGGCCTTGCGGTCGCCACAGCAGAACCGCAACCATCAGCGCATAGATCACGAACAGCTCGATCTCGGGGAACAGCTGAACAGCTGAGGCGCGCGCAATACCGACAATAATACAGCCAAGCGCCGCGCCGCCGATGCTGCCCAACCCGCCGATACCGACGACCGCAAATGCAAGCACGATGACGGACGCTCCCATGCCTGGCTCGACTGACATCATCGGCGCCGTGAATGCGCCGCCGAGCGCCGCCAGAAACGTGCCGAGTGCGAATGCCATGAGGTCGATGCGCGGGACATTGATGCCAAGCGCGCCCGCCATCTCCCGGTCATTGATGACGCAGGTAACCTCGCGCCCGAATGAGGTGTGGTGAATGACGAACCAGAGCAGAAGGGCCGCAAGGATTGCAACGATCGTTAGCAGGAACGGATAGCCGGCAAAGGCGATGCCCGCCATGCGCACCCGGCCGAACAGGCGGTAAGGACCCTCAACAAGATACGGTTCGATTCCCCAGATCAACCGAACCGCGTCCTCCAGGATGAGGAAGAGCGCAAAGGTCGTCAGCAGTCCGATGACCTCGTCCTCTCCGTAAACACGCCGCAGAAACAGGCGCTCAATGAGCGGGCCGAGCGTCAATCCGACGACGATGGCGGCGAGCAGCAGCAGCAGCAGAGTTATCCAGCCGTGCTGCTCCTGACCTGCAAACTTCAGGATGAATGTCGCGCCGAGATAGGCGCCGATGGCGTAGAGGCTCCCATGCGCGACATTGAGGATGCGCAGCACACCGAAGATGAAGGTGATGCCTGCCGAGACGAGAAACAGCCAAGACGCGAACGTGATGCCGTCAATCAGGATGATCGGCAGGATATTCATGAGAACCGCACCCCAGCAGCCCCTTCGCGCCGATTGAACATCGCTCGCCCCTGCCCGCAACTTGGGTTTACGTGAGGGTTGGGGCGCGCTAAGACCCCGTCCGACGTCGACCCTTGCCCAAACGGCGACGACGCTATTTGCGGGTCGGCCAGCTTTCGATCCACTCGACCGTCTTCTTCCCCTCCGGCGGAGTGACATCGGAGGCGGGGAAAACACGGAATTGGTCGAGGATCGGATAGCCGAACGCGGGGTGCTTCTGTCCGGAGGTGAGGCCCCACATCGCCTCGTGCACTGCCTCATGATCCTTGCGCACGAGGACGCGGCCGCGCGGTGTGTCAAACTCCAGGCCTTCCATCGCAGCGGCGATCTCCTCAGTGGTCGGCCAAGCGCCGTTCTTCATCTTGGTGGCTTTTTCGATCGCAGCTTTCAGCCCATAAAAGGCCTGCGCCATGAAGGTCCCCTGGTAGTCCGGCATGCTATTGAACTTGGCTTTGTAGCTCCTGAGATACTCGCGGTTGCCGGCGTTCTTATCAGGATCCGGATACTGGAGGTGATAGCCGCGGCCGGAAAAGGCCGCGCCCTTGGGAAGAATCTCCGCCTGGTTCAGCAGGCCGGTCGTCATGATCACCAGGCTCTGCTCGAACAGGCCGCGCGTCTCGCCTTGATTGATGAGGCTGGTCAGGCCAGCGCCCCAGTTGACGGTGTGGATCACATCCGGCTTCAGCGCGAGCAGGCGGGAGATCTCGGCGGAATATTCGGTCGCCAGGAACTTGGTCCACAGTTCGCCCACCACTTGCACGTCCGGTTTGAGCTTGAGGATCGTCCGTTTGAACACGTCCCAGGAATCGCGGCCGTAGGCATAGTCGTAGTTCAGGCCTGCAATGGTCTTGAGATCGGGCTTCGTTGCCAGGACGTAGAGCGCCGCACTGATATTCTCGGATGCCGCATGCGCGGCCGTGCGAAACACGTATTTGTGGACGCCCTTGTCAATTAGCCGGTAGTTGGCACAGACGTGAAAGATGGTCAGCGTCTTGAACTCGTCGGCGACAGGAGCGACGGCGAGACAATTGGCGCTCGATGTATAGCCAATTGTAACGGTGATCTTTTCGTCCTGGACAAGCCGACGGTACTCCGCAACTTTGTCGGCCGCGGACCCGGCTTCGTCGACATACATGGTGTTGAGACGGACACCCTCGATCCCACCTGCGGCGTTGAACTGCTCCGTCAGCAATCTGGCTGTGTTGACCGCAGATGCGTCGTGCGGTGCGCCTGCCCCGGAGAGAAACTGGACGATTGCGATCTTAATTTCACTTGGCTTGCTCTGCGCCAGCGCGGGTCCAAACTGCAGATACGCCGCGACGAGAGCCGTTGCCCCGGCTACGCTGCGCACGCCATTCCTCATGTTAACTCTCCCGTTTTGCCCTTACGCGCCGGTTCCCGCTTCAGATGCATAATGCTCCGTTCCATTTTTCTTGCCAAGGCATGGAAAGGGGCAGCGGAGCGTCAAACACTGAAGAAATGTTTCTTGCCGGCGTGGCGCGACAATTCGCGCGGCATTCACGATCCGGCCAGTCAGATACGCTCGACCGCCGCAACTCGTGTGCAGCCGGTAACCTAGTTGCCTTCTCGATAGGCGACTAGATCAATTTTCATGCGCTCGCGCACCGGCAGCGCGGACACGGACACGCAGGTGCGTGCCGGTTTGTTGGGGGCGAAAGCCTCGTCATATACCTTGTTGACTCGCAGGTAATCAGCCATATCCGTCAAGTACACGGTTGCTTTGACAACATGCTGGAGCGTGCATTCGGTCGCCGCCAGGATAGCTTCGAGATTGATGATGGTCTGGCGCGTTTGCTCGATTACGTCATCCGAGATCACTTCCCCGGTCTTTGGATCGAGTCCCCCCATCCCCGATACATAAACCCACGGTCCAACCACCGTAGCATGAGAAAACGGGCCAGGCGGCCGCGGAGCCTTGGGTGCGTCAACGAGCCTATGTGCGGGCATGATCCGATCGTCCACATGCTTCATCTCGCGCCTTCGCGCCGATCCAATCGCGCAGAGCGCTTGCCGTCGAAAAGCCCGATCGGCGGCTGATCGGTCGTCCATCACGGAACAGGAGCAGCGTTGGGACGCCGCGAATGTTGTACTTGGCAGCGAATTCTGCATGCCGTTCGGCATCGAGCTTGTGGGCACGAACAGCGCCGCCTGATGCGACTGCGACCGCTGCAACCATTGGCTCGATCCGACGGCAGATTACGCAGCTTTGCGTGTAGATCTCCAACACCAGCAGTCCCGGCGCCGCAAGGGCCGCATCGACTCGCTCCGCCGAGGTCAACTCCGAGAGTGTTGCCAATTCAGTCTCCTCAGGCGGATTTCCTCCACAGTTCTCCGCGACCTTTCATGTAGCTCAGGAAATCATCCGGCCCGACGTTGAGAGCGCCATTGATCAGATTGAAGCTGTTGCCGGTATTCACCGTCTCGAGCGTTTCGATTAGGTCGCAATCCGACGCGCCCTTCCGCCGCAATTCTTCGATATCAGCTGCAACGATCGAATGAGGGTCGCCGTTCGCCTTCAGCGCATAATTGAACAAAGCCTTTTCCTTGCCCGACAACCCGATGCGATCCGGATCGAATTCGAGCGCGGCCACGACTTCCTCGTCTGAAGCCCCGGCATTGCGCAGGGCCGTAGCATGGAACGACACGCAATAGTCGCACTTGTTCGCCTCGGCGAGCGCAGTCATCAGCGCTTCCTTGAACTTGACGCTGAGATTCCCTTGGGAGAGCAGCACCATCAGGCGCTGGAAATTCGCTTTGGCAAGGGTGGGAAAGGCCGCATAGGCCTTGAACAGATTTGAGACGCGGCCGGGCCCACGCAACCGCTCCATCTCGTCGTAGAACTCTTTACGTGCGCCTGTTGCCTGTTCGATCGGAACAAGATCGACGAACGGGGGCGTACTGGCATCACGGCTCCACTGACCCGTCATGATCATGTTCCCCACTAATGCGGTTGCCAAAAACGGTGACGCGTTGTCCGAGGAGAGACCAAATCGTTTCTCATGTAATTTCGTCTCTATATCACGTGGGACCCGGACGGCAAATCGCGTTCGATGCCGGCACAATTATGATCCACGAAAAGCTTGAGCGCAAACTTGCCGCTTGCAAGCACCGACCATCTCGCGACCTCATCCTTCACAATCTTGCCTCGCCCA
>Ga0207693_10003059_pt1 | contig 14441 bp, 17 predicted proteins | sample LARL81metaG_FD_184347 | JGI IMG/M metagenome (GOLD analysis project Ga0207693, IMG submission 184347) | Corn, switchgrass and miscanthus rhizosphere microbial communities from Kellogg Biological Station, Michigan, USA - LAR L8-1 metaG... | ecosystem: Host-associated > Plants > Roots >...
GAAGAACCAGCCGGTCTTCTGCCCACTCAGCAGATCGACCGGAAACCGCACGCCGCCCTCCACGACCTCCGTACGCGCATCAGTGCCGAACACCAGTGCCACGCCTTCCGTCAGCCCCTCCTGGCGACGCACCGGCGAGTCATTGCGTGCCACCACTGCGCGCAGCGGAAGCACTTCGGCGAGCGCCTCGACGATCAGCGGCATCAGCCGATCCATCCCCGCGGTGTTGGCCTGCAGCACCGCCACGTCGTCGTAGCGGTCGATCACCAGTCCGGGCAGACGATCGGCCTCGGCGTGCACCAGGCGATGGAACGCCGTGTCGCAGACACGCTCTCGCAGCGCGATTGCTTCGCGCAGGCGGGCCCGCAACCACGCCAGGTCGATCTCCGCCGCTGGGTCGCGATCCAGCAACCGCGCCGCGATCAGGCTGTGCGGGTTGAACATGAAGGTGCCGAAGCGTGTGCCGTCGTCGCCTTCTAGGCAGACCAGCCCGCCTGGCGGCATCTGCCGATATTCGGGCTGCATCGCGATCTCGTTGGAGAATACCCAGGGTGAGCCGGCCCGCAGCCGCCTTCCCTGACCCGGGTTGAGCCGCAGCCTCGGCCGATCGCTCAAGCCGCCACGCGCCGCGCGGAAACCAGGACAGTGCTCAGTGCGGTCACCAGCCGATCCATCATCTCATCGGTGTGCAACGGTGTGGGGGTCAGCCGCAGGCGTTCCTCGCCGCGCGGCACGGTGGGGTAGTTGATCGGCGTCGCATACATGCCGAACTCGTCTAGCAGCCGCCGGCTCACCGCGCTGCACAGCGCCGCGTCGCCGACATGCAGCGGCACGATGTGGCTCGCTGACGGCAGCACCGGCAGGCCAGCCGCGCTCAGCCGTCGCTTCAGGGTCTCGGCGCGCTCGAACAGCGCCGCCCGCCGCGCCGCATCACCGCGCACGTGCCGCACGCTGGCGAGCGCCGCGGCGGCGATCATGGGCGGCAGCGACGTGGTGAAGATGAAGCCAGGCGCGGAGGACCGGATGTAGTCCACCACAGATGCATCCCCGGCGATGTAGCCGCCATGGCAGCCGAAGGCTTTGGCGAGAGTGCCCTCGATCACGTCGATTCGCGCGGCTGCCCCGTCGCGTTCCGCGACACCGGCGCCGAATGCTCCGTACATGCCAACCGCGTGCACCTCGTCAAGGTAGGTCATCGCTCCGTAGCGTGCAGCGAGGTCGCAGATTGCGCCGATCGGTGCGATGTCGGCATCCATCGAATACACCGACTCAAAGGCGATCAGCTTTGGTGCCGCCGGCGATACGGCACGCAGCAGTTCCTCGAGACGCGCCAGGTCGTTGTGCCTGAAGATATGACACGTCGCGCGCGATCCCTTGATGCCGGCGATCATCGAGGCGTGGTTCCGCGCGTCGGAGAACACCTGCCAATCCGGCAACGAGTTCAGAATGGTGGATAGCGCCGCCTGATTGGACACGAAGCCCGAGGTGAACAGCAGAGCCGCTGGCTTGCCGTGGAGATCGGCCAGTTCCTTCTCCAGCGCATCGTGCGCCGGGCTGGTGCCGCTGATGTTGCGCGTCCCCCCCGCGCCGGCGCCCATCTCGCGGGCCGCGGCGCAGGCGGCCTCGATCACCACGCTGTGGCCTCCCATGCCGAGATAGTCGTTGGACGACCAGACAAGCACTTCGGTGCCGTCCGGCCGCCGATAAAGCGGGAACCGCTCTGCCTGCTTGCGCAGGGGCGTGAAGCGGCGGTAGCGGCCTTGTGCCTCGATGCCGGCCAGAGCCTCGCGGCAGTGAGCGTGGAACGGATGCATCTTCGCCTGGCTCCCGATGGCGATGGGCTCAGTTTATCGACGGCTGAGCCAGCTTCCCATGCGTAAATCCCTTGAGCCGGGTGAACAATCCCTCACCTGACGTAGACGCGGATCTCCTGCGCGTCCCCGGGCTGCTCGGTGCGCAGACCGAGGTGGATGCGGCTGGCCGGTACACCCTGACCCATGATGTCGCGCATCACCTCCGCCGCCCGGCCCTGCGCCGCGGCTGCGTCGGCGCCCTTGGGCAGCATGGCGATCACGTCGTATTGCACCCGGGGTGCGCGCGTCTCTGCCGCCCGCACCGCGTAGCGCAGCACGTCCTGGTAGTTCTGGTCCGGCGCGGCGTAGCCGATGGTGAGCAGGGGGGTGCGGGGATCCGCATTCAGCAACTCGGTCTTTGCCGGGGTTGCCTCCGGCGAGGGCGCGAAGGTCGTCTGGTCGATCAGCTTGCAACCGGCGAGCGCGAGGCCCGCCGCCAATATCCACGTCGCTCTCATGCCGACCCCTGTCCCGTCCCTCACTCTCTTGCAGCAAGCCGCCCGGCGGGCAAGATGCGGCGCCGCCATCCAAGGACAGCCGGTATGACCGCCCAGACCAACCAACGCATTGATGGCAAGCGGCTGTGGGACAGCCTGATGACCATGGCGGAGATCGGCGCAACGCCGAAGGGCGGCGTTCGGCGGCTGACGCTGACGGACGTGGACCGGCACGGTCGCGACCGGTTCCGCGCGGAGTGTGAGGCCGCCGGGCTGACCGTACGGGTCGATGCAATCGGCAACATGTTCGCCCGCCGCCCGGGGCGCGATCCGAGCCGCCTGCCGGTGCTGTTCGGCAGCCATCTCGACAGCCAGCCGTCCGGCGGGAAGTTCGACGGCGCTCTCGGCGTCCTGGCCGGGCTCGAGGTCATGCATTCGCTGAACGACCTCGGCATCGTCACCGAGGCGCCGCTCGAACTGGTGAACTGGACCGACGAAGAGGGCAGCCGCTTTGGCCATTCTTTGATGGGGTCAGGCGTGTGGTCCGGGGTGTTCTCGCTCGACAAGGCCTATGCGCTGACCGACATGGAGGGCGTGACGGTGCGGACCGCGCTCGACGGGATCGACTATCGCGGTGCTGAGCCGGCGGCGCCGTTTCCCGCTGACGCGTATTTCGAACTGCACATTGAGCAGGGCCCGATCCTGGAGCGTGAGGCGAAGCAGATCGGCATAGTCACCGGCGCACAGGCGATGGTCTGGTATGACGCGGTCGCGGTCGGTCAGGATTCGCACGCCGGCACCACGCCGCCCTCGGCGCGCCGAGATGCGCTGGTGTGTGCGGCGCGGATCATCGACCTGGTCGATCGCATGATGCGCGCGCGGGGCGAGGATGGCCGGGGCACGGTCGGACAACTGCTGGTGTCCCCGAACAGCCGCAATGTGGTGCCGGGCGAGGTGCGGTTCTCGGTGGAGTTCCGCCACCCGTCGGACGCCGAGGTGGATCGACTGGATGCGCAGTTCGCGCGCGAGGCGGGCTTTATCGCGCGCGACTGCGGGGTGAAGCTGGAGCTGACGCAGTTGTTCAAGATCGCGGCCCAGCCGTTCGATGCGGGGTGTGTGGATTTGGTCCGACAGGGTGCCACGAAGCTGGGATACAGCGCACGCGAGATCGTCTCGGGCGCCGGCCATGACGCGGTCTATGTCGCGCGGCACGTGCCGACCGCCATGATCTTCACGCCGTGCAAGGACGGGCTGTCGCACAACGAGGCGGAAAGCATTCAGCCAGAGGAGGCCGAAGCTGGCGCGCAGGTGCTGCTCGAGGCGGTGCTGGCCCGGGCGAATCGCACCGTGTAACGACTTTGCTGCCGCCGGTTGTCACAATTGTGATCGCCAACCGCGGGGTTGTCGCCGCAATGCCCGGCTCCTATAGCCGCCGGCAGCCGAGGAGGTGACATGGCCGGACCTGATGTGCCCATCATCGACAACCCGGTGCTCGCCCACCAGGCGGAGATCCTGGCCCGGCCAGCGACCCAGGCCTGGGAGATGGCCAACGCGATCCGCGCACTGGCGATCGACGCCGTGGAGGCGGCGAAATCCGGCCATCCCGGCATGCCGATGGGCATGGCCGACGTGGCGACCGCGCTCTGGAGCCGCTTCCACAAGTTCGATGCCGCGGACCCTCGCTGGCCGGATCGGGACCGGTTCGTGCTGTCCGCTGGCCATGGCTCCATGCTGTTGTACGCGCTGCTCTACCTCACCGGCCATGACGGCATGGGGATCGAGGAGATAAAGCGCTTCCGCCAGCTCCACTCCCCTGCCGCTGGACATCCGGAGTATGGCGAGCATCCGGCGATCGAGACCACCACCGGTCCGCTCGGCCAGGGCATTGCAACGGCGGTCGGAATGGCGCTGGCCGAGCGCCTGCTGGCGGCGCGGTTCGGTCGCTCGCTGGTGGACCACCGCACCTGGGTGATCGCCTCCGACGGCGACATGATGGAGGGCGTCAGTCACGAGGCGGCTGCCATCGCCGGTCATCTCTGCCTATCGAAACTCACAGTGCTGTACGACGACAATCACATCTCCATCGACGGCGATACCGAGCTTGCCTACTCGGACGATGTGCTGAAGCGCTTCACGGCCTATGGCTGGGTCGCGCGGCGGATCGACGGACACGATCCGCAGCAGATCAATGCGGCGCTGTCGTTCGCGGTGCGCTCGAAGAAGCCGACCCTGATTGCCTGCCGGACCATCATAGGCCTCGGCGCGCCGACCAAGGCCGGCACTGCCGCTACGCACGGCTCGCCGCTCGGTGCGCAGGAGGCAGCCGCCGCAAAGGCCGCTCTGGGATGGAAAGAGCCGCCGTTCACCGTGCCAAACGGGCTACTGGAACAATGGCGCAGTGTCGGCGCCCGTGGCGCCGGTGCGCGTCGCGCCTGGCTCAAGCGGCTGGCACACAGCAATATGCAAGGCGAATTTGAACGCGTAATGGCGGGCAAGCTGCCCGATGACTGGCACGAGGCGGTCGCGGCGCTGAAGCAAGAAATCGCCGACACCAAGCCCAAGATGGCCACGCGCCAGTCCAGCCTCAAGGCACTGGAGGCGCTGGTGCCGGCGACTCCCGAGCTGATCGGCGGCTCGGCCGACCTGACCGGCTCCAACCTCACCTTCGTGAAGTCCATGGGGACGGTGACCGCGGGCAACTTCGCCGGCCGCTACATCCATTATGGCGTGCGCGAGCACGGCATGTGCGCGGCCGCGAACGGCATGGCGCTACACGGTGGGGTGATTCCATACACCGGCACATTCTTCGTCTTCACCGACTACATGCGCCCGGCGATCCGCATCGGTGCCATTGCCCGCGCTCATGTCATCCACGTGTTGACCCACGATTCGATCGGCCTCGGCGAGGATGGCCCGACGCACCAGCCGATCGAGCACCTCGCCAGCCTGCGCGCCATGCCGCACCTGCACGTCTATCGCCCGGCGGACGCGATGGAGGTGGCCGAATGCTGGGAACTGGCGATCCGCCGCAACGACGGCCCCAGCCTGCTGGTGCTGACCCGTCAGACGCTGCCGACCCTGCGGACGGACACCATGGAGAACCGCTGCGCCCGGGGTGGCTACGTACTGGCCGAGGCCGAAGGGCTCCGCGCAGCCACACTTCTCGCCACGGGCTCCGAGGTCTCGATCGCCATGGACGCCCGCGCGGCACTGGCTGCTGAAGGGATCACCACCGCCGTGGTGTCGCTGCCGTGCTGGGAGCTGTTCTCCCAGCAAGACGAAGTGTATCGTGCGGCGGTGCTGGGGATCGCGCCACGGATCGGCATCGAGGCCGCCAGCGGATTTGGCTGGGAGCGCTGGCTGGGCAACGACGGGATATTCATCGGCATGACCGGCTTCGGGGCCTCGGCACCTTATGAGGATCTTTACAAACACTTCGGTATCACCGCGGACGCCGTCGTGGCCGCGGTCCGCAAGCTGCTAGGCTGAGGGGCTGATCCAGAGAGAAGGAGTGCAACCATGCCTGTGAAGGTCGCCATCAACGGATTCGGACGTATTGGTCGCCTCGTGCTGCGCGCGATGGTCGAGAGCGGTCGCGACGACATTGTGCCCGTCGCGATCAACGATCTCGGCAGCACCGAGGCAAACGCGCATCTGTTCCACTATGACAGCGTGCATGGGCGTTTTCCTGGTCAGCTCGAGGTGTCGGGCGACACGATCACCATCCGGTATGGCGGGCGCACCTGGGGACCGATCAAGGTGTCGGCCGAGCGCGATCCGACCAAGGTGCCGTATGCCGGCGTTGATGTCGCGCTGGAGTGCACCGGCATATTCACCTCCAAGGAGAAGGCTTCGGCGCTGCTGACTGCCGGGGCTCGCAAGGTGCTGATCTCTGCGCCGGGCGATCACGTGGATGCGACGATCGTGTATGGCGTCAACCACAAGTCGATCACCAAGGACATGACGGTGATCTCCAACGCGTCCTGCACGACCAACTGCCTGGCGCCGATGGCGAAGGTGCTGCACGACGCGTTCGGCATAGAGCGCGGCTACATGGTCACCATCCACGCCTATACCGGTGACCAGAACACCGTCGATACGCTGCACAAGGATCTGCATCGCGCGCGTGCCGCGGCGGTGTCGGCGATCCCGACCTCGACCGGCGCGGCGCGTGCGGTCGGCTTGGTGATGCCGGAGCTGAAGGGCAAGCTCGACGGCACGGCGATCCGCATCCCGACGCCGAACGTCTCGCTGGTGTCGCTCGATGCAAACCTGAAGAAGCCGGCGACCAAGGACCAGATCAACGCTGCGATGATGGGTGCGTCGAAGGGCGCGTTGCGGGGCATCCTCGACTACAACACGGAGCCGCTGGTCAGCATCGATTTCAACCACTGCCCGGCGTCCTGCACATTCGATGCGACGCAGACCGCGGTCGTCGATGGCGCGTTGGCACGGGTGACGGGTTGGTACGACAACGAGTGGGGGTTCTCGTGTCGCATGTCTGATACGGCGGTGCTGTTCGGGAGCTTGTAGACCGTCACCCAAACCGTCATGGCCGGCCTTGCGCCGGCCATGACGATAGAGCCAGGGGATCGTCATGTCCTTCCGTACACTCGACAACGTCGACGTTGCCGGCAAGTCGGTGCTTCTGCGGGCCGATCTCAATGTGCCTGTCCGCGACGGCAAGATCACCGACCTCACGCGTATCGAACGTCTGACACCGACGATCCGCGAACTGGTCGGCAAGGGCGCGAAGGTCGTCGTCTGCAGCCACTTCGATCGCCCCAAGGGCAGGCGCGTGCCGGAGATGTCGCTGGCACCTGTCGCCCTCGCTCTTGGTGAGGTGCTGGGGCAGCGCGTGCGCTTTGCGGAGGACTGCATCGGCGTCGCCGCTCAGCAGGCGGTGGAGCGCATGTCGCGTGGGGATGTGCTGGTACTGGAGAACACCCGCTTTCATGCCGAGGAGGAGAAGAATGGACCCGCGTTCGCAGCCGAGTTGGCGAAGCTGGCCGACATCTATGTGAACGACGCATTCTCCGCGGCACATCGCGCTCACGCCAGCACCGAGGGCGTCGCGCATCTGCTGCCGTCCTACGCCGGGAGGCTGATGCAGGCGGAACTGGAGGCACTCGATTCGGCTCTCCACAACCCGGTCCATCCGGTCGCTGCTGTCGTGGGCGGTGCCAAGGTCTCCACCAAGCTCGACCTGCTCGGGAACCTGGTCGGCAAGGTCAACGCCCTGGTGATCGGCGGCGCCATGGCCAACACGTTCCTGGCGGCGCAGGGCCGTGCAGTCGGCCGTTCGTTGCAGGAAGCCGAGATGCATGCGACCGCGCTCGACATCCTTGCGCGAGCCAAGACAGCGGGCTGCGAAGTGTTGCTTCCGACCGACGCCGTGGTTGCAGGCGAATTGAAGCCGGGCGTGGCGACGCAGACCGTGCCGGTCGCGGCGGTACCCGGCGACGCGATGATCCTCGACGTGGGACCGGCAACAGTCGAGGCGCTGATCCGACATCTCGCCAGTTGGCGCACGTTGGTCTGGAACGGGCCGCTTGGTGCCTTCGAGACGCCGCCGTTCGATGCGGCCACCACGGCGTTCGCCAAGGCGGTGGCGGAGGCCACCGGGAAGGGAGCGTTGCGCAGTGTGGCCGGCGGCGGAGATACGGTCTCGGCGCTGCGTCGCGCCGGTGTGCTCGACCGCATGAGCTACGTATCGACTGCGGGGGGCGCATTCCTGGAATGGCTGGAGGGCAAGACCTTGCCCGGCGTCGCCGCGCTCGGCTGACGCGCGGTGCGGGCCTATCTGGCCGGCCCGGACATCTTTCTCCCCGAGGCCAGGCAATGGGCCGAACGCAAGAAGGCGATCTGTGCGCGTCATGGGCTGATCGGGGTTTCGCCGCTTGACCAGTTGCCCGATCAACCGTCCGACTGGGCGGCGCTGCCGAAGTGGCAGCGCATCGCGCTGAGGAACGAGCGGTTGATTCGATCCTGCGACGTGATGATCGCCAATCTGACGCCGTTCCGCGGCCCGAGCGCCGACGTGGGAACGGTCTATGAGGTCGCGTTCATGCGAGCAATCGGTCGTCCGGTGTTCGGCTATGCAACGACGGCGTCCGGGTTCACGCAGCGCATATTGGACTTCGCCAGTGGGCAGGGCGGCACTGTTACCGGGACCGACGGGTCGTTGCGCGATGCCCAGGGCATGCTGATCGAGCAGTTCGGCCTGTTCGACAATCTGATGATCGAGGCGGGGATTCTCGCCTCCGGCGGCAGGCTGGTGGTCGAGGAGATCGCTACAGAACACCGTTGGACTGATCTGTCGGTGTTCGAGCACTGTGTGCTTGCGTCCTTGGCCTAGCCGTCTCCTCCATTCCGCGGTGCCGCCGGCCCCAGCGCGGCCGCGATGCCGAACTCGCCCGGCAGCGAACCACGGGGAAACAGCCGGGTGACATGACCCATCTTCCGCCCGGGCCGGGCCTCGACCTTCCCGTAGAGGTGCGGGATCAGGCCGGGTGTGGCGAGGATCGCTGGCCAGAGCGCGGCCTCGTCCGGGCCGACCAGGTTCTTCATCACCGCGTCCGAGTGGCGCACGGCCGGGGGCAGCGGCAGGCCCGTAATGGCGCGAATATGGAACTCGAACTGGCTGGCAGGGCAGGCGTCGATTGTCCAATGACCCGAGTTGTGCGGCCGTGGAGCAATCTCGTTGACCAGAACGCGGCCGTCGCGATCGACGAACATCTCCACCGCGAGCAGCCCGACCAGATCCAGGGTATCGGCAGTACGCCTCGCGATGGCCTGTGCCTGTCGATCGACGGGGGTGGGGATCTGCGCCGGGGCCAACGTAAGGTCGAGGATATGGTCCCGATGGCGATTCTCAACGGTGTCGAAGGCCGCATAGCCGCCATCGTCACCACGCGCGGCGACTACGCTGATCTCCTGGGCGAAGTCGATAAAACCTTCCAGGATCAAAGGTTTGGGCGACAGTCTGGCGAATGCCGGAGCAAGATCCGCGGTCTGCCGCAGCATCACCTGGCCTTTGCCGTCATAGCCCATACGGGTTGTCTTCAGCACGGCGGGCAGGCCGATTTGCCCGATTGCGGCGACCAATGCATCGAAGCTGTCGACCGGCGCCCAGGGGGCTGTCGGGACCCCGGCGCGATTGAGAAAGGTTTTTTCCCGGGCGCGGTCCTGGCTGACGCGCAGGATCTCGGGCGATGGCCGCACCGGCTTCAGCGATGCAAGAAGTTCAAGACCTTCCGCACTGACATTCTCAAACTCGAAGCTGATCACATCGACTGCGGCGGCGAATTCCCGGAGCCCGGCTGGCGCGTGGTAGTCGCTGATCGTCGTCGCGGCGGAGACCTGGCTGGCGGGGCTGTCCTTCTCGCGGGTCAGGATACGGCACCGATAGCCGAGCCGGGCGGCGGCGAGGGCGGACATCCGGCCGAGCTGGCCGCCGCCCACCAGACCGATCGTGGAATTCGGCGGCAGCGGCGATGTCATTCCGGGGCGTCGGCCACGGCCTCGGTCTGCTCCTCGCGCAGCGCATCCAGCCGTTCGGCCAGTGCCTCATCGCCGGTGGCGAGGATGGCGGCCGCCAGCAGCGCCGCGTTGACCGCACCTGCGCGGCCGATCGCAAGCGTTCCGACGGGGATACCGGCCGGCATCTGGACGATCGAAAGCAGGCTGTCCATCCCTTTGAGACTGTGGGATTCCACGGGCACGCCGAGCACCGGCAGCGGTGTCCAGGCGGCGCACATTCCGGGTAAGTGAGCGGCGCCACCCGCGCCGGCGATGATCACCTTCAGCCCTCGTTGCCGGGCTCCCACGGCATACTCGCGCAACCGGTCCGGCGTGCGGTGCGCCGAAATGATCCGGGTTTCGTGCGGCACCGCCAGGCGTTCCAGCGTCGCCGCAGCATGGCGGAGCGTGTCCCAGTCCGACTGGCTGCCCATGATGATGCCGACGACAGCGCCCATCAGGCGATGCTGTCCGGGATCAGGCGGCTCTCCAGCCAGGCGATCTCATCCTTCAGCATAAGCTTGCGCTTCTTAAGTCGCTGAAGATGCAACTGATCGGCCGCACCCTGTTCCGCCAGGCGTGCGATCACGGTGTCGAGATCACGATGCTCGCTGCGGAGTTCGTGCAGCTTGCGCAGCAGCGAGTCCCGGTCGGTCAGCATCCGAGATCAATACCACGAAAACACGGCCGGGTCCGAGTCCTTGCATGGCAGATTCGTCGTGGCCCTGACCATGTCAATCGAGTTACCATGCCGATCCTGACTGACCATAGCGGAGGAGGTCCATGACCCTGCAGGCCCGTCTCGATGCCTTAAAGGAACGCCATGCCGCGCTCGAGCTGCGCATCGCGGACGAGGACCAGCGACCTAGGCCCGACAGCGAGACGCTCACGCGGCTGAAGATCGAGAAGCTGCGGGTCAAGGAGGAGATGGAGCGGCTCCGCACCCAGACCGAGTAGGCTTCAGGCGACCTCGTCCGGTTCCGGCACTGGCGGGGGCGGAACGGCGCGGCCCTCCCGCTCCAGGCGCTCGTTCGCCTGGGCGATTGCGGCGTTGAGGTCGGTCTGGGTGCACAGCCCAAGGATCACCGGATCACGTGGCTTGATGTTGGCGCTGTTCCAGTGGGTGCGGTCGCGCACCTTCTGGATGGTGTCCTTGGTGGTACCTAGAAGCTTGGACACCTGCGCCTCGGTGAGCTGGGGGTAACTCCGCAACAGGAAGAGGATGGCGTCGGGCCGGTCGTTGCGCTTTGCCACGGGCGTGTAGCGTGAGCCACGCAGCCGCTTGGGCGCCGGCAGTGCCGTCGGTGCGAGCCGAAGCCTTATCTCGGGGTCGGCCTCGGCGCGACGGATCTCATCGGCGGTGAGCTGGCCGTTGGCGATCGGATCGTAGCCGACAATTCCTTGCGCGACCTCGCCGTCCGCGATCGCCTGCACTTCAAGCGGGTGCATGCCGCAGAAGTCGGCGATCTGCGTGAAGGTGAGCGCGGTCTTCTCGATCAGCCACACGGCGGTGGCCTTGGGCATCAACGGCAATGTCATGGCTGGCGGATATGACAACCGGCCGAGGGTGGGTCAAGGGCGCTTGTCGGGATTATGCTGGGGCGTTCCGGATGGGAGGTTGGCTTGATGATGGAAGAGGACGACGGTCCGGTCCGCAAGCGGATGCGATTGGAGAGGCTGGTGCTCGACACGCTCGGGATCGAGGAGCTGCGTGACTACATCGATGAGCTGAAGGCGGAGATCGTCCGGGTGGAGGCGGATATCGATCGCAAACAGGGCCACCGAAGCGCAGCGGACGCGTTCTTCAAGCGGTCTTGAGATCGGTTCGGATCTGGGCCGACTCGCAAAAAAGGGCCGGCGAGCCGGCCCCTTTCCTCTGTGTCGTTGCCCGATGCGTCAGGCGGCCTTCACGGCGTCCTGGCTGTCATTGGCAACCGCCTTGGGAGAGCCGTTGCCGATCGCGATGCGGCGCGGCTTCAGTGCCTCGGGCACCACGCGCTTCAGGCCGACATGCAGCAGCCCATTCTGGACGTCGGCGCCGTCGACCACGATGTGGTCGGCGAGCACGAAGCGGCGCTCGAAGGCGCGGCCGGCGATGCCGCGATACAGCATCTCGCCTTTCTGGCCCTCGTTGGCTGCCTTGCCAGACACCAATAGCGTGTTGTCCTTCACGACGAGGTCAAGCTCCTCGGGTCGGAACCCGGCGACCGCCATGGTCAGGCGGTAGGTGTCGTCACCGGTCTTCTCGATGTTGTAGGGCGGGTAGCTCGATGCATCCGGAGCGGATGTCGCCGTGTCCATCAGACGGGCCAACCGGTCGAAGCCGATGGCGGTACGGAACAACGGTGCGAAATCATAGGTTGTCATGGCAGAACCTCCTGCTTCAGCAAGGTCGATGTTTGGCCGCCCCAGGGGCCGGCCCACTGTGTCCTCTGGAACCCCGACAGGGCATTCCGGACACATCTCAAATGGCGAGCGCCGCCCCCTGGTTCAAGAGGTGCGGCGCTGGGGAAGGCGCAGTCCTGGACTGGCTATTTCTTCAACCCGAGGCCGGCGAACTTCTTGTTGAACTTGGCGACCTGGCCGCCGCTGTCGATGATCCGGTGCTGGCCGGTCCACGCCGGATGGGATTTCGGATCGATGTCGAGCCGCAGCGTGTCACCTTCCTTGCCATAGCAGGAACGCGTCTTGAACTGGGTGCCATCGGTCATGACGATGTTAATCTCGTGGTAGGCGGGGTGGATGCCCGGCTTCATGGCATTGCTCCTGCTGACGCCGCCCGTCAGCCCTGCAAAGGCCAGGGGGCGTGAGCGCCGGCATATAGCGCCGGTGCCGGGCAAACGCCAGTGCCGCGCGGATCAGGCGAGCGTCGCACGCCAATAGGGTGGTGGCAGATCTGGCTTCACACCCAGTGCCTTGGCTGCGCGCAGCGGCCAGCCCGCATCGGCCAGCAGGACGCGCGCAACGAACACCAGATCGGCGCGCTCGTTGGCGACGATTTCCGCGGCGTGCGTTGGTTCGGTGATCAGCCCGACCGCGCCGGTGGCAATTTCTGCGTCACGCCGGATGCGATCGGCGAACGGCACCTGGTAGCCGGGATGCGACGGGATGCGCACATCGGGCGAAATGCCGCCTGACGAGCAATCGATCAGATCGACATCACCACGCGCGGCGAGCCTGCGACACAGCGCCACGGTGTCATCGATGGTCAGGCCGCCCGGCAGATAATCGACACATGACAGCCGTACGAACAGTGGCAGGTCGGCGGGCCATTCGGTGCGCACCGCATCCACCGTTTCCATCAGGAAGCGGCTGCGTCCTTCCAGATCGCCGCCGCAACCGTCGTTGCGGTGATTCGAGATCGGCGAGAGGAATGAATGCAGCAGATAGCCGTGCGCGGCGTGAATCTCCACGACCTTCATGCCGGCCTCGCGCGCCATTCGCGCCGAGGTGGCGAACTGCGTGGCGATGTCCGTGATTTCGCCGGCGGTCAGCGTGTGCGGATCGACGGCGCCGGGATGAAACGCGATCGGACTGGGCGCGACCGGTACCCAGCCACCGTCCTGCGGCGCGACCGGCTTGCTGCCTTCCCAGGTGCGCGTCGTGCTTGCCTTGCGTCCGGCGTGGGCGAGCTGAATGCCGGGCACCGCCCCGCCGCGGCTGATGATCGCCGCCAGCCGCGTCAGCAGTGCCTGGTGCTGCGCGTTCCAAAGACCGAGGCAGTGGTGTGTGATGCGGCCGATCGCTGAGACATGCGTCGCCTCGGTGAACACGATGCCAGCGCCGCCCATTGCTCGCGCACCGAGGTGCTACACGTGCCAGTCATCGCCGAGACCGTCGGTGGCGGAATACTGGCACATCGGTGCCACTACGATGTGGTTGCGGGCCGTGACCTAACGAAAGCTGATCGGCTCGAACAGAAGCGGCGTTGGCATCCGGTCTGAGGTCCTTGCGGCTGCGTTGCGGCGCAGTATCGCAGTGACCGTGCTTCGTGTCAGTCCACGTCGGGCGCCATACCCTTCTCGGCCAGTTCGCGCTGTGCCTTGTCGGTCTTGTCCAGCACGAGGCCCATGCCGCGCATCACATGCGGCGCCTTGGTGAACTGGATGTCGCTGTAGGCGACCACCTCGACCCGGTTCCCCCAGGGGTCGAGGAAATCCAGGAACTGACCGGGGAGCAACTCCCCGCCTGCCGCCTTGACGAGATCGCGCACTGCGCTCCGGTCATCGACCACCAGACCGAAATGGCGCGGGCTGTCGCGGTGTTCAGTGCTGACCTGAGTCAGGTTGATGAACTGGTCGCCCATGTCGATGAATGCGTTGGTCTTGCCCTTGCCCCGCAGCTTGAAGTCGAAGATGCGGCCATAGAAGGCGAGGGCTTCCTCGATGTCGCCAACCTCGATGGCGACGTGGTTCATGCCGACCATCCTGGGCTTTTGCATTGCCTGTCCTCCCGCGTGTGATCTCCCGCTCAGATGGGCGCGGCACGGTGCATCCGCCAGGGGTGCTGCCCTTGCACGCTGCATTGCCGCCATGCGAGCCTTTGCCGCAGCATGCCGACCCGGAGGGAACGATCATGAGCGCCGCATTCGATCTTACGTCCCGCTTTGCTACGGGATTGCCGGCCCCAT
>Ga0207693_10003063_pt1 | contig 14421 bp, 12 predicted proteins | sample LARL81metaG_FD_184347 | JGI IMG/M metagenome (GOLD analysis project Ga0207693, IMG submission 184347) | Corn, switchgrass and miscanthus rhizosphere microbial communities from Kellogg Biological Station, Michigan, USA - LAR L8-1 metaG... | ecosystem: Host-associated > Plants > Roots >...
GACCACTCCGACCGGTTACCAGCTGAACGCACGCGAAGAGACGATCGACAGCTGGCGGTTCGAACGGCTGGCAGCGGAAGGCCGCGCAGCCCTCTTCGCCGGCGACGCCGAACTGGCTGCGCGGCTCCTTACTGAGGCGGGAGATCTCTGGCGGGGCCCCCCGCTCGCAGACGTCGCCTACGCTGACTTCGCCGCCCACGAGGTGGCCCGGCTGGAGGAGCTTCGCCTCAGCACCTTCGAGGATCGCGCGGATGCCGAGCTCGCGCTCGGATCCCACGAGCAGCTGATCCCACGCCTTCAGTCGTTCATCGGCTCACAGCCGCTCCGGGAGCGGGCTCGCGGCCAGTTGATGCTCGCTCTCTACCGGGCCGGCCGCCAGGCCGACGCGCTTGCGGAGTATCGCGCGGCGCGCGAGACACTCGTCGAGGAAGTCGGTATCGAGCCCGGGCCTGCGCTGCAGGCCCTCGAGCGGGCGATTCTGGTCCAGGATGCGAGCCTCGCGGCGCCGTCGGCCGGGAGTTCGGTGCGCCGTGTCGACCTGCCGGCCGGTCCGACAGCGTTTGTCGGGCGTGAGGACGAGCTCGCGGAGGCGGTGCGCTTGCTCCGGTCCGGACGAGTTCGCCTGCTGACGCTGACCGGGTCGGGCGGGATCGGGAAGACGAGGCTCGGCATCGAGATCGCTCGCGCCGTCGCCAGCGATCAGCGCGGCGCGGTGTTCGTCGACCTCTCCAACATCTCGAAACCGGGGTTGGTGGCCTCGACGATCTCGAGCGCGCTTCGTCTGAGCGGAGGCGGCCAGCCTGTCGAACAAGCACTCGTCGGTGCCTTGCAGAACGCCCCGCCGCTCCTCCTGCTCGACAACTTCGAGCAGCTGACGGAGGCGGCGCCTTTGCTCGGGCGCCTGCTTGCTTCCTCCGAACAGCTGCAGCTGCTCGTTACGAGCCGTGCCGTCCTGCACCTTCGGGGCGAGCACGAATTCCCCGTCGGGCCGCTTGCCCTGCCCGCCCTGGCAGATGACGAGGAGGCGGCGCGTAAGTCGCCCGCCGTTGCTCTCTTCGTCGAGCGCGCGCAGGCCGCGAAGCCCGACTTCGAGCTGTCAACCGAGAACCTCGCCGATGTCGTCGCGGTCTGCTCGGCGCTCGATGCGATGCCGCTCGCGATCGAGCTCGCCGCGGCGCTGGTGAAGATTCTCAGTCCTGGGGAGCTGCTCGCTCGGTTCGGCGGGCCGCTCGAGCTGTCCTCCGCGGCGCAAGACCTGCCGGAGCGGCATCGCACGTTACGTGCCACGATCGACTCGAGCTACGAGCTCCTTGACGAGATCGAGCAGCGGTTGTTCGCCCGGCTCGCAGTCTTCGCCGGCGGCTGGACACTCGAAGCCGTCGAGGCGGTCTGCGGCGGAGATGGAGCTGCCGAGGTCGTGCCCGTGCTCGGCTCCCTGGCCGACAAGAGCCTGGTCGTCGGCACGGGTACCCGCGAGCGGCGGTTCACGATGCTCCAAATAGTCGGCGAATACGCCCTCGAGCGCCTCGTGGCCAGTGGTGAGGAGGAAGACCTTCGCGCACGACACGCGGCGTACTTCGTCTCGGTGGCGGAGCTCGGCGAGTCGGAGCTGACCGGGCCCAGCCAAGACGTGTGGACGGCACGTCTCGACGCCGAGCGAGACAACTTCCGCATCGCTCTCGCCTACACGCTTGACACCGGCGACGGTGTGACTGCACTGCGGCTCGCCGCCGCTCTGCGGCGGCTCTGGCAACTGCACGCCGAGTTGGGCGAGGGCCGCGCCGCCCTCGAGGCCGCGCTTGCGGCGGCACCCGATGCTCCGCTCGTCTCGCGGGCCAAGGCGCTGAACGGCCTCGGCGTGCTCGCCGGCGAGCAGGGCGACTTCGATGTGGCGGAGCGGGCCTTCGAGGAGAGCCTCGAGGCGGCCCGCCTGCTCGACGACGACGCGCGGCGCATGGGGGTCCTGACGAATCTCGGCAACATCGCCCTCTTCCGACAGGACTTCGATCGCGCGCGCGAGCTCTACGACGAGGGCGCGCGGCTCGCGAAGAAGCTCGGCTCGACGTTCAACGCAGCGACAACGGCCCACGATCTCGGCCTGATCGAGCTCGCGCTCGGGGATGTCGGCGCAGCGATCGAGCGATGCGAGGAAGCGCTGGCGCTGGCACGTCTCGGTGGGACCCCTCAGCTCGTGGCCGCCTGTCTACGTTCCCTTGCCTCAGCAATCGTGATCCGCGGCGAGCTCGCCAGAGCCCAGGAGCTCGTCGAAGAAAGCCTCTCGATCGTACGGCGGCTGAACGAGCCACGCGCTGTCGCCGAGTGTCTCGAGACGGCCGCCGGGATTGCGGCGGCGGCCGGTGAAGGAGCCAGGGCGGCAGCCTTGTTCGGGGCCGCCGACGCCGTCCTCGAGTCGGTCGGAACGACGCGCCTCCCCGAGCGGCAACCCTGGGTGGACGTCTATCAGGAGGCGGCTCGTTTGAAGCTCGGGCCGGGAACGTTCGAGCAGGAGTACGCACGCGGCCGCACCCTCCCGCTCGAAGAGGCGATCGAGCTGGTCAGGGCTCGGCGAGCCGCCGGTCAGCAGCGCGTTCGGGTGGGGGTGCCGCCCGGACCGGCGTCATAGAGGAAGCCCCCGTTCGAGGCGATCTGCAGGCAGAACGTAGTCGCCTCGGCGTGTAGGACCGTGACACCTGAGATATCCGTCACGGCTGCGCCGACGAACGTGCCGTGCTCGGCCTGGTAGGCAGCGAGCTCGCGCTCGGCTTGCATCGCTGTCATGCCTGCCGCGGCGGAATTCGCCTCCTGCACGACGCGGTTTTGCTGGAGGCTCGACGGCTTCGCGCCGCCGCCTTGCAGCTGCGAGGAGTACAGCATTCCGCAGATCGCGAGGCTGACGAGGAGCGAGATGAGTCCGAGGCCGCGGGTCATCCTCAGGTGATCGGCTTCAAGGTCGAAAGCCTTGATTGTTAATAAGCAGGACTAATGTGTGCGATTAGAAGTCCAGTGCTAGACTCCCGGCCACCATGGCCTCGCCCGTGTCTGTTGACGTGCTCGTTGTCGGAAGCGGCGCCTCCGGGCTTGCGGCGGCTGTCTCGGCGCACCGCGCCGGTGCCCGCGTGGCGATCGCCGCCAAAGGATCGCTCCAGTCCTGCAACTCGGCGAAAGCGCAGGGCGGCATCCAGGCGGCGTTCGGCCCCGACGACTCGCCGGAGCAGCACGCGGAGGACGTCTGGAAGAGCTCGCACGAGACTGCCGACCGCCGTCTCGTCGACGTGCTGACAACCGAGGCGCCGGGGGCGATCCACTGGCTCGAAGAGGTGGGCGTTCAGTTCACGCGCGAAAACGGGGGCTACCGGCTGGCGAAGTGCGGCGGTGCCTCCCGCAAGCGGCTGCTGCAGGTCGGCGACCGAACCGGGCACGCGATCACGGCGGCGCTCCGGGATGCGGTCGAGGCCTCCTCCGTGCAGGTCTTTGCGAGATCGCCGCTCAGCTTGCTCGAGCCTGCAGGGAGCGGCTGGCGCGCAATCTGCGGCGAGCACACGATCGACGCCGGCGCGGTTGTGCTGGCGGCAGGCGGCCGCTGCTATCGCGAGGCCAAAGAGCGCGGCGAGCTCTCGACCAACCACCCCGGCGCGACGGGTGAGGTGACGCAGATCGCGGTCGATCTCGGCGCGGAGGCCCGCGACCTGGACGCGCTGCAGTACCACCCCAACGGCGGCGCATGGCCCGCGAACATGCAGGGCTACTCCATCCCGGAGACGACGCGCGCGTACGGCGCGATCCTTCTGAACGCCGAGCGCGAGGAGTTCACGGATCCACTCGGCCCGCGCGACGAGGTCTCCCAGGCGATCTTCGACGAGGTCGCGGCCGGGCGGGGCGTAGAGACTCCCGACGGGCGCCCGGCGGTCTACCTGGACACGACCCGAGTTCCGGAGGCCGATGCGGACGTCTCCCTGCCGTACATGCTTCGCCGTTACCGTGCCGCCGGAGTCGACCCCTTGAAGGAGCCGATTCTGACCTATCCGGTCCTCCACTATCAGAACGGCGGGCTCGTGATCGACGAGCGAGCGGAGACGACGCTCGAGGGTCTCTATGCCTGCGGCGAGATCGCGGGCGGCACGCACGGGAGGAACCGGATGATGGGCAACTCGCTGCTCGAGTGCACGGTCTTCGGCCGCCGCGCGGGCCGTGCCGCTGCGGAGAAGGTAGCGGCGTGAGTGTTGTCGCGACCGACCTCCAGCATGCGGTCGAGGATGCGGCGGCGTACCTCTACGTGTGGGCGCTGAAGGACATTCCGCAGGATCTGCGGGACGCGCTGGCCGACGCGCAGAACCGCGAGACGTCCATACCGGGGCAGCGAGTGCTGACCACGATCCTGAAGAACGTTGCGATTGCGGACGACGAGCAGAACCTCGTCTGCCAGGACACGGGGATCGCCGTCTATACGTGCCGCGTCGGCGAGCACTTTCCGCTGCATCCGACCCGGATCTACCAGGCGCTGAAGCACGGCACGGAGCGCGCGACGGTGGAGCATCCGCTGCGCTCGAATGCCGTCCACACGATCACGCGGGAGAACACGGGTCCGAATACCGGCTACCGGCTGCCGATCGTCCACTGGGAGTTCATCGCCGATTGGGACGGCCTCGACGTCAAGTGCGTGCCCAAGGGATCGGGGTCGGAAAACATGAGCTTCCTGAAGATGTGCGTCCCCGCCGACGGAGTGAAGGGGATCAAGCAGTTCGTGCTCGAGTCGATCGTGGGCGCCGGCGGCAAGCCGTGCCCGCCGGGGATCGTCGGCGTCGGGATCGGCGGCTCGGCCGACTACGCGATGTATCTCGCCAAGGAGGCGATCACGCGGCCGGTCGGGACGCGGAACTCCGACCCGATCGTCGCCGAGCTCGAGGATGAGCTGTTCGAGCTCCTGAACGAGACCGGGATCGGCCCGATGGGGCTCGGCGGCGACGTCACCGTCCTCCAGTGCCACATCGAGCATGCGGATACGCACATGACCTTGAACCCGGTCGCGGTCAACTATCAATGCTGGGCCGCGCGCCGGGCTTCGGCCCACATCTCAGCAGAGGGCGAGGTGGACTACGACCGTGAAGCCTGATTCGTCACGCTTTTGTTGCTGTTTCCATGGCCGTTCCAGGCAGTTCGGCGGGTCAGACCCGAACGAGGACCGTCCGCGCTGGGTCACGGAACCCGCACGAGAAGGTCACTGAATTGGCACAGCACGAGGTCACCTTCCCCATCACCGACGAGCGCGAGATCTTGAAGCTCCGCGCCGGCGACGAGGTCACGGTCCAGGGCCACATCATCGGCATCCGCGACCGTACGCAAATCCGCATCTTCGACGAGGGCGTCGAGCCGCCGATGGATCTCCGCGGCGCCTTCCTGCTGCACACCGCACCGGGTGTCCGCAAGCTCGGCGACGGCCGCTACGAGAAGGTCTGCATCGGCACGACCACGTCCGCGCGGATGGTCCGCTTCACCGAACCGCTGGGAGCACAGTACGGCGTCCGTGGGATCTGCGGGAAGGGCGGCTTCCCCGACGACGCGATCGAGCCGATGCGCAAGCTCGGCATGGTCTATTTCGCGATCGTCGGCGGCGCCGCTGCCCTCGAGACGACCCAGATCGAGGAGATCGAGGAGGTCGCCTGGGAGGAGCTGATGCCCGAGTGCCTCTGGAAGTTCCGGGTCAAGGATTTCGGTCCGCTCACGGTCGGGATCGACGCCCACGGCAACTCGCTGTACCACGACGTGCAGTCGGCCGCCCAGGAGAAGCTGAAGGAGCTCTATGCCCGGCTTTGACCTCGGCCTCTCGCGCGACGGCGGTCTCACCCACGTGCTCGACAAGGGTCTCGGCCCCCGCGCGTGGGAAGACGTCCTCGAGACGAGCGGCGCCTACATCGACATCGTCAAGCTTGGCTGGGGCACCGCCTTCGTCACCGCAGGGCTGGAGCGGAAGCTGGAAATCCTGCGCGAGAAGCCCGTCGTCATCGGCGGCACGTTCTTCGAGGTCGTCTACGCGAAGGGACAACTGGACGACTACAAGCGCTGGCTCGGCGAGCTGGGCATCACCCACGTAGAGATCTCCGACGGCACGGTCGAGATTCCCCGCGAGCGAAAGCTCGAGCTGATCGAGGACTTCGCGCGCGACTTCACCGTCCTCTCGGAGGTTGGCTCCAAGGATTCCGAGGTCGTCTTCGCGCCATATGAGTGGGTCGGGTGGATCAAAGAAGAGCGGGACGCCGGCGCCTGGAAGGTGATCACCGAGGCGCGCGAGGGCGGCACTGCCGGCATCTTCCGTCCCTCGGGCGAAATGCGCACCGGGCTCGTCGACGAGATCGCGCATTCGATCGACTTTCACGACCTCATCTGGGAAGCGCCGACGAAGGGGTCGCAGGCGTGGTTCATCAAGCAGTTCGGCCCCGGGGTGAACCTCGGCAACATCCCGCCTGACGAAGTGATCCCGCTGGAAACGCTCCGCCTGGGACTCCGCGGCGACACGCTGAAGGAGGTGCTCCTCGGTGGCGATCGCACCCCGGCTGCCTGAGCTCGACTTCGAGGCGATGTCCGCCGAGGACCTACTCCGCTGGGGCTACGAGGAGTACGGCGAGAAGCTTTGCCTGACCTGCTCCTGGCAGAAGCAGTCGTCAGTCCTCGTGCACATGGTCTCGGAGCTAGGCCTCGGGATCCCCGTGATCGAGCTGGACACGCAGCTCTTCTTCCGCGAGAGCTACGAGACGCGAGACCGGTTGGTTGAGCGCTACGGGCTCGAGCTCGAGAGCCCGCAGGTGATCACGGTCGCCGAGCAGCACAAGCGCGAGGGCCCGAACCTCTGGGAAACGGACCCGGACCGCTGCTGCCATATCCGGAAGGTCGAGCCGCTGCTCGAAGCGCTCGGCCCGTACGACGCCTGGATCTCCGGCATTCGCCGCGACCAGTCCCCGAGCCGAGCGACGACGCCGAAGCTGCAGTGGTCGGAGCGCTACGGGGTCTGGAAGTTCCACCCGCTCGCCGACTGGGACGAGAAGCGGGTCTGGGCTTACATCCAGGTCAACGAGATTCCGTTCAACCCGCTGCACGAATCCGGGTACCGCTCGATCGGCTGCATCCCGTGCACCCGCCCCACTGCGCCCGACGAGGAGGAGCGCGCCGGCCGCTGGGCCGGCTCGGACAAGCTCGAGTGCGGCATTCACGTCGAAAACAAATAGGAGGCACATGACAGATCACATTTACGCCGTCGACCACCCGGAGACGACGCACGTCCGGGCCGGCGGCTTCACGCTCTGGTTCACCGGCCTGTCCGGTTCGGGCAAGACCACGATCGCGCACCTCGTCGGTCCGGAGCTCGACCGCCGCGGCCTCGTCGTCGAGTACCTGGACGGTGACACCGTACGCACCCACCTCTCGAAAGAGCTCGGGTTCTCGAAGGAAGACCGCGACACGCACATCGAGCGGGTCGGCTGGGTGGCGTCGCGTCTGACTCGGCAGGGCGGCGCCGTGATCGCCGCAGCGATCTCTCCCTACGAACGAACACGTCGCGTGGCGCGTGAGCTGGTCGAGGAGTTCGGCGCGTTCGTCGAGGTGTACGTTCAGGCGTCCGTCGACGAGTGTGCACGCCGCGACGTCAAGGGGCTCTACGAAAAAGCGTTCAAAGGCGAAATCAAGGAGTTCACCGGAGTGAACGACCCGTACGAGGAGCCTTCGGCCCCTCAGCTGGTGCTTGACAGCGAGCGGCACAGTCCCGAGGAAAGCGCCGCCCTTGTCGTGGCGAAGCTCGAGGAGCTCGGCCTCGTCCCGGTCGAGGTGGCTGCGTGAGCGCCGTCGAGACGCAGCCGCATCTCATCGCGCCGCACGGCGGATACCTGGTCGACCGCACAGGCCAGAGGCCTGACAACGCCGACAGCCTGGAGCAAGTTCCGCTGACTTCGCGTGAGCTGTCCGACCTCGACATGCTGGCCTCCGGCGCGCTCTCGCCGCTCGAGGGCTTCATGGGCCGAGAGGACTACGAGCGGGTGCTCGAAGAGATGCGTTTGGCAAAGGGGCTACCGTGGACACTGCCCGTCTGTCTCGCCGTCGACCGAGCACCGTCCGACGACGAGGTCGCACTGACCGGCGAGTCGGGCAACCCGGTCGCCGTGCTCGAGGTGGACGAGGTCTTCGAATACGACAAGGAGCGCGAGGCCCGGCATGCGTTTCGGACTACGGATGCCGCGCATCCGGGCGTCGCCAGGCTCTACGAGCAGAAGCCGCTCTACCTGGCCGGAAAGGTCACCGTCTTCGAGCGGCCCGGGCCGGGGTTTCCGGAGCTTGCGCTCGATCCAGCGGAGACCCGGGCGGTTTTCGCGGAGCGCGGCTGGAAGCGTGTGGTCGGCTTCCAGACCCGCAACCCGATCCACCGCGCGCACGAGTACCTGACCAAGGGCGCGCTCGAGACGGTCGACGGACTCCTGATCCACCCGCTGGTCGGCGACACCAAGTCCGACGACGTGCCGGCCGCAACGCGTGTCGAGTGCTACCGGATCCTGCTCGAGAACTACTACCCGCAGGACCGCGTCGTCCTCTCGGCGTTCCCTGCCGCGATGCGCTACGCGGGCCCGCGAGAGGCGATCTGGCATGCGATCTGCCGCAAGAACTACGGCTGCTCGCACTTCATCGTCGGCCGCGACCACGCGGGCGTGGGCGACTACTACGGCACCTATGACGCGCAGCTGATCTTCGACGACTTCGAGCCGCACGAGCTCGACATCGAGCCGATGTTCTTCGAGCACGCGTTCTGGTGCAAGGCCTGCGGCCAGATGGCAACGCCGAAGACCTGCCCGCACGGAGGAGACGACCACGTCTTCCTTTCCGGCACGAAGGTGCGAGAGCTGCTCGCGGCGGGAGAGCTGCCTCCGGTCGAGTTCTCGCGGCCTGAGGTTGCAGAGGTCCTTATCGAGGCATACCGCGCTTAGCAGGCAATGACCTGGCAGTTCACGCTCACGGGGCTGCTGATCGGCGGCCTCGTCGGCCTCACGGGGATGGGCGGCGGTTCGTTGCTGACGCCCATCCTGGTGATCGTGTTCGGGTTCCAGCCGACCTATGCGGTCGGCACGGACATCCTCCACGGCGCGGTCTTCAAGAGCTTCGGCGCGATCAAGCACCGCCGGTTGGGCACGGTGCACGCGCGCCTCGTGTTCTGGATGTTTCTCGGCTCCGGGCCGTTGTCACTACTCGGCGTCTCGCTGGCAACCTGGTTGACGCACCGGTACGGGGACGGCGTCCAGTCGATCGAGGCCTACGCGATCGGGGCGGCGCTCGTGCTCGGCGGGATCGGCCTGGTTGCCAAAACCCTGATCAAGCTCGGTATGCAGCCGGACGATGCGCCCTTCATCCTCACGCGCCGCGACCGTTGGATCGCCTTCGCGATCGGCGCCGTCTTCGGGTTCGTCGTGGGGCTCACCTCGGTCGGCAGCGGGACGTTCTTCGGGCTCGTGATGGTGCTCGTCTACCCGCTGACCATCTCGAAGATCGTCGGAACCGACATCTTCCACGCGGCGGCGTTGCTCTGGGTCGCCGGCGCCGGCCACTTGATCGCGGGCAACGTCGACCTGCACGCGATGTCCTGGTTGCTGCTGGGCTCGATCCCTGGGGTGCTGCTGACCAGCAACCTGGCGCTCAAGGTTCCGGAGGAAGGGCTTCGGCTCGGGCTCGCCGGCGTTCTCATCCTGAGCGGTATCAAATTGATCGATCCGCCCGGTTCGAACTGGATCCTCCTGGCGGGACTGATCGTCTGCGCCGTCGCTCTGACCGCCTGGGGTGCGCGCGAACTGACGGAACGCCGTCGCCTGGAGCAGCAGGCTCCTGCGACGGACCTTCCACTGCGTTAACAAACCGACATCTAAACTCGCCGCACTTTGGCGCGTTTCCTGCCGGTCGTGCTCGTCGTCGGGCTGCTCGGCGGCTCGGCCGCGGCCTTCGCCGTCACCGAGCGGCTGAAGCTCGAGCGCAGCCCGATCTTCGCGACCCAGGTCGGAAAGGTCGTCTCCTCGAACGGCCACCGGGTGAAGATCGACTTTCGCCTGCGCAAGGCTGACAACCTGTCCGTTGCGATCGTCGACACTCGCGACAAGGTCATCCGCGCACTGGTCTCGTCCCATCACGTCGTCGCAGGCCCGCAGAAGCTCAACTGGAACGGCCGTGACGATTCAGGCTCCCCGGTCCCGGACGGCGTGTACAAGCCGCGTGTTCATCTCGCAAACCAGCACCGGACGATCCTCCTGCCGAACCCGATCGTCGTCGACACGAAGGTTCCGCAAATCTCTTTGACTGGACGGAACCTCACAGTGGTCTCGCCGGACGGCGATGCCAGGCACGACTATCTGAAGGTCCTCTTCAAGACGAGCGAGCCGGCGCGGGCCGAGTTGTATTCGAACGGGCGTTTAGTCGTGAAGCAGAGGTCGTTCAAGACGCGGTCGCTGCAATGGGGACGCGGGAACGGAATGCCGGCGCGGCCGGGGCTCTACCGCTTACAGCTGCGCGCGATCGACGAGGCGGGAAACCAGGGCTCCCTGTCGCCCGTCTTCACCCTGCGAATCCGCTACATCGAGCTCGGACGGCACGTGATCCATACAAAGCCCGGCGGCCGGATCCGAGTCCGGGTCTCGACCGACGCCCATTTCTACTACTGGCGGATCGGCCCGCGGCACGGACGCGTCCACGTGAAGGTGCTCTCGCTCGGCGCCGGCCCGGCCGGCAGGTACCAGCTGGTCGTCACCGAACGGGGCCATTCAGCCCGGGCGCTCGTAGTGGTGGGTCCGTGACCGAGCTCGCTCGAGCCGCCGGGCCACTCGCCGTGGCGGGGCTTGCCTTTCTGATCCTCGGGCGCCGCCGGAATCTCCGCCTTGCGGGCCTCGGGGCCTGGGCGCTCGGCTGCGGCGTGCTTGCGTATTACCTGGCGCCCCACGGCCATCGGCCACTGCTCGCCGCGGCCGGCGTGGCCGGCCTTATCCTGGCTGCCGCCGGCGCGGCTTTGCTCCTGCGCTGGCCGTGGCTGCTCGTGCTCGCCGCGCTGGCGTGCGTGCCGGCGAGGATTCCCGTCAAAGTCGGCGCGACGGATGCCAACTTGCTGGTGCCGCTGTACGGAGTCGTCGCGGCGGCTGCGCTGGCGCTCGGCTGGCAGCTTCTGCACGAGAAAACGGCGCGCCGCGAGGCCGAGCTCGGCCCGCTCGCACTGCCGCTGGCGGCCTTCCTCGCGTGGAGCGGTCTGAGCCTCGTGTGGAGCCAGGACGTTCGCCAGGGCGCGATCGAGCTGCTCGCCTTCTACCTCCCGTTCGCACTGCTGGCGGTGGCGCTTGCGCGGCTTCCCTGGCGCCGGGAGTGGCTCAGCGCGGTCTGGGTCCTGCTCGCCGGCATGGCCGTCGTCTTCGCCGTGATCGGCGTCTACCAGTACGAGACCCGGGACGTCTTCTGGAACCCGAAGGTGCGCGTCGGCAACGCGTACGCCCCGTTCTACCGCGTGAACTCGGCCTTCTGGGACCCCTCGATCTACGGGCGCTTCCTCGTCGTCGCGATCCTCGCGAGCCTCGTGTTGGTGCTCCGCGGCGCGGCGAGGCGCGTCGCAATCGCGGCCTCGGCGGTAATTGTCGTCTCCTGGATCGGGCTGGTCTTCTCGTTCTCGCAGTCGAGTTTCGTCGCGCTCGTGGTTGGCGTCGGGATCGTCGCGTGGTTCGCTTGGGGGCGGCGAACGCTCGCGCTGCTCGGAGTGATCGCTGTTGTCGTCTTGGTGGCGGGGTTGGCCATGCCGAGCGCGCGCCACCATTCCCTGAACAGCGCTTCCGGCGGACGCTTCAAGCTCGTCAAGAATGGGCTCGCGATCGCCGCTCACCATCCCGTGCAAGGCGTCGGGATCGGCGGATTCAAGAAAGCCTATGCCGCGCGGACCGGCCTGAAGGGCAACGAGCCGAAGGCGGCGGCGTCGCACAACACCCCTGTGACCGTCGCTGCCGAGAACGGCATCGTGGGGCTGGCGCTGTTCGGCTGGCTGCTCGTCGCGGCGTTCCTGCTCGCCTTCCGGGGGGCGGTGCCGACCTTTGCCGGACGCGTATCGCTGATCCTCGGCGTCGTGCTCGCCGCGATCGGAGTCCACAGCCTGTTCTACAACGCGTTCTTCGAAGACCCGATGGTCTGGGGCGTCTTCGGCCTCGCGCCGCTCGCCGCGACCGCGCTCGCGCGAGAGCGGGTCAGCGAGCCGCAGCCACGAGCCGCCGTCCCACAGCCCGCAGTCGTCGCCGCTCCGCAGGCAGGTAGAAGCCCAGCGGAAGCAGGATGAGCGGGTAGGCGGCGGCGAGCAAGGCGGACGGCGCCAGAGGCAGGTGCATCGAGCGGCCGAGCGCCGCGATCGCGATCGAAGATCCGCCGACGATCGCGACGCGCCGCCACTGATACGGCACGGGGTAGACGCGTTGCGCGTGGATAGCCATCAGCCCGAACATCGCGCCCATCGAGACCGCCGTCGCGATCGCCGCGCCGATCATCCCGTACGGGGGGATGAGCGCGAAGCAGAGGGCGATGTTGATCAGCGCCGCCGCGCCGGACACGACCCAGTTGAACTGCGTGAAACGTGCCCGGCCGATCCCGATTGCGACGACGATGTAGGCGCCCCACGCGACCGCGCTGAAAGACAGCAGTCCGACCACTCGCGCGCCCGCGTAGAACTCCGGCCGTGCGGTCAGCAGCCGCACGATCCACGGCGCGAGCAGTGCCAGGCCGAGCGAGACCCAGCAGCTGACGAAAAGGACGTACGTGAGCACGTAGCCGTAGGTGCGGCGGGCCTCGTTCTCGTCCTCGATCGAGTACGCGAACGCCGGCCACGCCAGCCGAAAGGCCGTCAGCAGTAGCAACGTCGCCGAGGCGATCCGGACGCCGATCGAGTAGTACCCAACCTCGGCCTGGCCCTTGAACTTGGCGATGAAGAGGCGGTCGACGAAGTTGAGCGTCCAGATCGCGAGCTGGGCGGGGACGAGCGGCATTCCGAACCGGTTCATCGCTCGGAAGAGTTTTCGGTCGAACTCGAGTCCGAGTTGGTAACGGCGATAGCCGAGGAGAACGAAATACACCGTCAGCGTCCCGATCCAGTTGCCGACGATCACCCCCATCGCTCGCTGGTGGAAGTAGACGACCAGCAGGATGGTCGCGCCGACAGTGATCAGGAGGTTCGCGATCGTCGCGATCGAGAACAGCACGGGTCGCTCCTCCACCCGAAACAGCGACGTCAGCTGCTCGTAGTTCAGCTGCGCCCAGAGGCCGACGAATGCAGCGCGGACCAACCAGGCTTGGCCGTGCCCGAGATAGAGCGCGTCTGCGATCGGCTGTGCGGCGATCCAGCCGGCGGCGAGCCCGAACGTCGCGCTCCCCATGGTGAACCAGAACGAGGTCCGGACCACGCGGACCCGGTACGCCACGTCGGTGGAGTCGAAGTAAAAGCGGAAGAAGGCGCTCGAGATCCCGAGCCGCAGCAGCACGACTAGCACCGCCGTCAGGGCCGTCAGCGTCTCGACGCGGCCGTAGTCGCGACCGTGCAGATAGCTCGTGTAGAGCGGCAGCAGCAGCACCGCGAGGATCCGCGAGATCAGGCCGCCGACCCCGTAGATCAGGGACTGCGAGGTGAGCCGCTTGATCTGCTGCGACAGCAAGTTAGAAGCGAGCGTAGATGTCGATCAGGCGGTCGGCCATCTTGTCTGCGTCGTGGACGCGCTCGACGTAGGCGCGGCTCGCAGCCCCCGAGCTGCGCCGTTCCTTTGCCGAGTCGAGCAGCGGCCGTAGGTCCGCGGCAAGGGTCTCCTTCGTCGTCCGGACGATAGGCACTTCGACATTGAACGCCTCTGCGGTGCGTCTGGCGGCCTCGTCGTGGATGTAACCGACCACGGGCTTGCCGTAGGCCATCGCCTCGATCGCGAACAGGCCGTACCAGCCCGAGTTGAGCTGGTCGACGACGATGTCGGCGCGGGCGAGCCGAGGGCCGACCTCGTCATGCCGCACGTTCTCGATCACGTCGAGCTCGACGCCGAGCTCCGCGCAGGCTGCGACGATCAGCTCGGTGCCTTTACGGCTGCGGGAGAGGGCCGCATGGGCCACTCGCGGTGGGCCTTCCGTTCGCGGCGGCGCGGCTGTGATCGCGGAGAGGTCGATTCCCGGCGGCACGACTTCGGCCTCCGGGATCCACCGCGCCGCATCGTAGGAGCCGACGATCTGCGCGTCCGCGCGGCGGCCGTAGGCGAGCTCGTCCGGCGACTTGCCACGGATGTCCGAGCCGACGAAATGGAAGACCGACTTCTTGCGGGCTGCCATCAGAATCGGGAACTGGACGAGCTTGGGTACGAGGGTGAGCCCGAAGTAGAAGTGGAAGACGTCGGTGTCGGGGAGGAGCCTTGCGAG